>Ga0213872_10000156_pt1 | contig 62916 bp, 53 predicted proteins | sample VelepicomBERX_R2_FD_160071 | JGI IMG/M metagenome (GOLD analysis project Ga0213872, IMG submission 160071) | Rhizosphere microbial communities from Vellozia epidendroides in rupestrian grasslands, the National Park of Serra do Cipo, Brazil - RX_R2 | ecosystem: Host-associated > Plants > Roots >... | reverse complement strand
GCTCAGCCGCTGCTTGAAGCTCCACAGCGTGCGCGCATCGGGAATGTGCAAGGCTCCGTCAAGCCGGCAGAAGTGCTGGAAGCTCATGCGGTCCAGCACCTGGTACTCGCAGTCTTCGTCCGACAGCTTGTACAGCGCCTGGATGCACAGCAGCCGCACCATGACCTCGGTGGCGTACGGCGGACGGCCACCTCGTGCGCGGTCCGGCCGAGCATCGTGTTCCTGTACCGCGCGATCTGGCGCCACGAAGACGCGGGCAAGGCCTATGAATCGGTGTCGCGCGTGTGGGTGCCCGAAGGGCCGTGGAAGCGCCTGATCGCGGCCGAACTCAAGCGCCACGGCGTCGCGTTCGAGCCGATGTAGGCGCGAAGCCGGCCGGGCGCCGGGCTTGTTAAGGATTCCCGCTTTCGTGGCGACAGGGCGCTGAAGGCTTGATCTGGGTGGAAACCCTAGAGATACTGCCGCGCCCATCGTCCTCCGCCCACGCCATGCCCCAAACCATCAAGAGCCGCCTGATCGCGATCTGCGTGCTGATCGTCTTCGCCGCCGTCGGCGTCGCCACGCTCGCGAGCTACCTGACCGTGAGCCGCCACGCTCACCAGCAGGTCAGCGCGCAGCTCGCCGAACTCGGCCAGGCCCAGGCCGACGCGATGGGCGCCTGGGTGCGCAAGCAGCAGGACATCGTCTCGGCCGTCGCCGCGACGGTCGCGCCCGAGCAGCCGCAGGCGGCGCTCACGCAGGCGCTGCAGTCGGGGCGCCTCGACCTCGCCTATGTCGGTAGCGCCGACAAGAAAATGGTCTCGATCCCGGACCGCCAGCGGCCCAGCGACTACGACCCGACCTCGCGCGGCTGGTACAAGCTCGCCCAGGCCCAGCCGGGCAGCGCGGTGCTGACCGCGCCGTATATCGCCGCGTCGAGCGGCAAGCTCGTCGTCACGTTCGCGCGCGCGCTGCCGTCGGGCCAGGCCGTCGCCGGCGCCGACGTCGCGCTCGACGACGTGATCGCGACGCTCAAGTCGATCAAGCCGACGCCGAGCGGCCTCGCGTTCCTGCTCGACCGCGACGGCAAGATCATCGCCCACCCCGACGCTGCGCTGAGCCTCAAGCCGGCTACGCAGCTGTCGGCCGACTTCACGCCCGAGCTCGTCGCGCGCGCGGGCCGCGGCGCCGAGGTCGAGGCCGAGATCGGCGAGCACCGCTTCTTCGTGCATGCGACGCCGGTGCCGGGCACCGGCTGGACGCTCGTACTCGCGGCCGAGCGCGGCGAGGCGCTCGAGGCGCTGTCGGCGATCCTCGGCAACGCGGGCATCGTGCTCGCCGTCGTCGCCGCGGCCGCGGCGCTGCTCGCGGCCGTGGCCGTCGGCCGGCTGCTGCAGGGGCTCGGCCGGGTGCGCGACGCGATGGACGAGATCGGCTCGGGCAGCGGCGACCTCACGCAGCGCCTCGACGCGGCCGGCCGCGACGAGATCGCCGACATCGCGAAGTCCTTCAACCAGTTCGTCGCGAAGATCGAGGCCGTGATGATCGACGTGCGCTCGACGAGCCAGTCGATCGCGGTCGCGTCGCGCGAGATCGCGGTCGGCAACCAGGACCTGAGCCAGCGCACCGAAGAGAGCGCGAGCAACCTCCAGCAGACCGCGAGCTCGATGGAACAGCTGACCGGCACGGTGCGCCAGAGCGCCGACGCCGCGGCGACGGCGAGCACGCTGGCCGGCGACGCGGCCGAGTCGGCGCGCCGCGGCGGCGAGGTGGTCGGCCAGGTCGTCGCGACGATGAACCAGATCAACGCGTCGAGCCAGCGCATCGCCGACATCATCGGCACGATCGACGGCATCGCGTTCCAGACGAACATCCTCGCACTGAACGCGGCGGTGGAAGCCGCGCGTGCGGGCGAGCAAGGTCGCGGCTTCGCCGTCGTCGCCAGCGAAGTGCGCGCGCTCGCGCAGCGCAGCGCCCAGGCGGCCAAGGAGATCAAGACCCTGATCCAGTCGAGCGTCGAATGGGTCGAGGCGGGCGCCCGGCAGGTCGGCGACGCGGGCCAGAGCATGGGCCGGATCGTCGCGAGCGTGCAGCGCGTCGCCGACATCCTCGGCGAGCTCAGCGCCAGCGCGCGCGAGCAGAGCCAGGGCATCGGCGAGGTCAACACGGCCGTGACCCAGCTCGACCAGGTCACCCAGAGCAATGCGGCGCTCGTCGAGGAATCGGCCGCCGCGGCCGACAGCCTCAAGGACCAGGCGCAGCGTCTTGCCGAGGTGATCGGCACGTTCCGGCTCGGCGGCCACTGAAACTGGGGGCATCGCGGGCGATGCGCGCAGAGTTGCGCGCATCGGCATAAGCTCGCGCGATGCCTGGCGTTCAACCCACCCATTTCATCCCGCACGGCGGCGGTCCCTGCTTCTTCATGGACTGGAACCCGCCGCAGGCCTGGGACCGCATGGCCGCCTATCTGCGCGGCATCGCCGCGACGCTGCCCGAGCGGCCGCGCGCGATCCTGATGGTCTCCGCGCATTGGCAGGAAACGGCGTTCACGGTCACGAGCGGCGCCCACCCGGCGCTCGTCTACGACTACTACGGCTTCCCGCCGCATACCTACGAGCTGCGCTACCCGGCGCCCGGCGAGCCCGCGCTCGCCGAGCGCGTGGTCGCGCTGCTCGAGGCGGCGCAGCTGCCGGCGGCGCGCGACCCGCGGCGCGGTTTCGACCACGGCATGTTCATCCCCTTGCTGCTGATGTTCCCGCAGGCCGACGTGCCGGTCGTGCAGCTGTCGCTGCAGCGCGGCCTCGACCCGGCCGCGCATCTCGCCGCCGGGCGCGCGCTCGCGGCGCTGCGCGAGGAGGGCGTGCTGGTCGTCGGCAGCGGCATGAGCTTCCACAATATGCGCGGCTACGGCGACCCGCGCTTCGGCCCGGTGTCCGACCAGTTCGACGCCTGGCTCACGGCGGCGGTCGCGGCCGAACCGGCCGCGCGCGACGCCCGGCTGACGGCCTGGGAGCAGGCGCCGCAGGCGCGCCTGTGCCACCCGCCGCGCGCCGAGGAACACCTGTTGCCGCTGATGGTCGCGGCCGGCGCGGCCGGCACCGACACGGGCCGCAAGGTCTTCGAGGACCGCGTGATGGAGACGACGCTGTCGGGTTTCAGCTTCGGCTGAGACGGCGACCGGACGGCTTCGGCCGGTTTTGGGCAAGCCTGCGGCCCAACCCTCGACGATCGGCGTCGATCGCTCAAGAAGGCGTGTAAATACCGCTCTGATCGCGCTTTTCCGCTCGCATAATGCGTGACAGGACAGGACGCGACAGAGGCTCCTTCGGTATATCGGCAGTTGAATTTCGGAACTTGAGCCTCTGAGCTGAAAATTTTTCTTCGGGGGATCTGAGCATGGTGTTTCCGGTGGCGTTCGGGGGAGCGAGCTACGCGCCCTATGCATCGGATTACGCGTCGGGCTATGCGGCGACCGGCGGCGCCTCGGGCGACACGGCCGGCGGCCTGCTCGCGGCCCTCGACCGCAGCGACAACAGCGCGATCGGCGACACCGAGGCGACGCTGTCCTCGCTGAGCCAGCTGCAGTCGCTCAGCGACACCTTCCAGGATTCGCTCGCGCAGCTGCTGCCGCCGTATCTGAACGGCAGCAGCACCGGCACGAGCAGCAACCCCGCGGTGCTGTCGGTCGCCGCGCAGAGCGGCGCGCCGAGCGGCATCTACGCGGTCACGGTGAACAGCCTCGCCCAGTCCGAGGCGCTGCAAAGCAACAGCTTCAACACGGCCAATCAGGACGTGATCGGCAGCGGCAACCTGACGATCACCTTCGGCAGCTACGACGCGACGAGCAATACCTTCACGCCGGGCGCGCAGGCGCCGGTCACGGTGAGCCTGAGCAACGCGACGCTCGACGACGCGGCGACCGCGATCAACGCGGCCGGCGCCGGCGTCAACGCCCAGGTCAGCGCGTCGGGCGGCGGCTACGCGCTCGTGCTCAGCGGCGCGCGCCCGGGCGCCGCGAACGCGTTCGAGATCCAGGTCGACAACGCCAGCCTGCAGGCCCTGAGCTACGACCCGACCAACGCGTCGGGCTCGGGCCTCACGCGGACCCAGGCGGCCCAGGACGCGAGCCTCAGCGTCAACGGCGCGGCGCTCACGAGCGGCAGCAACAGCGGCGTCGGCATCGCGCCGGGGCTGGTCGTGAACCTGCTCGGGGCGGGCAGCAGCAGCGTGACGAGCACGCCGTCGAGCGCGGCCGTGCAGGCGCAGGCGCAAAGCCTCGTCGCGGCCTACAACACGGTGCAGGCCGGGCTCGCGGGCGCGAGCGCGGACAGCGGCGCCGCGCAGATCGCCTCGCCCTACGCCGAGGCGCTCGGCGAGGCCGCAGTGACCCGCTACGACAACGGCACCAGCCTGTTCGGCACGCTGAGCCAGATCGGCCTGTACCTGCAGGCGGGCCTCGCCGCAGGCGTCGGCAACAGCGCGACGGCGGCGAACCCCGGCGCGGCCGCGGCGGCGACGAGCCTGAGCCTCGACAGCGGCACCCTGACCGGCGCGCTCGCGAGCGACGCAACCGGCACGCAAAGCCTGCTCGGCGCCGTGGTCCAGGCCTTCTACAACATCGCCGACAGCTACGGCGGTGGCGGCGGCGTGCTGCAGGGCGCGCAGCAGACCTACGAGTCGGCGCTGTACGCGGACGAGATCGCGGTGGTCGAGCCGATCGAGCCGGCGCTGCCCGGCGTCGACGAGCTCAGCGCGAACCAGAACACCGACCAGGGCCTCGCGCCGCAGCAGATCCAGGACGCCCAGCTCTACGCGCGCGCGTTCACGCCGCTGCAGCAGAACGCCTGGACCTCGGCGCTGCTGACCGAGGTTTATACGCCGTACACGAACACGACCGGGCTGCTGTCGGCGCTGGCCTGAAACCGGCGACGGCGACGTTCAGGCGTCGCGGCGCCCTTATGCTCGCGAGCACGCAGGACCACAGGAGGGCGATATGCAAGGACCCGATCGGATCAGGCGCGGCCTGCTGGCCGGCGGCGCCGGCGCGATCACGGCGTCGACGCTGGGGGGCGTTGCGGGTCTGGCCCGCGCGGCCGACCTGGTCACGCTGCCGCTCGTCAACGGCGAGCGCCGCATGGCCGTCTACCCCGAGAAGCGGCCGATGATCGTGCTGACCTCGCGGCCGCCGCAGCTCGAGACGCCGTGGGAGGCCTTCAACGAGGGTCTGCTGACGCCCAACGACGCGTTCTTCGTGCGCTATCACAACGCCGGGCTGCCGCTGTCGATCGACGGCGACCGGCACATGATTCGCGTCGGCGGCAACGCGGTCGCCAGGCCCTTCGAGATCAGCGTCGCCGAGCTGCGCAGCCAGTTCAAGCCGGTCGAGCTCGTCGCCGTCAACCAATGCTCGGGCAATAGCCGCGGCTTCTTCGCGCCGCGTGTGCAGGGCGGCCAGCTCGCGAACGGCGCGATGGGCAACGCGCGCTGGGTCGGCGTGCCGCTCAGGGACCTGCTCGCGCGCGCCGAGCCCGCCAACGCGGCGCGCCAGGTCACGTTCAAAGGCCTCGACCGCTCGCTGTTCGGCGGTGGCGACTTCGCCAAGGCGCTCGAGATCGGCCACGCGATGGACGGCGAGGTCATGCTTGCCTACCAGATGAACGGCGCTGAGATCCCGATGCTCAACGGCTTCCCGGTCAAGCTCGTCGTGCCCGGCCATTACGGCACCTACTGGGTCAAGCACCTGGCCGAGATCGAGGTCATCGACCACGAGTTCGACGGCTTCTGGATGAAGCCCGCCTACCGCGTGCCCGACAACCCCTGCGCGTGCGTCGCGCCCGGCACGACGCCCACTGCAACGCGGCCGATCGGGCGCTTCAACGTGCGCTCGTTCATCACCTCGCTCGTCGACGGCGCGACGCTGCCCGCGGGCCGAGCCCTCGAGGTGCGCGGCATCGCGTTCGACGGCGGCCAGGGCATCCGCGAGGTCGCCTGGTCGGCCGACGGCGGCCAGAGCTGGCGCGAAGCGACGCTCGGCGAGGCGCTGAGCCGCTATTCGTTCCGCGAGTTCAGGTTCGGGTTCACGCCGGCACGCGGGGCGAGCGAGCTGCGCGTGCGCGCGTTCAACCGCGCCGGTGAGAGTCAGCCGATGGAGGCGCTGTGGCAGCCCTCCGGCTATATGCGCAACGTCGTCGAATCGGTCCGGATCACGGCCGTCTGAGGAGCCCGCATGAAGAAGCACCGGACCCGCGGCCTCCTGAGCGTCGCCGTGCTGCTGGGCGCCGCGGTCGCGCTCGGCCCCGCGCGCGCCGTCACCAAGACCATCGAGCTGCCACCCGACGGCGTGCAGCTCAAGCCGAGCGAGCTGCCAGGCTACGCCAAGGCGCGCAACGACTGCGTCGCCTGCCATTCGGCCGAATACATGCGCTACCAGCCGCCGACCGCGCCGCGCGCCTACTGGGACGCGATGGTCAAGCGCATGAAGGTCGTGTTCAAGGCGCCGATCCCCGACGAGGACATGCCGGCGATCGTCGACTACCTGGCCAAGACCTACGGCGACGAGCAGCCGAAGTAGCGGCGCCGGCGGGTCTCAGCACTCGACGATATTGACGGCGAGGCCGCCGCGCGCGGTTTCCTTGTACTTGGTCATCATGTCGGCGCCGGTGTCGCGCATCGTCTTGATGACCTTGTCGAGGCTCACGTAATGAGTGCCGTCGCCGCGCAGCGCCATGCGCGCGGCGTTGATCGCCTTGACCGACGCGATCGCGTTGCGCTCGATGCAGGGGATCTGCACGAGGCCGCCGACCGGGTCGCAGGTCAGGCCCAGATGGTGCTCCATGCCGATCTCGGCCGCGTTCTCGACCTGGGCCGGCGTGCCGCCCATGACCTGGCACAGCGCGCCCGCGGCCATCGAGCAGGCGACGCCGACCTCGCCCTGGCAGCCGACCTCGGCGCCGCTGATGCTCGCGTTCTCCTTGTAGAGAATACCGATCGCCGCCGCGGTGAGCAGGAAGTCGATGACGCCGTCTTCGCTCGCGCCGTGGAAGAAGCGCGTGTAGTAGTGCAGCACGGCGGGCACGATGCCGGCCGCGCCGTTGGTCGGCGCCGTGACGACGCGGCCGCCGGCCGCGTTCTCCTCGTTGACGGCGAGCGCGTAGAGGTTGACCCAGTCCATGACCTGGAGCGGGTCGCGCAGCGCGGCTTCGGGGTTGGCCGTCAGCGCGCGGTAGAGCTCGGGCGCGCGGCGCTTGACCTTGAAGCCGCCGGGCAGGATCCCCTCGGTCCTGAGGCCGCGCGTCACGCAGTCCTGCATCACCTGCCAGATCCTGAGCAGGCCGGTGCGCGTGTCGGCGTCGGGGCGCCAATGGCCCTCGTTGCGGCGCATCAGCTCGGCGATGCTGAGCCCAAAGCGCTGCGTGAGCGCGAGCAGCTCGTCGCCGGTCTTGAACGGGTAGGGCAGGACCGTCGCGTCGGGCGCGATGACCTTCTGCTTGCTGCCGTCGGCGAGCACCTCCTCGCTGACGACGAAGCCGCCGCCGACCGAGTAATAGACGCGCTCGTCGAGCACCGCGTCGGCCGCGTCGAAGGCCGTGAAGCGCATGCCGTTGGCGTGCAGCGGCAGGCTCTGGCGGCGGAAGAAGGTCAGGTCGCGCGCTTCATTGAACGAGATCGGGTGCTCGCCCGCGAGCAGCAGCTCGCCCGCGCGGATCGCGGCCAGGTAGGCCTCGACTTGCTCGACGTCGACCGAGTCGGGCTCGTGGCCGGCGAGGCCCAGCAGCACGGCCTTGTCGCTGCCGTGGCCCTTGCCGGTGGCGCCGAGCGAGCCATAGAGCTGGCTGCTCACGCGCGCGGTGCGCGCGAGCAGGCCCTCGTTCTTGAGCCGCAGCGCGAACAGCCGCGCCGCGCGCATCGGCCCGACGGTGTGGCTGCTCGACGGCCCGATGCCGATCTTGAACAGGTCGAAGACGGAGACTGCCATGGCGGAACCTCGGCGCTTATTCCGCGAAGTCGCCGAGCGGCACGCAGGAGCAGAACAGATTGCGGTCGCCGTAGACGTTGTCGACGCGGCCGACCGGCGACCAGTATTTCTGGCGACGCAGGGTGGCGAGCGGGTAGGCGGCGTCCTCGCGGCTGTAGGCGTGCTTCCAGTCGGCCTTGAGCAGGCTCTCGGCCGTGTGCGGCGCGTTGACGAGGGGGTTGTCCTCGCGCGGCCAGACGCCCGATTCGACCTTCGCGATCTCTGCGCGGATCTGCAGCATCGCGTCGCAGAAGCGGTCGAGCTCGTGACGGCTCTCGCTCTCGGTCGGCTCGACCATCAGCGTGCCCGCGACCGGGAAGCTCAGCGTCGGCGCGTGGAAGCCGTAGTCGATCAGGCGCTTCGCGACGTCTTCGGCGCCGACGCCGCTCGAGTCCTTGAGCGGGCGCAGGTCGAGGATGCATTCGTGGGCGACGCCGCCGCCCTTGACGCCGGCGACGTCGCCGCTGAAGTGGATGTCGAAGGCGCCGGACAGGCGCGCGGCCACGTAGTTGGCCGACAGGATCGCGGTTTCGGTCGCGAGCGTCAGGCCGTCGGCGCCCATCATGCGCACGTACATCCACGAGATCGGCAGCACCGCGGCGTTGCCGAGCGGCGCGGCCGAGACCGCGCCGATATTGCTCGCCGCGCCGAGGCCGGCCGTGCGGTGCGCGGGCAGATGCGGCACCAGGTCGGCGACGACGCAGACCGGGCCGACGCCCGGGCCGCCGCCGCCGTGCGGAATGCAGAAGGTCTTGTGCAGGTTCAGGTGCGACACGTCGCCGCCGAACTCGCCCGGCGCCGCGACGCCGACCAGCGCGTTCATGTTCGCGCCGTCGACGTAGACGCGGCCGCCATGCTGCTTAACGAGCGCGCAGATCTCCTTGACATGGGTGTCGAACACGCCGTAGGTCGACGGGTAGGTGATCATGATCGCCGCGAGGCGGTCGGCGTGCTGCACGCACTTGGCCTCGAGGTCGGCGAGGTCGATATTGCCCTGCTTGTCGCACTTGGTCACGACGACCTGCATGCCGACCATCTGCGCCGACGCCGGGTTCGTGCCGTGCGCCGATTCGGGGATCAGGCAGATATTGCGGTGGGTGTCGCCGCGCGACGCGTGCCAGGCCTGGATCGCGAGCAGGCCCGCGTACTCGCCCTGCGAGCCCGCGTTCGGCTGCAGGCTGATGCCCGCGTAGCCGGTCGCCTGGCACAGCCAGCCGGTCAGCTGCTCGTTGAGCAACGTGTAGCCGGCGAGCTGGTCCTGCGGCGCGAACGGGTGCACGCCGGCGAACTCGGGCCAGGTGATCGGGATCATCTCGCTCGTCGCGTTGAGCTTCATCGTGCACGAGCCGAGCGGGATCATCGAGCGGTCGAGCGCGAGGTCCTTGTCGGCGAGGCCGCGCAGGTAGCGCAGCATCTCGGTCTCGGAGTGGTGGGTGTTGAAGACCGGGTGGGTGAGGTAGGCCGAGGTGCGTTTGAGCGCGGCCGGCACCAGCGTCGCGACGCCCTTCTCGAAGGGCGCGAAGTCGAGCGCCGCGGGCTTGCCTGCGAACACGCTCAGCAGCGCGCCGAGGTCGGCGCGCGTCGTCGTCTCGTCGAGCGCGACCGACACGCTGTCGGCCGCCGCGCGGCGCAGGTTCATGCCGGCCGCGACCGCGCGCGCGAGCACCGCGTCGGTCTGCGCGCCCGTCAGCACGTGCAGGGTGTCGAAGGCGCCCGCGTTGCCGAGCGCCAGCCCGAGGCCCTCGAGGCCCTTCGCGAGCACGGCCGCGAAGCTCGCGACGCGCTCGGCGATGCGCTTGAGGCCCTGCGGACCGTGGTAGACCGCGTACATGCTCGCGACGACGGCCGGCAGCACCTGCGCCGTGCAGATGTTCGACGTGGCCTTCTCGCGGCGGATATGCTGCTCGCGCGTCTGCAGCGCGAGGCGGTAGGCCGGGTTGCCGTGGGTGTCGACGCTGACGCCGACGAGGCGGCCCGGCAGGTTGCGCTTGTACTCGTCCTTGCAGGCCATGAACGCGGCGTGCGGGCCGCCGTTGCACATCGGCATGCCAAAGCGCTGGGTCGTGCCGACGGCGATGTCGGCGCCTTGCTCGCCGGGCGGCGTGAGCAGGGTCAGCGCGAGCAGGTCGCAGGCCGCGATCAGCAGCGCGCCCTGGGCGTGGACGGCCGCGGCGATCGCGTCGAGCGCACGCACCTCGCCGTTCACGCCCGGGTACTGGACCAGCGCGGCGAAGCAGTCGGCCTTGCCCGCGTCGGCGGCCGGGCCGACCTGGACCTCGAAGCCGAGCGGCGTCGCGCGCGTGCGCACGACCTCGAGCGTCTGCGGCAGCACGTCGTCGGCCACAAAGAAGACCTTGCTCTTGCTCTTGCCGACGCGCGCGGCGAGCGTCATCGCTTCGGCGGCCGAGGTCGCCTCGTCGAGCATCGACGCGTTCGCGATCGCCATGCCCGTGAGCTCGCAGACCATGGTCTGGAAGTTCACGAGCGCTTCCATGCGGCCCTGCGAGATCTCGGCCTGGTAGGGCGTGTAGGCCGTGTACCAGGCCGGGTTCTCGAGGATGTTGCGCAGGATCACGCCCGGGGTCAGCGTGTCGTAATAGCCCTGGCCGATATAGCTCTTGAGGACCTTGTTCTTCGCCGCGACCTGCTTGAGTTCCGCGAGCGCGGCGGCCTCGGTCAGCGCGGCGGGCAGCTGCATGCCGACCGCGCGCTTGATGCCCGCGGGAACGATCGCGTCGATCAGCGCGCGGCGCGACGCGGCGCCGATCACCGACAGCATGCCGGCTTCGTCGGCGGCGTCGGGGCCGATATGGCGGGCTTGGAATTCGGCGGCGTTCTCGAGGTCGCCAAGAGGCTTGAGGGCGGACATCAGCATGGTCGGGGTCTCAGGAGTTCAGGGGGCGGGCGCGCGGCAGGACGGGGCGCGCCCCGGGGCGCGGCATCAGCCGTTCTTGACGAGCGTGTCGTAGGCGGTCGCGTCCATCAGCGCGTCGAGCTCGGCCGGGGCGGCGAGCTTGACCTTGAAGAACCAGCCGGCCTTGAGCGGGTCGCTGTTCGCGAGCGCGGGGTCGGCGCGCAGCGTCTCATTGACCTCGAGGATCTCGCCGCTCACCGGCATATAGACGTCGGCGGCGGCCTTGACCGACTCGACCACGCCGGCTGTGTCCTTGGCCGCGAAGGTCTTGCCGACCTCGGGCAGGTCGACGAAGACCACGTCGCCGAGCGCGTCCTGCGCGTGCACCGTGATGCCGACCGTGACCGTGCCGTCGCCGTGGACTTCGACCCATTCGTGATCGGGCGTGTACTTGATGCTGCTCATGCTCAAAGCTCCGTTGAGGGAAATGAAATGCGGTTAACCGCGGAAATAGTTGTTCGGCGTGAACGGCGTGGCGCTGACCGTCATCGGCGTGCGCTTGTCGCGGACGATCGCGAACAGCTCGGTGCCGGCCTTGGCGAACTCGGCCGCGACGTAGGCGAGCGCGACCGGCTTGTTCACCGTCGGGCCCAGCGTGCCGCTGCACACGCGGCCGACCTCGGTGCCGTCGGCCGTCACGACCGCCGCGCCTTCGCGCACCGGCATGCGCTCGCTGCCGACCAGGCCGACGCGCTTGCGCGCGGCGCCGCCGGCGAGCTGGGCGTCGATCACGGCCGCGCCCGGGTAGCCGCCTGCGCGCGCGCCGCCGGCGCGGCGCACCTTCTGGATTGCCCAGGTCAGCGCGGCCTCGACCGGCGTCGTCGTCGTGTCGATGTCGTGGCCGTACAGGCACAGGCCGGCTTCGAGGCGCAGCGAGTCGCGCGCGCCGAGGCCGATCGGCTTGACCTCGGGCTGGGCGAGCAGCTTGCGCGCGAGCGCGACGGCCTGGTCCTGGTGCACCGAGATCTCGAAGCCGTCCTCGCCCGTATAGCCCGAGCGGGTCAGGTAGACGGGGATGCCGTCGAGCTCGAAAAAGCCGCCGGTCATGAAGGTCAGCGCGGCGACGCCGGGGTTCAGGCGCGCGAGCGCCGTCACGGCGGCCGGGCCCTGCAGCGCGAGCAGCGCGCGCTCGGGCAGCGGGCGGACCTCGCAGCGGCCGGCCAGGTGGGTTTGCATATGCGCGATGTCCTGGTCGCGGCAGCCGGCGTTGACGACGACGAACAGGCCGTCGTCGCGGTGGCAGACCATCAGGTCGTCGAGAATGCCGCCGGCGTCGTTCGTGAACAGCGCGTAGCGCTGCTTGTCGAGGCCGAGGTCGACGATGTCCACCGGCACGAGGGTTTCGAGCGCGGCCGCGGCGCCGGGGCCGACGAGCAGCACCTGGCCCATGTGCGAGACGTCGAACAGGCCGGCCTGGGCACGCGTGTGCTTGTGCTCGGCCATCACGCCGCTCGGGTACTGGACCGGCATGTCGTAGCCGGCGAAGGGCACCATTTTCGCGCCGAGTTCGAGGTGCAGCGCGTGAAGCGGGGTCTTGTGGAGGGGCGTGGTTTCGGCAGCGGACATGGACTCAGGGCTCCAGATGGGAAGTGTTTCGCTTCTTGGATGCCCCCGCTGTCCGCTTTACCTGAGAGATTGGCGACGCGAGTCGCTTGCCCCTTCGGTGGACGGGCTCGCAGACCCGTCTCTCTCCAGTGAGGAACGCCCCGCTTCAACAAAGAAGCGCCTGGGCGTCTTGCCAGTCCTTTTGCCTGAGCGTTCGGGGCGGCACGCAACCCCTGCGCCTTCGGCGGCCGTCCCGGAACTTGGTTCCGGCGGCACTCTCCTGGCGGGGCGCATTGTAGCCCTGGCCGGCGGCGCGTCGACAGGTTAAGCCGTCGTTAATCCCCGCCCGACGCCGCGCGTCAAAATCACCGTAAAGGTGACCTTATGCGACTGCTCCTCGTCGAAGACGACCAGATGATCGGCGAACCGCTGCTCGACCTGCTGCGCGCCGAAAGCTACGCGGTCGACTGGGTGCGCGACGGCGAGATGGCCGACACCGCGCTGCAGAGCCAGAACTACGACCTGATGCTGCTCGACCTCGGCCTGCCGCGGCGCGACGGCCTCGCCGTGCTGCGCGCGGCGCGCGCGCGCAAGCAGCGCGTGCCGGTGCTCGTGATGACGGCGCGCGACGCGCTCGCGCAGCGCGTCGAGGGCCTCGACGCGGGCGCCGACGACTACGTGCTCAAGCCCTTCGAGCTCGACGAACTGCTCGCCCGCGTGCGCGCGCTGCTGCGCCGCGCGCAAGGGCGCGCCGAGCCGGTCTACGAGCATCTGGGCGTCGCTCTGAACCCGGCGACCCACGAGGCCAGCGTGAACGGCCAGCCCGTGCTGCTGTCGGCGCGCGAATGGTCGGTGCTCGAGCCGCTGCTCGCGCGCCCGGGCCTCGTGCTGTCGCGCCAGCAGATCGAGGAAAAGCTCTACGGCTGGAAGGACGAGATCAGCTCGAACGCCGTCGAGGTCTACGTGCACGGCCTGCGCAAGAAGCTCGGCGCGGGCCTGATCCAGACGGTGCGCGGCCTCGGCTACATGGTGCCCAAGCAATGAGCCGGGCGCGCCTGCCGTCCTTGCCGGCCTGGGCAAGGGCGAGCGCCGCCTCGCTCAAGGGCCGGCTGTTGTTGTTCCTGCTCGCGGCGGTCTGCCTCGCCGCGGCCCTGCAGGCCTGGAGCAGCTACCGCACGGCGCTGCAGGAAGCCGACCAGATCTTCGACTACCACATGCAGCAGATGGCGCTGTCGCTCGGCGGCAGCCTCGGCGGCGGCGTGCAGAGCGCGAACGACGACATGGAGCTCGTGATCCAGGCCTGGACCGCCGAGGGCCTGCAGGTGTTCCAGTCGACCGGCCGCGCGCGCATGCCCGCGCGCGCCGTGCTCGGCTTCTCCAACGTCGCCGTCAACGATCACATGTACCGCGTGCTGTCGGTGCAGTCGGGCGGCCAGATCGTCCAGGTCGCGCAGGAGCTCGCGGTGCGCGAGCGGCTCGCGCGCCGGCTCGCCTGGCGCACCGTGCTGCCGGTCGCGGCGATGGTGCCGCTGCTGATGATCGTCGTCGGCTGGGTCGTCAGCCATTCGCTCGCGCCGGTCGAGCGCGTGCGCGCCCAGCTCGCGCGGCGCGCCGCCGACGACCTCGCGCCGGTCGCGTCCGAGGGCCTGCCGGCCGAAATCGAGCCCATGGTCGGCGAGCTCAACTCGCTGCTCGGCCGCGTCCAGCAGTCGGTCGCGGCGCAGCAGCATTTCGTCGCCGACGCCGCGCACGAGCTGCGCTCGCCGCTGACCGCGCTGAAGCTGCAGGTCCAGTCGCTGCAGCGCGCCCACGACGACGCGGCGCGCCAGCTCGCCCAGGCGCGCCTCGCGGCCGGCATCGACCGCGCGACCCGGCTCGTCGAGCAGTTGCTGCTGCTCGCGCGCCACGACAACCAGGCCGCGCCGCGCGAGGCCGTCGCGCTCGCGCCGCTCGTCGAGCAGGTCGTCGCCGAGCACGCGGCGGCAGCGGCGGCGCGCGGCGTCGACCTCGGCATCGCGCGCCTCGACGCGGCGACCGTGGCGGGCCAGCCCGACGCGCTCGCGGTGCTCGTGCGCAACCTCGTCGACAACGCGATCAAGTACGCGCCCGAGGGTGGCAAGGTCGACGTCAGCCTGTTCGCCGCGCCGGCGCCGACGCTGCGCGTCGACGACAGCGGCCCCGGCATCGCGCCGGCCGAGCGCGAGCGCGTGCTCGACCGCTTCTACCGCAGCCCCGATCGGCCGCAGGAAGCGAGCGGCAGCGGCCTCGGCCTCGCGATCGTGGACACGATCGCCGGGCGCCATGGCGCGAGCCTCTTGCTCGCCACCGCCGAGCCGCTCGGCGGCCTGCGCGCCGAGGTCCGGTTTCCCGCCGCGAGTTTTTAAGAGGCGACTAAGCGCCTTTGTCGATAGTCCCGCCATCCCCCTGCATCCACTGAAGGAAGGACCCCACCATGGCAAGCGAAACAATGATCTCCGCCAAGCGCCTCGTCTGGGCGCTGGCTGCGGCCGGCGTGGTCGGCCTCGGCGGCGGTGCGTTCGGCGCGCTCGCGCTGCAGCGCGAGGCCCAGGCCGAGACGCCCGCGGCGGCGCCGGCCGCGTCGGTCGCGACCGCGCCGCTGGCGCTCGGCGCGGCGGCCGCGGCGGCCGCCGCGCCGGCCGCCGTGCCGGTCGCGCTGCCCGACTTCGCGACGATCACGGCGCAGAACGGCCCGGCGGTCGTCAACATCAGCGTGACCGGCACGGTCAAGACCGTCAACGCCGGCGTGCCCAACATGCCGGGCATGGATCCCGACGACCCGTTCTTCCAGTTCTTCCGCCGCTTCCAGCAGGGCCCGAACGTGCGCCAGACCCCGGTGCGCGGCGAGGGCTCGGGCTTCATCGTCAGCGCCGACGGCGTGATCCTGACCAACGCCCACGTCGTGCGCGACGCCCAGGAGGTCATCGTCAAGCTGACCGACCGCCGCGAGTTCAAGGCCAAGGTGCTCGGCTCCGACCCACAGACCGACGTCGCCGTGCTCAAGATCGAGGCCAAGAACCTGCCGGTCGTGCGCCTCGGCTCGACCAAGGACCTGCGCGTCGGCGAATGGGTGCTCGCGATCGGCTCGCCCTTCGGCTTCGAGAACAGCGTGACGGCCGGCGTCGTCAGCGCGAAGGGCCGCACCCTGTCCCCCGACGAAAGCTACGTGCCCTTCATCCAGACCGACGTCGCCGTGAACCCCGGCAACTCGGGCGGCCCGCTGTTCAACACGCGCGGCGAGGTCGTCGGCATCAACTCGCAAATCTACAGCCAGACCGGCGGCTACCAGGGCCTGTCGTTCGCGATCCCGATCGACGTCGCCCAGCGCATCGAGCAGCAGATCCTCAAGTCCGGCAAGGCCGAGCACGCGCGCCTCGGCGTGACGATCCAGGACGTGAACCAGACCTTCGCCGACTCGTTCAAGCTCGAGCGGCCGGCCGGCGCGCTCGTCGCGAGCGTCGAGGACGGCGGCCCGGCCGCGAAGGCCGGCATCAAGTCGGGCGACGTGATCCTCAAGGTCGACGGCCGCGACATCGTCGCCTCGAGCGACCTGCCCAATATCGTCGGCCTCGACCAGCCCGGCGACACCGTCAAGCTCGACGTCTGGCGCGACGGCAAGCACCAGGAGCTCAGCGTCAAGCTCGGCAACGCGGCGAACAAGCGCGGCCAGCTCGCGGCGAGCGGCGACAGCGCGTCGCCGGGCGCGAAGCTCGGCCTCACGCTGCGCCCGCTGCAGCCCGAGGAGCGCCGCGAGAGCGGCATCGCCGGCGGCCTCGTGATCGAGGACGCGAGCGGGGCCGCGGCGCTCGCCGGCGTGCAGGGCGGCGACGTGCTGCTCGCGATCAACGGCACGCCGGTGACCTCGGTCGACCAGGTCCGGCACATCGTCGCCGGCGCGACCAAGTCGGTCGCCCTGCTGGTCCAGCGCGGCAACCAGCGCATCTTCGTTCCGGTGCGTCTCGGCTGAACTCCCCGAGCGCTTGCGCGTCGTGCGGGCCAGGCCGCGCGACGCGCTTTTTTCTTTGGGCACGTGCGGCGTCGTTCCGGTTGCAACGAGTGCGCGCGGACGCGCCCTCGCCGGGGGCTATGCGCCTCTGCGGTGCATCGATCCGTCGTGCTGTGCTTTACTGCCGCACATGGAGTCCGTCGCCACGACCTGGGACCTGCCGATCACGGGCATGAGCTGCGCGGCCTGCGTCGCGCGCGTCGAGCGCGCGCTCAAGGCCGTGCCCGGCGTCGCCGCGGCGAGCGTGAATCTCGCGACCGAGCAGGCGCGCGTCGACGCCGCAGCGGCGGTCTCGCTCGCGACGCTGAGTGCGGCCGTCGCGGCCGCCGGCTACGCGCTTGGCGCGCTGCCCGAGCCCGGCGCGGCTGGGCCGCCGGATGCGCCGGCCGGCCGCGAAGCCAAACGCGAGGCCTGGTGGGTCGCGGCAGGGTTGCTGCTGTGCGCGCCGCTCGTCGCGCCGATGCTGCTGATGCCGTTCGGCGTGCACTGGATGCTGCCCGGCGGCCTGCAATGGCTGCTCGCGACGCCGGTGCAGTTCGGCCTCGGCGCGCGCTTCCACGCGGCGGCCTGGCGCGCGCTCAAGGCGCGTGCCGGCAATATGGACCTGCTCGTCGCGCTCGGCAGCTCGGCCGCCTACGGGCTGTCGCTGTGCAACTGGGCGCGCGGCGGGGGCCTGTACTTCGAGGCCGCGGCCGTCGTGATCGCGCTCGTGCGCCTCGGCAAATGGCTCGAGGCGCGCGCGAAGCGCCAGGCCGCCGAGGCGATCCGCGCGCTCCAGGCGCTGCGGCCGACCGAGGCGCGCGTGCGCGTCGGTTCGCGCGAGGTGCGCGTGCCGATCGCGCGCGTCGCGCTCGGCGACCTCGTCGTCGTGCGCCCGGGCGAGGCCGTGCCGGTCGACGGCGAGATCATCGAAGGCGCGAGCGAGCTCGACGAAGCCCTGCTGACGGGCGAGCCGCTGTCGATCGCCCGCGGCGTCGGCGACCGCGTCGTCGGCGGCAGCGTGAACGGCGCGGCCCTGCTGCTCGTGCGCACGACGGCCGTCGGCGCGCAAAGCCTGCTCGCGCGCATCGTCGAGCGCGTCGCCGGCGTGCAGGCGAGCAAGGCGCCCGTGCAGCAGCGCGTCGACCGCGTCGCCGAGGTCTTCGTGCCGATCGTCGGCGCGGTCGCGCTGCTGACCGGGCTCGGCTGGTGGCTCGCCGGCGCGGGGGGCGAACGCGCGCTGCTGACGGCCGTCAGCGTGCTCGTGATCGCCTGCCCATGCGCCCTGGGCCTCGCGACGCCGATCGCGCTGATCGCCGGCACCGGCGCGGCCGCGCGCCACGGCGTGCTGATCCGCGACGCGCTCGCGCTCGAGGCGGCGCAGCGCGTGACGCTCGTCGCGTTGGACAAGACCGGCACGCTGACCGTCGGCCGGCCGACGCTTCGGGCGGCCGAGCCCGCGCCCGGCGTCGCGCGCGAGGAACTGCTGCGCCTGGCCGCGGCGCTGCAGGCGACGAGCTCGCACCCGCTCGCGCGCGCCGTGCTCGACGCCGCGCACGGCCTCGACCTGCCGACCGCCCGGGCCGCGCGCGTGCTGCCGGGGCGCGGCGTGACGGCCGAGGTCGAAGGGCGTTCGCTGTGGCTGGGCAGCGCGCGCCTGCTCGCCGAGCAGGGCGTCGACGTCGGCACCGAGGGCGGTGGCGCGGCGCTGAGCCAGTCCTGGCTGCTCGAATCGACGCCGCAGGGGCCGCGCGTGCTCGGCCGCCTCGCGTTCGGCGACGCGCTCAAGCCCGAGGCTGCAGCGGCCGTCGCAGCGCTGCACCGGCTCGGCCTGAGCGTTGCGCTGCTCAGCGGCGACGCCCGGGCCAGCGTCGCCGTGGTCGCGCGCGAACTCGGCATCGGCGCGTTCGAGGCCGAGCTGCTGCCCGGCGACAAGGCCGACCGCGTCGCCGCGTGGCGCGCGGCCGGCGCCGTCGTCGCGATGGTCGGCGACGGCGTCAACGACGCGCCGGCGCTCGCGGCGGCCGACGTCGGCATGGCGATGGCGGGCGGCAGCGATGTCGCGCTGCAGACCGGCGGCGTGACGCTGCTGCGCGGCGACCCGCGCCTCGTCGCGATCGCGCTCGAGGTGTCGCGCCGCACCGAGGCCAAGATCCGCCAGGGCCTGTTCTGGGCGATGGGCTACAACGTGCTCGGCATCCCGCTCGCGGCGGCGGGCCTGCTGAGCCCCGCGTTCGCGGGCGCGGCGATGGCCCTGTCGAGCCTCGGCGTCGTGACGAACGCGCTGGCGCTGCGGCGCTGGAAGCCGGCCGCCTGAGTTCCGCCGTTCGGGCATGATGACCGCATTGCCACTCCGAGCTTGCCGCCCCATCGTCATGGCCGACGACAACAATCAAGTCAGCATCCACCTCGCCCAGCGCGCCGACTACGCGTTCGACGCCGATTTCGGCGCCGGCGTTCCGCCCCTGGTCTGCGACGAACCGCCGCCGACCGGGCAGGGCGCCGGGCCCTCGCCGGTGCAACTGCTCGCCGCGGCCGTCGGCAACTGCCTGCTCGACTCGCTGCTGTTCGCGCTGCGCAAGTACAAGCAGCGGCCCGAGCCGCTGAGCGGCGCGGTCGTCGCGACGGTCGGTCGCAACGAGGCCGGGCGCGTTCGCGTGCTCGGCCTGCAGGCGACGCTGAAACTCGGCGTCGCGGCCGCGGACCTCGAGCATCTCGACCGCGTGCTCGCGCAGTTCGAGGACTTCTGTACCGTCACGCAGAGCGTGCGCGCGGCGATCCCGGTCGAGGTCGTGGTGCTCGACGCCGCCGGGGCCAAGCTCAAATAGGCGCCGGCGCGGCGCTCAGGCGCCTGCGAGCGCGCGCCACGCCTGCAGCGTCACGTAGACGCCGACCGCGCCGATCAGCGCGGCCGAGATCAGCGGCGCCTTCTCGAGCCAGGCGTTGAAGTCGAAGCGGCCCATGCGCCGCGACGCGTGGCGCGCCCCGAGCGCCGCGACGACGCCGGCCGCGACCAGCGTGGCCGCGAGGCCGACGCTGAAGCACAGCACGAGCGCCACGCCGAGCGCGAGCTTCTTGAGCTGCAGGCACACGAGCAGCACGCTGATCGAGGCCGGGCAGGGCAGCAGGCCGCCGGTCAGGCCGAACACGACGATCTGGCGCGTGCTCGCGTGGTGCAGCGGGTACCGGTGACGCAGCGTCAGCGCCTCGGCCTGGGCCGAAGGCTCGTCGTGGGCATGCGCATGGCCATGAGCGTCGCCATGCGCTTGCCCGTGGCCATGCCCATGGTCGTGCGTGCAGGCATGACCCGCCTCGCGGCGGTGGGCGTCGCGATCGTGGTGATCATGGCCGTGCGGCTGACCCGGCGCGTGGGCATGGCCGTGGTGCCCGCCCTCGGCGCCATGGTCGTGGCCGCAGGCGCTCCTGTGGTTGAGCACGCGCCAGGCCATCCAGGCGGCGATGCCGAGAATCATCAGGCCCGAGGCGAGCTGGAACCAGCCCTCGAAGGCCTCGCCCTGCCATTGCCGGCCGAACCACAGGCCCGCGAGCGCGATGGCCCAGACCACGGCGGTGTGCGACAGCGTCGCCGCCAGGCCGAGCAGCACGGCCTGGCGCACGGTGCCGCGCACGGCGACGATGAACGCGGCCATCATGGTCTTGGAATGGCCGGGCTCGAGGCCGTGCAGCGCGCCAAGCGCGACGGCCGTGGGGACGAACAGCCAGGGCTGGCCTTGGTTGAGCAGGGCGGCGAAGTCGTTCATGGCGGTTTCAGAGGTATTTGGTGATGGCCTTGAACTCGCGCACCGCGTCGCTCGCGTGCTTGCCGCCCTTGGCGACCGCCTCGTCGAGGCAATGGTCGACGTGGTCGTGGACGAGCGTTTTCTTGGCCCCCGCGACGGCCTTCTCGACGGCCTGCAGCTGCTGCGCGACGTCGAGGCATTCGCGGCCCTCCTCGAGCATCGCGACGATGCTGCGCAGGTGACCTTCGGCGCGCTTGAGGCGCTTGACGATGGCGGGGTAGCTGGCGTGGACGGCCATGGTTCGATCCCTATCCTGTGGGGGGGGACAGGATAGCAGGCCGCAAACAAGCCTCTAGAACAGGCTCGCCCCGATATTGATCAAGAGCGCGAGCACCGTCGTGTTGAACAGGTAGGCGAGGATGCAGTGCAGGCTGCCGGTGCGGCGCATCGCGCGGCTCGCGAGGGAGACGTCGGCGGTCTGGCCCGAGGTGCCGATGATCGCGGCGAAGTAGAAGAAGTCGCCGTAGTCCGGCGCCTCGTCGCCGGGGAACTGCAGGCTCGGCGGCCGGCCCCGGCCGAGATCGGCGTAGTAGTCGTGCGCGTAGTGCAGCGCGAACATGACCTGCGTGAAGGCCCACGACGACAGCACGGTGATGCCGGCGAGCGCGATATGTGCGGTGCGCAGCAGGCCGTGCATGTCCTTGACGACGGCGAGCTCGGCGACGATCGCGGCGAGGCTCGCGACGTTCGAGACCACGACGAGCAGCAGCAGCACCCAGGCGCCCTCGTCCTGCAGCTGGGCGCGGTGGCGCAGGCCATGCTCGGACGAGCGCGCCATCATCAAGCCGGCGAGCAGCACGTAGAGCAGCGCGCCGGTGTTCCAGCCGATCAGCGCGCGCGTGACCGCGTGGCTCGCGAGGTCCTGCGGCAGCAGCAGGCCGACGAGCAGCGCGACGCCGGTCGCGATGAACACGCGCGGCCGCGTGCGAACCAGGCGCAGCATTCGGTTGCGCGGCAGGCGGGGCGGGATCATGGGGACGGCCTCAAGCGCGGGTCAGCGCGCTCTGGATGTCCTCGAGGCCGACGCCGCGCGTCTCGACGCCGCTGCGCCACAGCAGCCAGGCCGAGGCCAGCATCGGCACCGCAAGCAGCAGGGCCGAGAGCAGGAAATGGTCGAAGAAGCCGAGTCCGGCGAGCGCGGCGCCGAGGATGCCGCCGAACTTGGACGCGCCGGCGATCGCGCCCGAGCCGCTGCCGCGCAGGTGCACCGGGTAGATCTCGGCCGCGTAGGGGATCAGCATCGCGATCACGCCGCTGATGCTGATGAGCAGACCGGCCGTGACGGCCGAGGTCAGCGCCGCGTCGCGCAGGGCGAGCAGGTCGAGCAGCGCGAACGCGACCAGCGCGAGCGCCGTCGCGGCGGCGAACATCGCGAGCGCCTTGAAGCTGCTCCAGCGCTGGTAGAGCAGGATCACCGGCGCGATGCCGGGCAGCGCGAGCAGCGCCGAGCGCGCGAGCAGGCCGCTCGCCGCGGCCGGGTCGATGCCGAGCAGCTTGAGGTTGCTGGGCAGCCAGAGCAGGAAGCCGAAGTTCACGAGGCCCCAGCCGACGCCGCAGACGAGCAGCGCGAGCGTGATGCGCGCATGCGTGCCGCGCAGCAGTGCAAGCAGGCCGCCGACCGGGTGCGCCTCGTCGATCACGGTCGCGCCCGGGTGCGCCGCGTCGTCGGCCTCGAGCGCGTGGCGCCGGCCCGCGAAGCGGTGCAGCAGGCGCGCCGCGTCGAGGTGGCGGCCCATCGCGGCGAGGAAGCGCGGCGACTCGGGGATGAAGCGGTTCAGGAAAATGATGATCGCGCCGGTCGGCAGGCCGAGCAGCCACAGCACGCGCCATGAGAACAGCGGCTCGAGCGTCGCCGCGGCGCCGGCCGCGACGAGGTAGCCGGCCGCGCTGCCGACCCCGCCGAGCGCGACGAGCAGCCAGCCGCGGTGACGCGCGGGCACGGTCTCGGCCATCAGCGTGAACGTGATCGGCAGCAGGCCGCCGGCCGAGGCGCCCATCAGGAAGCACATCGCGAGGTTCCAGCCGAACGCGGGCATCGCGCCGCAGATCGCCGTGCCGATGAACATCAGCGCCGACAGCAGGATCGCGGCGCGCCGGCCGATGCGGTCGGCGACGCGGCCCCAGACGAGCGAGCCGACCGTCGTGCCGATCAGCGCGACCAGCGCGAGCAGGCTCGCCTCGGTGCGCGGGATGCCGTATTCGGCGCTCATGCCGGGCATCACGAAACCGAGCGTCGCGGGCTTCATCACGTCGATCACGAGCGTCACGGTCAGCACGAGCACGAGCTTCCAGTGCTCGCGGTTCAGCGGCACGCCGTCGGCGACGTGGAACAGCCCCTGCGTGGCCGGCTGCGTCGCGCCGTGGGGCGGCGGCAGCAGGCCCCACCAGGCGAGCAACAGGCCCAGCGGGATCAGCGCCATGCCGATCCACATCTCCACGCTCATCGGCATGCCGACCATCTGCCAATGGGTGTAGCGGCCCATCATGAACATCGGCAGGTGGGCGAACACGCCGAGCGTGACGAACAGGCAGCCGGTCCAGAAGGCCAGCGGATTTTGAAACATCGGGGAGGAGCGCACTGAAAAAGTCCGGAGCGGCGGGGCTGCGCGATCTTAAGCGGACACGCTCGCGCGCCCTCCCCAGGACATCCTCAATGCGGGCAGGGCGGGGCGCGCATCTCGTAAGGCTTGAGCAGGTCCTGCAACTGGCCCGAGCGGCACAGGACCGCGAGCTCGGCGTCGAAGGCGGCGAGCTCGTCGGCCGACACGCGCGTCGGCGCGAAACCGAACGAGTAATTGAAGCGCGCGGCTTCGCCGGCCAGGCGCAGGTTCGAGATGCCGATGCGCTCGATCAGGTCGAGGCCGACGCGCTCGTTGATGAAGACCAGGCCGTCGCGGCCGTAGCGGCCGGCCTCCATTTTGCGCAGCACCATCTCGTTGTCGGGCTCGACCACGGCGCGCGCGTCGTTGCCCTCGAGCAGCGGCAGCAGCGTCGACGCCGTGCCCGACGGTCCGTAGACGCCGATCGTGCGCCCGCTCAGGTCGAGCGGGCGGCGGTACTCGAAGCGGTCGGACTTGTACGCGATGAACACGTAACGGGCTTCGATCACCGGCGCCGACACGCGGAACGCGGCGCGCCGCTCGGCCGAGTCGATGATCGTGAAAAGGCCGTCGACGTCGCCCTGGCCGGCCAGCATCAACGCCCGGCGCCAGGGCATCACCTCCACCATGCAGTCGCGCCTGAGGCGGGCGCAGACCGTCGCGAGCACGTCGACCATCGGACCGGCCGCGTGGCCGCTCCGGTTCGCGTAGGTATAGGGCGGGAAGGGTTCGGTCGCGAAATGCCAGGCCGGCGCGCCTGCGGCCGGCGCGGCGCCCGCGCACAGCACGACGAGTGCGGCGGCGGCGCCGGCCAGGCTCGCGCGCCAGCCGCTCACAGCGGCCCCAGCGTCGCGACGGCCTCGGCCGGCGTGCGCAGATAGTTCATCAGGCCGGCCATCTGCGCGAGCTCGGTCCCGCCGAGCAGGCTCGCGCGCAGCAGGCTCTCGCGCTCGAGCTCGCGCAGGCGCCACGAGAATTCGCGCGTCAGCGCGACGACCTCTTGCTGAACCTCGGCGTCGGCGTGCCCGGTCAGGCCGGCCAGGGTCTCGCGCGGGCTGCCGCTGCCGTTCAGGCCGCTGCTCGCGAACGCCGCCTGAAGGCGCTGCAGGCGCTCGAGCGCGAGCGCGCCGAGGCGGCGCATCGGCGCCGACGCCTTCGCGAGCGCCTGCTCGATCTCCGCGCGATGGGCGTCGAAGTTGTCGAACGAGCGGACCGTGCGCTCGAGCTCGGGCAGGGTTTTCTCGACCGACTGATGCCAATCGAGCGCGGCGGCGCCGCCGTCCTGCGCGGCGAGCCGCAGCACTTGCTGCATCGGCGCGCCGAACTCGCCGGGCAGCAGCTTGGCCGCCACGCGCGCGCGCGCAAGCGGCGCGCCGCCCGAGCCGAGAAAGCCGATCAGCCATTCGGCCGTCGCCGTGATCTGGCCGTCGAGCGAGAACCCGGCGCCGCCGGTGCCGCGCGGGTAGCCGAAGCCGTCGAGGCGCTCGTGGTGCAGCAGCACCGCGTCGGCGACGCGCCGGCCCGCGCCGCGCAGGTTCGCGAGCACGCGCAAGCCGATGATCGGGTGGCTCGCGACATGGCGCCAGGCCTCGGTCGGCAGGCGTGCGCCGGGCACGAGCAGAGCCGGGTCGATATAGAGCTCGCCGACGTCGTGCAGCAGGCCCGCGAGCACGAGCGCGTGGTGGGCGGTCTCGTCGCGCGGCAGCAGGCGCCGCGCGAGGCCCAGGCAGACCAGCGCGACGCCGACCGCGTGCTCGAGCTTGCCCGGCCCGATGTCGGCGTAGAGCATCAGCATCGTGCGCGTCTGCGCGCTCAGGTCGAGGCCGCTGAAATACAGGCCCGGCGCCTCCTCCTGGGGCAGCTGGGCGAGCTCGGCGACCATCGGCTGCTTGGCCATCACGGTGCCCGCGGTGCGCGCGAGCAGGCCGCCGACGCCCTGGTCGACGGTTTCGATGCTCGACTCGAGCGGCTTGACGAGCTTGTGCTGGAGCAGGCGCTCGTGCATCTGGCCGTCGATCGCGGCGCCCTTGCTGAGCAGCTTGATGCCGTTGCCGGCGTAGATGTCCTCGGACGCGCAGATCTGCTGCGCCTCGCAGGACTTCACCACATGGTCGAGGAAATGCCGGTTGACCGGGTTGTCCGGGTTGTCCGGATCCTCCGATCCGGGGGCGAGGCTCTCGGGGCCCATCAAGTCTTCTCCCGGCGCCGGACGGCGCGCATCGCCCCGATTCTGGCCGAGACTGGGCGCGTCTGCAGGCTCAATCCGCACGCCGCCGCCCCGGGCGTCGCGCGCGCGTGACGCTATCGTTGTCGCGTAAGCCAAGGCCCATGACCGAGACGCAAGCCGCCTCGCCGGCGACGAAGCTCGCGGCGCGGGGGCCTGCGCGCGCGTTGCCTTGGCCGCGCGCGCCGCCGGGTACCGGGCCGCCGCCCGCTAACTCCGGGTCTCGGCGGCAGGCGCCGGCTCCCAGCCGCCACCGAACGCGCGGAACGCGGCGACCGCGGCGCGCGCGCGGGCCGCCTGCAGCGCGGCGAGGCGTTCGCGCGCGCCGAGCAGGGCGCGGTCCTGTGCGAGCACCTCGACGAGGCTCACGGCGCCGCCGCGGTAGGCGTCGGCGGCCGTGGCGCGCGCGCTCAGCCGCGCGTCGACCTCGGCCGCGAGCGCTTCGCGCTGGGCCTCGAGCCCGGCCTGGGCGACGAGCGCGTCCTCGACGTCCTCGGTCGCGCGCAGCATCGTCGCGCGCAGCCGGGCGAGCGCCTCGGCCTCGGCGCCGTGGGCCTGCGCGACCTCGGCGTCGACGCGGCCGAAGTCGAACAGCCGCCAGTGCAGGCCCAGCAGCGCCTCGGGCTGGAACGCGGCGGCCGAAAACAGCGCGCCGTGCAGGCTCTCGCCGCCGACCAGGCCGCCGAGGCTCAGGCGCGGGTAGTACTCGGCCGCGGCGACGCCGATGCGCGCGTGGCGCGCGTCGAGTTCGCGCTCGGCCGCGATCACGTCGGGGCGACGCCGCATCAGCTCGGCCGGCGTGAGCTCGGCGGGCAGCGCGGGCACGGCGTAGGCCGCTGCGCCGGCGACGCGCGCGGCAGCCTCGCTGCCGGCCGGCGCGCCGAGCAGGGTATCGAGCCGGTGCAGCTGTTCGGCGAGCTCGACGCGCAGCGGCGGCAGCGCGCCGCGCGCGCGCTGCAGCTCGGCGCGCGCCTCGGCCGCCTCGCGCTCGGTACCGAGGCCATGGGCCAGGCGGTCCAGCACGAGGCCGAGCAGTTGGTCCTCGGTGCGCACCTGCTGCTCGGTGACGGCGAGCCGCGCCTGGGCGCCGCGCACGCGGAAATACGCGTCGGCGACCTCGGCCGCGACGCTCACGCGGGTGCCCATCTGCGCGGCCGCGGCGGCCTGCCATTCGGCGACGGCGGCGGCCTCGCCCGCGCGCAGGCCGCCGGCGAGGTCGGCCTCCCAGCTCGCGCCGACACCGAGCCTCTGCAGCGTCTGGCCGCGCGTGTAGCCGGGGTGCGCGCGGGCGAGCTCGCCGTCGGGGCTCAGCAGCGACTGGCGCTCGTGGGCGACGTCGCCGTCGAGGCCCAGCTGCGGCAGGCGCGCGGCGCCGGCATCCTGGGCCGCCGCGCGCGCCTGGTCGACGCGGGCGAGCGCGGCCGCGAGGTCGAGGTTCTGCGCAAGCGCGCGCTGCTCGAGCGCGGTGAGCACCGGGTCGTCGAAGCCGAGCCACCAGTCGCCCAGGCGTGGCGCCGGCGCGTCGGCGGCCGGCTGATTCAGGCGCGCCGGGCCCGCGAACTGCGCGGGCGCGGTCGGCCGGACCAGGGCCTCGGACTGCGGCGCGCAGGCGGCGAGCAAGGCCGCGGACGCAAGCACCGCAAGGCGGAAGGGGTGGAGGCGGGACAGCGTCATGGCGAGGCTCCTTGGGTTCTTTCGGGGATCGATCAATGCGCGTCGGCGGACGGCGCCTTCGGCGCCGCGACGCGGCGCAGCAGCGGCACGACGACGAGGGCGGCGAGGAAGCCGACCATCACGAGCAGGAACGCGTCGGAGAAGGTCATCGTCAGCGCCTCGCGGTAGGTCAGCGCCCAGAGCTGGCGCAGCGCGGCGTCCGAGGCGTCGCCCAGGTTCGTCGCGTCGGGCGCGTTCAGGTGCTCGGCGAGGCGCAGGAAATGCAGGTTCGTGCGGTCGTTGAGCACCGTTGCGCAGGCCGCGATGCCGATCGCGCCGCCGAGGTTGCGCATCAGGTTGAAGAGGCCCGACGCGAGCTTGAGCCGCGCCGGCGGCAGCGCGCCGAGCGCGAGCGTGACGACCGGCGCTACGCTGAGCTGCTGGGCCATGCCGCGCAGCGCCTGCGGCAGCAGCAGCTGGCGCGCGCCCCAGTCGTGCGTGATCGGCGCGAAGTCCCACATCGACGCGGCGAACAGCGCGAGGCCCGCCATCATGATCCAGCGCAGGTCGAAGCGGCTCGCGAGGAACGCGTAGAACGGGATCGTCATGACCTGGAACACGCCGGTCGAGAAGATCGCGAGGCCGATGTCGAGGGCGCTGAAGCCGCGCACGCGGCCGAGGAACAGCGGCGTCAGGTAGATCGTCGCGAAGATGCCGATGCCGGTCACGAACGAGAGCAGGCAGCCGAGCGCGAAGTTGCGGTCCTCGAGCGCGCGCAGGTCGACGATGGGCCGCGCGACGAGCAGGCTGCGCACGATGAACGCGACGCCGCTCAGCGCCGCGATCCAGGCCGTGGCGACGATCGTCGTGTCGCCGAACCAGTTCCAGCGCGGCCCCTCCTCGAGCGTGTACTCGAGGCAGCCGAGGAAGGCGGCCAGCAGCAGCATCGACAGGTAGTCGGCGCCGCGCAGCAGCGCGAGGTTGGGCTTGTCGACGCGCACCAGCGTCGGCACGACGATGGTCACGAGCAGGCCCGGCAGCAGGTTGATGTAGAACAGCCACTGCCACGACAGCACGTCGGTGATCCAGCCGCCGACCACCGGGCCCAGCGTCGGCGCGAGCGAGGCGATCGCGCCGATCGTCGACGCTGCGACGACGCGCTGCTTGCCGCTGAAATACATGAACGCGGTCGTGAAGACCATCGGGATCATCGACCCGCCGAGAAAGCCCTGGAGCGCGCGGAACGCGATCATGCTCTGGATGTTCCAGGCGAGGCCGCACAGCAGGCTTGTCAGCGTGAAGCCGAGCGCCGAGACCGCGAACAGCCAGCGCGTCGACAGCACGCTCGCGAGCCAGCCCGACAGGGGGATCACGATGATCTCGGCGGTCAGGTAGGCGGTCTGGACCCAGGTCGTGTCGTCGGCGCCGGCCGACAGGCCGCCGCCGATGTCGCGCAGCGAGGCCGAGACGATCTGGATGTCGAGCAGCGCGATGAACATGCCGACGCACATCGTCGCGAACGCGAGCACCTTCTGCCGCATCGACAGCTGCTCGACCGGCACGACGTCCGAGGACCAGAAGCTCGGCTTGGCGCTCATGAGCGGCTCGCGGCGTTGCTGCGGGTGTCGACGTCGACGACGATCGACAGGCCCGGGCGCAGCGCGCCGAGGCGCGCGTCGGCCGGGTCGAGCTCGATGCGCACCGGCACGCGCTGGACGATCTTGGTGAAGTTGCCGGTTGCGTTCTCGGCCGGCAACACGCTGAACTGCGCGCCGGTGGCCGGCGCGAGGCTCGCGACGTGGCCGTGCAGCACGCGGTCGGGCCAGGCGTCGGCGCGCAGCGTGACGGCCTGGCCGACCTGCATGCGGTGGAGCTGGTCTTCCTTGAAGTTCGCGTCGACCCACAGGCCCTGGGCGGGCACGATGTCGAGCAGCGCGGCGCCGACGCCGACGTAGGCGCCGACGCGCGCCTTGCGGTTGCCGACATAGCCGTCGCGCGGCGCGCGGAGCTCGGTATAGCCGACGTTGAGCTCGGCGAGGCGGGCTTCGGCGCGGGCCTGGGCGAGCGCGGCCTCGGCCTGCGCGCGCTGCGTCGCGATCACGTCGAGTTCGCGCTCGGCCGCCTGGGCCTCGGCGCGGGCGCGGGCGAGGCCGGCCGCGGCGGCCTTGGCCGCCGACTCGGCGCGCTGCGCGGCCTCGACCGACACGGCCGCGCGGCTCACGAGGTCGCGGTGGCGCAGGTCGTCGTCGCGGGCCCGGCCATCCTCGGCCGCCGCCGCGTCGACGCCGGCGCGGGCCCTCGCGATCAGCGACTGCTGGAGCGCCGCCGTCGCCTTGAGGTTCTCGAGCGCCGCTTCCTGGGCCGCGACCGCGCCGCCCGCGCGCTCGAGCGCGGCGCCGTAGTCGCGGCTGTCGATGCGCGCGAGCAGGTCGCCGGCGTGGACGAACTGGTTGTCCGTCACCGCGAGTTCGGCGACGTAGCCGGGGATCCTGGCGCCGATCACGGTCAGGTCGCCGCCGACGTAGGCGTCGTCGGTCTGCTCGTGGAAGCGACCGACGGTCCACCAGCGCAGGCCGTAGACGGCGACGCCGAGTACGACCGCGCCGAGCAGGGCCGAGGACAGAACGGTGCGGCCGAGCGAGCCGCGGGCGCGGCTCGGGGGCTCGGGGGAAAGGGCGGCGTTGGGGGTGCTCATTGGAGGGGCTCCGGCTTCGAATGCCCGCCGCTTGTGGCAGGCCTTGGTGCCGAACTGTAGAGTTGTTACTTTCATCATGCAAGTAGCATTGTTGGCCGATGGATCAATAGAATATTGGTGGTTGTGCAAAAGAACTTCCATTGCATAATGAAACCAACATCGGACCCAAAGCCGGGCCTCAAGGAGGCGTCATGCGACGCACGAGCTTCGAATCGATGAATTGCCCGCTGGCCCGCGCGGCCGACGCGCTCGGCGACAGCTGGAACGTGTTGATCCTGCGCGAGGCGCTCTACGGCCGTACGCGCTTCGACGAGTTCCTCGCCGAACTCGGCATCGCGTCGAACACGCTGACGCGGCGGCTCGCCGAGCTCGTCGAGGCCGGCCTGCTCGAGAAGCGCCTGTACAGCGAGAAGCCGCCGCGCCACGAATACCTGCTGACGGCCAAGGGGCGCGACTTCCGCCCGGTGCTGCTGACCCTGCTCGCCTGGGGCAACAAGCACGCGATGCCCAAGCAGCAGCCGGTGCGCCTGATCGACTCGACGAACGGCGAGACCGTCGAGCTCGCGCTGATCGACGCGCGCAGCGGCCGGCCGATCGGCCCCGAGCACAAGGTGCTGCGCCAGGGCGCGCGACCGGCGCGGGCCGAGTACTTCGACTTCGACGGCGAGGCCGGCGCGGCCGAGGCGCGCGGCTGAAGCCCCGCGCCGGCGCGCGTCAGGCCGCGGGCTTGACCGCTGCGCTGGCCGCGGCCTCCCCGCCGACGAGGCCGACGACGACGTCGAACGCGGTGCGGACCTTGAACGGCATCAGCATCAGGCGCTGCGGGTGCAGCGCCTTGAGCTCGGCGATCGCGTCGGCGCCGACGACCTCGGCGAGCAGCACGGTCGGCAGGTCGCGGCGGTTGATGGTCTGGCCCGCGCGCAGGATCTTGAGCAGCTTGAGCCCGGCGAGGTCGTCGCCGAGGTTGAGCAACAGGCAGTCGACGCGCTGGGTCTCGAGGATCACGCGGCCGGCCTCGTGCGAGCTGGTTTCGTGGACGTCGACGCCGGCGAGCTGGCGCGCGATGCCGGCGAGCGTGCGGCGGAACAGCGAATGAGGCTCGACGAGCAGCACCTGCTTGCGCGCGCTCACCGGGGCACCCTTCGCGCTACGCGCTGTCCCGCCAAGCGGGAGTGAGCGCCCTTCGGAGCGGCCGTGCGCGCGCTCACCGGGGCACCCTTCGCGCTACGCGCTGTCCCGCCAAGCGGGAGTGAGCGCCCTTCGGAGCGGCCGTGCGGGCGCTCATGCGCCGGCCTCCGCGCGCTCGCGCAGTTCGCCGACGACGAGGTCGCGCAGCACGCCGAGGATGGCCTGGTCGGTCGCGTCGAACGCGCGCGGCTGCGGCGAGATCAGGCACAGCGTGCCGACGCGCAGGCCCGGCGCGACCTCGAGCGGCGCGCCCGCGTAGAAGCGGATATGCGGCGGGCCGGTCACGAGCGGGTTGTCGGCGAAGCGCGGGTCGAGCCGCGCGTCGGGCACGACGAACAACGCGGGCTGGAGGATCGCATGGCCGCAGAACGAGATGTCGCGCCCGGTCTCGCAGGCGTCGAGCCCGGTGCGCGCCTTGAACCACTGGCGCTCGCCGTCGATGAGGCTCAGGAGCACGATCGGCACCTCGAACTCCTCGCGCGCGAACTCGACGACGCGGTCGAAGCGCTGCTCGGGCGGGGTGTCGAGGATCAGCAGCTCGCGCAGCGCCTGCAGGCGCGCGGATTCGTTGCTCGGGGTCGGGGCACTCAGCATCGGCTCGGGCTTCCTTCCGGTCTCGGCGGTCAGGGCGATGCTAGCAGTTCCCGGCTGATCCCGGTCGCATCGGCCGCGCTCAGGTGTCGCACCTCGACGATCAGCAGTGCGCTCGACCGGGCCTCGAGCATACGGTCGACGCGAGCGGCGTTGGCGGCGTCGAGGTTGGCATCCCATTCATCGAGCAGGAGCGTCGTCGGCAGGGCGGCGGACAGCAGGATCTCGAGCTGCCGGACCTGTCGCTGCCCGGTGGACGCGCGTTCGACGTCATCGACGAGCCGGACATCCTGGGCACAATACAGCGCCTCCGGTCGCGCCTGCTTGATCAGCTTGAGCAGGCTGGTCTTGCCGCAGCCGTTGGCGCCGGTCAGCCTGAAGCGACCGCGGGCGATACCGGGCGCGCTGACCGACCGGTAGAACGCGTGCGCGTCCAAGGCCAGCCCCGTCGACAGATCGGTGACGCGGATCGCGGCCCAGCGAATCTGCTGCTCGAGTGCCTGTACCTCGAGCGTGGCGACGAAGCCCGCCAGGTTCCGCAGCTTTTCGACGAAGAAGAAGACCTTGCTGTTGCTGACGCTCAGCTCGTGAATGGATCCGAGCAACTGCAGGGAGCGCGGCAGCACCGCGACGATCATGCCCATGGTGACCGGGTCGGTGGTGTCGGATCGGACCATGACGGCCAGCGCCAGCGGAATCGCGACGTAGATCGGCAGGCAGGCGATCAACTGCTCGGTCACGACGCAACGCTCGATCTTGGCGAAATAGCGCGCTGCGTGGCCCACGAAGCGCTTGCGCGCACGCGCCGCGATGCGCGAATCGGCGAACAGAAAGCGATCCCAGAGCGCCCCGATGTCGACCAGCGCGTCGAGGCGGCTCGACTGCGATTCGCGGGCGAGGCGGCGAATCCGGTGCCGCAGCGCCCGAGTCAGCGCGAGCGAAACGAGCACGGCGCTCGCCAGAGCCGCCGTGATGCCGGCGCCGAGCGTCAGCGCGAACGCGGCGAAGGTCAGCACGACGTTGCAATAGATGCCGACCGTCCCGACCGCGAATTCCCCGGCCTGCTCGAGCGTCGAGAACGCCTCGCCGCCGAGCCAGCCGATCGTGCGTTGCTGGTCGACGCGCGACGAGCGGGTCTGGTCGAACTTCAAGGTTTCGAGCGTCTCCAGCACGTAGTTGCGCCACAGGCTGTTCTTGAGCCGCGTCGTCAGGTAGGTGACGAGCGAGCCGATCAGGTAGGCGCCGAGCGCGAAGCCGAAGAACAGGACGATCAGGTAACGCGTCCTCGATACGTCGTTGGCGGCGAGCGAACCACCGGCCAGCGCGATCAGGTAGGTCGAGGCCGCGAGGGCGAGCTGCTGCACGATCGTCAGCGCGACGCAGCATTGGAATTGGCGGTTCTGCAGGATCATGGCCAGGCGCTCCCTCGCCGACCATCGCGAACTGCCGAATTTTCCGCTTGATCTGGGCCAAGCCCAGGCGCCGACAATAGCGGCATGGATCCCCACGCCCCTCAAAGCCTCGACGCCCGCATCACCGAGCTCGAAATCAAAGCCGGTTTCGCCGAAGACCTCGTCGAGCAGCTGAACCAGGTGATCATTCGCCAGCAGGCCCAGATCGACCTGCTCGTGCGCGAGGTCACGGCGCTGAAGGCGCAGGCGCCGGGCGAGGGCGGGCCGAGCTTCCGCAGCCTGCGCGACGAGCTGCCGCCCCATTACTAATCGACGGGCGGGCCGCGGCGGCAAGAATGCCGGCCATGACAAAGACCCGCCTGCTGACTCGCGCGCTCGCCGCGCTGGCCCTGACCGTTCCGCCGCTGTTCGCGGCCGCCGCGCCCGACCCCACCGACCCCTACCTGTGGCTCGAGGACATCGACGGCGCGCGCGCGATGGCCTGGGTCAAGGCGCACAACGACGCGACCGCGCAGCGCCTCGGCGCGCTGCCGCAGTACGCGGGCCTGTACCGCGACGCACTCGCCGCGCTGAGCTCGGCCTCGCGCCTGCCCGAGGTCGAGCAGCACGGCCGCTGGCTCTACAACCTCTGGCAGGACGCCGCACACCCGCGCGGCGTCTACCGGCGCACGACGCTCGCCGAGTTCGGCCGGCCCGACCCGCATTGGGAGATCCTGCTCGACATCGACGCGCTGTCCAAGCAGGAGGGCACGCTCTACGCGTTCAACGGCGCGCGGTTCCGCGCCGACGAGCGCCGTGCGCTGATCGAGCTCGCGCCGGGCGGCGGCGACGCGGCCGAGCTGCGCGAGTTCGACGTCGAGGCCAAGGCCTTCGTGCCCGACGGCTTCCGCCTGCCGGCCGCGAAGTCGCGCGTGAGCTGGCGCGACGCCGACACGCTCTCCGTCGCCACCGATTTCGGCGCCGGTTCGCTGACGCGCTCGGGCTACCCGCGCGAGGTCAGGGTCTGGCAGCGCGGCACGCCGCTGGCCGCAGCAGCGCCGCTGTACGAGGCCCCGCCGGACTCGGTCTCGGCCTATGTGCAGCGCGTCGACATGGCCGACGCCGCGCCGCTCGACGTCCTCAACGACGAGCAGACCTTCTGGTCGGCGCGGCGCAGCCTGCTCGTCGACGGCAAGCCCGTGGCGCTGCAACTGCCGGGCACGGCCCGCATCGCGGGTGGCTACCAGGGCCGGCTCGTGCTCTGGCTCAAGGCCGACTGGACCCAAGGCGGCAAGACCTGGCCGGCCGGCTCGATCCTGCTCGCGACGCCCGCGCAGCTCGAGGAAGGCGCCGGCGCCGACACGCCGCTCGACGCGGTGTTCGTGCCCGACGGCCACGCGATCGTGCGCGGCGTCGAGGCGACGCGAACGGGCCTGCTGCTGAACCTGCTCGACAATGTGCGCGGCCGCCTGATCCGCACCACGCGCGACGCCGCCGGCTGGCACCCGGTGGCCGTGCCGTTCCCCGACAACGGCACGATCCGCGTCGTGACCACCGACGCGGCGAGCGGCGCCGCGATCGTCGAGTACCAGTCCTTCCTGACGCCGCCGTCGCTGTGGCGGGTGCCGGCCGGCGCGGGCCGGCCACAGAAGCTCAAGTCCGAGGCCGCGACCTTCGACGCCGCGCGCTTCGAGGTCACGCAGTACTGGACCGTCTCGGCCGACGGCACGCGCGTGCCGTACTTCGTCGTCGGCCCCAAGGCCATGAAGTTCGACGCCGCGAACCCGGTCTGGATGTTCGCCTACGGCGGCTTCGAGGAGGCCCTGACGCCGTCGTACTCGGGCTCCTACGAGGACCTGCATGGCGCCTACGGCAAGCTATGGCTCGAGCGCGGCGGCGTGTTCGTGCTCGCGAACATCCGCGGCGGCGGCGAGTTCGGCCCGGCCTGGCACACGGCCGCGCTCGGCGCCGACCATGTCAAGGCCTTCGAGGATTTCGAGGCCGTCGCCGCCGACCTCGCGACGCGCCGGATCTCGGCGCCGCGCCATATCGGCATCGAGGGCCGCAGCAACGGCGGCCTGCTCGTCTCGAGCACGATGCTGCGCCACCCCGAGCTCTACGGCGCCGTGGTCTGCGGCAACCCGCTGATCGACATGCAGCGCTACAACAAGCTGCTCGCCGGCGCGAGCTGGCAGGGCGAGTACGGCGATCCCGACAAGCCCGAGGACTGGGCCTTCATCAGCCGGTACTCGCCGTACCAGCGCGTCGCGCCGCATATGAGCCTGCCGCCGGTGATGTTCTATTCGACGACGCGCGACGACCGCGTCCACCCGGGCCACGCGCGCAAGATGGCCGCGAAGATGGCGGACGAGGGCTACGCGGTCGAGTACTTCGAGAACGTCGAGGGCGGCCACCACGGCCCGGTCGTGACCGAGCAGCTCGCGACGCGCATCGCGCGGACCTATGCGTTCCTGTGGAGTCATGTCGGGTCTGATCCAGCGCAGTGATTGCCCCAGAAGTCGGTCTCAGCGCCCGCCGCGGCATGCACTAGCTTCTAGACCATCAGGTCGGAAGGGGGCTGCGATGCCAAGCATGAAAGCCGCGGTGTTCGTCGAGCCGGGCCGCATCGAGCTCGACACCAAGCCGATTCCCGACATCGGCCCGCACGACGCGCTGCTGCGCGTCACGACGACGACGATCTGCGGCACCGACGTCCATATCCTCAAGGGCGAGTACCCGGTCGCGCGCGGCCTGACGGTCGGGCACGAGCCGGTCGGCGTGATCGAGCAGCTCGGCGCGGCGGTCACCGGGTACCGCGTGGGCCAGCGCGCGATCGCCGGCGCGATCACGCCGAGCGGCTGGAGCAACGCCTGCCTGTGCGGCCAATGCGCGCAGGACGGCGCGGGCACGGCCCACGGCTGGAAGGCGCTCGGCGGCTGGCGCCTGGGCAACACGATCGACGGCTGCCAGGCCGAGTACGTGCGCGTGCCCGACGCGATGGTCAACCTCGCGCCCGTGCCCGCGGGCCTGAGCGACGAGCAGGTGCTGATGTGCCCCGACATCATGTCCACCGGCTTTGGCGGCGCCGAGGCCGCGGGCATCCGCATCGGCGACACGGTCGCGGTGTTCGCCCAGGGGCCGATCGGCCTGTGCGCGACGGTCGGCGCGAAGCTCTGCGGCGCGGCCCACGTGATCGGCGTCGACCGCCTCCCCGACCGGCTCGCGTTCGCGCTGACGCTCGGCGCCGACCAGGTCGTCGACGCGAGCCGCGTCGACGCGGTCGACGAGATCCTGCGCCTGACCGACGGCCGCGGCGTCGACGTCGCGATCGAGGCGCTCGGCACCCAGCAGACCTTCGAGGCCGCGCTGCGCGTGCTGCGGCCCGGCGGCACGCTGTCGAGCCTCGGCGTGTACTCGAGCGAGCTGCGGATCCCGCTCGACGCGTTCGCGGCCGGGCTCGGCAACCACCGCATCGTCACGACGCTGTGCCCGGGCGGCAAGGAGCGCATGCGCCGCCTGATGGCCGTGATCGAGAGCGGCCGCGCCGAGCTCGCCGGGCTCGTCACGCACCGCTTCCCGATCGACCGGATCGAGGCGGCCTACGCGCTGTTCGCGAACCAGCGCGACGGCGTGCTCAAGGTCGCGATCCAGCTCTGAAACGGTACGCGGCCGGGGGCGCTTAGGGCCTGGACGCCGGCGCCTCGAGCCTCTCGCCGATCGCGTAGAAATGCCCGCCCGCGATGTAGTGCAGGCTGCGCAGCGCGGGCGGCGCGGTCTCGAAATGCCAATGCCCGTCGCTGAACACGCGCGCGTCGGCCCAGGCGCCGACGACCTCGCCGATGAACAGGTCGTAGGTCCGTTCGTTGTGCGGCTCGGGGATCACGCGGCACGCGAGCCAGGCCGCGCAGCCGGCGACGAAGGGCAGGGCGTGGTCGTCGATGTCGAACAGCGCGACGCCGCTGCGCGCGAGCTTGGCCGGCTCGTCCTTGAGGCTCGCGTGCCCGACGCGGTAGGTCGCATCGAGTAGCGCGACCGTCGGCACCTGGATCGCGAAGCGGCCGCTTTGCTCGACGAGCTCGCGGGTGCGCGTCGCCTTGTCGATCACGATGGTCACTTTGGGCGGCGCGAAGTCGAGCGCGCAGGACCAGGCCGCCGCCATCACGTTGTCGACGCTGCCGTGGCGCGCCGACACGAGCACGGTCGGGCCATGGTTGAGCAGGCGGTAGGCCTTGGGCAGCGGGACGGGGGCGATCGCTTCGTTCATGGACGGTCCGGTGGCGGCGCGATTGTGGCAGCCCGGCGCCGACCCCGCTATGCCCGGGCTAAGTCGGCGCGGCGATGCTCGCGCGGCATGAGCAGCGAAGCTTCGAGGGCCCCGGCCTACACCCCGTCCGACGCCTGGTCGAGCTGGCTGCTCGACCATCGCTACGGCGGCGACGCCGACTGGCAGCGTCATGTCGAGGATCGCGTCGCCGTCTACGCCGACAAGGTGCTCGACGCCTGCGGACTGAGGCCCGGCATGACGCTCGCCGACATCGGGTGCGGCGACGGCACGGTCGCGTTCCGCGCGATCCGGCGGACCGGCGCGCTGCGCGCCGTGCTCGTCGACATCTCGGCACCGCTGCTGCGGCACGCGCGCGAGTCCGCGCTGGCGGCCGGCCTTGCCGCCCAGTGCAGTTTTGTCGAAGCCTCGGCCGAGCGGCTCGCCGCGCTGCCGGACGCCTCGGTCGACGCGGTCGTGACCCGTGCGGCGCTCGCCTATGTCGCCGACAAGCGCGCCGCGCTTCGCGAGTTCCATCGCGTGCTCAAGCCGGGCGGCCGGGTCTCCGTCTGCGAGCCGCTGATGCAGGACGACGCGGTCGACACCGTGACGCTGCGCCGCATCGTCGAGGCGCGCGGCCACCTGCCCGGGCACGAGCTGCTGCCCCTGCTGCACCGCTGGAAAGCCGCGCAGTACCCCGACACGCTGGCCGGGCTGCGCGAGAGCCCGATCGCGAACTACTCCGAGCGCGACCTGTTCGGGTTCATCCGGGACGCCGGCTTCGTCGACGCCCATCTCGAGCTGCATCTCGACTCGCGTCCGATCGAGGCGCGCCCCTGGCAGGCCTTCCTGCAGGCCTCGCCGCACCCGTGCGCGCCGACCAACGGCGCGATCCTCGAGCGCTGTTTCGACGCGCCGGAGCGCGAGCGCTTCGAGGCGCTGATGCGGCCGGCCGTCGAGGCCGGCGGCGAGATCGGCGTCGAGCGCCTGGTTTACGCGTCCGCGTCCAAGCCTACCGGCTAGCGGCGCCGCGGCCGCCGAGCACGAGCTGGACGATGCCGGCGACGACGATATTGAGCGTGAGCGCGATCAGGCCCGTGTACATCGCGTAGCTCGTGCCGCCGACGACGAGGGCGTGCACGGGCTTGACGCCGTCCGCGTACGCGAGCGAGGTGCCGACGACGATGCCGACGAACCAGCCGGCAAGCAGCGCGGGCGCGCGCAGCCGGCGCGTGAACAGGCCGAACACGAGCGCCGGGAAGGTCTGCAGGATCCACACGCCGCCGAGCAGCTGCAGGTCGAGCGCGAACTTGGTCGGCAGCAGCAGGATGCACGCGAGCGCGCCGACCTTGACGACCATCGACACGACCTTGGCGACCTTCTCTTCCTGCGCCGGCGTGACCTGCGCGTTCACGTAGGGTTTCCAGAAGTTGCGCGTGAACAGGTTCGCCGCGCCGATCGACATCACGGCCGCGGGCACGAGCGCGCCGATCGCGATCGCCGAGAACGCGAAGCCCGTGAACCAGGACGGGAACAGCGTCGCGAACAGCTGCGGCACGACGTCGTTGTTCGACTTGAGCTGCAGGTGCGCCGCGTAGCCCATGAAGCCGAGCAGGGCGATCAGGCCCAGCAGCACCGTGTAGGCGGGCAGGTAGATCGCGTTCTGGCGGATCGTACGCGCGTCCTTGGCCGCGAGCACGCCGGTCAGCGTGTGCGGGTACATGAACGCGGCCATCGCCGAGCCGAGCGCGAGCGTCGCGAACGGCAGCATCTGCGCGGGCTTGAGCGTGATGCCGGTGGCGCCGCCCTTGGCCGCGAACGCGTCGCGCGCGGCCGAGAACACGGCGCCGTAGCCGCCGAGCTTGAGCGGCACGACGGTGACGGCGACGAGCACGACGATGTAGATCATCACGTCCTTGACGAACGCGATCAGCGCAGGCGCACGCAGGCCGGCCGAGTAGGTGTAGAGCGCGAGCACGACGAAGGCCGCCGCGAGCGGCAGCTCGCCGGTCAGGCCCAGCGCCTGGATCACGGTCTGCATGCCGACGAGCTGCAGCGCGATATAGGGCATGGTCGCGACGATGCCGGTCAGCGCGACGGCGGCCTCGAGCGCGCGCGAGCCGTAGCGGCCGTAGACGACGTCCGCGGCCGTGACATGGCCGCCCTGCGCGGCCTCCTTCCACAGCCTGGGCATGATCGCGAACACGATCGGGTAGACGACGATCGTGTACGGCAGCGCGAAGAAGCCGTAGGCGCCGACCGCGTAGACGAGCGCGGGCACGGCGATCACGGTGTAGGCCGTGTAGAAGTCGCCGCCGACGAGGAACCAGGTGATCCAGGCGCCGAAGTTGCGCCCGCCGAGGCCCCATTCGTCGAGGTGCGCACCCTTGTGCGAGGCGCCGCGCTGCCAGCGCGCGGCGAGAAAGCCGATCACGGTGACAAGCGCGAAGAAGAACACGAAGACCGCGAGCGCGGTCCAGTTGATGTTGGTGGTGTCCATCGCTGCTTACTCCCCGTCGCGTTCGCCGCGGTTGACGAACCAGATCAGCGCCGAGGTGACGGGAACCCACGCGAACAGGTACCAGTAGAAGAACGGGAAGCCCCACAGCGCGGGCTCCTCCTGGTTGTAGAACGGCACGGCCAGCAGGCCGATGAAGGGCAGCAGAAGCAGCCAGCGGCGCATGCTTGTCTCCTTGTTATTTGTTGGGCTTGGTGATGCGCTTCATGCGCGCAAGGTTTAATTCGTAACGCGTGACGATTTCTGCGAGCAGGTTCTCGGCCTCGTGGGCCGCGCCTTCGCGCAGCTCGCTGCCCGGGTCCTCGATCGTACGCAAGGCGGCGGCGAGGCGCTCGAGCAGGGTGACACGCGCCATTTCCGCGGGGTCGATCTCGTAGAGCGCGTTGAAGCGCCGACGCCGGTACCGGCGCTGACGCTCGGCGTTGCTCATCGCCCGCTCGCCAGCCGGCGGGCGGCCGCGGCGCTTGGCCGGGGCGGGCGGGGCGTCGGCCTTTTTCGCGTTCATGGCGGCGATTGTGCAACGCGTGACGATATTTTTGAAGGAATGCGACGACCCGTTTGACGGATTCCGTGCCGCAGAAAAAATCCCGCATGATCCACTCGTTCGCGTGTACGGCGTGTACGGATACCGAGGCGCTCTTTAGGAGCAGAGCCGTCGCCCGGTTCAGGAACATCGAGCGGGTAGCACGACGCAAGCTGCTGCAATTGCACGCTGCCACGGTGTTGGACAGCCTACGCGTTCCTCCGGGCAATCACCTCGAGGCTTTGAAGGGCAAGCGCAGCGGCGAGCACAGTATTCGGATCAACGATCAGTGGCGCGTGTGCTTTGTCCGGAGAGGCGATGGCGCCGAGCGTGTCGAGATCGTGGATTACCACTAGGAAATGGCGATGACCAAGCTGCTTGACGAGATCCACCCCGGCGAAGTGCTGCTGGAGGACTTCATGAAGCCGCTGGGCATCAGTGCGCGTCAGCTTGCTGCCGACATCGACGTGTCGCCGAGCCGCGTCAGCGAGTTGGTGAACGGCAGGCGGCCGATCACCGCCGACACGGCGCTGCGCCTGGGTTTGTTTTTCAGCATGGAGCCCCGCTTCTGGCTCAACCTGCAGAGCGAGTACGACATGAGGATGGCGATGCGCGAAACCCGGGTGGGCATCGAGCCTCGCATTCGAGTGTTCCGACCCAAGGCGGCCGCCTGAGCATGCCGCGCCGTTGATGGTTGACGCTCAGCGGCGCGCGCGCGCGGCCGGCGGCGGCCCGACCGATGCGCGCCAGGTCATCGCGATCGGGAACTCGCGCACGACCGGCAGCTCGAAGCCGTAGCAGCGGTTCATCAGCCAGTGCAGGCCGTTGAGCGTCATGTCGCGCAGCGGCAGGTGGACGCTGCTCAGGCGCGGCGCCGAGTACTCGGCACTCGCGGTGTCGTCGTAGCCGAGCACCGAGACGTCGCCGGGCACCGACACGCCATGCTGCTGGAAGCAGGACAGCGCGCCGACCGCGCTCTCGTCGTTCGCGCAGAACAGCGCCGTGAACCTGTGGCCGCAGTCGAGCAGCTCCTTCGCGCAGGCCCAGCCGCCCTCGGGCGAGAAATCGCTGTAGATCAGCTTGACCGTGGCCGGGTCGACGCCGTGGCGCGCGAGCTCGCCCATGAAGCCGCCGATCCGCTCGACGTTGTCGGGCGAGGTCTCCGGCCCAGCGATCACCGCGAAATGACGGTGCTTGAACTCGAGCAGCGCGCGCGCCGCGACGACGCCGCCCTGCACGTGGTCGGTGTTGAAGCAGGCTTCCTTGAGGCGCGGGAAGTGGCGGTTCAGCACGACGATGTGGCGCAGGTTCTTGCGCAGGGCCCTGACGTCCTCCTCGCGGATTGCGTTGCTCATCACGACGAGCCCGTCGCAGCCGCGGTCGATCAGGAACTGCAGGCCGTCGAGCGTCTGGCGCCGCTCGTCGCCGTTGCCCTGGCCGAAGGCCACGACCATGTGGCGGCCGTGGCCGCGCAGCGTGCTGTCGATGACCTGCAGGATCGGCGTGTAGAAGGTGCCCTTGAGCAGCGGGATGAACACGCCGATCATCTGCGACGAGCCCGACAGCAGGGTGCGCGCCGCGTGCGAAGGCCGGAAGTTCAGCTCGGCGATGGCCTCGCGCACGCGCTCGGCCGTCGCGGGCGCCACCGCGCCGTTGCCGCTGATCACGCGCGACGCGGTGCCGACGCCGACGCCCGCGAGGCGGGCGACGTCCTTGATGGTGGGCATGGGTGAGGGCAGGTTGGGCCTTGAACGAGCGCCGATTATGGCGGCCGATCCGAAGCCGCCAAGCGAGGCACGAACGGGCCAATTCACCCCCGGTCTGTCGGGCGCGCGCAACGCGTGCGAACCGATGTCCTCAGGCAAACGCGATTGACAAGCGACGCGCGTCGGCAGTAAATTTCAAACCGAATTGGAATCGATTCCACTTTTGTAGTGGAGCGGGCGGCGGCCGCAGCTTGGCGGTGTAGTGCGGCGACGCCCCGGCGCGCATCGGCCATGGCCAGCCGATGCCGCCGCGAGATCCAGGCGTTTGAACAACAGGCCTATGGAGACAAGCCGATGAATCGAATCAAGAGGGCCGCGGACCCTGGCGCGGCGCTGCGCCCGGCCTACCGCGTCAAGCCCGTCGCCGCCGTCTGCGCCGCGCTGCTTGCGACGCCGGCGGTCTACGCGCAAGACCAAGCCCCGCAGGCGACGACGACCCAGGCGCCGGCCGACGGCAAGACGCCGGACCAGCTCGACACCGTGGTCGTGACCGGGATCCGCGGCTCGATCGAAAGCTCGATCGCGCTCAAGCGCAATTCGGAGTCGGTCGTCGAGACCATCACGTCCGAGGACATCGGCAAGCTGCCCGACGTCAGCATCGCCGAATCGCTGTCGCGCCTGCCGGGCCTGGCCGGGCAGCGCGTCGACGGGCGCGTGCAGAGCATCGCGATCCGCGGCATGTCGTCCGACTTCTCCGGCACCCTGCTCAACGGCCGCGAGCAGACCACGACGGGCGTGAACCGCGGCGTCGAGTTCGACCAGTACCCGGCCGAGCTGATGTCCTCCGTCGTCGTGTACAAGACGCCCGACGCGGCCCTGCTGGGCCAGGGCATTTCGGGCACCGTCGACCTGCGCACGATCCGACCGCTCGACCGGTCCTCGCGTGCCGTCGCGCTGAACGCGCGCGCCGAGCGCAACTCGCTCGGCGACCTCAACCACGGCTACGGCGGCACCGGCGCCGACGGCGCGCGCCTGAGCGCGTCCTATATCGACCAGTTCGCCGACCACACGGTCGGCGTGGCCCTCGGCTACGCCCACCTCGACTCGCCGGGCCAGGAGCTGCACTACAAGGCCTGGGGCTTCCAGACCGACGCGAACTGCCTGCAGCACCAGACCGACTGGGGCTGCCACCCGGTCACGGGCACCTCGCCGGGCTCGGCCTACTACATGACCGGCTTCGAGGCCGCGACCTTCTCGCGCGACGACAAGCGCGACGGCCTGATGGGCGTGCTCGAATACAAGCCCAACCGCGACTTCCACAGCACCGTCGACCTCTACTACTCGAAGTTCAAGCAGACCGAGGTCATGCGCGGCCTGATGGGCTCGATCGGCGACGGCTGGGGCGTGCCCGGCAGCGTGTTCTCCAACGTCACGACGACGCCGGTCGGCGACGGCTCGCTCGTGACTTCGGCCACGACGACCATGGTGCCCAATATGGTCGTCCGCAACGACTACAACACGCGCAACGACACGCTCAAGGCGCTGGGCTGGAACACCGAGGCCAAGATCGGCCAATGGACGGCCGTGGGCGACCTCAGCTATTCGAGCGCCAGGCGAATCGAGACGCTGTTCGAGACCTACGCGGGCTCGGCCACCTCGCCGTCGATCACGTTCGACATCCCGACCAGCCCGGGCTACCCGACCTTCTCGAGCAGCACCAATTTCTCGGACCCGAGCCTGATCGCGCTGAGCGACCCGGCCGCCTGGGGCCATCTGGGCCGCCAGCAGTTCACGACCCAGAACGACGTGATGAAGGACGCGCGCCTGGACTTCAAGCGCGAGCTCGGCTGGGGCCCTTTCACGCAGGTCGACCTCGGCGTGAACTACAACAAGCGCGACAAGACGCAGAACTTCAACGTGCTGTTCGCGACGCTGAAGAACGGCGCGACCTCGGAGCTGTTGAGCTCGAGCGACGTGCTGCCGAGCAGCAGCCTGGGCTTCGTCGGCCTGCCCGGCGGCACCCTGGCCTACGACGTCAACGCGGTCGCGGCCAAGTACTACACGATGACGCAGAACCTCAGCGGGGGTCCGGGCGGCGACCAGTCGCACGACTTCGGCGTGCACGAGCGCATCGCCACGGCCTTCGTCAAGCTCGATATCGAGACCGAACTCGGCGGCGTGCCGATCCACGGCAACACGGGCGTGCAGTTCATCCACACCAAGCAGGACTCGAACGCGTTCGCGTTCGACGGCAACGGCGCCGTGATCGGCACGATCGACCCGGGCACGAGCTACAGCAACCTGCTGCCGAGCCTCAACCTGACCGGCGACATCGGCGGCAACCGCCTGCTGCGCCTCGGCCTGGCCCGCGAGGAGATGCGTCCGCGCATCTTCGACATGAACGCCGCGTCGTCGGCCAGCGTCAGCACGACCGACCATTTCTGGTCGGGCAACGGCGGCAACCCCAAGCTCAAGCCCTGGCTCGCGAGCGCCGCGGACCTGTCGCTCGAGCAGTATTTCGGCAAGCGCAGCTATATCGCCGGCGCGGTGTTCTACAAGAAGCTGCAGAGCTATATCTACTCGGCCACCGTTCCCTACGACTTCAGCGGCTTCATCAACTCGACGCCGACGGTGAATCCGGCCAGCAACATCGGCACCTACACGACGAACAGCAACGGCACGGGCGGCCGCATGCGCGGCGTGGAGCTCAGCGGCGTGCTCGACGCGGCGCTGCTGACCCCGGCGCTCGACGGCTTCGGCGTGCAGACGAACTTCTCGTACACCGACAGCTCGATCCTCGCCAACGGCCCGGGCAACACGGCGGCCTGGCAGTCACTGCCGGGGCTGTCCAAGCGCGTCGCGAACCTGCAGCTGTTCTACGAGAAGTACGGCTACTCGCTGCGCATCAGCGACAACTACCGCTCGGACTTCCGCGGCGAATACACCTCGCTGTTCGGCAACACCTCGATCCTGCGCACGCTCGCGCAGAGCACGATCGACGTGCAGGCGAGCTACGAGACGCAGAGCGGACCGACCAAGGGCCTGCAGTACCTGTTCCAGATCGTCAACCTGACGAACACGCCCGACAAGAACGTGCAGGACGGCAGCGGCTTCGGCGGCAACGTCACGGCGCCGCAGGAGTACAACAAGTACGGGCGCACCTACCTGTTCGGCGTGAACTACAAGTTCCAATAAGGCGCCGCCCCCCGCAGGCCGCGGCCGCGCGCGCGTCGAGCGCGCGCGGGCTGCGGCCTGCTCACGCGTTGTACGCATGCTTTCGATGAACTCCTCCGACCTTGCCGCGCTGCCCGAGGTAGCGCGCTCCGACTTTCCCGCCGACTTCGTCTGGGGCTGCTCGACCTCCTCCTACCAGATCGAGGGCGCGGTCCACGAGGGCGGCCGCGGCGAGTCGATCTGGGACCGCTTCTGCAGCGAGCCGGGCCGCATCCGCGACGGCTCGAGCGGCGCCGTCGCCTGCGACCATTACCACCGCTGGCCCGAAGACCTCGACCTCGCGCGCAGCCTCGGCGTCGGCGCGTACCGCTTCTCGATCGCCTGGCCGCGCGTTTTGCCGCAGGGCCGCGGCGCCGTCAACGCGGCGGGGCTGGACTTCTACGACCGCCTCGTCGACGGCATGCTCGCGCGCGGCCTCGACCCCTGGGCGACGCTCTACCACTGGGACCTGCCGCAGGCCCTGCAGGAGCAGGGCGGCTGGAAACACCGCGCGACCGTCGCGGCCTACCTCGAGTACGCCGACGCCGTCTCGCGCCGCCTCGGCGACCGCGTCAAGCACTGGATCACCCACAACGAACCCTGGTGCTCGTGCTTCATGGGCTACTGGGAGGGCGTGCACGCGCCCGGCGAGACGAGCCTGCAGGCCGCGCTCCAGGCCAATCACCATGTGCTGCTGTCGCATGGCCAGAGCCTCGCCGTGCTGCGCGCGAACAGCCCCGGGGCCAAGGTCGGCATCACGCTGAGCCTGCACCCGATCGTCGCGGCCTCGACGAGCGCGGCCGACCAGGCCGCGGCGGCGCGCCACGACGGCACGCGCAACCGCTGGTTCCTCGACCCGCTGCACGGCCGCGGCTACCCGGCCGACATGCTCGAGCTGTTCGCCGACATCGCGCCGCGCACGGAAGCGGGTGACCTCGCCGACATCGCCGCGCAGACCGACTTCCTCGGCGTCAACTACTACTTCCCCGAGGTCGTCGCCGACGCGCCCGAGGCCGGCCCGACGCGCACGCGCGTCGTCGAGCGCCACGGCGTCGAGCGCACGGCGTTCGGCTGGGAGGTCTCGCCGCAGGGCCTGGTCGACCTGCTCGTGCGCCTGCAGCAGGACTACGCGCCGGGCACGGTCTACCTCACCGAGAATGGCTCGACCTATGAGGACATGCTGCGCCCCGACGGCACGGTGCAGGACAGCGAGCGCCTGAGCTATCTGGTGCGCCACCTGGACGCCTTGCGCGCGACCATCGCGCACGGCGTGCCGGTCAAGGGCTATTTCGCCTGGAGTCTGCTCGACAATTTCGAGTGGGCCGAGGGTTATCTGCGCCGGTTCGGGCTGGCCTATGTGGACTACCCGACCCAGCAGCGCATCCTCAAGGCCAGCGGGCATTGGTATCGCCGCTTCCTGTCCGCGCCCTGATGAAGAAGAACCCGGAGACAGCCCCGATGAAGTTTGCGATCCGAACCCTCGCGGCCAGCGCGCTGCTGGCCCTGTCCGGCCTGGCCGCCGCCCAGGCGCCGCGCGTCGAGGTCGTCCACTGGTGGACCTCGGGCGGCGAGGCGGCCGCCGTCAAGACCCTCGCCGACGCCTACCGCGCCCAGGGCGGCGTGTGGGTCGACACGGCCGTCGCGCTCGGCGAGCAGGCGCGCTCGGTCGCCGTCAACCGCATCGTCGGCGGCAACCCGCCGACGGCCGCGCAGTTCAACACCTCGCGGCAGTTCCTCGACATCGTCGACCAGGGCCTGCTCAACAACGTCGACGACGTCGCGACCCGCGAGGGCTGGGACAAGTTCCTGCCGCCGCTCGTGCTCAACGCGGTGCGCGTCAAGGGCCACTACTACGCGGTGCCGGTCGAGATCCACAACCCCGAGTGGATCTGGTACTCGAAGGCCGCGTTCAAGAAGGCCGGCATCACGGCCGAGCCGCGCAACTTCGACGAGCTGTTCGCCGCGCTCGACAAGCTCAAGGCCGCGGGCATCGTGCCGCTCGCGCATGGCGGACAACCCTGGCAGGACAATATCGTGTTCACGGCCGTGCTTGCAAACCTCGGCGGCCGCGAGCTCTACCTCAAGGTCATGCGCGACCGCGACCCGGCGGCGATCCGCTCCGAGGCGTTCAAGCAGGTGCTGCTGACCTTCAAGCGCCTGCACGGCTACGTCGACAAGGGCTCGCCGGGCCGCAACTGGAACGACGCGACGACGATGCTGATCAACGGCCGCGCGGGCGTCCAGATCATGGGCGACTGGGTCAAGGGCGAGCTCACGAACGCCAAGCTCGAGGCCGGCCGCGACTACGGCTGCATCCCGGGCTTCGGCGCGCACTCGCCCTACCTGGTCCAGGGCGACGTGCTGATCTTCCCCAAGACCAGCGACGCGCTCGCGATCAAGTCGCAGAAGCTGCTTGCGAGCGTCGTCGCCGCGCCGGCGACCCAGGTCGCGTTCAGCATGAAGAAGGGCTCGATCCCGATCCGCACCGACATCGACGTGGCCAAGATGGACATGTGCGCGCGCCTGGGCGTCTCGATCATGAAGGACGCGTCGCGCCAGCTCGCGAGCGGCGAGCTCTACCAGACGCCCGACCAGAACGGCGCGCTCGTCGACGTGCTGACGAACTACTGGAACCGCGACCTGCCGGTCGAGAAGGTGCAGAACGACCTCGTCGCCGCGCTGAAGGACTGAGTCCGCCATGAGCCCCTCCCGCCTCACCGCCCGGCTGCGGCGCCTCGTGCCGTGGGCGGCGCTGCTGCCGCTCGCGCTGACGGTGCTCGTCGCCTACCTCGGCGGTGCGCTGTGGACGCTGCGCATCTCGGTCAGCAGCTCGCGCACCTTCCCGGCCAGCGACTTCGTCGGCCTCGCCCAGTACGCACGCCTGTTCGACAACGAGCGCTGGCAGCTCGCGCTGCACAACCTCGGCGTCTACGGCGCGCTGTTCATCGTCGCGTCCATGGCGATCGGCTTCCTGCTCGCGGTCTTCGTCGACCAGAAGGTGCGCGGCGAGGGCCTGCTGCGCACGGCGTTTCTCTACCCCTACGCGATGTCCTTCGTCGCGACCGGCCTGATCTGGCAGTGGCTGCTCAACCCCGACAGCGGCCTGCAGGCCGCCGTCCAGCAGCTCGGCTGGCAGGGCTTCGTGTTCGACTGGATCGTCGACCAGGACCGCGTGATCTACACGGTCGTGATCGCGAGCGTGTGGCAGGCCGCGGGCCTCGTGATGGCGCTGATGCTCGCGGGCCTGCGCGGCGTCGACGCCGAGATCTGGCAGGCCGCGCGGCTCGACGGCATCCCGGCCTGGCGCGTCTACGCGTCCATCGTGCTGCCGACGCTCGGCCCGACGCTGGCGACCGCCTTCGTCGTCCTCGCGACCATGGTCGTCAAGGCCTACGACGTCGTCGTCTCGATGACCCAGGGCGGCCCGGGCACGGCGAGCGACCTGCCGGCCAAGTTCATCATGGACCTGTTGTTCGGGCGCGCGAACATCGCGCTCGCGTCGGCCGGCGCGATGGTGCTGCTCGCGACCGTGCTCGCGCTCGTCGCGCCGCTGCTGTACGCGCGCGGCCACGCGGCGCGGCGCGCGCAGCGGGCGGGAAGGGGCGGTCGATGAGCGGCGCAGCCCCGGCGCCGCGCGGCGCGGCCCGCCGACCGCGCCGCCATCTCACGCCGGCGCGCGTCGGCGTCTACGGCTTCCTGCTGATCGCGGCGCTGTTCTTCCTCGCGCCGCTGTACATCATGCTGGCGACCTCGTTCAAGAGCATGGACGAGATCCGCCTCGGCCAGCTATTCGCGCTGCCGCACGCGCCGAGCCTGGCCGCGTGGCGCAGCGCCTGGCGCGAGGCCTGCACCGGCGTCGCCTGCGAGGGCGTGCGCGCAGGCTTCTGGAACTCGGTGCGCATCGCCGTGCCGAGCACCGTGCTGCCGATCCTGATCGGCGCGCTGAACGGCTACTGCCTGAGCTTCTGGCGGCCGCGCGGCGCGAACCTGCTGTTCGGCGTGCTGATGCTCGGCGCGTTCATTCCCGGCCAGGTGCTGATCTACCCGCTCGTCAAGATCGAGGCCGCGGCCGGGCTGTTCAGCAGCCTCGCCGGCATCGTGACGGTGCACGTGATCTTCAGCATGCCGATGATGACGCTGCTGTTCCGCAACTACTACGCGGCGATCCCGGCCGAGCTGTTCAAGGCCGCGCGCATCGACGGCAGCGGCTTCTGGCGCATCTTCGTCCACGTGATGCTGCCGATGTCGCTACCGATCGTGATCGTCGCGACGATCATGCAGGCGACCGGCGTCTGGAACGACTACATCCTCGGACTCGTCTTCGCGGGGCGCGACAACCTGCCGATGACGGTCCAACTCAACAATCTGATCAACACGACCACCGGCGAGCGCCTCTACAACGTCAATATGGCCGCGACCATGCTGACGTCGGCGGTGCCGCTGCTGATCTACCTGGTGTCGGGGCGCTGGTTCGTGCGCGGCATCACGGCCGGTTCGGTGAAAGGCTGAAATGAGCGGCGTCGATATCCGCGACCTGCACGTGCGCTTCGGCGGCCACGAGGTCATCAAGGGGCTGGAGCTCAGCGTCCACGAGGGCGAGTTCCTGGTCCTGCTCGGCCCCTCGGGCTGCGGCAAGTCCACGCTGCTGCACAGCATCGCCGGCCTGATCGACGTGAGCGGCGGGAGCGTCGAGATCGGCGGGCGCGACATGACCTGGGCCGAGCCGAGCGAGCGCGGCATCGGCATGGTGTTCCAGTCCTACGCGCTGTACCCGACCATGACGGTCGAGCGCAATATGTCCTTCGGCCTGCGCGTCGGCGGCGTCGCGAAGGCCGAGATCGCGCGGCGCGTCGCGCGCGCCGCCGAGATGCTGCAGCTCGGCCCGCTGCTCGACCGTAAGCCCGCGCAGCTGTCGGGCGGCCAGCGCCAGCGCGTCGCGATCGGGCGCGCGCTCGTGCGCGAGGCCGGCGTGTTCCTGTTCGACGAGCCGCTCTCGAACCTCGACGCGAAGCTGCGCGGCGAGCTGCGCCGCGAGCTCAAGCTGCTGCACAAGCAGCTCGGCTCGACCATGATCTACGTGACCCACGACCAGGTCGAGGCGATGACGCTCGCGACCCGCGTCGTCGTGATGCGCAACGGCGCGATCCAGCAGGTCGGCGCGCCGGGCGAGGTCTACGAGCGGCCCGAGAACCTGTTCGTCGCGGGCTTTCTCGGCGCGCCCGGCATGAACTTCGTCGCGGGCACGGTCGAGGCGGGGGCCGGCGGCGCGGGCCTCGCGCTGCGCGCGCCGTCGTTCGAGCTCGCGCTCGACGACGCGGCGTACGCGGCGTACGCGGCGCGGCCGGCGCCGGGCCAGGCCGTCACGCTGGGCTTCCGCCCCGAGCACGTGAGCCTGGGCGCCGACGGCGCGGCCGAGGCGCTCGTGCAGCTCGTCGAGTCCATGGGCAACCACCAGGTCGTCTGGCTCAAGGCCGGCGACGTCGCGTTCGCCGCGCTCGTGCACGAGGCGGCGAGCTTCGTGCCAGACCAGCGCGTGCGCTTTTCGATCGACGCGCGCCGCGTCTCGCTGTTCGACCGCAGCACCGAGCGGAGGCTCTGACATGCCATTGCAAGCATTGCGCAACATCGTGATCGTCGGCGGCGGGACAGCCGGCTGGATGTGCGCCGCGGCGCTGTCCAAGCTGTTCCAGCGCGACGGCGCCGAATCGCCGTGGACGGTCCGCGTCGTCGAGTCCGAGGAGATCGGCACGGTCGGCGTCGGCGAGGCGACGATCCCCGCGATCCGCCACTTCAACACCGTGCTCGGCATCGCCGAGGACGACTTCCTGCGCGCGACCCAGGGCACGTTCAAGCTCGGCATCGAGTTCGTCAACTGGGGCGGGCTCGGCGAGCGCTATATGCACGGCTTCGGCGCGATCGGCCAGCCGGCCGACGGCATCGCGTTCCACCATTACTGGCACCGGCTCGACGCGGCCGGCCTCGCCGGCGACCTGTTCGACTACTCGATCAACACGAGCGCCGCGCTGGCCGGCAAGTTCCTGCGGCCGCGCCCCGAGATGCAGGGCTCGCCGCTCGCCGAGGTCGCCTACGCGTTCCACTTCGACGCGGGCCTGTACGCGCGCTTCCTGCGCGGCCACGCCGAGGCGCGCGGCGTGCGGCGCACCGAGGGCCGCATCACCGAGGTCCTGCAGGCCGAGGACGGCCTGATCACGGGCCTGCGCCTCGCGAGCGGGGAGCTCGTCGCGGGCGACTTCTTCGTCGACTGCTCGGGGTTTCGCGGCCTGCTGATCGAACAGACCCTGCACGCTGGCTACGAGGACTGGTCGCACTGGCTGCCCTGCGACCGCGCCCAGGCCGTGCCGAGCGAATCGACGCAGCCGCTGCTGCCGTACACGCGCGCGACCGCGCATGCGGCGGGCTGGCAATGGCGCATCCCGCTCCAGCACCGCACCGGCAACGGCCATGTCTACGCGAGCGCCTTCATCGACGACGCGGGCGCGACCGACACGCTGCTCGCCCACCTCGACGGCAAGCCCCTGGCCGAGCCGCGCCTGCTCAAGTTCACGGCCGGGCGGCGCAAGCGCTCGTGGATCGGCAACTGCGTCGCGCTGGGTCTCGCGGGCGGCTTCATGGAGCCGCTCGAGTCGACGAGCATCCACCTCGTGCAGAACGGCATCACGCGGCTCATGGACCTGTTCCCGCGCGCCGGCCTCGACGCGGCCGACATCGCCGTCTACAACCGCCAGATGCAGTTCGAGTACGAGCGCATCCGCGACTTCATCGTGCTGCACTACAAGGCGACGAGGCGCGACGACTCGCCGTTCTGGGACTACTGCCGCAGCATGAGCATCCCCGACTCGCTGCGCGAGAAGATCGAGCTCTACGAGAGCAACGCGCGCATCTACCGCGAGAACATGGAACTGTTCTGGGAGCCGAGCTGGCTGCAGGTGCTGCACGGCCAGGGCATCCGCCCGCGCGCCCACCACCCGATGGCCGACCTGCGCCCGCTCGCGCAGATCCAGGCCTTCGCCGACGACATCCGCTCGGTCGTGCGGCGCTGCATCGACGTGATGCCCGCGCAGGGCGACTTCATTGCCGCGCATTGCGCGGCGCCTCGCATCTAGGAGAGACAAGCCCATGGCACGCCACCACCGCGTCCTCGCGACGCTGATCGCCTCGCTGTGCACCGGCCTCGCGGCGGCCGCGCCGCTCGCGCAGGACTGGCTGACGACGGCCGACCAGCAGGCGCTGCTGACCGAGGGCGCGCCGCTGCGCTTCGAGGCCGGCGCGCCGGCACTGCCGCTGCACATCGAGGTCGACCCGGCGCAGCGCTTCCAGACCATGGTCGGCTTCGGTGCGGCGATCACCGACAGCTCGGCCTGGCTGATCGAGCACGCGCTGCAGCCCGCCCAGCGCGCGACGCTGATGAACGAGCTGTTCGGCCATGGCCCGAACGGCCTGGGCTTCGAGTTCACGCGGCTCACCATCGGCGCGTCGGACTTCTCGCTGCGCCACTACAGCCTCGACGACGTCGCGCCGGGCAAGACCGACATGAAGCTCGCGGCGTTCTCGATCGCGCCGCTGCGCGCCGACGTCGTGCCGGTCGTCAAGCAGGCGCTCGGCGTCAACCCCGAGCTCAAGGTCATGGCCTCGCCGTGGAGCGCGCCGGCCTGGATGAAGACCAACGGCCGCCCCTACAGGGGCGAGCTCAAGCCCGCGATGTACGAGGTGTTCAGCCGCTACCTGCTCAAGTACGTAGAGGCGATGCAGGCCGAGGGCGTGCCGATCTTCGCGCTGACGCTGCAGAACGAGCCGCATTTCGAGCCCGACAACTACCCGGGCATGCGCATGGACCCGGCCGCGCGCGCGGCCGTCGTCGGCAAGTACCTGGGCCCGCTGCTCGCCGCGAAGGCGCCGCGCACGCAGGTCTTCGACTGGGACCACAACTGGGACCACCCGGAGGAGCCGCTGGGCGTGCTCGCCGACGCGGGTGCGCGCCGCTATATCTCCAGCGTGGCCTGGCATTGCTACGACGGCACACCCGACGCGCAAACGCCCGTGCACGCCGCCTACCCGGACAAGGACGTCTGGCTGACCGAATGCTCGGGCGGCGAGTGGATGGCCCAGTGGGAGGTCGTGCTGCCGTGGATCATGCACAACCTCGTGATCGGAGCGACGCAAAACGGCGCGCGCGGCGTGCTGATGTGGAACCTCGCGCTCGACGAGAACCACGGCCCGCATACGGGCGGCTGCAGCGACTGCCGTGGCATCGTCACGATCGACAGCCGCAGCGGCGCCGTGACGCGCAACGTCGAGTACTACGCGCTCGGCCACGCGAGCCGCTTCGTCCGCCAGGGCGCGCAGCGCATCGCGACGTCCCCGAGCGGCAACAAGGAGCTCGAGAGCGTCGCGTTCCGCAACCCCGACGGTTCGATCGCGCTGATCGTCAGCAACGGCGGCGCGACGGCGCAGGCGTTCAGCGTCGGCTCCGCGGGCGCCGCGCTGCGCTACGAGCTGCCGCCGCGCAGCGTCGTGACGCTGAGCTGGACGCCCGAGCAATGAGGCCGCGCGGGCGCCTCGGCGCGAGCGCAGCGTTCGCCGCGCTCGGCCTGCTCGTCGCGGCGCCGGCGGTCGCCGCGAAGATCCTGTTCATCGGCAACAGCTTCACCTACGGCCATGGCTCGGCGGTGCAGTACTACCGCGTCGAGACCGTGACCGACCTGAACGGCCAGGGCCGCGGCGGCGTGCCCGCGCTGTTCAAGGCCTTCGCGGCTCAGGAGGGCCTGCCCTACGAGGTCGCCCTCGAGACCGAGCCCGGCGTCGGGCTCGACTGGCATCTCGCCCACCGCGCCGCGCTGCTCGGCGGCCGGCCCTGGGACGCCGTCGTCATGCACGGCTACAGCACGCTCGACTGCGACCACCCGGGCGACCCCGCGCTGCTCGTGGATTCGGCGACGCGCATGGCCGCGCTGCTGCGCCGCGCGAACCCGGCCGTGCGCCTGTTCCTCACGGCGACCTGGCCGCGCGCCGACCAGGTCTACCCGGCCCAGGGCGCCTGGCACGGGCGCGGCGTCGCGGCGATGACCGAGGACATCCGCCAAGGCTACGCGGCCGCGGCCGCGGCGATCCACGCGCAGGCGGTCGCGCCGGTCGGGCCGGCCTGGCAGCGCGCGATCGACGCGGGCGTCGCGACGCCCGACCCCTATGCGCCGCTGCCGCCGGGCCAGGTCGACCTGTGGGCCTTCGATCATTACCACGCGAGCGCCTATGGTGCGTATCTCGAGGCGCTCGTCGTGTTCGGCACCGTGACGGGCCGCGATCCGCGCGCGCTCGGCGACACCGAATGCGCGGGCAACGAGCTCGGCCTGTCGCGCGAGCAGGTTGCGCGCCTGCAGCAGCTCGCGTTCGACGAGCTCGCGCAGGACCTGCATATCGCCGCGCTGCCGGCGCCGCCGGTGCGCGCCGAGCAGCCGAGTTGCGCGGCGTTGATCGGGCTGCACCGCGAGGACCAGCGGCCGATCGCTAACGCGCAGCAGCGAGCGCGCCGCTGAGCCGCAGGTCGCGCGACGACGCGCCGACGTAGACCTGGCGCTCGAGCGGCGCGGGCCGCCAGCCGTGGTCGGCGACCGACCAGTAGCGCAGCTGCGCGGCTGCGATATGCAAATGCACGCGGCGCGACTCGCCCGCGCGCAGCGCGACACGCTCGAACGCCGCGAGCGCGCGCACCGCGAAGGCCGCGCCGGCCGGCGCCTGCGCGGGCGCGCCGAGGTAGACCTGCACGACTTCGTCGGATGCGCGCGCGCCGGCGTTGCGCAGCGTGAACGCGAGGTCGGCGCCGCCGTCGGCCGCGGGCGCGACGGCGAGGTCCGCGTAGTCGAAGCGGGTGTACGACAGGCCATGGCCGAACGGAAACAGCGGCGCGCGGTCCATGCGGTCGAACCAGCGGTAGCCGATGTCGACGCCCTCGTCGTAATGGGTGCGGCCGGCCACGCCGACCGACTGTCGCTCGGGGTAGGCCGGGTCGTTCGCCGCGCCGTCCTCGAGCCGCTGCGGCCAGGTGAACGGCAGGCGGCCGGCCGGGCTGACCTCGCCGGTCAGCAGGCGCGCCGTCGCGCGCCCGCCCTCGTCGCCGGTGTACCAGAGCTCGAGCACGGCGCGCACCTTGGCGAGCCAGGGCAGGGCGACCGCCTGGCTCGTGTTCAGCACGACGACGGTGTTCGGGTTGACGGCGGCGACGGCCTCGATCAGCCGGTCCTGTTCGCCGGGCAGGCCGAAGGCCGGCCGGTTGCGGCCCCAGGCGAACACGACGGCCGTCTTCGCCGCCCGCGCGGCCGCGACGGCCGCGTCGAAGGTTTCGCGCTTCATCGCCGGCGTGACCCAGGCCAGGCGCACCTGCACGGGCGCGCCGCTGACGTCGGCCGTCGCCTCGACGCGGACCTCGTGCGGCCCCGCGCGCAGCGGCACGAGGCGGCGCAGATTGTCGAGGCCGTCGAGCGTCGGGACCACGTTGTCGCGGTTCGCGAACACGATCTCGCCGTGGCCTCCCCACCAGGCCATCGCGCCGATCGGCTGGCCGTCGACGAAGAGCTTGCCGGTCGCGCCGAGCAGCTGCAGGTCGAGGTCGTAGTCGCCTTCGGCCGGCACCTCGAGCGTGCCGGTCCAGCTCGCGCTCGTGCCGGCCGGAAGCGCGCGGCCCGCACGGCGCGTGAAGTCGATGGCCGCGACCGCGGCGCCGTCGCCGACGCGCTTCAGGTCGTGCCAGCTCGACGCCGGGATCGCGACGCCGCTCATGTCGTCAGCGACCGCGAAGCGCGGGCCGCGGCCGGGGCTCATCGCGCGCAGCGCGGCGAGCGCGCCGGTCTGGCGCTCGGGCCGGCCGTAGGACTGCTCGGCCCCGGTCACGATCGCGAAGGCCTGCTGCGCGCCCGGGCCGATCAGCGCGACCCGGGGCAGCTCGGCGCGGCGCAGTGGCAGGATGCCGTCGTTCTTGAGCAGCACGGCCGCGCGCTCGGCCGTGCGCTGCACGACGGCCGCGTCGGCCGCGACGTTCTCGGGCCCGACGCGGTGGCTCGGCGCATGGTCGAGCCAGCCGAAGCGCTCGATCTGGCCGAGCACGCGGGCCACGGCGCGGTCGATGTCGGCGTCGCCGACGCTGCCGCGCGCGAGCGCGCGGCCGAGGTTCGCGGAGACGTCGGCGAGCGGCGGGGTCTTGTCCTCGGCCTTCGCGGTGGGCGCGAAGCGCTGCTCCTCGGGCACGCCGACGCTCATGATCTTGACGAGCGCGTCGACCTCCTCGGCGCTCATGCCCTTCGCGTCGGCCGGCTTGTCGTGGAGCGCGAAGAACGCGTCGGGGCCGCCGCCGGGCTGCTCCATGTCCATGCCGCGCGCGAGGAACTCGGCGCCATGCGCGGCGCCCCAGTCCGAGGTCACGAAGCCCGCGAAGCCGAACTCGTCGCGCAGCACGTGCGTGAGCAGGCCTTCGTTGCCGCAGCTGTAGACGCCGTTGACATGGCTGTACGCGCACATCAGCGAGGCGACGCCGGCGTCGACCACGGCCTTGAACGGCGCGAGGTAGACCTCGTGCAGCGCCTGCTCGCCGAGCACCGCGTCGACGCCGCCGTCGTAGGCGACGAAATGCTTGGCCTGCGCCATCACGCCCTGCGCCTGCGCGGCCTTGACGAACGCGGCCGCGAGCTCGCCGGTGAGCAGCGGGTCCTCGCCGAGCGTGTTGTACGCGCGCTCGTAGGCCGGGTCCCGGTCCAGATTGATATAGGGCTGCAGGATCACGTCGACGCCCAGGGCGCGCGCGTCGCGGCCGATCACGGCGCCGTTCGCGGCCGCGTCGGCGCGGCTGAAGGTCGCGGCCATCGCCATCGTCGCCGGCATGCCCGTCGACGCGTGGCGCACGAGCACGCCGGGCGGGCCGTCGGCGAGACGCAGGTCGGGGATGCCCAGGCGCGGCACGCCGGCGATCCAGCCGGCCTGGCCCTGGAACGTCGCCTCGGGTTCCTGCGCGCCGCGGATCACCGCGAGCTTTTCCTCGCGCGTCATCTGCGCGATCAGCGCGCGCACGCGCGGGCTGGGGTCGGCATCGGCGCGCGCGAGGCCCGCGCAGGCGAGCAGGGCGACGAGGATCAGGGGCGTGCGGAGTCGGCTGGGCATGGGTCGATTATTAAATCGGCATTAATGAATCGTTAAGCACGGAAACCCTCGACCCGGAGCCCACGGGGCCCGGGTGCCGGGCAGTAAACTGCCCCGACCGCCGCCTCCCGCCCATCCGCCCGATGAACCTGCTGCTCGCCGAAGACGACGCGATTCTTGCCGACGCCCTGAGCGTGCAGCTGAGCCGCGCCGGCTTCACGGTCGAGCACGCGCCGAACGGCGCGGTCGCCGAGTACCTGCTGCTCAAGCACCCGTTCGACGTCGCCGTGCTCGACCTCGGCCTGCCGATGGTCGACGGCATGACCGTGCTCAAGCGCCTGCGCGCGGCGCGGCGCCACCTGCCGGTGCTGATCCTGACCGCGCTCGACAGCATGGAGGACCGCGTCGCCGGCCTCAACTCGGGCGCCGACGACTATATGTGCAAGCCCTTCGACTTCCCCGAGCTCGAGGCGCGCCTGTACGCGCTGCTGCGGCGCGGCCAGTCGCACGGCGAGCACCGGGCCGAGGCCGCGCACCTGGTCTTCGACCGCGAAGGGCGCCGCGCGAGCGTGCGCGGCGAGGCGCTCGAGCTGAGCCCGCGCGAGTGGATGCTGCTCGACCTGCTGCTGCGCGAGCGCGACCGCGTCGTCACCAAGGAGCAGATCAGCCAGGACTGGGCCCAGGACCGTTCCGAGAGCAGCGGCGCCAATTCGATCGAGGTCTATATCCACCGCCTGCGCCGCAAGCTCGAGCACTCGGGGCTGGCGATCCGCACCGTGCGCGGCCTCGGCTACCTGCTGGAAGCCAATACGGCCGTCGCATGAGGTGGCGGCCGTCGCGGACCGCGCCTCGGCCGGGCGCGCCGTCGCTGCGGCGGCAGCTGCTGCTGTGGCTCGTGCTGCCGCAGATCGTGCTGTGGCTGGCCGCGGCGAGCTTCACCTACGAGCTCGCGTCCTACTACGCGAACGCGGCGATCGACGCGACGCTGTCGCAGGCCTCGCACGCGCTCGCGCGCCAGATCAAGCCGCTCGACAGCGGCCTGCTGATCGACTTCCCGCGCGCCGCCCAGGACATCCTCGAGTCCGACCCCAAGGACCGCGTGCTCTACACGGTCAGCACGCCGCCGGGCAGCTTCATCCTCGGCAACCGCAACCTGCCGGACCTGCCGGCCGGCGCGCCGATCAAGCTCGGCGAACCCTACTTCTACGATGGCGACCTCGCCGACGGCGCGGGCGCCGTGCGCGGCCGCGGCGTGCGCGCGCGCGTGCGCGTCGCCGCGCTGCTGCTGCGCTACGGCGCAAGCGGCTCCGAGTCCCAGACCATCCTCGTGCAGGTCGCGCGCTCGAGCGCGAACCGCGAGGAACTCGCGCGCCGCATCCTGCTCGAGACGACGCTGCCGCTGTCGGCGCTGATCGGCCTGATGACGATGATCGTCTGGGCCGGCATCCGCGCCGGGCTCGCGCCGCTCGCGGCGCTGCAGCGCCAGGTCGCCGGGCGCGCGGCGAACGACCTGAGCCCGATCAGCCTCGACGCCGCGCCGCCCGAGGTGCGCTCGCTCGCGCAGGCGCTCAACAGCCTGCTCGCCGAGGTCGACCGCAGCGTCGCCGCGCAGAAGCGCTTCATCAACGACGCTGCGCACCAGCTGCGCACGCCGCTCGCGGGGCTCAAGAGCCAGGTCGAGCTCGCGCTCGCCGACGCGGCCGCGCCCGCCCAGCGCGAGCGGCTCCAGCAGGTGCTGTCGGGCGCCGCGCGCAGCGCGCATCTGGTCCATCAGCTGCTGAGCCTCGCGCGCGCCGAACCCGAGGCGATGCGCCGCGTCGCCCATGCCGCCGTCGACCTCGAGGCGCTCGCGCGCGACGTGACCGCCGAGATGGTGCCGCGCGCGCTCGGTCATGGCGTCGACCTCGGCTTCGACGGCCGCCCCGACGCCGCGCCGCCGACCGTGTCGGGCATCGCGCTGCTGCTGCGCGAGGCGCTCGTCAACCTCGTCGACAACGCGATCCGCTACGCCGGCCGTGACGCGACGGTCACGGTGCGCGTGCGGCGCGAGGGCGCGCACGCCGTCGTCGAGGTCGAGGACAACGGCCCCGGCATCGCGCCGGCCGAGCGCGAGCATGTGTTCGAGCGCTTCGTGCGTGCGACCCACGACGGCCTCGGCTGCGGCCTGGGCCTCGCGATCGTGCGTGACATCGTCGAGCGCCACGGCGGCCGCGTCGAGCTGCGGCCGGTCGACCCGAGCGGTGTGCTCGCGCGCGTCGAGCTGCCGCTGGCTGAACAGACCTAAGGTTTGTCCGGACGCGATGGATTAATTATTTGTTAATAATGTCGACCGAGGGCGCGTCGATGCCCCGTGAAGGAGACATTGGATGGGCCCGCGCAGGTCGTTCCGCCCGTGGCTTGGCAGCGCCGCGGTGCTCGCGGCGTCGATCGCTGCGCGCGCGGCCGTTGCCGGCGGCGAGGTCGAGGTCCTGCACTGGTGGACCAGCGGCAGCGAGGCCAAGGCGCTGCAGTCGCTGAAGGCGACGCTGCGCGCGCAGGGCGACGTCTGGAAGGACTTCGCGGTCGCCGGCGGCGGTGGCGATTCGGCGATGACGCTGCTGAAGTCGCGCGTGGCCTCGGGCAATGCGCCGGCGGCCGCGCAGATCAAGGGGCCGGCGCTGCAGGACTGGGCCGGCGAGGGCGCGCTCGCGCCGATCGACGACGTCGCGCGGGCCGGCCATTGGGACGCGGTGCTGCCCAGGGCGATCGCCGACCAGATGAAGTACCGTGGCAGCTATGTCGCCGTGCCCGTGAACGTGCACCGCGTGAACTGGCTGTGGATCAACCCGGCGGCGTTCCGGCGTGCGGGCGCGCGCGTGCCGACGAACTGGGACGAGTTCTTCGCCGCGGCCGACGCGCTGCGCCGTGTCGGCATCGTCCCGGTCGCTCATGGCGGCCAGGGCTGGCAGGACCTGACCCTGTTCGAGTCGGTCGCGCTCGGCGTCGGCGGCCCCGCGTTCTATCGCGACGCGCTGGTGCGGCTCGACCCGGCCGCGCTCGCCGGGCCGACGATGGCGCAGGTGCTGCGCACCTTCAAGCGCATCAAGCCCTATACCGACCGGGACGCGCCGGGCCGTGACTGGAACCTCGCGACCGCGATGGTCATCGACGGCCAGGCGGCCATGCAGTTCATGGGCGACTGGGCCAAGGGCGAGTACCTCGCGGTCGGCGCGCAGCCCGGCCGGGACGTCGTCTGCACGCCGGTGCCGGGCACGGCCGGCAGCTTCATCTACAGCGTCGATTCGTTCGCGCTGTTCAAGCTCAGGAACGCGGCCGACGCGCGCGCGCAAAAAGACCTCGCCGCCGCGATCATGGCGCCCGAGTTCCAGCAGGTCTTCAGCCTCGACAAGGGTTCGATCCCGGTGCGCATGGACGTCGGCATGGAGCGCTTCGACGCGTGCGCGAAGGCCTCGAACGCGGACTTCCGCGCCGCGGCCCGCAGCAACGCGCTGCTGCCGTCGCTGGCCCATGGCATGGCCGTCGCGCCGGCGGCCGAGGCGGCGTTCAAGGACGTCGTCAGCGCCTACTGGAACAGCGAGCGCATGACGCCGCAGGACGCGATGCAGCGCCTGGCCGACGCGGCCCGGCGCGCCCCCGCCAGACCCAGCCTTTGAACGATTGGACAGAAACTTCCCATGCAGACTTTGCAGTTCCCGCGCCTGATCGGCGATATCGGCGGCACCAACGCGCGCTGGGCCTGGCAGGCCGAGCCCGACGCGCCGCTCATGCATATCGCGAGCGACGAATGCGCGGACTTCCCCACGCTCGAGGCGGCCGTCGAGCACTACCTCGGCACGCTCGGCGGCGCCCGCCCGCAGGCCATGGCGATCGGCGTGGCCACGGCGGTGACGGGCGACCATGTCGCGTTCACGAACAACGCCTGGAGCTTCTCGACGCAGGCCTTGCGCGCGCGGCTCGGCGTGTCGCGCCTGCTCGTGCTCAACGACTTCGCGGCGCTCGCGCTGAGCCTGCCGCGACTGGGCCGCGACGGGCTGCGGCCGCTCGGTCCGGCGCCCGCGCAAGCGGCCGCCACGCGCGAGCCCATCGTGATCGTCGGGCCGGGCACGGGCCTCGGCGTGGCCGCGCTCGCCTGGCAGCGCGACGGGCAGCCGCTCGTGATCAGCGGGGAGGGCGGCCACGCGACCGTCGCGGCGACCGACGAACGCCAGGCGCAGGTGCTCGAGCGGCTGCGGCGCCGCTTCGAGCATGTGTCGGCCGAGCGCGTGCTGTCGGGGCCGGGCCTCGTCAACCTGTACCGCGCGCTGTGCGAGCTCGACGGGCACGCGGCGCAGCCGCTCGAGGCCGCCGACGTCACGCAACGCGCGGGCCTGGGCAGCGACGCGGTCTGCATCGAGGCCGTCCAGCTGTTCGTCGCCTTCCTCGGCAGCTTCGCCGGCAATATGGCGCTGACCTACGGCGCGCGCGGCGGCGCCTATATCGGCGGCGGGATCGCGCCGCGGCTCGGCGCGCTGCTGGACCCCGCGACCTTCCGCGCGCAGTTCGAGGCCAAGGGCCGCCTCGGCGCCTACCTCAAGGACATCCCGAGCTGGCTCGTCACCGAGTCCTTCCCCGGCCTGATCGGCGCGGCCCACGCGCTCGACCTGTAGACCGACAACTTCCCTCAACCCCTAGCCACGCGACCAAGCTCCATGATCACGACACCGACCGAAGCTTCTTCCCGCGACCCGGCCCGCACGGGCGCCACCGCGCTGACCGTCGCGGTCATCGGCCTGTTCTTCCTGTGGGGCGGCATCACGAGCCTCAACGACATCCTGATCCCCAAGCTCAAGAGCCTGTTCGTGCTGAGCTACGCGCAGGCCATGCTCGTGCAGTTCGCGTTCTTCACGGCCTACGCGCTGATCTCGGTGCCGGCCGGCAACTGGATCGCGCGGCTCGGCTACGGCCGCGGCATCGTGCTGGGGCTCGCGATCATGGCGGCCGGCTGCCTGCTGTTCCTGCCCGCTACCGCGTTCGCCGCGTTCGGCGCGTTCCTGCTCGCGCTGTTCGTGCTCGCGGCCGGCATCACGGTGCTGCAGGTCGCCGCGAACCCGCTGATCGCGCGGCTCGGCGACCCGGCCACCGCGCACAGCCGCCTGACCTTCGCCCAGGCCTTCAATTCGCTCGGCACGACGCTGTTCCCGCTGCTCGGCGCCCAGCTGATGCTGCGCGGCGAGGTCGCCGAGGTCCATACGCTCGAGAGCAGCTACGGCGGCATCGCGGCGCTGCTTCTCGCGCTGTGCGTCGGCTTCTGGCTCGTGCGCGACCGCCTCGGCCGCGGCCGCTCGGACATCGAGTTCGCGGGCAGCGCCGCGCTGCTGCGCGAGCCGCGCCTGGCCTGGGGCGTCGTCACGATGTTCCTCTACGTCGGCGCCGAGGTCGCGATCGGCAGCGTTCTCGTCAACTACCTGATCCAGCTGCACGGCGTCGGCGTCGACGTGCACGACGCCGGCAGCTTCGTGTCGATCTACTGGGGCGGCGCGATGGTCGGCCGCTTCCTCGGCGCGGGCCTGCTGCGCCTGTTTCGCCCGGGCCTGGTGCTCGCGTGCGCGGCGCTCGGCGCGGCGGCGCTCGCGGCGTTCGCCGCGTTCGGCGACGGCATGCCCGCGGCGGTGGCCGTGCTCGCGATCGGCCTGATGAACTCGATCATGTTCCCGACCATCTTCGCGCTGGCCGTCGAGGGCCTCGGCGAGCGCACGCCGCAGGGCTCGGGGCTGATCTGCATGGCCATCGTCGGCGGCGCGATCGTCCCGGTCGCGGCCGGCGCGCTCGCCGACGCGACGCGCCTGAGCCTTGGCCTGCTGCTGCCGGTCGCCTGCTATCTCGGCATCGCGGCCTACGGTCGTTTCACGAGCCGCCAATCCTGATTCCCACCCACCAACCCGGATGCCAACGATGAAAACACGCTCCTGCGTCCTCGC
>Ga0213872_10000155_pt1 | contig 62940 bp, 61 predicted proteins | sample VelepicomBERX_R2_FD_160071 | JGI IMG/M metagenome (GOLD analysis project Ga0213872, IMG submission 160071) | Rhizosphere microbial communities from Vellozia epidendroides in rupestrian grasslands, the National Park of Serra do Cipo, Brazil - RX_R2 | ecosystem: Host-associated > Plants > Roots >... | reverse complement strand
TTTCTTGTTCTTCAACTTCTATTCGCAACACCTTGCATTCGCCTCACTGCCGCAAAGCCCTTCAAAAGAAGCTTCGTTCTGCAGCGAGCCTGCGACTATAGCATGACTTTCACAAGCCAGCGAGAAATCACTTCATTGCGCGCGGCCGGGCGTCGCAAACGCCAGTTGTGCGGCCTTCTCGGGATCCTCGGCTTGCAGCACCATGGGCAAGGCCTGCGCCAAACGGCCGGCGTCAGCACGGAGCACACGTTGCTTGACGGCTGGGATCTGCGACGGATGCATGGAGAAGCTGCGCAAGCCCATGGCCAGCAGGACGTCTGTGAACGCCACATCTCCTGCCATCTCGCCACACACGCTGACGGACTTGCCGGCTGTGCGCGCCTGCGCAATTGACGTGGAAATCAGCTGCAACACCGCCGGATGCCATGGATCGTACAGATGGGCCACCGCCTCGTCGGCGCGGTCAATGGCCAGGGTGTATTGGATGAGGTCGTTCGTCCCGATGGAGATGAAATCCACGTGCGGCAACAGCAAGGGCAGCATGACCGCCGCCGCTGGAATCTCAACCATCACCCCCAGCTCGATATCTGTGAAAGCCTGACCCGCGTCGGCAAGCTGCTGCTTGACACGTCGAATCGTTTCCTGGATTTGGCGAATCTCCGCCAGATGAGCCACCATCGGTATCAGCAGGCGCAGCTTACCGAACGCACTGGCACGGTAGATGGCGCGCAGTTGCTGGCGGAACATGGCCGGCTCGGCCAGGCTCCAGCGAATGGCCCGCAAGCCCATGGCAGGATTGAGCACATGCTCGTGGCGTAATTCGTTGGCGGTCATGCGATCGAGCGGCTTGTCGGCGCCAACGTCGACCGTCCGGATGGTGACGGGCATTCCGCCCATCGCCTCGACAGCCGCCTTATAGGCCTGGAATTGCTCCTCCTCACTGGGCAGATCGCCGCCGCGGTTCATGAACAGGAATTCGCTGCGGAACAAGCCCACGCCCGTGGCGCCGGCAGCCACCGCCGCCGTAGCGTCGGCAGGCATCTCGATATTGGCATGCAATTCGATGCGCTCGCCATCCAGGGTCACCGCTGGCGTATGGCGCAAGCGGGTCAGCCGGGCGCGTTCCAGCTCGCTCTGCCGTTGTCTGAAGCGATATTCTTCCAACATGATAGGAGAAGGGTTCACGATGACCGCGCCCACATCGCCATCGATGATGACCCAGTCGTCTTGCCGAATCAGGCGCGAAGCTTCGCGCGTACCCACTACTGCAGGAATGTCCATGCTGCGCGCCACAATGGCGGTGTGCGAGGTCTTGCCGCCGATGTCTGTGATGAAGCCCTGGAACACGCTTTTCTTGAACTGCAGCATATCGGCCGGCGCCACGTCGGCCGCCACCAACAGCAAAGGATCCTCGCCGTCAAAATCGCGCTGGACGATGGATGCCGCACCCAGTTGCGCCCCTTGCGCATCCGACGACAAGGCCGCCAGCAGGCGCTCGACCACCTGCTCCAGGTCGGCCTTGCGCTCCCGGAGGTAGTCGTCTTCCATCTCGTCAAACTGGCGCGCCAACACCTCCAGCTGGGCAGACAGTGCCCACTCCGCGTTGTAGTGCCGCTCGACGATCCACTGCTTGGTGGCGTCGATCAATGCTTCGTCATGCAAAAGCATCAGATGCACGTCCAGCAAGGCCGCCAATTCCTGCGGTGCGTCGTCGGGCAGCTCCTGCTTCAAGGTTTCTAGCTCCCGAGCCACCTCGTCACGCGCCCGCAAGGCGCGCTTGGTCTCTTCCGGGATGTCAGCCTCGTCCACGAAATAATGCGCAACATCCACCCGGCTGGATGCGACCAGCACGGCCCGGCCAATCGCCACGCCACGGGAAACGGGAATGCCAAAGACTTGGAAGCTCATGCATTGACTTTAGCAGCGTGCGCACGACAAAAGCTGCCCACCAACGTGTGATTGACATATCTTGATCATCAAATCAAATAAGTCGTCACACAGACCACCACACAAGCCGTCACACGACCGTCAAAGAAGGTTCACGGACACGTCACGGCAATCCCCGAACATGACAGGGCCAACAACGACGAGGCCATCCATGAGGGATATTCCGCTGCCGACTTTGCCGTTCTCTGAACTTCGACCGCCCAAGGCGGACCGGAGGTCACTTCCAGCAAGCGAGCACTTGGCATCACAAAATGCTGCGCCGACTCGCCTGGACGTGGCCTGGGCGCGCACGGATGATGAAGTCCGTCAGGCCCAGCGCCTGAGGTATCAGGTTTTCGTGCACGAAATGGGCGCTCGCCTGAGCGTCCCCCAAGGCGCCCCGGCCGAGCACGACGTCGATTTGTTCGACCCTTACTGTGAACACCTGCTGGTCCGCACCGTCGGATCGGACAACCAGCCCGATGAAGTCATCGGCACCTACCGCGTGCTGACCCCCGAGGCGGCACAGCGCGCCGGCGGCCTGTACAGCGAAACCGAATTCGACTTGACGCGCCTGCGCGGCCTGCGCTCACAAATGGTGGAACTGGGCCGCTCCTGCGTGCACCCGGATCACCGCTCCGGCGGCGCCATCATGTCGCTGTGGGGAGCCCTGGCAGAGTTCATGGTGCGCAACAAATTGGACACGATGATCGGCTGCGCCAGCGTCAGCATGCGCGATGGCGGCCACTATGCCGCCAGCCTCTGGAACCAGCTGGAAAAGACACATCTGGCCAGTCCGGAATGGCAGGTGCGCCCGCGCCTGCCGCTGCCCGTTGACGATTTGCGCCAGGACTTGCAGGTGGAACCGCCGCCGCTGATCAAGGGCTATCTGCGCTGCGGCGCCAAGATTTTGGGCCGCCCCGCCTGGGATCCCGACTTCAACACGGCCGACTTGCCGATGATGATGCGCATTGCCGACCTGCCTTCACGCTATCGCCGCCATTTCCTGGGCGCAGCCTGAAAGCAGACATCAAGCAGAAAAACGCAGCCCATGGGCTGCGTTTTTTATTGGCCCTCGCCGAACTTGTCGTCCACCAGCGCCGTGATGGCCTGCTGGGCTTGCGCTTCGTCTTCGCCATCGGTTTCGAGTTCGACCTGTGCACCCAAGCCTGCCGCCAGCATCATGACGCCCATGATGCTCTTGGCGTTCACGCGCCGGCCATTGCGGCTCATGAACACCTCGCATTGAAACGAACCCGCCATTTTGGTGAGCTTGGCACTGGCGCGGGCATGCAAGCCCAGCTTGTTGCTGATGGTAAGGGTCGACTTGATCATGTCTCAGGGTTTTGGATTGGGATCGGACAACTCGCAGGGCAGGATGCCTTTGACGCCCCCCTGGGCCGCCAACTGCACCAGCGCATCCAGCGGTTGCTGCACGTAACAAAGGCTGCGCCAAAGCATGGGCACATTGACGCCATTGAGGACCCGCACGGGCCCATCGGGCGCCATCAGGCGTTGCGCGGCATTGCTGGGCGTGGCGCCGAACACATCGGTCAGCACCAGCCATTCGGCATGTCCTGACGCCGCCATCTGCTCCCGGGCCTGTGCCTCGACCGCGTCGGCAGACATGTCCGGCATGACATCCAGAATCGCAAGATTCGATGCGCAGGTCGGAAACGTGTGCTCCGCAACGGCTTTCAAGGCCGAGGCCAGTGGAGCATGGGCAATCAGGAGCAATCCGGGCATGCCGGCATTATCGACGCTGTCGCTCGTTTGCCGCTCGATTGACACCCCGCCTGTCGCCACACATCACGAAAATCAGACAAATTTACCGCCGCAGGCGCAGCGCAAGTCTGTGCATCAAGGCGCAAAGCTGACGGAGTCAAGAAAGCTGGACCAGGCCGCATCGTCGATCCGGTCTCCTTGCTGCAGCACCCGGTAGACCCGCAGCCCGCGCGCAAAGACGGCCCATCTGGCCTGCTGCGGTGCGCCTTGAAGTTCATAGACACCGGATCCAGCCATCGGCGTGGCGCCGCGCAGATTCATGCCACCAGGGCGTTCAGATGGCGTGCCATGTCCGAGCTTTGCAGCCAAGGTATCGCGCATTTGCTTCACGGCAGGTTCCAGCAGGCGAGGATCCTGAACATCGGCCCAGGCCAGCGAAAAGCGCTGGCCTGCCGCCGTGCAGACAGCCAACCCCATCGCGGGACCCGCTGCCGTGGCCTCGTGCTGCGCCACCTCCGGTTTACAGGGGAAGGCCATCCGGATATCCGCCGCCGAGATACGGATTTCGCGCCAGTCCAGCGCCGGCGAGCAGGCCATCAGGCCCGCGATCGCCGAACCGATGAATGGCACAAACGCCGCAAAGCGTGGCCCTGGGCCAGGATGCAATGAAAACCTTCCAGACAAACGCATGAATCCATTATGACCACGCGTCACGTCCAGCCCTCGACGCGCTGTTTTGCCCTCGGAGTGACAGACAATGTCAGCATGAACACTGCCTTCCAATCTCCCGCTTCCACGGATGTCATGGCCCCTGGCGCGCTGGCCGGCGTCAAGGTACTGGACCTTTCCCGCGTGCTGGCCGGCCCCTGGTGCACCCAGACCCTGGCCGACCTGGGCGCCGAAGTCATCAAGATTGAACGTCCTGGCATGGGCGACGACACCCGCGCCTGGGGCCCGCCCTACCTCAAGGACACGCAAGGCGGGGACAGCAGCGAAGCCGCCTATTTCCTGGGTGCCAACCGCAACAAGCGCTCCATCGCCATCGATCTGGCCGCACCCGAAGGCCAGGCGCTGATCCGGCAGTTGGCCCTGCAGGCCGATGTGCTGGTGGAAAACTTCAAGGTCGGCGACCTGGCCCGCTATCAGCTCGACGCCCAGACGCTGCGCGCCCTCAATCCCCGGCTGGTGTTCTGCTCGGTGACCGGCTTTGGCCAGACCGGCCCCTACAAGGATCGCGCCGGCTACGACTACGCCATCCAGGGCCTGGGCGGCCTGATGAGCGTCACCGGCGAGCGCGACGACCTGCCCGGCGGCGGGCCGCAAAAAGTCGGCGTGGCCGTGGCGGACCTGTTCACCGGCATGTATGCCACCGTGGCGATCCTGGCGGCCTTGCGCCACCGCGACCTGACCGGCGAAGGCCAGGTCATCGACATGGCCCTGCTCGACACCCAGACCGCCATGCTCGCCAACCTGGGCGCCAACTACCTGTGCACGGGCGTTGCGCCCAAGCGCATGGGCAACGCGCACCAGAACATCGTGCCCTACCAGGTGTTCGAGGCCAGCGACGGCCACTTGATCCTGGCCGTCGGCAATGACGCGCAATTTGCCAAGTTCTGCGAGCTCGCCAATCACCCGGAATGGGCACAAGACTCCCGCTTCGCGCGCAACGCCGACCGTGTCCGCAACCGCGAACTTCTGGTGCCGCAACTCGCCGAATGCATCAAGACCCGCCCCCGCCAGACTTGGTTGAGCGCCCTGGAAGCAGCCAAGGTGCCCTGCGGGGCCATCAACAACCTTGCCGAGGTTTTCGACGACCCGCAAGTGGTGGCCCGCAACATGAGCGTCACCGTGCCCCACCCGCTCAACCCGGAGCTGCGTCTGGTGGCCAGTCCCATCAAATTGTCGGCCACCCCGGTGCAATACCGCCGCCCGCCGCCGCTGCTGGGAGAACATGGCGACGAGATCCTGGCCGCCATGGGCTTGAGCGATGACGAGGTCCAAACCCTGAAGTCAAAAGGTGTCGTGGGCTGAGCCCGTCATTTCCCCCGAATTGCGGGATGGACGCTTTCATCCATAGCTGGAACGATGGCGCACTCTATGAAAGGGCTTCATCCCTTGGCCGATTTGGGTCCTTCAGCAGTACCAGCCATGCAAAAGCCGCCCCTTCCACCCACTGCCGCTCCGCGCGCCGCGAATGATGTCACGCAGGCGCCGAGCCCCTTGCAATGGGCGGAAATCGTGCAACAACTGGGCGCTGAAATCGCGACGCCGCTGAGTGCGGCGCTGGAGCGCATCCACGACCTGATCGCCACGGGCCAGATCGACCGCCAAAGCCTGCGCGCGCTGCGTGAAAACGTCAGTTTGGCACGCGAAGCGGGCATGATCGCCCAGCAACTGGCGCGCCTGGCCTCGGGTCGGCTGCGGCTGGCCCGCGAGCGCGTGCAACTGGCGCAGGTGCTGCGCAATGTGCTGGCGCACCGCAGCCGGGAGTCGCAGGCGCGCGGCATCCAGATCCGCCAGTTGCTCAAGCCCATGGAAGTGCTGGGCGACGGTGCCTTGATATTTTCCTTGCTCAACGCCCTGATGGACTGGGCGCTGGCTTGCACACATTCGTCCATCGACCTGCGCCTGGACCTGACACCCTGGCCCGCCAAGGCGCGTCTGGTGTGCCGTTTTGCGCATCGTTCGCTCGAGATGATCGACGATGCCAGCCCCGACGACCTGCCCGAGACCCTGAACTCGATGCGCTGGCGTCTGGTCGAGCAAACGGCCATGACCATGGGCGTGCTGGCGCTGCGCGAAGACGAAAGCGGCATCACCGTGTTGACGCTCGAATTCCCGCATACCTTGAGTGAAGAGCCCGGCATGTCGGGCCGGGACGAGCACCATGGCGTGGACGCGGCGCCCACCACGGGCCTCAACTCCCGCCCGCTGGCCGGCAGCCATGTGCTGCTGGTCACGCCACGCCATGACCTGCGCCTGCAGGTCCAGGACGCCGTCAGGCACATGGGCCTGATCATCGACTGCGTCAATTCAGCGTCGGAAGCGCTGCAGTTGTGCGCCGAAGGACTGCCGCACGCCATCATTTTTGAATCGGCGCAACGCGGCCCGGCGTTCGAGCATCTGTTTGCCGATGTGCACCAGGATGTCGCGGGGCTGTGCTTCGTCGAGGTGTTCGACGACGCGCAACCCACCCAGTTGTCCACGGCGACCGCCGACGGCATTGCCCGCGTCGCGCGCAAGAACCTAAGCGAAGCCTTGTCGACTGTGCTGCTTTTCGAAATGTCCAAGACGCATTGAGCTGGGTCCAAGCCTTCCTTTCCGGATTGGCCTAAACTTGTCCATCCGCTCAAGGACTCCCAGATGAAGCTCCGTACCGTCCTCATTCCAGGCCTGCTCGTGCTGGCGCTCGCCGCCGCAGGCACCTTAGGCTATCGAAGCCTGCTCAGCCATGACAGGGCGCCCCGCGTCAGCTATGTGCTGCTCGACGGCGCCCCATCCAATTCCGACAGCTGGAAGGGCAAGGTCATGCTGGTGAACTTCTGGGCCACCAGCTGCAGCACCTGCGTGCACGAGATGCCGCAAATCATCGCCACGCATGAAATGTTCAAGGCGCGCGGCTTCGACACCCTGGCCGTCGCCATGAGCTACGACCCGCCCGCCTTCGTCTCAAACTTTGCGCAAAGCCGGCAACTGCCCTTCAATGTCGCGATCGACAACACCGGCGACATCGCGCGCCAGTTCGGCGAGGTCCGGCTCACGCCCACCTCGTTGCTGATCAACAAGCGCGGCGAAATCGTCAAGCGCTTCGTGGGCGAGCCCGATTTCGCCGCCCTGCACGAGTTGATCAACCAGTTGCTGGCCGAGTCTTAAGCCCCCAAGGTCTCAGGCACCCACGCCGGCATGCGCCGCCTGCTGGTCGGCGTGATAGCTCGAGCGCACCATGGCGCCGACTGCCGCATGGGTGAAGCCCATCTTGTAGGCCTCGGCCTCGAACATCTTGAAGGTGTCGGGGTGCACATAGCGGCGCACCGGCAGATGGTGGCCTGAAGGCGCGAGATATTGCCCGATGGTGAGCATGTCGATGCCATGGGCCCGCATGTCGCGCATGACCTGCAGGATTTCCTCGTCCGTTTCGCCCAGGCCCACCATGATGCCGCTCTTGGTCGGAACATCCGGCACTTCAGCCTTGAAGCGCTTGAGCAGGTTCAGGCTGAATTCGTAGTCCGATCCCGGGCGCGCTTCCTTGTACAGGCGCGGCGCGGTTTCCAGGTTGTGGTTCATCACGTCGGGCGGCGCGGCGCGCAGGATATCGAGCGCGCGGTCCATGCGCCCCCGGAAATCGGGCGTGAGGATCTCGATCTGCGTGCTGGGGCTCAGTTCACGGATCTTGCGGATGCATTCGACGAAATGGCCGGCCCCGCCGTCGCGCAGATCGTCGCGGTCGACGCTGGTGATCACCACGTACTTCAGCTTCAGCGCCGCAATCGTCTTGGCGAGATTGACCGGTTCATCGGCGTCCAGCGGATCGGGGCGGCCATGCCCCACGTCGCAGAACGGGCAACGGCGCGTGCATTTGTCACCCATGATCATGAAGGTGGCCGTGCCGTGGCCGAAGCACTCGCCGATGTTGGGGCAGGACGCTTCCTCGCAGACGGTGTGCAGCTTGTGCTCGCGCAGGATCTGCTTGATCTCGTAGAAGCGCGTGGACGGCGAGCCGGCCTTGACGCGAATCCAGTCGGGTTTCTTCAGCGTTTCCGCAGGCACGATCTTGATGGGGATGCGCGCAGTCTTGGCCTGTGCCTTTTGCTTGGCGCTGGCGTCGTAGGCCTCGCCGGTCTGAACTTCGTGAGTGGTGTTGTCGCTAGGCATGTCGGCCCCGGAATTCAGCGCGTCAACAGCGCAGCAAGGCGCTCGCCAAAACGCTGGGCCACTGTGGGCCAGTCGGTCAAAGCTCCCAGTGTAACGAGGTCCACCGTTTGCAACCCTGCGTAGCCGCAAGGGTTGATGCCATCAAAGGGCTTCAAATTCATATCCACGTTCAAGGCCACGCCGTGATAAGTGCAGTGACGGCTGACCTTGATACCCAGCGCCGCCACCTTGCCCAGGCCGCGAAACGGGTCCTCAGGGTGCGCCGGCCCGCTCAACGCGGCATGCGCGCCCGGGTCTTCCACCCTCACGTAAATGCCGGGGGCTCCGGCAACGCGGTGTCCGGTGACGCCAAAGCTCGCCAAGGTCTGGATCACGGCCTCTTCGAGGCGGTAGACGTATTCACGCACGTAAATACCCAGGCGCTGCAAATCGATCAGCGGATAGGCCACCACCTGACCCGGGCCATGGTAGGTCACCTGCCCACCGCGGTTCGTTTGCACGATGGGAATGCCGTCGGCATGCAAGACGTGGGACGCCTGGCCGGCCAAGCCCTGCGTATAGACAGGGGCATGCTCGCACAGCCAGATTTCGTCTGGAGTGTCGGCTTGGCGCGATTCGGTGAAATTCCGCATCGCTTCGAAGGTGGCCGCATAGTCGACGCGACCCATGGTTTTCAGCAACATGCGTGAAATGGTAGCGCGACACGGGGTCTACCCCCTACCCGCTGCAGGAAAGACACAGGCAAATTCGACCCTTGCATCACCGTGGCCGCTCCAGCGAGCCGCCCCATGGACTTTCATCCAACTATGGCTTCACACCCCACCCACCGCGTTCATTTTGTGCAAAGACTGGTCATTGGCATCTCACTCGGCGCCGCCTTGGTGGGCAGCGCACTGGCGGGTCCGCCGCCTTCCGTGGAAGCCGCCATCGCCGCCTACGCGGCAGACGACCTGCCCACGGCGGCGCAGGGTTTCACGCGCTTTGCCCAGCAAGGCTCGGCACTGGCGCAATACAACCTGGCCATGATGCACTTGCGCAACGAGCTGCCGCAGGCCAACGCCGCCACCGCGCATCATTTGCTGCTGCGGGCGGCCCGCCAGCACTTCGTCCGCGCCGAACTGGCGCTGGGGGAGTTCTATGAACAGGGGCGCCAGCATCGCAGCGGCATGCCAGATCTGCAGCAGGCCGTGCATTGGTACGCGCTGGCGGCCGAGCACGGCAGCGTCGACGCCCAGGTCGCCATGGGCACCGCCTTTTACCTGGGTCGCGGCGCCAAGCAGGATCCCCAACAAGCTGCCCTGTGGTTCAGGCAGGCCGCCACCGGCGGCGACGTCGGCGCCCAGTATCTGCTGGCTTCGATGTACGAAAACGGCCTGGGAGTCGACCAGGACTTGCGCCTCGCCCGCTACTGGTACGCAGCGGCGGCGGCCAATGGCGACGAGGCCGCGCCGTTCAAGGTCAAGGAGCTCGACGCACGCCTGATCCAGGAGCCAGCGCTGTGATCAGAGCACCACTTTGACCATCGGGTGGCTGCTCAAGGTGCGGTAGAGCTCGTCGAGCTGCTCGCGGCTGACCGCAGTCACGGTGATGGTCAGGCCCAGGTAGTTGCCGCCCTTGCTGGGCCGCTGCTCCACCGCGCCGGCGTCGAACCCGGGATCGAATTGCTGCGCCACCATCACGATCGCTTCGACGAAGCCCTCCACATGGGCACCCATCACCTTGATGGGGAAGCGCGAGGGGTACTCAATGAGCGATTGCTCGGGCGGAATTTCCGGTGCCATGCGCGGACCTCTTCAACAAATAGGCAATTGGGCTCAGATCGACTGCAGCAGCTTGGCCTGCTGGTAGGCTTCGTACAAGCGTGCATAGACCGGGCCAGGCTTGCCATGCAAGGCGCCGTGCCCCACGGGCTGATGATCCAGCTGCGTGACCGCAAGGATTTCCTTGGTGGCCGACGTGAGCATGATTTCGTCGGCGGCAAAAACGTCCGCTTCCGCGATCGGGCACAGGTTGTAGGCCACGCCGACCTCCTCGCACAGCTCGCGCAGCAAGTCGACCCGGATGCCCTCCAAGGCATGCTCGCTCTTGGGCACGCCCAGCAAGGCGCCTTCCTTGACGATCCAGACATTGGACGCCGAGGCCTCGGTCAGGAAGCCGTCGCGAAACAGGATGGTTTCCGCCGCGCCCTGGTCGGCAGACATCTGCCGCGCCATCACGTTGCCGAGCAGCGAGACGCTTTTGATGTCGCCGCGCTCCCAACGGAAGTCGCGAGCGCTCACGCAGGCCACGCCCAGGTGGCGCTGCTCGGCCGGCACTGGCTGGGCCTGGGTGCTGTAAGCAAATACCGTGGGTTGGATGTCCAGCGGCATCACGTGGTCGCGCGCCGCCATGCCGCGCGTCACCTGCAGGTAAACCAGCTGATCCGCCCCGCCATTGCGCGACACCAGTTCGCGCGCCAGCGCCAACCACCTCTCATGGGACAGCGGGTTGTGGATGCGGACCTTGTCCAGGCTGCGCTGCAGGCGCGCCATGTGGGCGTCGAACAGGAACAGGCGTCCGCCATAGGCCGGGATCATCTCGTAGACACCGTCGCCGAAGATGAAACCGCGGTCCATCACCGAAACCCTGGCCTCGGCCAAGGGCGAGAACTCGCCGTTCAGGTAACAAGTCACATCAGGCAACAAGGCGTTCATCGCGGTCTCTCCTGTTCAGGCCATCAGCACGCTTCAACACCACAAAGCATTCACTTGATCCACAAGCGAATGGCGTCCCAGGCCCGCCCCAACAATCCTGCCACCGGCACGGCATCGCGCACGACCAGAGGGATTTCCGCCACCGGCGTGCCGGCCGCCGTGCTGACCTTCACCGTACCCACGCGCTGCCCGCGGGTCAAGGGGGCCACCAACGGATCGGTACGTTCAATTTGCGTTTGCAGTTGCGTGCCATCGCCATGCGGCACCGCCACATACACCGCGCTATCGGCTCCGAGCTTGACCTCAGAGACCGTGCCCTTCCAGACCTTGACCGTGGCGATGGCCTGGTCTTTCTCGAACAGGCGCACGGCGTCGAAGGCCACGTAGCCCCAGTTCAAGAGCTTCTGGCTTTCATTGGCACGTGCTTCCTTGGACGCGGTGCCCATCACCACGCTCAGCAGGCGGCGCTTGCCGTTGGGGAAATCGCGCTGCGCGCTGGCCACCAGGCAATAACCCGCCGCGTCGGTATAGCCGGTCTTCATGCCGTCCACCGAAGGGTCGCGTCCCAGCAGCATGTTGCGGTTGCTCTGGCGGATCTTGTTGAAGGTGTACTCGCGCTGCGAGTAGTACGGAAAGTACTCCGGATAGTCCTTGATGATGTGCGCAGCGATCACGGACATGTCGCGCGCGCTGCTCTTGTGGCTGGGCGCCGTCATGCCAGTGACGTTGCTGAAGTGCGTGTTCTTCAGGCCCCAGGCCTGCGCCTGGCGGTTCATCATGCCGACGAACTGGTCGACCGTGCCACTCACGCCCTCGGCCAGGGCCACCGCCGCATCGTTGCCCGACTGGATGATCAGCCCGCGCAGCAATTCATCCACCTTGGGGTGCATGGTGGTGTCGATGAACATCAGCGAAGGATCGCCCTTGCGCTCGTCCCAGGCGAGCTTGGACACCGGCAGGGTCTGCTCCAGCGTCAGGCGCTTTTCCTTCAGGGCGTTGAACACGATGTACGCCGTCATCAACTTGGTCAAGGAGGCCGGATCATTGGGCGCATCGGCCTCGCGTTCCGCCAGCACCTTGTCGGCGGTCAGGTCGACCAGCACATAGCTGCGCGCCGCAATTTCAGGCGGCTGGGGGGCCTCGGCGACAGCCGACAGGGACATGGCCGCAGCCATGGCAAAAGCGATCAGACTCTTCATTCGAGCTTTCAAGGGGTCAAAACAAATCGGTATCGGTCTGCTCGTGCGTGCAATACAGCTGCTTCAGGCAGCATGCCAGCTGCGCAACACGATATTCTTGAGCAAAGGCAGCTGGCCGTGGAAAAAATGGCCGACGCCTGGCACCACGGTCACAGGCAGGGACTGCGGCCGGGCCCAGTCGAGCACGGCACTCAGCGGCACCACGTCGTCGACCTCGCCGTGGATCACGACAGTATCGGCCGGCACCGGCGCGGTGTCGAACCGAGAAGTGGCCGGCCCCACCAGCAGCAAACGCTCGGCGGCCTGCTCGGCTGGCAGTTGCTGCGCCGCACGCGAAGCCACAAAGCCGCCGAACGAAAACCCGGCCAGGACCAGCGGCAGGCCTTCGACGCGAAAACCATGCACCACGGCCAGGCAGTCATCCACCTCGCCGCGCCCTTCGTCCCAGGCGCCTTCCGAGCGGCCTATGCCGCGAAAATTGAAACGCACGGTGCGGTAACCCAGTTGCACCAAGGCGCGCGCCAAGGTCTGCACCACCTTGTTGTCCAGCGTGCCGCCCTGGGTCGGATTGGGATGGCAGATCACGGCGACGCCGCGAACGGCCTGCCCGTCCGCCGCAGAGGCCGGCGCATCGATGGCGCATTCGAGCTGGCCTGCCGGACCGGCGATCTGCTGCCTGAGCGTAGAACTGTTCATGCCGATCAACGCCCCACGTTGTCGGGTAGCAGCAGACGCTCCACCACCTTGCCGTGCTTGAGATGGCTGTCGACGATCTCGTCGATGTCCGAGCGGTCCACGTAGGTGTACCAGACCGCGTCCGGATACACGACCGCCACGGGTCCGCCCGCGCAGCGGTCCAGGCAACCCGCCTTGTTGACGCGAACCCCGCCCGCGCCCGCCAGACTTTCTGCCTTGACCCGCGACTTGCAGTGGTCGAAGCCCTCCTGGGCGCCATGCTGCGCGCAGGCGTTCTCACCGTTGTCGCGCTGGTTCAGACAAAAAAAGATGTGGCGTTGGAAATAGCTCATACGCCGATTGTAGGCAGAGCCGGTCGGACCCAAGGGGCATCACTGATCGGGCTGGGCCACGCCCCACAGCAGCCAGATCAGGCTGACAAAGGGCCAGGTCCAGCCTATCCACTGCGCCAGTCCGTAGAAATGAATGAACCGCCCTTGCTCCCAGGCCTGCAGGTTGACGGTCAGGTAGGGATCCGTCGGGGCCACCGTCACCAGCGCGATCAGGCTGGTCAGCACCACCAGACCCAGCGCGGCATTCACGCGCCGCGGCAGCATGCAAGCCACCAGGCCCAGGACGGAGGCGATCAGCAAGCCCGTCCAGGTTCCGGACGTGATCCAGGCCCAGGCATGCTGAGGCCCGAAGTTCATCATGGTCGAACCCGTGGTCACGACCACGCCGACCGCCAGCCCGAGGAGCACCAGCAGCACGCGCCGCTTGCCCGGCCTCGCCACTGACAAGGCCAGCAAACAGGGCGCCAGCAGGCCCAGCGCAATGGCCACGATTTCGAGGCCCGGCGGCAAAGGCAGATCGGACCAGCCTTCGTCCTGGGTCAGGGCCCAGGGCGTGCCCACCAGCGCCGCCTCGCTCCAGTCGCGCAGACGCGGCAGCAACTGCCCCTCGCCCAGCGGCAGCGGCGCGGGAAACAGCAGGCCCACCGGCCACAGGGCCAGCAGCGCCAAGGCACCCGCACTGTGCCGCACGAACCAATGCTCGCGCACCAGATGCCAGCGGCGCATGCCGCCGAAACGATGCAGCACCAGACCCAGCAGGATCCCCAGCCAGGCGCCCAGGCTGTTGAGCAGCCAATCCGCCAGCGAAGGCACGCGGCCAGGCAGGAAATACTGCAAGGTCTCCATCGCGAAAGACAAGGCCGGCGTGGCCAGCAGCCCCCAGGCCACGCCGACACGAAGCGATCCGCCGCTGCGGATCACGGCCGCCAGCACCAGCACGCCCAATGGGATATAGCCCAGCACATTGGCCCAGACATCGAACAACTGCCAGTAATGCGGCCAGGGCAAGCCGATCACGCCCTGCCAATTCATGCCCGGCGGCAGACGCCAAGGCCAAAAAGGATAGAGGCTGGCATAGATCACCAGCAGCAGATAGCTCAATACCAACCAACTGGCAGAGCTGCGGCGACGCATCTCAATGCTCCCGCCGAGTCAAATCGGCTTGACCACCACAAGCACCACGATGCCTGCAAACAGCAGCACGGACACTTCGTTGAAGACCCGGTACCAGCGATGGCTGCGACGATTGGCCAGCAACTCAAAGCTGCGCAGGATAGCTCGGCAAATGAAGTGGTATGCGACCGCACCCAGTACCAACAGCAATTTGGCGTGCAGCCAGTAATTGCCCGGTGCGCGGCCGATACCGAAATAAAGCCACAGCGTCAGGCCCAGCGCCAGGGCCGGTACCATCAACAAGCTCATGAATCGATAGAGCTTGTGCCCCATCAGCAGCAGGCGTTCACGCTCGGCATGGCTGTCAGGCGGCACCATCGCCAAATTGACGAAAATGCGCGGCATGTAAAACAGGCCCGCAAACCAAGCAGCGACAAAAACGATATGAAACGCTTTAACCCAGAGCATGCTGCAATTATCGGTCCGAGAACTGGCGCCTGAGCTCCATATTCAATAGGTTGATTTAAATCAATCCCACAAAAAAAGCCCCGGCTACAGGGCCGGGGCGGTAAAGCCTTATCGCTGTCATCACGCTAAGGCTCCTGCTCAGGGAGGAAAAGCAGGGAACGACGCCTTGCGGCTATCATTCGCGTTCAAGTTTATCAGATCAATAAGTTTGTTGCTGCTACGGGATTGCGCTTATTTACGGCAAAACTACACACATTTGTGTACATTGCGGGCGCTAAATGTGCAGGGTCTTCGCATAAATTGATACTCGCTCAAATCCGAGCGCCAAACACGCCACAGGCATCCAGCCAGGAGATTTCCTTGTCTCGTATCACCCCGCCGCCTTTTCCGCTCAGCCGCCCTCGCCGCCTGCGCCGCGACGCCTACACGCGCGCCCTGGTTCGCGAGAACACATTGAGCGCCCAGGACCTGATCCTGCCGGTCTTCGTTCATGAAGGCGAAAACCGGGTCGAGCCCGTGGCATCCATGCCCGGCGTGTCACGCCTGAGCCTGGACCGCCTGCTGGAGGTGGCCCACGAATGCGTCGCGCTGGGAATTCCGGTCCTGGCGCTGTTCCCGGTGATCGATGCCAGCCTCAAGACGCCTGACGGCATTGAAGCGACCAATCCGGACGGACTGATTCCCCGCGTGGTGCGCGCGCTCAAGGCGCAGGTGCCGGAGCTGGGCATACTGACCGACGTGGCGCTCGACCCCTACACCAGCCACGGGCAGGACGGCGTGCTCGACGAGTCCGGCTACATCATCAACGAGCAGACCGTCGATCTGCTGACGCGCCAGGCGCTGGTGCAGGCCGGGGCCGGCGTCGACATCGTGGCGCCTAGCGACATGATGGACGGACGCATCGGCGCGGTGCGGCAGGCGCTGGAGAGCGCGGGGTACATCCACACCCGCATCATGGCCTACAGCGCCAAATACGCGAGCGCCTTCTACGGCCCTTTCCGCGACGCCGTGGGCTCCAAGGCAAACCTGGGCAAGGCCGACAAGAAGACCTACCAGATGGACCCCGGCAACAGCGACGAGGCCTTGCGCGAAGTGGGGCTCGATATCGCCGAAGGCGCCGACATGGTGATGGTCAAGCCCGGCATGCCCTACCTGGACATCGTGCGCCGCGTGAAGGACGAATTCCGCGTCCCCACCTTCGCCTATCAGGTCAGCGGCGAATACGCCATGATCAAGGCCGCCGCCGCCAACGGCTGGCTCGACCACGATGCCGTGATGATGGAGGCCCTGCTGGGCTTCAAGCGTGCCGGCGCCGACGGCGTGCTCAGCTATTTCGCGCTGGAAGCCGCGCGCCTGCTGAAATAAGCCTTCAGCGCCGCCGCCCGGCGTAGGGATCGGCGAAGCCCAGGCCTTGCATCAGCTCGCTCTCGCGCGCCTCCATGCATTCGGCCTCTTCGTCGTCCTCGTGGTCGTAGCCCTGCGCGTGCAGGCTGCCATGCACCAGCATGTGGGCGTAATGCGCGACCAGGTCCAGCCCCGCCTCCTGTGCCTCGCGCTCGACCACCTCGGCGCAGATCACCAGGTCGGCGCACACGACCGGCTCGTGGCTGTAGTCGAAGGTAAGCACATTGGTGGCGTAGTCCTTGTCGCGGTATTCGCGATTGAGCGCACGGCCTTCGTCGGCATCGACGACGCGCACCGTGATTTCACCCGGCGCCTCGAGGGCCGAACGAATCCAGCGCGCCACCTTGTGGCGCGGCAACAAGGCCTTGTGGCGCGGATCTGCAAATTGAAGTGAGAGCTGAAGTTCAGGCTTGGACATGGATTCGCTCGGCAATTGGGGGGCTGAATACTGAACGGGCGCGATCAGGTGCGATCAGGGCCTTGCACCCTGCGCGCGGGCCTTCTCGACGGCCTGCGCCTCGTAGGCGTCGACGATGCGCGCCACCAGCGGGTGCCGCACCACGTCGGCGGAAGTGAATCGGGTCATCGCAATACCCTTGACGCGCGCCAGCACGCGTTCGGCGTCGATCAAGCCGCTGGTGACGCCGCGCGGCAAATCGATCTGGCTGGTGTCACCCGTCACCACGCAGCGGCTGCCAAACCCGATGCGCGTCAGGAACATCTTCATCTGCTCGGGCGTGGTGTTCTGCGCCTCGTCGAGGATGACGAACGCGTGGTTGAGCGTGCGGCCGCGCATGAAGGCCAGCGGCGCGACCTCCAGCTGCCCCTTTTCAAAGGCCTTGGTGACCCGGTCGAATCCCATCAAGTCGTACAGCGCGTCGTACAACGGACGCAGATAGGGGTCGACCTTCTGGGTCAGATCACCCGGCAGGAAACCCAGGCGCTCGCCCGCCTCGACGGCAGGCCGCGTCAGGATGATGCGCTGCACCGACGAGCGTTCCAGCGCATCGACCGCGCAAGCCACGGCCAGAAAGGTCTTGCCGGTGCCCGCCGGCCCCACGCCGAAGCTGATGTCGTGCGAAAGAATGTGGCGCAGGTACTGCTGCTGATTGGGCGTGCGCGCGGCCAGGTCGGCCCGGCGGGTGCGCAGCACCAGCTCGGACTCCGTCGAAGCAGGTGCCGGCAGCCCCTCGCCCCCCTCCGCGGCACGGCGTGAACGCGTAGGCGCCGCGCGCACATCGGCCTGCGCCTGGACCAGGGCCAGCTGCAGTGTCTCGGCCGAGATCACGCGCCGTGCGCGCTCATACAAGGTTTCCAGCAATGCCAGCGTTCGTTCGGCCGCAGCCTTGGCGCCTTCAATCCTGAACTGTTCGGTCCGACGACTGATGCGCACTTCCATGGCCACCTCGATCTGGCGCAGATACTCGTCAAGCATGCCGCACAAGTGCTGCAGCCGGATGTTGTCGATCGGAGTGAATGCGTGGCGAATGATCAAGATGCGCTTTCAGGGCAGTGGCGATGGAGGCGCGCTATTGTCGCGCGCCTCGCTGCCTGATGCTGGCCCCGGGAACGCCGCCGTCGTCACTCCTGCACAATGCCCCCCCATGAAACACAACTCGCCAACCTTGCGATGGCTCACCCGTCTCGTGCTGTGGATGGTCATGAGCACGGGGCTATTGCCGGCAGCACGGTCCCTGACCCTGGAACAGGCCCAGGCCGTGGTCAGCCAGGCCGCAGCCTTCCCCGAGCAAGGTCCCGTTCAGGAAATCACCCTGCCGGACTACTGGGGAGACAGCCGCCCCGATTTCCAAGGCCGCGTGTGGTATCGGCTGCACTTCACCCACAGCGCCGGCGACACCCGTTCGCACGAACCCCTCGCCGTCTACATGGCCCAAGCCTGCAGCCAGGTCCAGGTGCGTTTGAACCGCCGCGATCTGCCCGCCACCGGCCGCCTGGACGACCCTATCAGCGATCATTGCAACGCCCCCTTCCTGGTCGCCTTGCCTCCCGATTTGCTCAATGACGGCGACAACCTGCTGGACCTGAATCTGGCAGGATACAGTCGCCAGTCGCTGCATGCCACCGCGCAGACCGCTGGCCTCAGCTCCGTCGAGGTCGGCCCCTACGACCGCCTGGCACACCGGCGGGCCTGGTTCGACTTCTGGCAGATCCAGCTGCCGCAAGCCCTGTGCGCCATGCTGACCATCATGGCCATTGCCATGGCCCTGTTGAGCCAGACCGACCGGCGCGAGCGACCTTTGATCTTCCTGTCGGGCCTGATGCTGTGCTGGACCCTGGAGTCCGTCCCGCTCTGGGTCAGCGACCTGGCCATGCCGCACGCCCTGCTGGAGGTCGTGCTCGCCAGCATCGCCCCGCTGATGATCCTGTGTGCCGTGCAGTTTCTTTTGCGCATGCAGGGCTGGCAACACCCCGGTCTGGACACCTTCCTGATCGTTCAATGTGTACTGGCGTCAGCGTCCTTCTGGCTGGTCCGCGACAACAGGCTGTTCCTGCTTTCCAGCCTTTGGGACACCCTGTTCGTCGTGGAGCTGGTGCTGAGCCTCGGGCTGTATGTGTGGCTGCGCAAGGAAGCAACGCCGCCGTCGGACTCGACCTTGACGGCGGCAAATTCCGCGCAGGCATCGTTCAGCGTCATTCTGATGGGACTCGCGACGCTGACGGTGTTGATTGATTTGCTGCTGCAACTGACGCACAAGCCGGCCTGGATGAGCTTGGCGACGGTGGGCGTGCCCCTGGCGCTGCTGGGATTGGGCATGCAGGCCATCCGCGGCGTGGCGCTGTCCCGGCGAATTGCCGAGGCGGAGGTGCTGGGCCTTCAAACTGAAATGAGCGAACGCATCGCCGAAGTCGAACGCGAATACAGCGCCATGGCCGAGCGCAAGCTTGAGCAAGTCACCGAGCGGGAGCGCAAGCGCATCGCCGCCGACCTCCATGACGATCTGGGCGCCAAACTTTTGACCATCGTGCACACCAGCGAGTCCGACCGGATTTCATCGCTGGCGCGCGAGGCGCTGGAAGAGATGCGCCTGTCCGTCAGAGGGCTGACCGGAAAGCCCGTTCACCTGCTGGATGCCCTGGGAGATTGGCGCGCCGAGGTGGTTTCGCGCTTGTCGCAGGCCAATATCCTGGCCGAGTGGAAATCGCCCGCCGAAGAGGTGAGCCATACGCTGCAAGCCCGCGCCTATGTGCAAACCACCCGCATCCTGCGGGAAGCCGTCAGCAACATCATCAAGCACAGCGGGGCCACGCACTGCATCGTGGCCTGCGGCATGCAAGGCAGTGACTTTCACGTGTCCATCCAGGACAACGGGCACGGCATCCCGATGGAGCTGGACGGGCGCCTGGATCGCGGACATGGCATGGCCAGCATGAAGTCGCGCGCCAAGCAAATGCAAGGGCAGTGCCTGGTGGAGTCGGGACCCGGCCTGGGCACCGTGATACGCCTGACAATCCCGCTATGAAGGCAGGAGCAAATTGCATATAGTGAGTTGACTGCGCATTGACCCGCTGGCCCATTGCTGAACCTCATCCACACCCCTTGCACCTGGACGCCATGAACCAAATTTTGTTGCTTGAAGATCTTCCCGAAATTCGTGCATGGCTCAAGTCCCTGGTGCTGCAGGTATTTCCGGCCGCCGACATCACCGAATGCTCGCGGGTGCACGATGCGCTGGATCAGGTGGCCCGCCAGAAGTTCTCGCTGGCCCTGCTGGACCTGGGCCTACCGGACGGCTCCGGCGTTGACGTGGTGGCGGCCCTGCGAGACAAGCAGCCCGACGTGCAGTCGGTCATCGTCACGATTCATGACGACGACGAGCACCTGTTTCCCGCCCTGCAGGCAGGCGCCTTTGGCTACTTGCTCAAGGAGCAACCGCGCGAATTGCTGATCGAGCACCTGCAGCGCATCAGCCAGGGCGAGCCGCCCCTGTCGCCCAGCATCGCACGCAAGGTGATCGCGCACTTCGCGTCGCAACGCCGGCCCCAGGCCTCGGCACAACTGATCGAGGTCTCCTTGACCGACCGCGAAAGCGAAGTCCTGCTGCGAGTCGCCAAGGGGTTCACGCTGCCTGAAATCGGCGTTCAGCTGGGCCTGTCCCGGCACACCATTGCCGACTACGTCAAGCAGATCTACCGCAAGCTCAATGTTTCATCGCGCGCCGAGGCGGCACTGGAAGCTCAGCGGCTGGGCCTGTTCGGCCGCAACTGAGGGCGGGGCCGCATAATCGGCACCCATGATAGGCAGACTCACAGGCGTCATTGCGGAAAAATCGCCACCGCTCGTCCTCATTGACGTGCAAGGCGTCGGCTACGAAGTCGACGTGCCGATGAGCACCTTCTACAACCTGCCCGGACTTGGCGAGCGCGTCGTGCTGCTCACCCATATGGTAGTGCGTGAAGACGCGCATCTGCTGTTCGGCTTTCTCAGCGCCGAGGAGCGCAGGACCTTCCGCCAACTGATCAAGATCAGCGGCGTCGGGCCGCGCATGGCCTTGGCCATTTTGTCGGGCCTGAGCGTGGCTGAGCTCACGCAGGCCATCGGCCAGCAAGACGTCAACCGGCTCACCAAGGTGCCCGGCATCGGCAAGAAGACCGCTGAGCGCCTGCTGCTGGAGCTCAAAGGCAAGATGGCGCCGGATCTGTCCCTGCCATCATCGGCGGCACACGACAATCAGGCCGACATCCTGCAGGCGCTGATTGCCTTGGGCTACTCCGACAAGGAGGCCACCCAGGTACTGAAGTCGCTGCCGGCCGACGTCGGCGTCAGCGACGGCATCAAACTGGCACTCAAGACGCTGTCCCGCTGACCGCTAGAGCCGGCGCAGTGATTTACCCATGAGCATTCAAACCGACGATTTCAGCACGCCGCCCGCGCGCATGGTCAGCGCCGCCCCTGCATCCACCCACGAGGAGGCCCTGGAGCGCGCCCTGCGCCCCAAGGTGCTGGAAGACTACGTGGGCCAGGCCAAGGCCAGGGAGCAATTGGACATCTTCATTGGCGCGGCCCGCAAACGACAGGAGGCGCTCGACCACGTGCTGCTGTTCGGTCCGCCAGGCCTTGGCAAGACCACGCTCTCGCACATCATCGCTGCCGAATTGGGTGTCAACCTGCGCCAGACTTCCGGCCCCGTGCTTGAAAAGCCCAAGGACCTGGCGGCCATCCTGACCAATCTCGAGCGCAACGACGTGCTGTTCATCGACGAGATCCACAGGCTCTCCCCCGTGGTCGAGGAAATCCTCTACCCGGCGCTGGAGGACTACCAGATCGACATCATGATCGGCGAGGGTCCGGCCGCACGCTCCATCAAGCTCGATCTGCAGCCCTTCACCCTGGTGGGCGCCACCACCCGCGCCGGCATGCTGACCAATCCCCTGCGCGACCGTTTCGGCATCGTGGCCCGGCTGGAGTTTTACAGTGCGGAAGAATTGCAGCGCATCGTGACGCGCTCGGCCGGCCTGCTGAATGCACCGATCGCGCCCGATGGCGCGCTGGAAGTGGCCAAGCGGTCGCGCGGCACGCCGCGCATTGCCAATCGCCTGCTGCGGCGTGTGCGCGACTATGCCGAGGTCAAAGGTGACGGACGCATCACCAAGACCATGGCAGACCTGGCACTGGCCATGCTCGACGTCGACCCGCAAGGCTTCGACGTGATGGACCGCAAGCTGCTGGAAGCCGTGATCCACCGTTTCGACGGCGGCCCGGTCGGCCTGGACAATGTCGCCGCCGCGATTGGCGAAGAGCGCGACACCATCGAAGACGTGATCGAGCCCTATCTGATCCAGCAGGGCTTCCTGCAACGCACGCCGCGCGGACGCATTGCAACCCTGGCCGCCTACCGGCACCTGGGCGTGGTGCCGCCCAAGGCCATGGCCGATCTCTTCGATCATTGAAGACCCGCGAGCATCGTGTCGCCAAAGGGTCTTACTACGCTGTTGACCCAAAATTTGTAACAGGGGCTGAAACGGCAAAATCAGCCCCTTTTTTCGGTCGCCCGCGCCGTACCCCGTCGCTTCACTGGTCTATCGTCACCTACAGATGGACTACCAGTGAAAGCAGCGCACACCCCTACCGCCCTGAAATGGCTTGCTGAAAAGCGAGCCCGCATCGCCGGTGAACTCACCCAGGTTGAATGCATCCTGCCTGAGGTCATCGCCCGGAAAGACAAGCTCACGGCGGACCTCGCCGCCTTGGACCGAACCATCCAGGTGTACGACCCGAGGTTGCAGCCAACGGATATTCCTCCCGTCAACGCCCATTCCAACTACGGCAAGCGTGGCAATCTGCGCATGCTCATTTTGGATGTGCTCAAGGAGTTCGCGCCTGATTGGGTCGGCTCAGATGTTGTTGCTTTGCGTGTTTTTGCGGCGTATCCGATGATATTCGCTTCGCGAGAAGAAATGAAGCGGTGGAAGAGAGACAGCGTCGGAAGCGCCCTCAGGCACTTGACGCAGGATGGCTTGGTGGAACGAGAGCAGTACCCGAACACCAAGGCAGGGCAGCTCAGACGTTGGCGCATTGCCCGGCAGGTGCAAACTCCCTCACTGGCAGACCTTCGTGCACTTGCAAAAGGAGCTGACCGCAATGATGAAGACACCGAGCGCCCTGAAGTGGATGGCCGAGAAACGCGCCCGGGTGGCGCATGACCTGGAGCAGACCGACCGTCTGATGGAAGAACTGGCGACACGGGCGGAGAGCTTGCGTGCCGATTTGGCGGCAATGAACCGAGCCATCACGCTGTATGACGCAAACCTTGACCCTGCCAGCATCGAAGCCATAGCCGGCTGGAAGGGACGATACGGCAAGCGCGGAAACTTGCGTGGGACCGTCGAGGCCATTCTGCAAGAACGGGCCCCCGAATGGGTCTCGACCGACAACATTGAAATGCTGGTGCTCGCCCGGTTGGGATTGGCTTTCGAGACGGCAGCTCAGCGCAAGCGCTGGCACGACAACTGCCTCACCGGTCGTCTGCGCAAGCTGGTAGCAGAAGGAGTCGTCGAGCGACTCCAGGACCCAACTCGGAATGCGGGGGTTGTGGGTTGGTGGCGGTGGAAGCAAGCGGAGAAGTCCACTTCGCTAGCTGTGCTGCGGGCCTCAGCTGGAAAACCTCTTGCGCCGTAGGCACGTCAGCCTAGCGTCCCACCTCGGCGTAGCCGGTTCTTATGTGGCTTCAACGCACGAAACATTTAAGTAACAAAACTATATAGCCATATAGAAAAATCTGTCACCTTTCTCTGTCTAAACTGATGCTCCGTCCTTTAAAGCTATCTTTAACTCTTTTGCTGGCAATTGCAGTAATTGCTGGCGTTGCTGGCGGCTGCTTCTTGAGTGACTACGCTACTGAAACTGGCTTCCCGCATGCGATGTACATCGTCGAACTAAGCTACAGCCCGTCAGCTAAAAATGCGTGGGCCTGTACTCACAAAGGTGTAGCGTACGGCGCAGACCTTTCAACCTTCAATGAGGCCAAGGCCATCCAAGATAATTGCACGTTATTGGCACCCGCCGAACGCCTCTCTGACGGCTCTATGAACTTGTATTTGGGGGCGCATACTTGGTCCGCTCGTTGGTCCGTAAGCAACGTCCCGCCACGGCATGTACCCGCTGCGGAAATAAAATCGGCCCAGCGAGTCAGCTTTTAGGGACGAATCTGCTTCCAGCTTTTTTGCCCTGCTGGGCATTCTCCAGTACAAGCATATCCGCCTAATAACGCATATTGAAGTAAAAATGTCCCATGAAATAAATCGTCCGGGCGTGTAATCTTCACTTGAATATTCTCATCAAGACTTTTTCCAAGTGGGTCAACAGCCAAACCCACGGCCTCTGTCTTGTTTACGCCATTGACGTAGATTCGCCAAGTGTTGTTTTGCACGTTTAGCACAATCGATGGTTTACCGCTGGACATGAAGCTTATGCCAGGGGGCGTACTCGCGTTGTGGCAACCTGTAAGCGTGAACACCAGGGCAGCTACAAGATAAATAAATCGCATCGAATGTTCTGGGTGGCTGAATCCGGTGGCATTTTGACACCAATTCAAAGCCTATCGGCGCTACGCGTCCCTGATGCTAACTGCGCTGGGCTTGGTCCGTTGCTTAATAACCAGATATCACGGCGGTACTTGTCGGTCAAGCCTACAACGCGGCCGGTCGATTGCGGCTTCTTGGCCTGGCGTCATCGTGGCGGTCGTCCATTCACCTGCGCCAGCGGTGACCGCCCCTTCTCTGGCCCACTCGCCTTCGCAGGTCGGTTCTCGGGTTTCAGAATTTCGAAGTCCCGATGCTTACCGTGAGTGAAGCCACGCCAGTACTGCGACAGCCCGACGTTCAAAGCCCAGAACATCACGCCGTCTGACATGGCTCCCGGCGGGCGCCGTCGGAAGTCTTCACGAGCGGCCGTTTCGGCCATGTAATCGTGGAGGTATTTAGGCTCTAGATTCAAGTACACACCCTTTTCGGAGCGGTCCTGCCGAGCGCCAAAGCCTTCCGAATTGTTGACGTGCACGCCATCCCCGTCCGACAACGTTTCGCTGTGGTTCACGGCAAGGTGCAGCAGGAACTCCTTGCCAATGCCCTTGAATGCGGTCCCCGTGTCGGTAGCCAGAATGGATTCCGGCGTTACAACATAGGCATCAACGAGGCTGCGAACAACATCTGGCGTCTCAGCCAGCCCCACGCCCACACGTGTCACCATGGCGCCTTTGCCTTTGACGCCATGGCGTTTACGAATGGTGAAGCCGATGCGGCGTGATGCCGGAAACACTTGGCCGTGTTCTGGATGCACGACACCGCCTGCCGCAATAGCGGCCGTCTTCTCATCCTTGCGCTTTTTCATCTTCGCGGTCTGCGTCAAGAGCGCGGCGTCTCGGGCTTCCTCGGGGTCTGTCGTTCGGAACGTCAATGGACGGCCCCGTTTCTCACTGGCCCGGCGGCCTGACGCGTGGAATCCGTCCATTTCCAGCACGCCACTGATGAGCCCTGTATTGAAGCCGCGCACGAGCCCTTCGCGAAGCTTGGCGACCAGCGTGAAGCTCGTGTTGTAGCCGCCGAGCTTCAGCATGCGCCGCAACTCGAGCGCTGGCTGACCTGCAGCGCCACAAGCCCACAAGTGCAACGCCGCAAGCAGCTTCTGCAATGGAAGACGACGATTGGCAAAAACAGTTTGCGATGTCACGCTGAACTTGCTGCCGCACGTGTTGCATTTCCAGCGCAACTCTTTTGGATACCAATAATGTTCAGCGGCGCTGATGCAGTGTGGACAGGTCACGAGCTTGTACGAACCCCAACGCAGGGTTGCAAGATGCCGCACGCACTTCAGGTCGGTCCACTCGAAATACTCCTCAACCGAGCGGTCAATGGCCTTCGACGACATGTGCCAGCGACTGGCTTCCGACGCTGGTCGATGAATTTCCGCTCGTGGCTTACGGTAGCGAGATGTCTCAGCTGCAGGGTACGTCATACGGCAGTCTCCAAGAATTGAACAAATTGGCGCTCCGTCACGCAATCACCCTCGAAGGTTTCGACGGTTGTAGGTACGAGGTTTTGACGAACCAGCCAGCGGCGGATGCCACTGCGAGAGGGCTCCGGCAGCGTATCAAGCAGCACGTACGACCCACCCGCATATTCAAAAGGCAAGGGAACAGCCAGTGGGGGTCGCTTTGGCAGCTCCAACTTGCCATTGAAGGTCCAGGCATAGGCACGCGCAAAGAGGTCCCAAGGCATCAGCACTTCCGGGGTGTGAACGAAAACGTCACTGACGGATTCGCCCATTAAATCGTCTTCAAATCTGGCCACATAGCTGCAGCGCCTGCGGCGCATCTGAATATGCGCCGTCGCAATGGTGGAGCGCTTGTTGCCGAGTCCGTCGGGCCAGTGCTCGACGATGGCGCTGAGGTGTACGGCGTATGCGCCCTTGCGCCGCACCGGAATGTCCGTTGGCCAAATCGATTCTTGACGATTCAGGCTGATGCATACCGCGCGGGCGACCAAATCCCAGATGCTGGCGGACCAGCGAGGATAGTTTTGCACTCTGGCTGGAGACACCTCCCCGAGCCCAGTGGCCAGCATGGCCACCTTGTAGTCGGCAATGGCCGCCAATTTCGCGTACCCAATTTCCAGCCGTCCGACCAGGTTGAAAGCATTGGCCTTGTCGGGCGGTGCCGTGTGGAGCGTCACTTTCAGCATTCCCGCACCTTCACGTCCCAAGTCTGGCCGTATTGCGCCCCTTCCACCAATTCGAAGCCGCTGATGCGCAGTTGGGCGCCTTGGATGAAAAGCACGTTTGCATCAAGCAGCGCCGGCAATACTGGCGCCTCGACTCCATCCAGGTCCGACACCAAGGCGGCCGTCGTGACGGCTCGTGCCCAATCGCTTACGCGTTCTTCTCTGACGCGCAGGGTGCCGCGGTACTTTGGCATGGTTGCACGGTCCTTCGTGCGCAACGCTTTGCCTCGTTCGTAAATGGGTTGGACTTCGACCTTCATGGCTTGACTCATTGACCTATTGGGCGTTTAGGCATTCACGGGCATTGACTGGATTTAATTCATCAAAAATGATGAGCGTTTACTTTCACCTCCGCTTTACCGTCTAAAGTCATGCATCATTTTTGATGAATACCTGGCGAAACGGTGGACGCTGAAGCCGAAGCTCAGGCGCGTATCCGTGCACTTGTCAAAGAGCTACGGGACACCCAGGGCCTGTCGTACAAAACTCTCGCCGCCCGCCTCGCAAGGTTCGGGCTGGAGATTGACGACCGCGTCCTGTCCAATCGCATCAACCGAGGTACGTTCACTGCAGGTTTCCTGGTGCTGCTACTCCAGGCGCTCGACGTGACGCATCTGGAAATAATCAAGCGACCGGGGCAGCAGCTGCGAGCTCACCTGTAATCAGGCAAAGCTCTGCCCGTGGCCGTAACAAGGCTGGCCAGTTGAACGAATCGGTTCGGTCAAGCGGTAAATGCGGAGGCGTTCAGTTGCTCACCTCCTGACGCGTCGACAGACGCTGACAACGACGCCGAGCAATTCAAAGCTGCTCTTGGGTCGAATGGGCTCGTAGGCAGGGTTAGCCGCCTCGAGGAAATACTTGCCGTCGGCGTCACGCCGCAGCGTCTTGACCGTGATTTCGCCGTCAACAACGGCCACGACGATGTCACCGGGTCCGGCAGGGGCGTTGTGCTCGACCGCGACCAGGTCACCGTCAAGAATGCCGACGTCGCGCATGCTGTCGCCGCGGACTCGGTGGAGCGCCGTCCGGTTGGGTTCGTCGATGAGGTAATCATCGAGTGTTATGACTTCAGGTTCGGTCTGGTCTGCTGGCTGGGGCTGGCCAGCTCGGACAGAACCCAGGAGCGTTCTGGCGAAGAAACGGCGTGTCGGGACAATGCGGCCATCCACCCGGTCCAGGTAGCCTGCCTTGGTCAAGCGCCCGATAAGCACGAAAACCGACGAAGTCGAAGACAGTCCCAGCACCTCACAGAGGCGCGGCATGGAGGGAAACGCGCCGGCCTGCTTGTAGTAGCTTCGCAGGGAGGCAAGATGCTTGGCGTCGGCCATTTCGCTTCATCGAAAGTTCTTTCTGATTACTGTACATGCATACAGTATTTTGTGCAACATCCAACTGACGAAAACTATGAGCAGCGCTGCGAGCCAAGGCCAGGGACCCAGACACTTGATGAACTTGACCGCGCTGTGGGTTGCACCATAAGCTGCAAGTTTTTGCGTATCAGCTGCAAGTGCCTGACACCATAACTTGCAAGTTGTAGGTCCACCCATACGCCTTCCTGCGAGCGGCATAAACAATGACGGCTACCGTACTGAATGTCATAGGGCTCAGCCTTGGGGCGCTGGCTGCGGTCCTGATGTGGGTGTTTCCACCTCGTGTCCAGCTGTACACGGACAAGGGGGAGCCTGTCGTCTCATTCATAGGCAACGCCACCGAGCAGGGTTTGCGGCGCGCGAAGTGGCAGTCGATGCTGTCGAAAATATCAATCCCTATGCTTGTCATGGCCTTCGCGCTACAGCTACCAGCGGCATGCTCTACAAGTGTTGACCAAGACTTCAAAATCGGAGACTGCCTGATTCGTTCATCAGGTACCGGTTCCTCTGACATTGTACAAATCGTTGCTACCGGGTCTCCGGGGGCCCCGTTCTACAAGGTATTCACGTCGCTACTCGCCGATGGAAAATTGGTTCAGGCACAGGATTACCAGTCACTCGACAAGCAGAGCGCCAGGACCGACTATGCAAAAGTGGCGTGCCCTCGCTTTCAGGGCGTGTTCTCACCAGACGCATACCTATCAGGCAAGCAAAAGTGAAGGAACCGAAAGTGGCTGGTAGCGTCCACGAGTTCCATCAACGGCCGAGCCGGTCGCTTATCGTGGATACGTCAAATCGCTAGCGGGTAGTGTTCATTAGCGGTCCGTCTCCAGGTCCAGGACCATCCGGTCAAGCAGATTCAGTACCCATGGGCTATACACCGCGCCGTCCTGCGTTGCCGACTGAACCAGTTGACGGACGCTCCTGGCGTTGAAATCGTATCGTTTGAACGATTCGGAAATCGCGAACATTTTGGTCAGCAAGTCGGCGGATTTGAGCTTTGGATTCTGCTCATGCCTGAGAATGAGTTTGCGCATCCACCGCCAAGCGGTATAGCCGGTCATCACGACCCATGTGGCGGTCTCATTTCCTTGTGTAAGCGCCCAGGCCACGCCGAAGGACAGCCCCAGTGCGATGCTCTCGCTAGCCAACTCTACGAGCGCGACCCGCACGGCCTTTTTCCAGCTGCGCTTCGATTGGGGCCCTTTGAGCGGTTCAGGGGGCGGAAGACCCAGGAAGTTCTCGTCGGCATTGACGAACTGAGCAAAGCCCAGGCATTCCGAGTACGTCAACGCGGCCAGCAGAGCCCATTCCAGGGTCTTGGACCGAAGGTCGCCCAACTCACAGTAAGCAGCAGCCACTCGGTCCAGGTCGTCAGGCATGCATTGCAGGCCATTCTTGGCAGGCCCTATGGCGTCTTCGCCTTGCTGAACGGTCGCATGGATGCTGAGGTACGTCCAAAGCATTCCGAAGGACCGCCTGAGCTCTTCCTGGCGTTTTTCGTCAAATTGGGCGATGAAGGCTTCGAATTCTGGCTTCTTCAGGTAGTAAGCGTTGTCGCTCAGCTTTGAATCGGGACCCCGCAATGGTGCTCTAAACGCGACTCTGGCATCGCCAATCAATTCCAGCACCTTGGCCAGCTTGTCGATACGCTCCTGGGGTTTCTCTATGCGAGCCAATCCAAGCGACAGCTCACGGCCAATGACCCTGACCTGTTCTCCGTAACTTCTCTCAAAATATGTTTCTTGAAAGGCTTTTCGAAGCTGCTCAACGCGTCGGTCTTCCAGCCAGCTTGGCAGAGTGGTGCCCGCAGGATGGCAGGCTATTTCCGAGACGTGGATATTGATTGAGTTGCGGCCCACACCCGGCAACATAAGGTCCGTTGGCTCATCGCTGGGCAAGACCCACACTTTGAGCCAAATCTCTGAGCCCTCGTGTGCTGATTCCCATAGCGTCTGAAATACGCTCTTCGGCAAGTGGACAAAAACTTCTGCCGCAATAACCGAGGGTGCATCGTCATACTGGTCGACCCAGATACCGCCCACTATCTTGGGCGATTCGGCTTCATCATTGGCGCGGGCCGCTGATGCGATTTCATTCAATCGCAGCTGAACTACTGGCACAAGGTGCGAGGTGTTTTCGTCCCTGACGGTCAACCCCTCATCAAAACTAGCCTCACCAACAAGCTGGCGTGAATTGATTTCTTGCCCATCGGTGTGGATAGAAATGATGTGACGCCGTTCCAGCCTGGGGGCCCTCAAGAGATTCCAGAGGTCCTTGCGCATGTCAGGCAAAGCCTCGGTTCACGCATCGCCGCAGTACCGCCGCATCGTTCATGGCCACTCCCTGGATTGCTCTTGCAGCGCATTTTGCGCGCTTTCAGGGTATTAGTGAGGCGGTCTAACCCGAAATTGCAGGGTTCCGAGTCGTACCGGCGGGAAACGGCCGACAAGGCTCAAGCAGGTCCGTTCGCTTTACCTTCTCGGACATCACCTTCTTCAAGGCTGATAGAGAAACTTGGCGCTGGCCGTTCTTGGGAAGTTTTCCATGGGCGACCAGTTCCCACGCCAGTGTCCCCGGCCCGTTGTAGCACTCTTCGAAGCTGCCATCGGGACGCAGTTTGAACACCAGCAAATGCGGCGGGCAGCTGGAAAGCGGCACGGATTTGCCTTGTGTGGTTTTGACCTCGACACGTCTGGTGCCCGCATGCCCGTCATACCCTTCGGTAGACGCGGTGCACAGTTCAACGCCGTAGTAATGGCTCGCAATAGCTTCACCCAAACTGCCGACGAGATGCCCGTCAGGGGTGAAGTGCCGACCAGGAAACATCGCTTCGAGTTGTCTGACGATGTCGTAAAGCTGGCGAATCAGTCGGGAGAGCTCGATTTCGTCCATTCGTGGTACGTCAGTTCGAATCGCCGAACTCGAATGTGGGTAGCTTTGTCGTTGGCATCGCCTGTAAGTAGCTGCCTGTGTTGGGCTACCTGCACAGGCCAATTTATTAGAACTGTCCGAAGTCCGAACGCTTCGGGACAAACGCAGAGAGTAAGTTCGCAAGCCAGCCAAACCGAGGATTCTGCATACGCAGCCAATCGCGCTTGACCTGCGCCTCGAGCGGGTCGCAGGGGTCAACCTTGCGCGGTTTCGAACGATTTGGCGAAGGCAATTTCATGGCGCCATGTATAGCACGGCTACGGCCAACCTGCATAGCCGATGGCCGCAACACGCTGGTCCTACAGCCTAAGTGGCTTGGTCACCCTGAATTCGAATCGATTTCCGCAGTAGCTGCCAGATGAGCCACCGTTTCTGGCACAGACAGCCCAAGGTTCAAGGCCAACTGAGAGAGCTTTGAGTAAGTGTCGCCAGAAACGCGAATCGTTCGAGATGGCTCGGCCCTGTTGGCCGCCCGGCCCTGGCGCATTGCTGTGAGCATCGCACGCCTTCCCGCTGGCGTGAGGTGCTGGTCGAGCCACACGTTTGCCTCGGACGCAAAGTTCGCCTGTCGAAACGTAACGCCACGACGCCTGAGGGTTGCCAGTGACCGGCGCGTCTCTTTCAGGCCCATCGCAAAAATGTCTGCCTTGCGGTCCAGGGCTCGCTGCAGGTAGTCCAGTGCCACTTCAGCCTGCTCGGCGGTCAATGCTGTTTTCTGCCGTCCCATATGGTCATTTTAGCGTGAGCTACTCACGCAAATTTCACCAGCCGAAATAGGAGCCAAAAATCTCTAGGGAACGCACTTCAACTCCTCGCTAACCCGCGCCAATCCTTGCTCTCCGAGAATTCTTGGGTCAACAGCGTAGTAAAACCCTCGCCAAAGCAAAACGGCTGTCCAAGGACAGCCGTCTGTTGATCGGTTGACCAGGCCTGAATCAGGCAAGGGGCGCAGACTCCTACCCCTCGCCCAGCATCCCCCCCCCGATTAGAACGAGTGCCGCAAGCCCAGCGACAGGCCCACAGCATCCTTCTGGCCGGCGCCGACGCCGTTCAGGTTTTCGCCTGTGCTGGCAAGCGCCTGGAACGCTGGCCCCACATTGGACACGCGGTTGTAGTCGATCATGCCGTACACCTCGGTACGCTTGGACAGCCCGTGCTCGGCCAACAGGTACACCGTCCCCAATTTGTTGCCATTGCCAACATTGGTGGCATTGCTGATGTGGTCATACATGCCGGCCAGGGTGATGGTGTCATTGGCAGTTGGTGCGTACGAAGCACCCAACACGCCCACGTTGTCCGTGCGTGCGACCAAGGTCGGTGCATTCAACATGCCTTGGCTGGTGCCAAACGGGGCCGTGAAACCCGCGTCATGCTTGGTGTAATAGTAGTTGGCGTACAGCTTGATGCCGGGGTCCAGGGCATAGACACCACCGAGGCCCGCGCCGCTGAGCTTGTTGCCATTGACGTCGCGCGTCTGCTGCACGAAGACACCCAGACTCAATGCGCCGTCCTTGTACTTCACATTGCCGCCGTAAGTGCTGTTGGCGTTGATGCTGCCCGCCTGGCCGCCCACGCTGTACTGCAAACGAACGGAAACAGGTCCAAAAGCATTGGCATAGATCACGCTGTTGTCAAAGCGAATGCCGTTCAGCCACAGCTGGAACTCATTGCCAAGCATGTTACCGCCGCCAATCGGATCGAAATCAAAGACGTAATCCATCGCAGAGCCATATTGGCGCCCGAGAGTCAAGGTGCCCAAATCCTTGTCACCCAGGCCCACATAAGCTTGGCGGCCAAACAGCTGGCCTTGCTGGTCAGATTGACCGTTGTTGGCGGTCACGCCAGCTTCAAGAACGAACAAAGCCTTCGCGCCGCCGCCCAGGTCCTCTGTGCCTTTGAAGCCCAGACGCGAGCCCGACAACGCACCCTGGCCAGCATCGCTCACGGCCGCATCTCCCAGCGCCAATGCGCGCTGACCCGCAGCGTTCACGTTGGTACGGTAATTCAGGGCCAAATCAATCAAGCCATACATCGTGACGGAGCTTTGGGCAAACGCCGGGACCGAAATAGCTGCCATTGCAGCGACAAGTGCAAGTTTCTTCATCATTTGCCTTATTGAAGGTTGAGCGGTGTCAGGCTGTTTCGCCTGTCATACACACCGACTGTTGCCCCGGGCTTTTTGCTGCCCGGCGCTGATGGACTACCAAATCGACATCATGGTCGGCGAGGCTCGGCCGCAGGTTCCATCAAGCTCGAACGCCAGTCTTTCGTGCTGGGGGAGCCTCCAGCCGCGCCGGCATGCTGACATTGAGAGTTATACAGTGCCCAAAAGCTGCATCGCGTCGTCAAATGCTTGGCCGATCCATTGAGCGCACCTGTTGCGTCGGATGGGGGCAAGGAAAGTGGTCAAGCGCTTCAATCGCTGAAGACAAATGAATGTGATCGCCAAAACAAAACGGCTGTCCGAAGACAGCCGTTTTTTGCAGAATTTGAATCAGGCAATCGGCTTGCGCCGATTGCCTGAGTTCAACAGCAATTAGAACGCGTGACGCACGCCGACGGCCAGGCCTACAGCATCCTTCTGGCCGGCGCCAACGCCGTTCAGGTTGTTGCCGATGGCGTCCAGTGCCTGGTATTGAGCGCTCGTGTTGGTCACGCGAGCGTAGTCAACCGTTGCATACACTTCGGTGCGCTTGGACAGGTTGTGCTCAGCCAGCAGGTACACCGAGCCCATCTTGTTCTTGTTGCCAAAGTTGGTGGCGTTGCTGATGTCGTCGTACATACCGCCCACGGTGATGGTGTCAGCAGCGGTCAGTGCGTACGAAGCGCCCAGGATGCCCACGTTGTCGGTGCGCGAAACCATGGTCGGCGTGGCCAGCAGACCTTCGCTGGTGTTGGGCAGACCCACGAAGCCGGCATCATGCTTGATGTAATAGTACGTGGCGTACAGCTTGGTGTTGTTGTCCAGTGCATAGATGCCACCCAGACCGCCAGCGCTCAGCTTGTGGCCATTCGGATCGCGCGACTGCTGACCGAAAACGCCCAGTTGCAGGGGGCCATCCTTGTACTTCAAGCTACCGCCATAGGTGCTGTTGGCATTGATGCTGCCAGCCTGGCCGCCGATGCTGTACTGCAAACGAACGGCCACCGGGCCCACGTTGTTCGAGTAGACCAGGCTGTTGTCGAAACGAGCGCCCGTCAGGAAAATTTCCCATTCGTTGGCCAGGAAGTTGCCCACACCCAGCGGGTCGAAGTCGAAGGCGAAGTCCATTCCGGTGCCGTATTGACGGCCGGCGGTCAGCGTACCCAGATCCTTGTCGCTCAGGCCGACGAAAGCCTGACGGCCAAACAGTTGGCCCTGTTGGTCAGACTGGCCGTTGTTGGCGGTCAGGCCGGCTTCCATCTGGAACAGGGCCTTCATGCCGCCGCCCAGATCTTCGGTGCCCTTGAAACCCAGACGCGAGCCAGACAGTGCGCCCTCACCGCCGTCGCCCTGAGCAGCGTCGCCCAGCGACAGCGCGTGCTGACCTGCGGCATTCACATTGGTACGGTAGCTCACGGCCAGATCAATCAGGCCGTACATGGTGACCGAGCTTTGAGCAAAAGCCGAGGCCGACATAGCTGCCATTGCAGCGACAAGTGCAAGTTTCTTCATCATTTGCCTTTTTGAAAGTTAAGAGTGGCCAGGCTGTTTCGCCCAGTCTTATGCACAGAGTGTTTTTTCAGTATAGGGGGGCATAGGGTTTTGCCGCCCCTCCCCTGACGTGTTTTTGCAACATACATGATGCGGCATGCCGTATTTTGGGGATGCAAGGCCCGCGCGACACAAATTCGTCACGTAAAAACTACACTATAGGCTCCATTCAAGCCGCAGCGCCTTCGTCCAGAACACCTCGTTCAAGATGCGCGCCATCGTTCCAACCCACCAGGCCAAAGCCCTGGGGGGTATAGATCAAGCGGTTGATCACCGCATTGCCCAGCATCCAGGTGCGAGGAGCCTCCAGTGGCAAACGCATGGCGGCCCGGTACAGGCAATCCAGAACCCCACCGTGCGCGACGACCAGAATGGTCTGCCCCAGATGCTGGCGTGCAATCGCTTCCACAGCGCTGACGCAACGGGCATAGAACTGCTGCAAATTCTCTCCGCCGAGCGCCGCAAACAACGGGTCGCGCCTGCGCCAACGTTCGCTGGCCTGCGGAAACTGTTGTTCGATTTCGAGCCACGTCAGCCCCTGGAAGTCTCCGAAGTGGCGCTCTCTCAAACCCGTGTCCAGCAGCAGCGGCAGGTCCTTGCGCTCACTGACCGTTAGCGCCGTCGCCATGGCCCTCGCCAAATCACTGGCATAGACGGCATGCAGGGCCTCATGCTCCAGCGCGTCAGCCAACGCGCGCGCCTGCGCGAATCCCACTGCACTCAGAGGAATGTCCAACTGCCCTTGAATCCGGGTGGCCTTGTTCCAGTCCGTTTCGCCATGCCTGACACACAAGACCTGTGTCACGCTGTCCAGACTTGCCGGCATCATGTCGTCCAAATCACATCGACGCCCATGGCATGGCTCTGTCGGAGCATCTCCAGCAGGGGCCATGCGCGCTGGCGAAATCGAACCCCGACCCGGCGCGCCGGTTCCTCGCCCCGCAACTGCGCCTCCTGCTGCGACTGCTTCCAGTGCTCTTCGTCAGCTTCGATCGCGCCATTCAGGCTGGCAATGGCACCTGACAAATCGTCGCGTTCGATGATGCCTTGCGGTGCGAGGTCGCGGCCCAGCGCGGTGAACATTTGCTTGGCCCCGTCCGGCATCATGATGAGTTCGGCAGCGGCTTTGGAATTGAAACGGTAAAGCATTTTGACCTCCTTGCTGGCCGTCAAATTCGGCGACTGCACCATCAACAGCCGACGCCGCCGCGCCCGAGGCGCGCCATCGGAAGCTGAGGAGAACGTTGATTCAGCCCTTGAGCACCCCATACCCGATGTTCGAACGAGGCCGCGTCGAGCACCTTGGCGAACAAATAGCCTTGATACTCATGGCAGCCGGATCGCGCCAGGAAATCCCTTTGCGCTTCGGTTTCGACACCTTCGGCAATGACCTGCAACTTCAACGCCCGCCCCATCTGAATCACTGCATTGACGATACCCGCGTCACTCGAATCTGCAGGCAAGCCCGTGACGAAGCTGCGGTCAATTTTGAGGCGCTGAATGGGAAACCGTTTCAAGTACCCCAGGCTGGAAAAACCTGTGCCGAAGTCGTCGATGGACAGGCAGACGCCCAAATCCGCCAGCGCTCGCAGACGCAGCAACGCGTCGTCCGCATCGTGCAAAAGAATCGATTCCGTCAACTCCAGCTCCAAGAGCTCTGGAGGAAGCGCCCCGCTCTGAAGCGCCTGCGCCACCGATTCAACGAAATGCACCTGCTGAAACTGGAGCGCCGACACGTTCACTGCCACCGGCATGCGCCAGCCCCGCTTCAGCCACAAACTTGCCTGCGCCACCGCCTGCTTCAGGACCCATTCCCCAATGGACACAATGAAGCCGCTTTCCTCCGCCACGGGAATGAAATCGGATGGGGCGACCTCGCCGCGCAGAGGGTCGGTCCAACGGATCAGGGCCTCGGCGCCAATCACCGCATTGCTGTGCAGATCGACTTGCGGTTGGAAATGAAGCCTGAATTGATTCAGCTGCAAGGCCTGGCGCATGGCATGGTCCAGCCGCATGCGCGACAACAGGTCCACGTCCTTGCGCGGCAGGTGGAAGCGGTAGCTGCCCCGGCCGCTTTCCTTGACCCAGTGCATGGCGCGCTCGGCGCTGGCCAGCAAGGCCTCGGCGTTGCCGCCGTCCCTGGGGTGCAGGGCGATGCCGGTGCTGCAGGTGACGGTAAAGCTGAGCGTGTCGAAGGTGAAAGGTTGCCCCATGGCCTCCTGAATCCGGCACGCGGCCAGTTCGGCGCCGCGCACGTCGGCTTGATGCACCAGCACGCAGAATTCATCGCCGGACACGCGCGCCACGGCGTCGACCTCGCGCAAACAATCGCGCAATCGCGCGGCGACTTCCTTCAAGACCCGGTCGCCGTAGGCATGCCCCAAGGTGTCGTTGATCTGCTTGAAGCGGTCGATGTCGACGTTGAGCAGCGCAAAGGGCGTCGACTCACGCTTGGCCAGGGCTTGCGCGTAATCGATCCGCTCAATCAAGGCCCGTCGATTGGGCAAGCCGGTCAGGCTGTCCATGTGGGACAACTCTTCAATACGCTGGTCGGCGGCCAGCTTTTCGCTCAAATCCCGAAATGAATAAACCCGTCCGACCGCCTGCCCACGGCTCCATTGCGGCAAGGAGATGCGCTCCAGCACCCGGCCGTTCGACAGCGTGAGCACGTCTTGACTGGGCAGCTGAGGCGCACCCTCTATGGCACCCAGGCGCGCGGCGTACAGCTTGCTGTCGACCACGTTGCGGCTCATCCAGTCCGGCAGCAAGCCATGGTTCTTCTCGAGCAGCAGATCCTCCGGAAAGCCCCAGATCGCGGCGAAGCGCCGGTTGAACGAGCGGGCGCAGCCCGCCAAGTCAGTCACCAGGATGCCGTCCGCCGTCGACTCCAGCGTGGTTCGCAGTTCGGCAAGCAAGGACTCGCGCGCTTCATCCGATTGGCGCTGCTGGGTCTGATCCAGCCATGTAAGAACCCAGAAGCCGTCGCCATCCGCTTGCGTCACATACGAGGCGCGGCGACTGACGCAAAGCATGTGCCCGTCAGCATGACGCATCCAGGTATCGCTGAAGATCGCGTCATGGCAGCCTGCCGCTGCGGCAGCCCAGAACATGGCGTCTTCGGGCGAATTCACTAGGCTTTCGATGTGCTTGCCTATCAGCTTCTGCCGCGTCAACCCGAACATGGCCTCTGACGCCTCATTGACCGCCAGCACGCGCAAGGTGCGCGCATCGATGAACCAGACGGCTTCCTGCAAGCCGTTCATCAAGGACTGAAAAAACTCCAACGAAGACGGAACCAGGTCGATCGCTGCGACCGGCTGAGCAGCCAGGCTCACGCGGCGCACTCCCCCTGGAGATTGCTGGGCGTGGGCTCGAAGAAGTAGGCAACGCGTGTGCGCGGACTGAGGTAGTCCAGCGAGGCGCGCGGCAGGGCAATCGGCTTGAGGCTGCGTCGAATGCCAAGGTCCGGATGATCTTCCAGGTTGATGATCAAGGCCTCGTCGCGCGGGACCTTGGCGTCATGCACCATGACTTTGGGCTTGAGCGGCCGGGACGAGTTGACCGCCACCACCAAAGCAAAGCGGTCGTCCGTCAATTGCACCGTCGAGCCAGGCGGATACACGCCCATCATTCGAATAAAGGCATTGAGCATGGTCGCGTCGAACCGGTTGCGCCCCTGCGCGAACATCAGCGAGAGCGCCTCATGCGGCGTCATCGATTTCGACGCCAGCAAGGGATTGCATAGACCGTCGAATCGATTGACCAAGGCCACGATGCGCGAGGCGGAACTCATGCGATCGACATTGATGCGCTGCGGAAAACCACTGCCGTCGGCATTTTCGTGGTGCTGCGCAATCACCAGCATGGGCCCGCTCGCCAAGCCCATCTGCTTGGCCAGGCCCACACCCAGGATCACGTGCTGCTGATATGCCTGGGTTTCCGCCAGCGTGAAGCCATCGTCGCGATGACGCAAACGCGGCGCCAATTCCAGTTTTCCAATGTCATGCAGCATGGAGCCGACGCCGAGGTCCATCATTTCGTCGCGTTCCATGCCGAAAGCCCGGCCCAGCAGCAAGGAAATGATGGACACGTTCAGGGCATGCGCCGCCCCCCGATCGCCCGCCGCTTCGTTGAGCAAGCGGATATTGACATCGCCCGCGACCAGCATCTTGTCGAGCATCGCCGATGTCAAGGCAATCGCTTGATCCCGGGCCTCCAGCGGTGCTTGCGGAACACGGTCCATGACCGCCTTGAATGCAGCTGCGGCTTCGCCATATTGCTGTTCGCATACCGCAAGGGCATCGCGCTGCGCCTGCAGCGCCTGGCGATGCCTTTCCTTGGCCAGATCCGCTTCGGATTGCGCGGCATCTACGGACACCGCTGGCGCTACCGGTGCCGCCACGGGTTCGGGCAGAGGCGTGGCTTCAATTTGCAGGTCGCTCTTGGCAGGGCTCCAGCGCACTTGCTTCAAGCCCAGGCGCCGCAATACGGCCAATTGATCTTCAGAGCTCAGCTTGAAACTGCTGAGCGGAAACGGATGCGCCATCCAGCCCAAATCCAGATGAATGAACATCCCGAGCTTGAGTTGAGCGACGTCAATCAACGGATCTGATGAATTTTCCTTCATGCGCATCCTCGCACGCCGGGGCGTGCGACCTCTTGACCAGTACCGGCGCAAAAACTCTGTCCCCTGACAGGCAGCGCCACCAGACTAACAGCGCAATCGCCGCTCGCCCTAAGAATATCCAAATTGTCAGGGATTTTATTGACGCCATCGCTATTCACGCCCTAATATGTTCAATGGAAGAACTAAAGTTCTTATATAGAACAATTAATCAATCCGGGAACCAGCACCATGAAACATGCCCTGATCTGCGACGCCCAACGCACACCATTTGGACGCTATGGCGGCGCGCTGTCCAACGTCCGCGCGGACGACTTGGGCGCCGCGCCCATCAGGGCCTTGATCACCCGCAACCCCGGTGTGGACTGGGAGTCCCTGACTGACGTGATCTATGGCTGCGCCAACCAGGCCGGCGAGGACAACCGCAATGTGGCCCGGATGTCCGCGCTACTCGCAGGTCTGCCTGTTGCCGTTCCCGGCGCCACGGTGAACCGTCTGTGCGGCTCAGGCATGGACGCCATTGGCATGGCCGCTCGCGCCCTCAAGTCTGGGGAAGCCCAATTGATGATTGCGGGCGGCGTCGAAAGCATGAGCCGCGCGCCCTTCGTCATGCCGAAAGCGGAGGCCGCGTTCTCCCGTTCCTCTGCAATTCATGACACGACCATCGGCTGGCGCTTCATCAATCCCTTGATGAAGGCGCAATACGGTGTCGATTCCATGCCCGAAACGGCAGAAAACGTCGCTGCCGAATTCAACATCGACCGCGCGTCGCAAGATCGCATGGCGCTCGCCAGTCAACGCAAGACCTTGGCAGCGCAGCAATCGGGTCGTTTCGACCTCGAAATCACGCCGGTGGCCGTCAGCGCCAAAAAGGGTGAAACCCAATGGGTGAAGCAAGACGAACACCCGCGCGACACCAGTTTGGAGGCGCTGGCCAAGCTCAAAGGCGTGGTCCGCCCCGATGGCACGGTGACCGCAGGCAACGCGTCTGGCGTCAATGACGGCGCGTGCGCCTTGCTGCTGGCGGACGAGCAAAACGCCCAGCGATACAGCCTGCGCCCGATGGCGCGCGTCGTCGGTATGGCTTGCGCCGGCGTCCCGCCGCGCATCATGGGCATTGGCCCCGCGCCTGCCGTGCGCAAAGTACTGGCCCTGACTGGGCTCCGCCTTGATCAAATCGATGTGATCGAACTCAACGAGGCCTTTGCGGCCCAAGGCCTGGCCGTTTTGCGCGAGCTTGGCCTTCAGGATGACGATGCTCGCGTCAATCCGAACGGTGGCGCGATCGCGTTGGGCCACCCGCTGGGCGCGAGCGGTGCGCGTCTGGTCGCCACAGCAGCCTACCAATTGCAGCAAACGGGAGGGAGATACGCCCTGTGCACGATGTGCATCGGCGTGGGCCAAGGCATTGCCATGGTCATCGAGCGCATTTGAATGCCAGCGCCCCATGAAGGGCACAAGACAACGACTGCGGGCAACAAGCACTTGCCAATGCCTGCACCCCTCATTCAAGTGCCACCATCGATTTATTTGATATTTTTGCACTAAAATGGTGCAGTTTCGTGCGCATGTAGAATTCATAAATATCATTTTTGTTGTTTTTCTCATCTCAGAATTTATAGTTGGTGTTCGAAATGCATACGTCCAGCATATTTTGGGCGTCAACCGTACATCGGCCACCACTATGTCTGCAGAACGCGCTTTTGAAGATTCGTCCTCATTTCCCATCCAGGCTCCCAGCACCGTGGAAGTGCCTGTGCGAACCGGCCCGCTGAAACGGGACCTGGTCGCTGGACTTGAAAAAGGTCTCTCCGTCATTGAATCGTTTGACCAGGAGCGGCCCCGCCTGACCATCAGCGAGGTAGCCAACCGCACCGGCCTGACTCGGGCCGCGGCGCGCCGCTACCTGTTGACGCTCAACCACCTGGGCTTTGTTTCACAAGAACGCAAAATGTTTGCGCTTACGCCCAAGGTATTGCGCCTGGGTCAGAGCTACATGCACTCAGCCCGGTTGCCGCGCATCGTGGAGCCTGAATTGCACAAACTGGCGTATGCGCTGAAGGAGGCCAGCTCTGCCGGTGTGCTGGACGGCAACGACGTGATTTGCATCGCCGCCACCAGCGCGGGCCGGGTTGTGTCGCACACCCTGCAGCCGGGCACCCGCGTTGCCGCCCATTGCTCGGCCAACGGCCGCGTATTGCTTGCAGCCAAGCCTCAGCACGAGATTGACGCCTGGATCGCGCGCCAGGAACTGACCTCGATGACCCCGCACACCATCACCCATCCGGAACGCTTGCGCATCGAAATCGCACGCGCCCGCTCCCTGGGCTATGCCTGCGTCGACCAGGAAATTGAGATGGGTCTGCGTTCGCTCGCCATTCCCTTGCGCAACTACCGCGGCGACATCGTGGCGGCCATGAGCATCAGCGTGCATGCCTCCCGCATGAGCATGGACGAGATCGTCGAACATTGCCTGCCGCCCTTGCTGCAGGCCCAAGCCCACCTGCGTATGCTGCTTTGAGACCCTAGGTGAACACCCCTGTTCAGTAGCGGGGTTCACTGGCATCGACATTTCGCCTAACTCGGTTAAGCTCCGGCCACACATCGCCTGCACGGGCGGTGTGTGGCGGTGTTTTATTCCGGAGGTGGCATGCAACGAACTCAGGTTGCCATCATTGGCGCCGGCCCGACAGGCTTGATGCTGGGAGCTTTGCTGTTCAAGGCCGGCATTCACAGCGTGATCCTGGAGCGCTGCAGCGACGAACAAATTCTCGAACGAAACTGGTCCGGCATTCTGGAGCCGTCGTCGATCGAGTTGATCGCCGCCTCCGGGGTTCCTACCCGCCTGAAGCAGGAAGGCGTGGACCAGCAAGGGTTCTGGATCGGCGTCCATGGTCGGCGCCATCGCGTCGACCTGAAGGCATTGACTGGGCATACCGTTGTCAGCTACGGCCAAAGCGATCTGACCGCCGACCTCATGGGCGCCCGTGCCGCGGCAGGGCTGCTGACACACTACAGCGTCGAGCAACTGAGCATCCAGGAGCTGGACGGCAGGCACCCTACGCTGCGCTACCAAAAACAGGGTCAGTCCTGCGAGTTGCAATGCGAATTCGTCGCCGGCTGCGACGGTTTTCATGGCGTTTCGAGAGCCAGCATCCCCTCCCGCGCGTATCGCACCTTCGAACGCATGTACCCGTTCGGATGGCTGGGGATCCTGGCGGACGCGGCGCCCGTCCAGGACGAGTTGGTTTACGCACATCACGCGCGCGGATTCGCAATGTGCAGTATGCGCGGCAGAAAGCAGTTGCGCTGCTTTCTGCAATGCAACCTCAGTGACAAGCTGACGCAATGGACCGACGAGCTCGTGTGGGGCGAATTGCGTCAACGCCTGGACCCGGAAACCGCAGCCCAGCTGCAGCCCGGCCCCATTCTTGAGCGCTCCATTGCGCCCGTACGCAGCTTTGTGGCCGAGCCGCTGCGCCATGGCCGCATGTTTCTGGCCGGTGACGCTGCGCATGTCGTGCCGCTGACCAGCCCCAAAGGCCTCAACCTGGCTTTGTCGGATGTATCCCTGCTGTCTCAAGCCCTGGTCCGATATTTCCGCCATCATGACGAGCAAGGCCTGGACAGCTATTCCGAACAGGTGTTGCAGCAGGTGTGGCGGGCCCAGCGCTTTTCATGGCATCTGACCCGCCTGCTGCACAGCTTTCCGGACCAGCACGGCTTCGACCAGCGAATTCAGCAAGCCGAACTGGAACACCTGACTCGCTCGGCCACGGCCCAGGCGGCCTTGGCCGAAAGTTACGTCACCTTGTAGTGTCGAAGCAGCGCTGACGCAGCATGGGGCTGACACGGTAACGTTCAGAGCGGTAGGCCTCAAAGAGGCGGTCCAGCAGCCCGGCAATCGCGTGAGGCCCGCACAGCGCCAGCCACTCGAAAGGCCCCGCCGGATAGTTGACGCCCAGCTTCATGGCCACATCGGCAGCAGCTTCGTCACACACGCCCTGCCACACGGCATCGGCCGCCTCATTGACCAACATAGCCACGCTGCGGGCGCAAACCAGGCCTGGCGCATCTCGGAGGAACAAGGGCTCCCAACCCAGCTGCCGCAGCAGATTCGCCGCCTTCTGACGCGCCATGTCGCTGATGCGCGGCGCACAAGCCAGGGCCAGACCGTCGCAGCGATCCGGTGCGACCGGCCAATCCATCACCACGAGATCTGCATGCTGGCGCTCAAACGCCAAATGTGCGGCCGTGCGGCCACTGCTCAAGTGCATCTCAAGCCCGTCCAGCGCCAGACCCGACCAGGTACTGCCCTTGCATGTTGCGACAGCAACGCCTTTGTGCACCAGCCAATCGTGCAAACGGGCCATCAAGCCGTCCCAGGACCTATCCGCACATTGGTGCAGCACCAGCCCGGACTGCAGTTGCTCAGGCGACGGCACCGGAAGGCTCGCGGGCGGCACGCCCTCGTAAAACCCTTTGCCGGTCTTGCGCCCCAGCCGTCCGCCGTCCACCAGCGCCTTTTGCACCAGCGAGGGCATGTAGCGCTTGTCGCCGAAATTGGCCTCGAACACCGATTGGGTGACGAGGAAATTGGTGTCGTGGCCGATCAGGTCCATCAGCTCGCAAGGCCCCATGCGGAAGCCTGCGCCGCGCATGGCCCGGTCCAGCTCGGCAGGCGTGCCCGCCTGCTCCAGCAGAAGCGCCAACGTTTCGGCGTAATACGGACGTGCGATACGGTTGACGATGAAGCCCGGCGTGGACTTGGCATGTACCGGCGACTTGCCCCAGCGCTGCGACAGCGCATAGATGGACTGGGCCGCGGTCGTATCGGTCTCGGCGCCCGACACCACCTCGACCAGCTTCATCAAGGGCACCGGATTGAAGAAATGCATGCCCACCAGGCGCTCGGGCCGGCGCATGCCGTTGGCCAGCGCGGTGACGCTGATGGACGAGGTGTTGGATGCAATCAGCGCGTCGTCGGCCAGCAAGGCGTCGAGATCACGCAAGAGCGTCTGCTTGGGTTCGAGCTTTTCGACGATCACCTCGACCACCAGGGCGCAATCGGCCAATGCGCGCAATTCGGACTCAGGCTGGATGCGCGCCAGCAGCGCCTCGCGCTCGTCGGCGCTCATGCGCCCCTTGAGCACCAGGCCCTCCAGCGCCTTGGCGATCTGCGCGATGGCCGATTGCGCGGCACCCTCGCGTACATCGAGCAAATGCACCGGATGCCCTGCCTGTGCCGCCACCTGGGCAATGCCGGCCCCCATCACACCCGCGCCCACGACGCCGACCGGCGCCTGCGCAGCAGGCTGTACTGCGATGCGCCACGCACCCTGCAATTGGTCTTGCATATGGTCTTGCATCTGATTCGTCATGTCTTGTCGCTCCTTGTCCATGCGGCGGCACGCTTGTCCAGAAAGGCCGCAAAGCCTTCCCTCGCCTCGAGCGTCATGCGCACGCGGGCAATCGTCTGCGCGGTCAGCTCGACCACCTCGGCCGTGACCGGCCCCACCTCGAGCTGCGCAAACAGATGCTTGATCTCGGCCTGCGCCTGCGGCCCGTTCAGCAGCAGCTCGGCGATCCAGCGCTCGACGCAGGCGTCCAGGTCGGCTGCAGCCACGACTTCCTGAACCAATCCCATCTGCAGCGCATCGGCCGCGCCGACGCGGCTCGCCGTCAGCGCCAGGCGCCGGGCCTGGCGGGCGCCGACCGCGTTGATCACATAAGGCCCGATCACCGAAGGCAGAATGCCGAAGCGCGCCTCGCTGACGGCAAATCGCGCATCATCCGACGCCACCGCCAGATCACAGGCGGCGACCAGGCCGAAGCCGCCGCCCAAGGCCAGGCCCTGCACGCGGGCCACGGTCGGTTTGCTGCAATGCGCAATACGATGCAGCATCTGCGCAAATTGACGCGCGTCTGCCAGATTCCAGTCGTGCGTGGCGTCGGCCGCACGCTTCATCCACTGGATATCGGCGCCGGCGCTGAAGACCTTGCCCGCGCCGGACAGCACGATCACCCGCACCAGCGGGTTGGCCGACAACTCGTCGAATGCCGCGCCCAGGTCGGCGATCATGGCCTCGTTGAAGGCGTTGAACACCTCGGGGCGGTTCATCTGCACTTGCGCCACGCCCCGGGCGTCAAGCTCTACATTCAATGTCTCCATTCCAGGCTCTCCTATGCGGACTTCGAGTATCGCAGCGCCTGAAAACCCAGGCGCCCCCCAGGCCAGGCCCATACTTTTGGCTGCCGCCCGCACTTCGCATACGCTTGGCTTCTTTCCAACCTTCATCCACCGCATTCAAAGCACACGCCATGAAACGACTTCAACTCACTGCATTGGCACTGATGGTGCACCTCGCCGCGTCCGGCATGGCTGCGGAACCCCCAGCCAGCCCCATGTCCGCGCCGCAGCTGGCGGCGCCCGGCACAGGCCTGGATGCCGCCAGCTTCGACAGCTCCGTGCGCGCCCAGGACGATCTGTTCCGAGCCACCAATGGCGCCTGGCTCAAGCGCACCGAGATTCCTGCGGACAAGGCCTCGTACGGCACCTTCATCCAGTTGCGCGACCTGTCGGATCAACGCGTGCGCACCATCATCGAAGACCTGAGCAGGAACCAGGCCTCCAAGGCTGCGGCCGGCGGCCTGGAACAGAAGATCGGCGGCTTCTACGCCAGCTTCATCGACACCGCTGCCATCGATAAGCTCGGCCTCAAGCCGATCAAGCCCATGCTCAAGGAGATCGACGCGATTTCCAACCCCCATGAACTGGCCGTCTGGCTGGGCGCGCACCAGGGTATGGTCAATACCCCCATCGCGCTGGACGTCACGTCCGACGCCAAGCAGCCTACGGTCAACCGCGTCATCACCTGGCAAGGCGGCCTGGGCCTGCCCGATCGCGACTATTACCTGCAGAAGGACGACGCGCGCATGGCCAAGGCCCGCCAAGCCTATCTGCACTACCTGACCCAGCTGGCAGGCTATGCCAAGGAAAAGCAGCCAGCCAAGGCCGCGGCGCGCGTGATGGCGCTGGAGCAGTTGCTGGCCCAGGTGCACTGGGACAAGGTCGAGAACCGCGACCCGGTCAAGACCTACAACCTGCAAAGCACGGCCGAGCTGGCCGCGCAAGCGCCCGGATTCGACTGGGCCGCCTTCCTGCAAGCCGCGCAACTCGGCGGCGTGAGCCAGCTCTCGGTGTCGCAGCCGAGCGCCAACACCGGCATCGCCAAACTGCTGTCCGAGCAGCCGCTGCAGGACTGGAAGCTCTACCTCAAGCTGCACAGCATCGACGCCTACGCCGCCGAACTGCCCAAGGCGGTTCGCGACGCCAGCTTCGCCTTCCACGGCGCAGCGCTGACCGGCGCCAAAGAGGAGAAGGCGCGCTGGCAGCAGGGCATCGATCACGTCAACGGCGCCTTGGGCGAGGCCGTCGGGCAGCTGTATGTGGCGCGTTATTTCCCGCCCGCCTACAAGGCGCGCATGCAGGCGCTCGTGGCCAACCTGATGGGAGCCTACAAGGAGTCGATCGACAGCCTGACGTGGATGACGCCGGCCACCAAGCAGCAAGCTCAGGACAAGCTCTCCAAGTACATGACCAAGATCGGCTACCCGGACAACTGGCGCGACTTCAGCAAGCTCGAAGTCCAGTCCGGCGACGTGCTGGGCAACCAGCAGCGTTCCGAGCGATTCGAATGGGCGCGCACGGCGGCCAAGGCCAGCAAGCCGGTCGACCGCACCGAATGGATCATGACGCCGCAAACCGTCAACGCCTACTACAACCCGTCTCTGAACGAGATCGTGTTCCCGGCCGCCATCCTGCAGCCGCCGTTCTTCGACATGAGCGCCGACGATGCGGTCAATTACGGCGCCATCGGTGCCGTGATCGGCCACGAGATCAGCCATGGCTTCGACGATCAAGGCAGCCAGTTCGACGGCGACGGCGCCTTGCGGGTCTGGTGGACCGACGCGGACCGCGAAGCGTTCAACAAGCTCACAGGCGCCCTGGTGGCGCAATACGCCGCCTACGAGCCGCTGCCCGAGCACCACGTCAACGGCCAGCTGACCCTGGGCGAGAACATTGCCGACCTCTCGGGCCTGCAAATTGCCTACAAGGCCTACAAGCACTCGCTGGGCGGCAAACCCGCGCCGGTGCTGAACGGCCTCACCGGCGAGCAGCGCTTCTTCATGGGCTGGGCGCAGGCCTGGCGCGAGAAGAGCCGCGAGGAGCGCCGCCTGCAGTTGCTCACCGTCGACCCGCACTCGCCGGCCGAGTTCCGCGCCAACGGGGCTGCCGTCAACCACGACGGCTTCCACGAGGCCTTCGGCACGCACGAGGGCGACAAGATGTACAAGGCACCGGAGCAGCGCATCCGGATCTGGTAAGGCAAAAGGCCAAAAGGCCAGCACTTTCGTGCTGGCCTTTTTTCTTTGTAGCCGCGCCAGAAATGACAAAAGCCGACAAACACTGCGTGTTCGTCGGCTTTCTCAATTTGGTGCCCAGGAGAGGACTCGAACCTCCACGGAGTTACCCGCTAGTACCTGAAACTAGTGCGTCTACCAATTCCGCCACCTGGGCTTTTTTCGCTGGACTCAAGAGAAACCTCAAGGAACCCTGTGTTCAGCGAAGAGATGGACTATAGCATGAAAATCAGGCCCGAATCAAACATCGAACTTGACGCCCTGCGCCAGCGGCAGCGCACCAGAGTAGTTGACCGTGTTGGTAGTGCGGCGCATGTAGGTCTTCCAGGCGTCGGAGCCCGATTCGCGGCCACCGCCGGTTTCCTTCTCGCCGCCAAAGGCGCCGCCGATTTCAGCGCCCGAGGTGCCGATGTTGACGTTGGCAATGCCGCAGTCCGATCCGCTGGCCGACATGAACAGCTCGGCCTCGCGCACATCGTTGGTGAAGATGGCCGAGGACAGACCTTGCGGCACGTCGTTCTGCATCGCAATCGCGTCCGTCAGTTCGTCGTAGCGCAGCGTGTAGAGGATGGGCGCGAAGGTTTCCTCGCGCACCACTGCCGTCTGCGCCGGCATGCTGACCAGCGCCGGCACGGCGTACCAGGCTTCGGGCCAGTCCTGCGCCAGCGCGCGCTCGCCGCCGCGCACCACGCCGCCCTGCTCGCGCGCGGAGGCCAGCGCATGCTGCATGGCGTCGAACGCGGCCTTGTCGATCAGCGGACCGATCAGGGTGCCGGCCTCCAGCGGATTGCCGATGCGCAGCTGCGTGCGGGTGCGCTCCAGGCGCGCCACCAGCTCGTCGTGGATGCTGCTGTGCGCGATGACGCGGCGCGTCGTCGTGCAGCGCTGGCCGGCCGTGCCGTAGGCGCCGAACAGAATGCCGCGCACGGCCAGATCCAGGTCGGCGCTGGGCGTCACGATGATGGCGTTGTTGCCGCCCAGCTCCAGCAGGCAGCGGCCGAATCGCGCCGCCACACGCGGACCGACGGCGCGGCCCATGCGGGTCGAGCCGGTCGCCGAGACCAGCGCCACCTTGGGTGAATCGACCATGGCCTCGCCCACAGCCGCGCCGCCATTCAGCACCTGCGACAGATCACGCGTCACGGTCGCGGGCGCGCCGGTGTAGCCGGCCAGCGCCTGCTCGAACAGGGATTGCGTGGCCAGGGCCGTCAGCGGCGTCTTCTCGGACGGCTTCCAGACCACGGCGTCGCCGCAGACCAGTGCCAGCGCTGCGTTCCAGGCCCACACGGCCACCGGGAAGTTGAAGGCCGAGATCACGCCGACCACGCCCAGCGGCATCCACTGCTCCATCATGCGGTGGCCGGGACGCTCCGACGCCATGGTCAGGCCGTGCAGCTGGCGCGACAGCCCGACCGCGAAGTCGCAGATGTCGATCATCTCCTGCACTTCGCCTTCGCCTTCGGAGAGCACCTTGCCGGCCTCCAGGCTGACCAGGCGCGCCAGGTCGGTCTTGTGACGGCGCAGCACTTCGCCGAAACGCCGCACCAGCTCACCGCGCTGCGGCGCCGGCACCGTGCGCCAGGCCAGGAAGGCTGCATGCGCGCGCGCAATCGCCGCGTTCATCTGCTCGGGGCTGGCGTCGTGCACCTGGCCCAGCACGCTGCCGTCGATGGGCGAGCGCACCGTCCGGTTGCCGCCGCTGAATTGCGTGTCGGACACCGCCAACACCTTGAGAATGTCTTGAATCTGACTCATGTTCTGCACCCGTGATCAACCAATGGATTCGACCTGGCGCGACTGCTGGTAGGCCTTGCCGAAACGGTTGGCCAGGAAGTCCGGCAATTTGACCTCTTCCTGGCGGATGAAGCCAGACTGCGGCAGCTTGCCCTCGCGGAACAGGTCCACCGCGGCGCAGATGCCGGCGGCCGTGGTGATCTGGATGGCCGACAGGGGCGCTGCGCCGTCGCGCTCGGCGAAGATCTTGCGCGCGAACACTTCCTGCAGCAAGGAGCCGTTCTTCATGCCCGAGACGGTCACGAACACCAGCACCACATCCTGCATGGTGGCGGGCATGGACTTGCGCATGATGGACTTGAGCGCCTCCTGGTCGTTCTTGAGCTGCAGGTCTCCCAGCAGGAACATCATCAGGTCGCGGTGGCCCGGATAGCGAACGGTCTTGTAGTCCAGGTTGCGGACCCGGCCCTCAAGCGTTTCGCACAGCGTGCCCAGGCCGCCCGAGGTATTGAAGGCCTCGTATTCGGTGCCGTCGAGCGAGAAATGCTCCAGGCCTTCCAGCGGCAGCGCGGCGATCAGCTCGCCGTCGTGGATGCTCTCGCAGGGATGGCAGTACTCGTTGATCAGGCCGTCCACGCTCCAGGTCAGGTTGTACTTGAGCGCATTGGTGGGGAAGGCGGGCAAGGCGCCGACGCGCATCTTGACATCCTGCAGGCTGTCGAAGCCTTGCGCCAGGTGATGGGCCACGATGCCGATGAAGCCGGGGGCCAGGCCGCACTGCGGCATGAAGGCCACCTTGGCGCCTTGGGCCAGGCGCATGATTTCCTTGGTGGCGGCCACGTCTTCGGTCAGGTCGAAATAGTGGCAGCCGGCTTCCAGCGCCATCGTTGCGGCGGTGATGGCCAGGTGGTAGGGCAGCGCATTCACCACGACCTGCTGGCCGCGCAGCGCGGCGCCCAGGGCCGCCTTGCTCTCCGTATCCACGCATTGCGTGGCAATGCCCTCGGCGGCCAGCTTGGCCAGCGAGGCGGCATTCTTGTCCATCACGGTGACGGTGTAGTCTCCGCTGCCATGCAGCAAACGGGCAATGGTCTGGCCGATGTGTCCGGCGCCCAGCAATGCAACTTTCATGGTGTAGCTCCTCGAATAGACGGGTGTGTGATGGGCCGCAGTCTAGGAACAGTCACTGACGAAATAAAGCATCAATTCGTCGGAAAATAGTATGAATTCGACGATTCGTCATCACGCATCGCCACTTCGACGCAAAGAAGGGTTTTCCATGACGTCCCATGCCAACGCCACCTTGGCCGCGCCGCGCGACCAGGTCGACCGCGATCTGATCGCACTCCTGCAGGCCAATGCCCGCGAAAGCACGGCACAGCTGGCGCGCAAGCTCAGCATCGCGCGCACCACGGTGGTGGCGCGGCTGGCGCGGCTGGAAGCCGACGGCGTGATCGTGGGCTACACCGCCAGGCTGGGCAGCGAGGCCCTGGACCGCGGCGTGCAGGCCTATGTGGGCATCGCCATCAGCCCCAAGAGCCAGCAGGCCGTGATCCGGCGCCTGAGCCGCCTGCCGGAACTGCGGCAACTGGCCTCGGTCAGCGGGGAGTTCGACTACATGGCGCTGCTGCGCGCCGCCACCACCATGCGGCTGGACGCGCTGCTCGACGAGATCGGCGACATGGAGGGCGTGATCAAGACCACCACGTCCGTGGTCTTGGCGCTGAAGGTCGATCGCAATGCCTGATTGCGACCGCCGAGAGATTTGTCGTACAAAGCGTCCCAGTCAAAACACGAAAGGTTGGACATGCCTTACCTGATTCTCGGACTGCTGCTGTTCCTGGGCGTGCACTCGATACGCATCTTCGCGGACGACTGGCGCATGCGCACCATGGTGCGCATCGGCCCCAACGCCTGGCGGGCCGTCTACAGCCTGATCTCGCTGGCCGGCTTTGCCTTGCTGCTGTGGGGCTATGGGCAGGCCCGGCAGGACACGACCATGCTCTGGACGCCGCCGCTGGCGCTGCGCCACCTGACCGCGCTGCTGATGCTCGTGGCCATGGTGCTGCTGGTGGCCACCTACGTGCCCAACAACCCGATCAAGGCGCGGCTGCAGCACCCCATGGTGCTGTCGGTCAAGACCTGGGCGTTCGCCCACTTGCTGGCCAATGGCAGCCTGGCCGACGTCGTGCTGTTCGGCAGCTTCCTGGTGTGGGCGGTGCTGTGCTTCCGATCGGCGCGCGGGCGCGGACCCATCGCCTTGAGCGGCACGCCCACCAGCACCGCGCTGGTCCGCACCCTGCTGCTGGGCGCCGCGGCCTGGGCCCTGGTGGCCTTCTGGGCCCATGGCGTGCTGATCGGCGTGCGGCCGTTCGGCTGAAACACTGTCAGAGCAGGCCGCGGATCTGCGCCATCAGCCGGGCCAGCCCCAGGTGCTGGCCGATTTCGCGCACCGCGCCGAGCTTGCGCGTGACCGCACAGCGCTGCTTGGGCGTCTGCGCCACGGCGCAGCCGACGCGGTCGCCAATGGCACCCATGTCCAGTACGCAGATCTTCATATCGGTTGCAGAGATTCAGGGACGGTCAGTCTCGCACAGCGTCAAAATGACGAAAACTCTGAGGGAAGCAATGAAATACCTGCACACCATGGTGCGCGTCACCGATCTGGACGCCTCCTTGAAGTTCTATTGTGAGGCCTTGGGACTGACCCAGCTGCGGCGCACCGACCACGAGGCGGGCCGCTTCAGCCTGATCTTCCTGGCCGCCCCCGGCGACACCGAGGCGCAGATCGAGCTGACCTACAACTGGGACCCGGAGGTCTACAGCGGCGGGCGCAACTTCGGCCATGTGGCCTATGCCGTGGACGACATCTACGCCACCTGCGAGCGGCTGATGGCGCATGGCGTGACCATCAACCGGCCGCCGCGCGACGGGCGCATGGCCTTTGTACGCTCACCCGACCAGGTCTCGATCGAGCTGCTGCAAAGCGGCGCGGCGCTGCCTCCTGCCGAACCCTGGGCCAGCATGCCCAACGTCGGCCAATGGTGATCAGCGTTGCACGCGGCCCTGCGCCAGCTCGAAACTCTGCTGGGCAAAGCGTCGCACGTCTTCGGCGTCGTGCGTGATCATCAGCATGGGGAGCTGCAAGCGCTCCAGCAGCGCGGCCAGCTCGTCGCGCATGCGTTCGCGCAAGGCGGGGTCCAGCGCTGAAAAGGGCTCGTCCAGCAGCAAGGCGCCGGGCTCGGACGCCAAGGCACGCGCCAGCGCCGTGCGCTGGCGTTGCCCGCCCGACAAGGCCTGCGGCAGCAGGCCGGCAACCTCGGTCAATTCAAAGCGCTGCAGGCTGCGCTCGACCACCGCCTCCATCTCGCTCGACGCGCTCGACGCAACCAGGCGGCGCGGGTTGAGCCAACCCTGCCGCAAGCCAAAGGCAATGTTCTGCCGCACGTTCAAGTGCGGAAACAGGGCGTAGTCCTGAAACACGAAGCCGAGCCGCCGCTGCCTGCTGGGCAGGTTCAGTCCGCGCGTGCTGTCCTGCAGCCATTGCGCATCGACGCGCACGCGGCCGAATTCCAGGTCCAGCAGGCCCGCCATGGCCTGCAGCATCAGGCTTTTGCCAGCGCCCGACGGCCCGATCACCACCACGCGCGACGCGTCGGTCTTGAATTGCACGTCGAGGCGGAATTCACGCCCATCGCTGACCAGGGTCTTGCGCAGCTCGATCTCGAAGCTCATGCCGGCCTCCGCGCGGCGCGCGGCAACAGCCGCCCCGCCAGCACCAGCACCAGCACGCAGACCACCGAGATGATCAGCACCAGCAATTGCGCCAGATCGTCCTGCCCGGCCTGCACGGCCTCATAGACCGCCAGCGACAGTGTTTGCGTGCGCCCGGGAATGCTGCCCGCCACCATCAGCGTGGCGCCGAACTCGCCCATGGCGCGCGCAAAGGCCAGCAGCACGCCGGCCAGGATGCCGCGCCAGGCCAGCGGCAGGCTGACCCTGAAGAACAGCGCCCACTCGCCCAGGCCCAGCACGCGGCCGGCACGCAGGAGCTGCGGATCCACGCCTTCGAAGGCGGCGCGGGCGGATTTCAAGACCAAGGGGAATGCCACCAGCGCGGCGGCCAGCGCGGCGCCCTGCCAGGTGAAGATCAACTCCACGCCCAGGCTGTCATGCAGCCAGGCGCCCAAGGCGCCGCGCCGTCCCACCAGCACCAGCAGGTAGTAGCCCAACACGGTGGGCGGCAGCACCAGGGGCAGGGTCAGGATCGCATCGAGCAGATCGCGCCCCGGAAACCGCCGGCGCGCCAGGACCTGCCCCAGCGTCACGCCCAGCACCAGATCGATCGCCGTCGCGCAGCCCGCCACCTTCAGTGACAGCGCCAGCGCCACCCAGGCATCGCCCCAGGCGCCCGGCCATGTTGGCGCCCAATGGTTCAAGGGCGCTCGAATCCGGATTGCGACAGCACCGCCTGTGCCGCAGGTGAAAGAAGGTAGGCGATGAACTGCCGCGCCAATTCGGCGTGCGGCGTTCCAGCCACGGCGGCGACCGGATACACGATGGGCTCTGGGGTCGGCACCGCCAAGGCCACACGCACCTTGTCGAGCGCGGTCCTGGCGTCGCTGGCGTAGGCAAAGCCAGCGTCCACCTCGCCGCGCGCCACGTAGTCAAGCGCCTGCCTGACATTGAGCGCATACACGGCCTTGCCCTCGACCGCGGCCCAAAGATGGGCGGCCTCCAGCGCGCTCTTGGCATAGCGGCCCGCCGGCACGCCGCTGGGCTGGCCCAGGGCAATGCGCTGGATCGATGCCTGCTTGAGTCCGTCAAGCTGGGTCAAGGCCTGGGTACCGTGCAGCGGCACGACCAGCACCAGCGAATTGCGCGCGAAGAGATGGCGCGAACCCGGCAGCAACAGGCGCTGGTCCTGGGCGCGGTCCATCGTCTGCGGGTCGGCCGTTGCCAGCACGTCCACGGGTGCGCCGCTCAGGATCTGAGCCAGCAAGGCATCGGACGCGGCGAAGTTGAAGGCCAGGTGCGCGCCGGGATGCCGGGCCTCGAAGCCGGGCGCCAAGGCCACGAAGGCATTGCGCAGGCTGGCCGCCGCCGATACGGTCAATGTCGCGCCGGTGTCCGCCGCGTGCGCAGACAGGCAGGCCATGGCCCATACCGCCATTTGTGCCGCCCACCTTCGAAAAATCTGCCGCCAAGCCATCGCCGCTCATTCGCCCTGTGGTCTGTACCGCTGCCCGTCGATCCCGCAGGCCCGCAGCGGTGGCACGCAATATAGCCTAGTGCCGCCGCGGGCACGGCCCCGTGCGACACTGCGCCCTATACGCTTTGAGTGCCCCGCCATGGATTCCAGCACGACATCCAGCAAAACATCCAGCACGACGGCCTCCCTGCCTTCGCATCGCTTCCGCCTCGGCGTGGTGGTGGCGCTGGTCCTGCTCGGGCTGACCGGCTACGTGGCGTTTACCTATGAGTTCCTGCCCTCGGCCTGGCGCTTCGTGGAACGCCGCCATCCGGCGCTCAGCGAGGTCGGCGTACGGGCCTTCACCTCGGCCGGCATCCCGGGCGACCCGCTGAACGTGGCTTTCGTGGGCACCGAGTCCGAACTCCAGCACCTGATGCTGAAGTCGCACTGGTTTGCCGCCGACCCCATCACCCTGCGCAGTTCCCTGCGCATCGCGCTCGACAGCGTTGTGCACAAACCCTATGACGACGCGCCCGTGAGCGACCTGTTCGTCAACGGGCGCCGCCAGGATCTCGCGTTCGAGCAGGCCGCGCACGGCGATCCGTCCCGGCGCCACCACGTGCGCTTCTGGATGGCCGAGCGACGCGACGCGCTCGACCGCGCCATGTGGATAGGCGCCGCCACGTTCGACGTCGGCGTGGGACTGAGCCACACCACGGGCCAGATCACCCACCACATCGCGGCCGAGGTCGACCAGGAGCGCGACAAGCTGCTGGCCGACCTGCAGTCCGGCGGCCAGATCACGGTGACCTGGATCGAGGGCTTCCAGACCGCGCTGGAAGGCAAGAACGGCGGCGGCGACCACTACCGCACCGATGGCCGGCTGGCGCTGCTCCAGCCGCTGCACCCAGACACCCCTGTACCCTGAAACTGCAGGCAACGTCTCGCCAACAGCACGAAATTTGATGCAATCTGCATCCATGGTCCGATGCTGCAATGCACAATACAAGCTTCAATCAGTCTGCAGGAGGCGACATGCGGCGTGTGGTGTTCAATCAGAAGGGCGGCGTCGGCAAATCCACCATCACTTGCAACCTGGCGGCCATTTCGGCCCAGCAGGGCCTGCGCACACTGGTGATCGACCTGGATTGCCAGGGCAATTCCAGCCACTACCTGCTGGGCCGGGGCGCCGAAGAGCCTGAGCTGCCCGGCGCCGCCGAGTTCTTCGAGACCACGTTGAAATTCAGCATCCGCACGCCCCAGACCAGCGACTTCATCGTCAACACGCCCTGGGAGAACCTGGACCTGATGCCCGCCAGCCCCTTGCTCGACGAACTGCACAGCAAGCTGGAGAGCCGCTACAAGATCTACAAGCTGCGCGACGCCCTGCAGGAGCTCGGCGATACCTACGACAGCATCTGGATCGACACCCCGCCGGCCCTGAACTTCTACACCCGCTCGGCCCTGATCGCCGCCGAACGCTGCCTGATCCCGTTCGATTGCGACGATTTTTCACGCCGAGCGCTCTACACGCTGCTGGACAACGTCAAGGAGATCGAAGCCGACCACAACCCGGACCTGAGCGTCGAGGGCATCGTCATCAACCAGTACCAGGCCCGCGCCGCGCTGCCGCAGCGCACCGTGCAGGAGCTGGTGGACGAAGGCCTGCCGGTCTGCCAGCCCTTCCTGAGCGCCAGCGTGAAGATCAAGGAGTCACACGAGCAGGCTCGCCCGATGATCCATCTCGACCCGCGCCACAAGCTGACGCAGGAGTTCGTGGCGCTGTTCCACGCGCTGGATTGAAAGCCTCGCATGCTCTCGGACGCCCCAAAAGAAAAAACCCGGCACATCGAGCCGGGTTGAATCCACCTATGTCCGGTGGCTGAGGAGATACACATCGAACGGTCCAAGTTCGATGGACGTAGATTAACGCAGACCACCTGATTGCGGGGGGTGGCGAGGCTTTCAAAGCCCAAAAGTTCGTGTAGGAATCCGCACAATCCCGAGCCAATATGGCAAAGACTGACGCGCCCAGCCCGCCAGGGTAGAGTGCGGCATGGATTTTTCGTTGTTCAGACACAGGCTGCGTCTCGGCTTTGCGCGCCTCGGGCGGTACCTCATGCCCAGGCCAAAAAGCCCGCTTCCCGTGCGTGCCGAGTGGCAGTTGGCGCAAGACCTGATCCAAGCCGTCGACCAGGGCGGCATTCCGCTCAACCCCGTGCGGGTCAACGCCATCGCCCGCAAGCTGGGGCTGGAGGTGTCGCGCCACGCGCCGGTGGAGGACACCATTGCACGCATCCGCGTGGCCCTGCAACGCGAGACGGCATCAAGGCGTCGTGCAGACGCCCGGGAGTAGGTCCATGCAGCACCGCCTTGTCTTTCGGCAATTGCTCGACGTCAATTCCTCCACCTACACCTACCTGGTGGGCGACCCGCTCAGCCGTGAAGCCGTGCTGATCGATACCGTGTTCGAGCAGCACCTGCGCGATCGCGCCCTGGTGGACGAACTCGAACTCAAGCTGGTGGCGGTACTCGACACGCATTGCCATGCCGACCACGTCACCGGCGCCTGGCTGATGCAGCAGGCCACCGCCTGCAGGATCGGCATCTCCAGGCGCTACGGCGCCGACCTGCAAGGCGCCGACTTGCTGCTGGACGACGGCGACCGCGTCTACTTTGGCTCGCGGCATCTGGAGGTGCGCGCTACGCCGGGCCACACCGACGGATGCCTCAGCTTCCTGAGCGACGACCAGGACGATCCGCGCCGCGTGTTCACCGGCGACGCCCTGCTGATCCGCGGCACCGGGCGCTGCGATTTCCAGCATGGCAGTGCCCTGACGCTGTACCGCTCCATTACCGAGCAGCTGTTCACCCTGCCCGGCGACTGCCTGGTGTTTCCCGGCCACGACTATGCGGGACGCACCATGTCCACCATTGCCGAAGAACGCCAGCACAACCCGCGCATCGGCGGCCAGGCCCAGGCGCGCGACTTCGTCGGCTTCATGGAAAACCTGCAGCTGCCGCATCCCAAGCATTTGGCCGTGGCCCTGCCCGCCAACCTGCGCTGCGGCAAGCCGCAAGACGGCGCGGCACCTCGCCTGGCGGACTGGGGCCCTGTGCGGCAGACCTACGCTGGACTGCTCGAGATCGAGCCGGACTGGGTCGCCAGCCATCTGCGCGAGCTGACCCTGGTCGACGTGCGGGAGCCCGAGGAGCTGGGCGGCGAACTCGGCCGCATCGCCGGCGCGCTGAACATTCCCTTGAACCAGCTGCGCGGCCGCATGGCCGAGCTGCCGCGCGACAAGCCGGTGGTGTCGGTCTGCCATTCGGGCATGCGCTCGGGCCAGGCCACGGTGATCCTGCGCCAGGCCGGCTTCGAGCGCGTGGCCAATCTGCGCGGCGGCATGTTGCTGTGGCAGCACATGGGCTACGCCAGTTAGTGGCCCACCCCTAGAAAACATCTGGCTTCCCCTCAGAGGAATTCGGCCTATTTCGGCTACGCTGTGCAGCCGATATGACGCAGCAAACCTCGCCCGGCTTTACGCTCAGTTTTCCCCGCCTCGTCGCTCCTCAGCTCAGTCGCTACCTGGTTCACAACCCGAACCTGTCGGACTGGCTGGAAGACTGTGCCGACGTCAGCCTGGTACTGGCCGTGGCACCCGCCGGCTTCGGCAAGACCACCGCCATGCTGGCCCTGCACGAGCGCCTGCGCGAGAACGGCATGCACACGGCGTGGATACAGCTCAGCGCCGACGACAACCACCTCGAACGCTTTTGCAGCCTGATGCTGTCGGCCTTGAGCGCGGACCTGCTCGAGGGCGCCATGCCCGCGCCGGCGCCGCCGCCCAACATGATGGACGCGCCCTACGCCGGCTCGGGCCTGGGGCAGCGGCTGCTGGAGTCCATCTCCAGCCTGCAGCAGGATTGCGCCATTTTTCTGGACGATTTCGACCATCTCAAGGACCCGCGCGCCATCGACCTGATGCAGCGCCTGATCGAACGCCTGCCTCCGAGCTGCAAGCTCTTCATCACCGCGCGCAGCACCCCGCCGCTGCGTTTCTACAAGTGGAAAGCCCAGGGCCGGTTGCTGCAGATCGGCATGGCCGAGCTGTGCTTCGATTTCGACCAGGCCGAGCAGTTCCTCAACCACCGGCACCACCTGGAGCTGGATGTGTCCAGCGTGCGGCGCCTGCTCAATGCCACGGAGGGCTGGCCCGCCGGCCTGCAGCTGGCGGCGCTCGCGCTCAAGGCGCGGGACGACCGCCAGGGCTTCATCGCCAATTTCTGCGAGCAGACGGCCGACATCGGCCGCTATCTCTACGACGAGGTGTTCTGGGACCAGAGCGACGAGATCAAGCAATTCCTGCTGCGGACCAGCATCGTCAAGCAGCTCAACCCCGGCATCTGCAATGCCGTGACCGAATCGCAGCACGCCATCACGCTGCTGCGCCAGCTGGAACAGCAGAGCCTGTTCATCCTGCGCATGGGCGCAGCCGGCAACGAGTACCGCTATCACCCGCTGTTTGCCGAGTTCCTGCAGCGCCGGCTCAACGAAGACCACCCGGAATGGCTGCCCGCCTTGCACGGCCGCGCCGCCGCCTGGTACCTGCAGATCGGCGAGCACGCCAGCGCCATCGACCACTCGCTCAAGGCAGGCCACCATGAGCAGGCCTGCGAGATCCTGCTCAGCTACGTCTGGCAGGCGCTGGCGCGCGGCCACACCAGCACCTGTCGGCATTGGCTGGGCGCCATTCCCAAGCCGGTGCTGTCGCGCTATCCGGAACTGCTGGTGGCGCTGGCCTGGGCCTGCATCTTCAGGCATGAATACACCCTGGCCAGCGAAGTCGCGCGGCAGCTCAAGTCCGAGCCCGCGGTGCAGGGCCTGCACGAATACCGCGTGCTGGAGCCGCTCTCGCTGGCCCTGATGGACCGGGTGGCCGAATGCGAAGCCGCCCTGCAGCGCTACGACGGCGTGCCGCTGTCCGGCATGAGCGACGCGATCTTGGAGTGCCTGCGCGCCTACGTGGACCTCGTTTCGCAGCGGTTTGCCCAGGCCATCAGCAAGGCCGAGGCGGCCCGCAGCCAGCTCAAGCGCCTGGGCAGCATCTACGGCATGACCTATGCGCTGGGCATCATCGGCTACGCCCTGCTGGCCCAGGGCAAGGCCCGCGAAGCCGTGGCGATGCTGGAGCCCCATTACGACGAACTCAGCAAGAGCCTGGGGCGCCAGAGCATCAGCACCGCCTGCGTGGGCGCCTTCCTGGCCGGGGCCCTCTACGAGCTGGGCGAATTCACGCAGGCGGAAGCGCTGGCGAACGAATACCTGGACCAAAGCACCGAGCTGCTGGCCCTGGATGCCAGCGCGATCCTGTACCGCATCGTCGCGCGCGCGCATTGCCGTCGCGCCCATTTCAGCGAGGCGGCCCGCAGCGTGCAGGCCGGCATCGACATGGGCCGCTCCCTGAGCATGCCGCGCATCGTCGCCACCCTGCGCATGGAACAGCAATACCTGGCCATGCAGCAGTTCGATCACGGCCTGCCCGTGGACTTCGATCGCATCGCCCTGCAGCCCGTGGGCTGGGCCTTCGCGCCCGACCGGCTGACCCCCATCAACGACGTGGAAGACCCTGCCGTTGCGCAATGCCGGCTGCGCCTGCGCGAAGGCAAGGCCGGCGAGGTGGTGGCCAGCTGCACCGAGGGCCTGGCCCTGGCGCTCGAGCACGGCCGCATGCGCCGCGTGCTCAAGCTGCACCTGCTGCGAGCCGTGGCGCAGCAGCAGCTGGAAAATCCCGAGGCCGCCTCGGCCGACATGGAAGCCGCCCTGCGCATCGAAGCCCAATACGGCCTGAGCGCCAGCTTCTGGGAGGAAGGTTCCGCCATTCCCGAACTGCTGCGGCAATGCCTGGACGAGGGCCTGACCGCCAACCCCTATCCCCAGGTCGCGGCGCTGCTGGCCAGCGCACCCGCCAGCGTACGGCCGGCAGAAGCCGCCGCCAGGACAGCACCCCAGGGCGCGGCCCCAGGCACGCCGCTTCCAGTCCATGGGCTGGCGCCGGAGGAAGACGGCCAGGCGGCCGAACCCGGCCTGTCGCAAGGCATTGCGCCCGGTCTGTCCCCGCGTGAATTGCAGATCCTGCAATGCCTGGCGGCGGGCATGCCCAACAAGCAGATCGCCAGCAGCCTGCACATCTCCGAGCCCACGGTGAAATTCCACTTGCGCAACATCAACCACAAGCTGGACGCCCGCAACCGCACCCATGCGGTGTTCATCGCGCGCGAACGGGGCTGGGTGCAATAGCCAGCAGCCTCCCCCCCCCGCCTGACCATCCCTATCCATCCCCGGCGCCAATAGCGTCAAAAAATCACGCGCCATGTGGCTGCCGTGAGGCCGGATCTACGCGGTTACCCTGATAGAAAAACACGAAACCTATCCTTTTGGATGGCTATGACTAACCCTATACCCATCCCTAACCAAGCCTTACGGACGGCGACGTTGCGGATAGCGCACGCATAAAGTGCACTCCCCGCCCCAAGTTTTGGACAACTCCCATCCTTGGTGCGTGATCCGAAGTATTGAATGACGCAGCAAAGCGACCCATGCTCGATCTGACCGATCTGAACACGCGCCCCTCCCGCACCGCCGGCACGCAAGCACGCGGCGCGGCCGGGCGTTCCGTCGAGCTGGACGCGCGCAGCGACTCCGCGTCCCCCATCATCCTGAACGACGGCGCCACGCGCAGCCGGTCGAGCCAGGCCCAGACCCAGCAGCAACCGTCCCAGATGCCCGCACTGGGCGCCAGTTGGCGGCACGCCATGATCCAGGCCCTGGGTACGCGCGGCATCAATGTGGACGAGTTGCTGACCCGCCTGAACGTCTCGCCCGACGAGCAGGATCCGCGCGTGCTGTCCGACGGCTACAACCAGCTCTGGAGCCTGGCCGTGACCCAGACCGGCGACCCCGCGATCGGCTTGACCGTCCCCGCCCACCCGCTGGTGGCGCTGGGCATGCTGGCCCATCTGGTGCTGGCCGCCAGGACCCTGGGCGACGCCATGCGCTACCTGCTGCGCTTCTCGCCGCTGCTCTCGCCCACGCTGCACCTCGAGATGCAAAGCACCGGCGCCACGCAATGCCTGACCCTGAGCATTCTTGGCGGCATGCAGCCCAGCCCCCTGCAGCGCGTGGACTTTGTGGCCAACGTGCTGCTGCACGCCTTGCGCTGGATCACGGCGAGAGATGTGCGCCCCGTTCGCATCGAATACCCATTCGCCCAGCCGGCCGACCCCGCGCCCTGGCAAAAGGCCATGGGCTGCGAGGTTCGATTCGACGCCGACGAATTCCGCATGGTCTTCAACAAGGCCGATTTCGACATCGAGATACCGACGGCCAATGCCGACGTGGCCGAGCTCTGCGAGCGCAACGCCTCGCAGGTCATGCAGCAGCGCGGCGCCAATGTGCAGATGCGCGTGCGCCAATTGCTGCTACAGGAACTGGCCAAGGGCGACCCGCGCCGCGACATGATCGCCTCGCAGCTGTGCATGAGCGAGCGCACCCTGCAGCGCCGCCTGCTCGAAGAGAACACCAGCTTCGTGAAGTTGGTCGACGAAACCCGCCGCGAGCTGGCCCAGCGCTTCCTCGCCAAGGGCGATATTTCCCCCACCGAAATGAGCTTCGCCCTGGGCTTTGCAGACCCCAGCAATTTCTACCGAGCCTGCAAGCGCTGGTTCGGTCATTCGCCCGCGCAATTGCGGTGCGCATCCTGATAGTTATCACTTAAATTTCCAAAATCATCAAACACCGTGAACGGCCAAAATGGCCGATGTTCACGGTGTTTTTCTTTGCTTCAATCAAAAAAAGATTGGCTCACAAGATGAGCCAATGTAAAGAAATTGAATAGCCACGGGAGTAACCCGGACGCGCGTTGCGGAGCATTCTCAGTGTTCCTACTCCCCACCGAACGGAGGGCGCGCAAAGTCAATAGCTTGGCTCGCAAAGTCACTTGTTTTTGTGAACTAGATCGCATGATTCGTTCACGCCGCTGACAAACGAAGGCAAAGAAAGTTCCCACCGGAGCGATCTTTAAAAAGGGGCAACACCCCACCGCTAGAGATCTGGCAGTGCGTGAAAAAGCAAGAGTCCAAGTCCAACTCAGTAAGTCAATTCATCAATCAGGAGATACACATGAAATTCTTCAAGCTGTCCGCTGTTGCTGCCCTGCTCGCTGGCGCCGCCCTGTCCGCTTCGGCCATGACCTCCATCGACGACGAATCGCTGGCTCAAGTCAGCGGTCAAGACGGTGTGTCG
>Ga0213872_10000154_pt1 | contig 63158 bp, 56 predicted proteins | sample VelepicomBERX_R2_FD_160071 | JGI IMG/M metagenome (GOLD analysis project Ga0213872, IMG submission 160071) | Rhizosphere microbial communities from Vellozia epidendroides in rupestrian grasslands, the National Park of Serra do Cipo, Brazil - RX_R2 | ecosystem: Host-associated > Plants > Roots >... | reverse complement strand
ATTTTCCAACGTCGCATGAACCTATCGCTCCTGCAAGCTCTCACCGAAATGCTGCTGAACAGGGCTGAGCAGGAATTCGATCACCCGGCGGCGACCGGTCTTGATCTCCGCCGAGATATTCATGCCTGGTGAGATATGAACCAGCCTGCCGTCGACGTCGATCTGCTTCTGATTCAGCCGTAACGTCGTTGGAAAAATGGCGCCGTCGTTCCGAGCCGAACCGGCATCTCGTCTGCTGCCGACGTCGTTCGATATTTCGTCGGGACTCACTACGTCTGCAGCGACGTGAACGACTGTGGCTTCAACCGTGCCATAACGTGTATAAGGAAAGGTCTCGAACTTGATCGTCGCGCGCTGACCATCACGGACGAAACCAATGTCCTTGTTCTCCAGTCTCACTTCGGCCAATACATCTGCCCGATCGGGGACAATAACGAGAAGCGTCTGGGCGGGTGTTACGACACCGCCGGCCGTATGGACGGCCAACTGCTGGATCGTGCCGTCTACCGGTGCTATCAACTGAGCCAGGCGCGATCGGCGTGACGCCTTGGTTGACTCGGCGGCGAGCTGCTGAAGTCTGAGATGCGCGTTGGCTCGGCGATCGTGCAGACTGCGGATGGTCTCGGCTTGTTGTGCAGCAAGGGCTTGCTGGCTTTCGTTCAAAGCCGCTACGACTTCGATCTTGTGCGCGCGTGCTGTGGCAAGGTCTTTCTCGAGTTCAAGGCGGTCGCGAGTCCGATCCTGGCCGACATGGTTGGCGACGAAACCTTGATCGGCCAGAGTTTGAAAATCGGCTTCGCGGCGACGCGCCATCGGCACAGTGGCTTCCAGCTTGTCAACTTGCCTGTCGACGGTCTGCGTTTCGGCACGGTGTCGGTTTATTTCAGCCTTTAGGCGCGTGAGCTTTCCTTGGATGTCGGCCCACTCGCTGACGAGTCGTGCCTTAGCAGAAGGGCGGTCCAGTTGCACCAATTCAATCTCGCCTGCCAACCGAGGCGTCGTATCGTGTGTCATCCCGTAGAGGAGAGCGCCGGTGCGAAGGAACTCCGACGCGGCTGCGGATTGGTCTTCGGCGACCCTGCTGCGATCGGCGTCCGCCTGTGTTGAGTCGAGCTCGATAAGTGGTTGGCCTGCTTGGACATGATCGCCATCCTTGACGTGAATCGCCCTGACGACGCTGGCCTCGAGCGGCTGTATCAGCTTGCTGCCATCGCTGACCTTGATACGCCCCTGGGCTACGGCGACAATGTCGATCTGTCCGAGGCAAGCCCATAGCAAGGCGATCAGGAAAAGTAGGCAGATCGCGAGCGCCGCGCGGCGTGGCGCCGGATGTGGCGGCGTTTCCTGCAAGGCCATTGCCGCCGGCAGAAACGCGCGTTCGTCGGCCAGGCGGGCCGGGCCGGCGAGCTGCTCGCGCGCGTCCCAGGCCGCTTTGACGATGGCGCCGTATCGGGCCAGCAACTCGGCGACCGGATGGCGAAGCTGGCGGGTCGCACCCGCGCCGCCGATGTTCGTCGGCCAGCTCATGCCGAAACTCCTCCGGTTTGCACGGCGCCCTGCATCTGCCACAGGTAGGCGTAGAGCCCTCCGGGCCGGCCGACAAGCTCGTCGTGTCGCCCTATCTCGACGATGCGGCCTCGGTCCATCGCGATGATCCGGTGGGCATGCCGCACGGCGCTGAGCCGATGCGCGATGATGAAGACCGTCCGCCCTTTCGCGATAGCTGCCATGTTCTTCTGGATAACCGCTTCGCTCTCGTAGTCGAGCGCGCTCGTCGCCTCGTCGAAAATTAGGATGCGCGGCTGGATAAAAAGCGCGCGAGCGATCGCGATGCGCTGACGCTGGCCCCCCGATAGATTTGCCCCTTGTTCGCCGACGACGGTGTCGTAACCCTCGGCGAGTTCAGCGATGAAGTCGTGAGCACCGGCCAGCTTGGCGGCGCGAATCACGGTTTCCAGTGGCGCGGCCGGGTCGGCGATCGCGATGTTCTCGCGCACGCTGCGGTTGAACAGCGCGCTCTCCTGCAGCACTACGCCGACCTGGCGACGCAGTTGCGCGGCGTTGATGATCGCAATGTCGTGCCCGTCGAAGAGAATGCGGCCCGACTCCGGGATGTAAAGGCGCTGGACGAGCTTGGTCAGTGTGCTCTTGCCGGAACCGCTGCGTCCGACGATGCCGACGACCTCGCCGGGCTGCACGTCGAGGCTCACCTCGCGCAGGACCGGCTGTGCATCGGCGCGATAGCGGAAGCTGACCTTGTCGAGCGTCACTCGGCCTTGTACGCGCGGCAGCGGACTCGTGCTCTGTGGCGGCAGCTCGGTGCGGGTGTTGAGGATGTCGCCGAGTCGCGCCATCGACAGACCCAACTGCTGGAAGTCGGTCCACAGCTGCGCGGTGCGCATGATGGGCTGCGCGACCCGGCCGGCAAACATATTGAAGGCGACGAACATACCCACGGTCAGCGCGCCGTTTATCACGAGATGGGCGCCGTACCAGAGCGTGGCGGCGCTGACGAGCTTGCCGATGAGGTCGACGCCTTCGTTGCCGTAGCGTCCCAACATTTCGCAGCGCAAACTCGTGGCCACATAGGCCGCCAGCTGATCGTCCCAGCGCTTGACCATCTGTTGCTCCAGCGCGCCGGCCTTGACGGTCTGGATGCCAGTGACGGTCTCGACAAGCAAAGCCTGGTTCTCGGCGCCGCGTGCGAACTTCTCTCGCAGGCGGCCTCGCAGCGCTGGCACGACGCTCAGGCTCAGGAGGAAATAGAGCGGCAGTGAGGCCAGCACGATCAGCGTCAACGGCATGCTGTAGGCGAACATCACCGCAATGAAGACAACCGAGAACAGCACGTCAATGACTAGCGTCAGCGCGTTGCCGGTCAGGAACTGCCGGATGTTCTCGAGCTCGCGCACACGCGCGACGGAGTCGCCGACACGCCGCGTTTGAAAGTACGACAACGGCAGGTGCAGCAGATGGCGGAACAGGCGGGCACCGAGCTCCACGTCGATGCGGCTGCTTGTATGGCTGAGGACATAGGAGCGCAGTACGTTGAGCGCGCTCTCGAAGATCATGACGACGACTAGTCCCGCTACCAGCACGTCCAGCGTCGTCACGCCGCGGTGCACCAGCACCTTGTCCATCACGACCTGGAAAAATAGCGGCGAGACCAACGCGAACAGTTGGAGGAACAGCGAGACGATCAGTACTTCGCTGAGAAGGCGGCGATGTTTGACGAGGCTCGGCACGAACCAAGAGAAGTCGAACTTGCCGAGCGAACCGGCTAGGCTCGCGCGGCTACTGATCAGGATGAGCGCGCCAGTCCACTGAGCAGCAAAGGCTTCGACGGGTTCGATGGTCGGTCGGGCGCCCTCCGCAGCGCTCTCGGCTGTCGGGGCGATCAAAAGTACTCGCTGTCCGTCGCATTGCGCGAGCACCACCACGCCACCATCGGCCATGAAGGCGAGTGCAGGCAGCGGCAGCAAGGACAGACGTGTTGAACTGCTGTTGCTGACTTTGGCCCTCAGGCCAAGGTGCTGAGCCGCGCGTAGCAGGTCTGCTCGAGAGGCCTGGCCAGATGGGCTCATAGCCATCTGGTGCCGCAGCGCTGCAGGGTCCACTGGCACACGATGGAGGCGCGCTGCGATGCATAGTGCGACGAGCCCGCAGTCATGGGCAGGAATCCGGGTGTCAGCCGCGATTCCATCGTTCGGCTGCTCATGGGAGGTGCACATCTCCGACTGCGACAGGAATGCCGGTACCGTTGTTAATGCTTGACGCGAAATTAAATCTTGCAAAAATCTTTCAGAGTCGCGACGATCGATCAAATCCGAGCGCGTGTCCGTGATCTAGCGCAAATGGATGCGCGCGTGGGACTTCAAATCGCCACTCGCAGGCCGAGTTCGCGCAAGACGGGGGCGACCGGTGGCTCCCCGCGGGGCGAAGGCCACGCCCGCGGGAGACGGCTTTAGCTCGCGAGCACCCCCGGCAGCTCGGCCGCGAGAAAGTCGAGCAGCGCCCGCACCGCCGGCAGCATGCCGCGGCGCGTCGGCACGATCGCGTGGATGTCGTCGGCCGGGCTCTGCCAGCCCGGCAGCACGGCGACGAGCCGGCCCTCGGCGAGCGCGGGGGCGGCAATGCGCAGCGGCAGCAGCGCGACGCCGACGCCCTCGAGCGCGGCCTGGTACTGGACCGCGAAGTCGCTGCAGAGCAGGCGCGGGCGGTGCGGCACCTCGACGCGCTCGCCGCCGTCCACCGCGACGAGCGTCCAGCGCTGCTCGGGCCCGCCGCGCAGGGCCGCGACCGTCGCGAGGCCCGCGAGTTGCTCGGGCCGGCGCGGTCGACTGCGGCCCAGCGCGCGCGGGCTCGCGACGAGCGCCAGGCGCGCCGCGGCGAGCCGTCGCGCGACGAGGCCGGGCTCGAGCGGCAGCGCGCTGCCGCTCACGCGCAGCGCGACGTCGACCTGCTCGTCGATCAGGTTCACGCGCCGGTCGGTCGCGTCGAGCTCGATGCGCACCTTGGGGTGCGCGCGCATGAAGCGCGCGAGCAGGGCCGCGAGGTGGTACTGCGCCATCACGACCGGGCAGCTCAGGCGCAGCGTGCCGGCCGGCTCGGCACGCAGCGCGGCGACGGCCTGCTGCGCGGCCTCGGCCTCGACGAGCATCGCCGCCGCGTGGGCCTGCAGCGCGCGGCCGGCCTCGGTCAGCGCGAGGCGGCGCGTGCTGCGCTGGAACAGGCGCGCGCCGAGCTGCGCCTCGAGCGCCGTGATGCGCCGGCTCAGCCGCGACTTGTCGATATGGGCGAGGCGCTCGACCGCGCTGAAGCCGCCGTGCTCGGCCACGAGCGCAAAGTAGCGCAGGTCGTTGAGGTCGAGCATTGGCGTCATGGTTGCAACAATGATTTGATGAATTGCAGGATTATCAGGAATTACTTGCACGACTATCGTTGATCCTGTTCGCAACCCACAGGAGAGACCTCATGCAACCGCGCCTGAACTTCTACAAGGCCAGCCCCGACGCGATCAAGGCGATGCTCGGGCTCGAGCAGCGCATCGGCGCGAGCGGCCTCGAGCCCGCGCTCGTCGAGCTCGTGCGCCTGCGCGCCTCGCAGCTCAACGGCTGCGCCTACTGTCTCGACCTGCATACGAGCGACGCGCTCAAGGGCGGCGAGAACCCGCGCCGGCTCGCGCTGCTCGCGGCCTGGCACGAGACGGCGCTGTTCAGCCCGCGCGAGCAGGCCGCGCTGCGCTGGACCGAGTCGCTCACGCGCGTCGCCGACACCCATGTGCCCGACGCCGACTGGGACGCCGTGCGGCCGCATTTCAGCGAGCAGGAGCTGACCGACCTGACCCTGCTCGTGATCGCGATCAACGGCTGGAACCGCCTCGCGATCGCGTTCCGCAAGCTGCCGGACTGAAGCCCGGCCTCATTCGCGCGTCGTCGAGGTACGGAACACCGCGACCGCCTCGAGCAGGCGCTGGGCCTGCTCGCGCAGGCTCTCGGCCGCCGCGGCCGACTGCTCGACGAGCGCGGCGTTCTGCTGCGTCATCTGGTCGAGCTGGGTCACCGACTGGTTGACCTGGTTCACGCCCTGGTTCTGCTCGCTCGCGGCCGACGAGATCTCGCCGATGATGTCCTGGACGCGCTGGACCCCGGCGACGATCTCGGTCATCGCGCCGCCGGCGTCCCGCACGAGCGAAGTGCCGGCCTCGACGCGGTCGACGCTCGCCTCGATCAGGCCCTTGATCTCGCGCGCGGCCGTCGCGCTGCGCTGCGCGAGGCTGCGCACCTCGCCGGCGACGACGGCGAAGCCGCGGCCCTGTTCGCCCGCGCGCGCGGCTTCGACGGCCGCGTTCAGCGCGAGGATGTTGGTCTGGAACGCGATGCCGTCGATCGTGCCGATGATGTCGGCGATGCGCTTGGAGCTCGCGTTGATCTCGTCCATGGTCGTGACGACCTGGGCGACGACGCCGCCGCCGCGCCCGGCCGCCGCGGCCGCCGCGGCGACGAGCTGGTCGGCCGTGCGCGCCGCGTCGGCGGTCTGGCCGACCGTGCCGGTCAGCTCGGCGAGCGCGCCCGCGACGCTCTGCAGGTTGGACGCCGTGTGCTCGGTGCGCTGCGACAGGTCCTGGTTGCCGGTCGCGATCTCGCTGCTCGCGGTGCCGATCGAGTCGACCGAGTTGCGCACCGCGCCGATCGCCGTCGCCAGGCGCTCGCGCATCGCCTCGGCCTGCTCGGTCAGCCGGCCGATCTCGTCGCGCTGCGTGCTGTGCACCGAGTGCGTGAGGTCGCCGTCGGCGATCTGGCCGATCTGCGCGATCAGCGCCGCGAGCGGTTCGGCGACCCAGCGCCGCATCATCCAGTGCAGGCCCGCGACGAGGGCGACGATGCCGAGCAGCAGCAGGCTCCAGAAGACCGCGAGCGTGCGGTGCTGGGCCGCCATGGCCTCGGACATCGAGACCTGGGCGACGACCCAGTTGCCGGTCTTGGCGCTGCGGCGCAGGACCGCGAACGCGTCGCTCATGCCCGTGCCGAGCAGGTCGGGCACCTGCGCGAGCGTGGCGGCGTCGCCCTGCAGCGCGGCGAGCGTCTTCTCGAAGCCCGGCGCGACGTCGGCGACGAGCTTGCCGCGCGCGCTCGGGTGGGCGAGGAAGGTCGCCTTGCTCGGGTCCTTGCCGATCGAGACGATGTAGGCGCCGCCGTGGGCGTAGAAATGCGCGCCGTCGCTCATGTGCGCGATCGCGTTCTCGAACGCGTCGAGGTCGAAGCCGATGAACAGCAGGCCGACGAGCTTGCCTGCGGCGTCGTGGATGGGCTCGTAGCGCGTCATGTACGCGCGCCCGAACAGCACGGCGCGGCCCTCGTAGGGCTGGCCCGCCATCAGCTGGGCGTAGGCCGGGTGCTGGTGGCCGAGCAGGGTGCCCATCGCGCGCGCGCCGCTGGTGTTCTTGAGCGAGGTCGTGATGCGCTGGAAGTCGTCGCCCTTGAGCGCGAACACCGTCGCGACGCCGCCGGTCGCTTCGCTGAAATGGTCGACCTGCGCGAAGTTGCCGTTCAGCGGGCCGGCGGCGTCGCCGAGCGTGCCGCTCGCCTCGTCGAGCTTGAAGTCGCCGCTGAACGCGGCGTGGAACGCGCCGAAGTTGCGCTGCACGAGCTGGCGCGCGGTGCCGTCCATCGCGTCGATCGAGTCGACGAGCGACTGGGCCTTGTCGCCGACCCAGGTTTCGGTGCTGCGCTGGGCGTCGCGGCTCAGCAGCGTGCTCGTGACGCCGCTGACGACGAGCAGGATGCCGGCGATCGCGGCCGCGCCGATCAGCGACACGCGTCGCGCGATCGACGGGCCTGCCGCGGGGGTAGCGGTGGCGGAAAGGGAAGGGCGCGGGTAAGCCACGGCGTGTCTCCGTCCAAGGACATTGCTGCTATGTCCCGGGACGTCCCGCCGCGCTCAACACCGCGACCCATGGCGCCCGGGGGGCGCGGAAACGAATTCTCTGAACCGTGGCGGCCGCGTCAGGCGGCGATCGCGGCTTCCATCAGACCCATGTCGGCGCTGCTCATCAGGCCTTCGATGTCCATCAGGATCAGCATGCGGTCGGCGACCGAACCGATGCCGGTGATGAAGCTCGTGTCGACGGCGCTCGCGCTGAGTTCGGGGGCCGGGCGGATCGCGTCGTGGGTGAGCTGGAGCACGTCGGAGACCGAGTCGACGACGGCGCCGACCACGCGGTTCTTGACGTTCAGGACGATCACGACGGTGAAGCTGTTGTACTCGGCCGACGGGCAGCCGAGCTTGAGGCGCAGGTCGACGATCGGCACGATCACGCCGCGCAGGTTCACGACGCCCTTGATGAACTCGGGCGCGTTGGCGATGCGCGTCGGCGCCTCGTAGGAGCGGATTTCCTGGACCTTGAGGATGTCGATGCCGTATTCCTCGCTGCCGAGGCGGAAGGTCAGGTACTCACCGCCGCCGGCGGGCGCGCCGCTGTTCTTGATCGTGAGGGCGCCTTCGGGGCGCAGGGCCGGGACGTTGGAGGTGCTCATGTGAATGGCCTCTTTCGGGGGTATCAGTGGCGGGAGCGGCGCACGAGGCTGCCGATGTCGAGAATCAGCGCGACCCGGCCGTCACCCATGATGGTTGCGCCGGACACGTCGTTGACCTTGCGGTAGTTGGCCTCGAGGTTCTTGACGACGACCTGCTGCTGGCCGAGCAGTTCGTCGACGAGCAGGGCGACGCGGCCGCCCTCGGCCTCGACGACGACCATGATGCCGCTCGCGTTCTCGAAGTCGAAGCGCGGCACGTCGAAGATCTGCTCGAGCGAGATCACCGGCATGTACTCGTCGCGGACCTCGACGACGCGGCCCGAGCCGGCGATCGTCTTGACCGTGTCGGCCTCGACCTGGAAGGACTCGACAACCGAGGACAGCGGCAGGATGTAGACCTCTTCGCCGACGCCCACGCTCATGCCGTCCATGATGGCCAGGGTCAGCGGCAGGCGCACCGAGACCTTCATGCCGTAGCCTTCGGCCGAGTCGATCTCGACGGTGCCGCCGAGCTGGGTGATGTTCTTCTTGACGACGTCCATGCCGACGCCGCGGCCGGACACGTCGGTGACCTGCTCGGCCGTCGAGAAGCCCGGCGCGAAGATCAGGTTCCAGACCTCCGAGTCGCTCATGCCGTCCGGCGCGTCGATGCCTTTCTCGCGCGCCTTCTTGATCAGCTTGTCGCGGTTCAGGCCGCGGCCGTCGTCGCGCACCTCGATCACGATCGAGCCGCCCTGGTGCGAGGCGACGAGCGTGATCGTGCCGTGCTCGGGCTTGCCCTTCGCGGCGCGGTCCTCGGGCGACTCGATGCCGTGGTCGCAGCTGTTGCGCACGAGGTGGGTCAGCGGGTCGGTGATCTTCTCGACGAGGCTCTTGTCGAGCTCGGTCGCCTCGCCCTGCGTGACGAGCTCGACCTTCTTGCCGAGCTTGGCCGCGAGGTCGCGCAGCATGCGCGGGAAGCGGTTGAACACGACCGACATCGGAATCATGCGGATCGACATCACCGATTCCTGCAGGTCGCGCGTGTTGCGCTCGAGGTCGGCAAGGCCCGACGACAGCTGCTGGTAGATCGCGGGGTCGAGGCCGCGGCTGTTCTGCGCGAGCATGGCCTGCGTGATCACGAGCTCGCCGACGAGGTTGATCAGCTGGTCGACCTTCTCGATCGAGACGCGCAGCGTCGACTGGTCGGGGCCGCCGGCCGGCTTGGCCTCGGGCTTTGCCGCGCCCGCGGCAGGCTTGGGCGCCGTTGCGACGGCGGCCTGGGGCTCGACGACCTTGACCTCGCCTGGAGCCGCGCCGGGCATGCCCGGCGCGTCGTCGAAGAAGCCGTAGCCGGGGTCGGGCGGGTTCTCCTTGGGCGGCGCGCCGGGCGCGTCGTCGTGGAAGCCGTAGCCGGGGCCGTGCGGCAGCAGCTTGACCTGCTCGCGCGCGACGTGGAAGGTGAACAGGTCGAGCAGCTCGTTGTCGGTCGAGCTCGTCAGGACCTTGAAGCGGCGGATGCCGTCGGCGGCCATGCCGGCGTCGAGCGGCTCGATCGTGCCGAGGTCGGTGATCTCCTTGAACAGGTCGATCAGGTTGTCGGCGACGGCCGGGTCGGGCAGCGGGCCGACCTGCAGCTCGAGCAGGCGCGCCGAGGTCGTCCGGGCCGGCGCCGGGGCGGCCGGAGCGGGCGCGGCCGCCTTGGGCGCGGGGGCCGCGGCGGTCGTGCCCTGCAGGACGCCGCCTTCGCACAGTACCTTGACGTTCGCGACGAGCTGGCCCGTCTCGACGATCTCGGTGCTCACGCCCTGGTGGCGCGCGAGCTGGCCGCGCAGCGCGTCGCCGGACTGCAGCAGCACGTCGACCATCTGCGTGGTCGGCTTGAGTTCGTGGCGGCGCAGCTTGTCGAGCAGCGTCTCCATCTGGTGGGTCAGCTCGGCGACGTCGGCGAAGCCGAAGGTCGCGGCGCCGCCCTTGATCGAGTGGGCGCAGCGGAAGATCGCGTTGAGCTCTTCGTCGTCGGCCGTCTCGATGTTCAGGTTGAGCAGCAGCTGCTCCATCTGGTCGAGGTTCTCGCCGGCTTCCTCGAAGAAGACCTGGTAGAACTGACTCAGGTCGATGCCGGCGGCGCTGCTGGCTTCGGAAGACATCTCTGCCATTTGCTCGGGCTCCGTGTCGGTCTGGTTCAGCGAATGACTTTACCAATGACCTCGATCAGCTTGGCGGGGTCGAAGGGCTTGACGAGCCAGCCCGTCGCGCCGGCGGCACGGCCGGCCTGCTTCATCTGGTCGCTCGACTCGGTCGTCAGGATCAGGATCGGCGTGGTCTTGAACTTCGGGTTGTCGCGCAGCTTCTTGGTCAGGCTGATGCCGTCCATGCGCGGCATGTTCTGGTCGGTCAGCACGAGGTCGAAATCGCGCGTCGAGGACTTTTCCCAGGCGTCCTGCCCGTCCACCGCCTCGACCACGTTGAATCCCGCATTCTTGAGCGTGAAGGAAACCATCTGGCGCATCGACGCGGAATCGTCAACTGCAAGGATTGAATGCATCGTCATCTCCGGGGAAAACTCTTGGCTGGGTGGTTTTGGGAGGGTTTTTTACTGCAGGGAATCAGAACAGCTCGATCGAGCCCGCGTCCATCTCGTCCTGCGTGACGGGGTTGGGACGCAGCGGCGCGACCTCGACGACGGCCATGCCGTCCTCGTCGTCGCCGAAGGTGTCGAGGGCAAGCTGGTCCATGCAGTTGCGCAGTCGCTGGCTCGTGTGGTTGATCAATTGCGTCGCCATGTCCTGGAACTGCAGGGCGGTGATCGCGCCAGCGATGTCCTTCATGACGAGCAGCAACGCCGCATTGTCGGCCGCCGGCAGGGCCTCGGTGGCCTTCGCGAGCGCTGAAATATGTGTCGAAGCGCTGAAAAAATGCGCGGAAAGCGTCTCTCCGGCGTCGTCCAGCAGGCGCTGCAGACGCTCGAGATCGTTCGTGACCGCCATCAGGTGGTCCTGCAGCTCCGCCGCGAGCAGCAGCGGGTGCATGCCGCCGTCGCCCGGCGCTTCGATCGATTCATCCATCTGCCAACGCACTCCAGTTATTGTTCTGGCCGGTTCCGTCCCCACCCGGCCCACTGCAAACACAACAACCGCTTGCAAGTACTGATCTTCTGCAAATTCACGTCGCCTGTCGATCTTGTTTAAGACCGTTCACCGACGAGGTTTGCTTAATTCCCGGGTTATAAACCAGGGCTTCGTGACAAAGTGTTGCTAAGACGCCCGCGTCGGGGTGTTGCAAGCAATTCTGCGCGGGGACCGTGACAGATCACGCACGGCCCGATACTCGGGTGCCATGAACGCCGCCGTCGCCCCCGCCGAACGCAGCCTGCGCCTGCTCCATGTCGAGGACTCCGAGCCCGACCACGCGCTGGTCGTTGCCGAGCTGCGCCGTGCGGGACTCGCGGTCACGGTCGAGCGCGTCGAGCGGCTCGCCGACGTGGCGGCCGCGCTCGACGCCCACGCGGCCGGGCGGCGCTGGGACGCCGTGCTGTCCGACTTCGGCCTGCCGGGCTTCGACGGCCTGGGCGTGCTCGAGCTGATGCGCGAGCGCCGCGTCTACGCGCCGCTGCTGCTCGTGTCGGGCCAGATCGGCGAGGACCGTGCCGTCGCGGCCATGCGCGTGGGCGCGGCCGACTACGTGCTCAAGGGCCGCCTGCAGCGGCTCGCGCCGGCGCTGCTGCACGCGATCGAGGCGGCCGAGGCGCGCAACGAGCGCCAGCGCTCGGAGGCCGAGCTGCGCCAGTCCAGGCAGGCGCTGCACGAGCTCGCCGGCCATCTGCAGACGAGCATCGAGCGCGAGCGCGCCAGCATCGCGCGCGAAATCCACGACGACGTCGGCGGCTCGCTGACGGCGCTGAAGTTCGACCTCGCGTGGATCGAGCGCCACGCCGACACCGCCGACGTGCGCGACCGCGCGCGCGCCGCGCTCGAGACCGTCAGCCTCGCGATCGAGGCGAGCCAGCGCGTCATGCACAACCTGCGCCCGGCGATCCTCGAGCAGGGCCTGGTCGCCGCCGTGCAGTGGCTGGCCGCGGGCTTCGAGCGCCGCACCGGCGTCGCCTGCCTCGTGCGCGCGAGCCACGAGCAGATGGACCTGCCGCCCGGCGTGCCGCTCGTCGCGTTCCGCACCGCCCAGGAGGCCCTGACCAATGTCGCGAAGCACGCCGAAGCGAGCCAGGTCGACATCGACCTCAGTATCGACTCGGGGGTCCTGACCCTCGAAGTCAAGGACAATGGCCGCGGTCTGACGCCGGCCGACCTGGCCAAGGCGCAGTCATTCGGCATCCGCGGCTTGCACGAGCGCGCGGCCACGGTAGGAGGATGGGTGGACTTGAGCAGTGCGCAGGGTTTGAGCTTGATACTTTCGGTGCCCCTGGTCGCGGACGCGGCGGGCGGCATCGATGGGCTGGAGGGGCTCGACGCATGATCAAGGTCATCCTCTGCGACGACCATGCGCTGATCCGCCGCGGCGTACGCGACACGCTCGCCGACGGCGGCGACATCGAGATCGTCGGCGAGGCCGCCGACTACGGCGAGCTGCGCGCGCTGATGCACAAGCTCGGGCCGGCCGCGCCCTGCGACGTGCTCGTGCTCGACATCAACCTGCCGGGCCGCTCGGGCCTCGACGTGCTGCACGTGCTCAAGGACGAGGGCGCGAACCTGCGCACGCTGGTCGTGTCGATGTACCCCGAGGACCAGTACGCGATCCGCGCGCTGCGCGCGGGCGCCTTCGGCTACGTCAACAAGGGCGGCGACCCCGCGCTGCTCCTGCAGGCCGTGCGCACGGTCGCGCAGGGTCGCAAGTACGTGACGCCCGAGATCGCCCAGATGCTCGTCGAGAGCCTGACGACGCCGTCGCCCGAGCTCGCCCACCACAAGCTCTCGGACCGCGAACTCCAGACGCTCGTGATGATCGCGTCGGGCAAGCGCCTGTCGGACATCGCCGAGGAGCTGATGCTGAGTCCCAAGACCGTCAGCGTCTACCGCGCCCGCGTGCTAGAGAAGCTCGGGCTCGCGAACAACTCCGAGCTCACCGTCTACGCGATCCGCAACGGCCTGGTCGCGAGCTGATGGCCGGCGCAGCGGATTCGACGCGCCGCCTTGCGCTGCGGCTGGGCCTGCCCGCGCTGCTCGGCGCGCGCGCGTTCGCGGCCGGCGCGGTCGCGAACGCGCGTGCGGCCGGTGCCGCGGTGGACGACGCTGCCGCTGCGCTCGCCGCGATCGAGCGGCGCCACGGCGGCCGGCTCGGCTTCTACGCGCTCGACACCGCCACGGGGCGCACGCTCGCGCGCCGCGCCGACGAGCGCTACCTGATGTGCAGCACCTTCAAGGGCCTGCTCGCGGCGCAGGTGCTCGCGCGCGTCGACGCAGGCCGCGAGCGGCTCGACCGCCTGGTGCGGTTCACGCGTGCCGACCTGCTGTTCACCTCGCCGGTGACGGCGGCGACCCTCGCGCGCGGGGCGAGCGCGCTGACCGTCGGCGCGCTGCTCGACGCCTGCCTGGTGCACAGCGACAACACGGCGGCCGTGCTGCTGATGCGCGCGAGCGGCGGGCCCGCGGCGCTGACGGCGTATCTGCGCGGCCTCGGCGACGCGGTCACGCGCTCGGACCGCTACGAGCCGGCATCGAACCGCGCCAGCGGGGCGCTCGACACGACCTCGCCGCGCGCGGTCGCGACGACCCTGGGCCGGCTCCTGCTCGGCGACGCGCTGAGCGCGGCGTCGCGCGAGCGCCTCGAGGCCGGCATGCGCGCCTGCCTGCCCGGGCTGCAGCGCCTGCGAGCAGCGCTGCCGGCCGGCTGGCTCGCGGCGGACCGGCCCGGCACGAGCGTCGAGGCCGAGACCAACGACGTCGCGATCCTGCGGCCGCCGGGGCGCGCGCCGCTGCTTGTTGCGGCGTACTACGAGGCGCCGCGCCTGGGCACGGACCTGCGCGAAGCGGTGCTGCGCGAGGCCGGTGCGGTGTGCGTCGGCTGGGCCGGCGCCTGAACCAAGCCCAAGGCGGCGCGGGGCTCAGACCGGGTTCGCGGCGGCGCGGGCCTGGCGACGAGCGACGACGACGACGCGGGGCAGCTCGACGACGGCGTCGCTCGGCTGGCCGTGCTTGACGTAGACGTCGACGCGGCCGAGGTCGATGACCTCGGCGGCGGTGGCGCGGGCCTCGGCGATATGCAGGCCGGCGGCTGCGAGGGCGACGGTGGCGACGCCGAAGTAGATGGCCTTGACGGTGGTGTGCATGATGGGCTCCTGGGTGCTTTGGCTGTCTCGATGGAAGACAGTTTCAGCGCCATGCCTCTTGCCAACCAGCGCCAGGCGACGAACGACCGCGCGATCCGACAGGCCGCAGCCGGCCGCGACGGACGGCGGCGCGGTTCGGGCCGCGCGTCAGTGCAGGCGGCGGAAGCGCAGCTGGTCGATCAGCTGGTCGCCGTGGCCGCGGTGCTCGTGGACGATTTCGACGCGGCCCTGGGCCGCGAGCTCGTGCATTTCCCGCGCGACGCGGTCGAACACGAGCGGGTGCTCGAGCGGACTGCCCGCGTGCGGCAGCTCGGTTTCCTCACCGAGCTCCGAATCGAGAAACATCGACATGGCGAACGACGGCATCACGCGCTCCTGCGAGCCCTGGGAAGGCCAAGTCTATGCGGCGGCGCGGCAAAAATGCTGCCTGCTAACCCTCGGTTTCAACTGAGCTGGGCAGGCGTCCAGCAGGGCGCACCCGCAGCCCGGCCGGGCGGCGCGCCCAGGTAATAGCCGCGCGCCGAACCAGGACCGCCGTGCTGCCGCTCTCCGTCCTCTCGATCAGCGTCGGCGCGACGATCGCGCTGCGGCGCACGCGCCGCTGAATCGCGCCGTCCAAAGTCTTGCGGCGGCGTAAACGAACCCAGGTTCGCGGGGAAAACGCTGCGATTCGCGCATACCGGGCGGTTGGCGCACGGCTTAGACTCGCGTAAAGAAAAACTGCTGCTGCCCGACGGGCAGCCGGCGGCGCGGGTCCAGGGAGTGGCGTTCTGGTACGGGGCAGGCCATGCCGAGCCGAGAGTCACTCCTCGACATCATCGACATCCACAACGAGGTCGCCCAGCTCGGGCTCGACCTCCAGGGCGTGATGGCCCTGGTGGTCCAGCGCACCGTCGAACTTGTGCACGCCGACGCGGCCGTGCTCGAGCTCGTCGAGGGCGAGGATCTCGTCTATCGCGCGGTCGCGGGCGCGGCGCTCAAGCAGCTCGGCACGCGCGTGCGCCGCAACGGCAGCCTGTCCGGGACCTGCCTCGAATTGAACCAGACCCTGATCTGCGCCGACGCCGAGGCCGACCCGCGCGTCGACCTCGACGCGTGCCGGCGCGTCGGCGTGCGCTCGATGGTCGTGGTGCCGCTGGTCCACCAGGGCGAGACCGTGGGCGTGCTCAAGGCCTCGTCGGGCCGGCCCGACCGCTTCGGGCCGGCCGACGCGCGCACGCTGGGCCTGCTGTGCAAGGTCGTCGCCGCGGCGATGTACTGGGCGACGCGCTACGGCCGCGACGACCTGTTCCACCGCGCCACGCACGACGAGCTGACCGGCCTCGCGAACCGCGCGCTGTTCATGGACCGGCTGCGCCACGCGGTCGCCCAGGTCGAGCGGCACGCGCCGCCGGTCGCGGTGCTGCTCGTCGACATGGACGGACTCAAGCGGATCAACGACGGCTTCGGCCACGCGGCCGGCGACACCGCGCTCGTCGAGCTCGCGCGTCGGCTCAAGACTGCCGCGCGCGACACCGACACGGTGGCGCGGCTGGGCGGCGACGAGTTCGGCATCGTGCTCGCGCCGATCGTCTCGCCCGAGGCTCTCGCGGGCGTGATCGCGCGCTACGAAGCGCTGATCGAGCAGCCGGCCGTCGTCGACGGCCACCAGCTGCAGCTGCGCGCGAGCATCGGCGGCGCGCTGTGCCCGAACGAGACCGGCGAGGTCTCGCGCCTCGTCGAGCTCGCCGACCAGCGCATGTACGAGGCCAAGCGCCGCCGCAAGGCCGCCGACGGCTTCCCGGCGAGTTCCTTCGACCCGATCGCGCTGGCCTGAAGTGAGGCGTCGCGCGGCGGCGCTGCCCGGCCGCGTGAAGCTTCTGGCGATCTCGGGCCGCCTGCGCGCGGCGCTCGCCGTGCGTCTGGACGGGCCGGGCGGGGCCGCGAGCCTCCCGGCCGGCCGAGCGGTCCGCGGCGGTGCCGGGTCGCGCCTGAGACACGGCTGTCACGCAGGCCGGCTATCGTCGCGACGCCCGCCTGCCCGCCGGAGACCCTGCGCTGAACCCCGATCCCGTTTTCCCCGTCGTCCCGGTCCTGTGGTGGACGCTGCTCGGGGGCGCGCTCGGCGCGGTCGTCGCGGTGGTGCTGCTCCAGGGGCGTTTGCTGTTCGGGCGGATCTGGCGCCTGCGCCGCGCGCCGCCGGGGCCGGCGGCCGCCCGGCGCGAGACCGAGGCGCTGCGGCTCGCGCGCCTCGACGGCGCGACGCTCGAGGGCTGGTTGACCCGTACCGCCGACCGGCCGCCGCGGCGCCTGCTGCTGTGGTTCGGCGGCCGCAACGAGCAGGTCGCGTGGACACGCGACCTCGGCGGCTGGCTGCCCGACGACTGCGCGCTGCTCGCGTTCAACTACCGCGGCCTCGGCGGCAGCACGGGCTGGCCGTCGGAGCGCGCCTGCGTCGAGGACGCGCTCGCGATCGCCGACTGGGGGCTCGCGCGGCTCGGGCTCGACGCGACGGCGCTGCACCTTGCGGGCCGCAGCATCGGCAGCGGCGTCGCGATGCAGCTCGCCGCGCGCCTCGCGGCGCAGCAGCGCCGGCCGAGCAGCCTCGTGCTGATCACGCCGCCGCGCAGCCTGCGCGCGGTGCTCGCGGCGATCCCCGCGCTGCGGCCGTTGCTGCCCTGGCTGCGCTCGCCGCTCGACTCCGAAGCCGTCGCGCCGACGCTCGCGTGCCCGGCGCTCGTGCTGCTCGCCGAGCGCGACCACCGCGTGCCCTACGCCGACTCGATGGCGCTCGTCGCGGCGCTGCGCGACGGCGGCGCGGCCGTCGAGGTGCACCGCCTCGCGGGCACCGACCACCGCAACCTCGTGCGCCGGCCCGAGGCGATGGCGCTGGTCGGGCGCTGGCTCGCGGCGCGGGGCTGAAATCAGGCAGTTTGCAGCGCCGCCGCGATCGAGCTCGCGAGCGGCGTCGTCGGCCGGCCGATCAGGCGCGCGAGCGTCCCGCCGTCGTCGAACAGCGCGCCCTGCGCGGCGCCCGTGCCCCAGCTCGCGATCGCCGCGGCGAAGCCGGCCGGCAGGCCATGCGCGGCGAGCGCGGCCGCGAAGCCGGCCTCGCCGAGGTCCTGGTAGGGGATGGTCCGGCCGACCTGGCGCGACAGCTCGGCCGCGAGTTCGGCGAGCGTGAACGCCGGGTCGCCGGCGAGCTCGTAGGTCCGGCCGTCGTGGCCGGCCGACGTCAGCACGGCGACGGCCGCGGCCGCGTAGTCGGCGCGCGCGGCCGCCGAGATCCGGCCCGCGCCCGAGCTGCCGACATAGGCGCCCGCGGCGACGGCGGCGGCGACAGACCCCGTGTAGTTCTCGGTGTACCAGCCGTTGCGCAGGATCGTGAAGGCGAGGCCCGAGGCCTTCAGCGCGGCCTCGGTGTCGAGGTGTTCGGCCGCGAGGCTCAGGGGCGAGCGGTCGGCGTGCAGCAGGCTCGTGTAGACGACGCGCTTGACGCCGGCGGCCCTCGCGGCCGCGATCACGTTGCGGTGCTGGGCTTCGCGCTGGCCGATCTCGCTCGACGAGATCAGCAGCAGCGTGGCGACGCCGGCGAGCGCGGCCGGCAGGGTCTCGGGGCGCGCGTAGTCGGCCGCGCGCGCGGCGACGCCGAGCTCGGCGGCCTTGGCCGGCGTGCGCGCGAGCGCGACGATGTCGGCGGCCGCGACCTGGCCGCGCAGCTGTTCGATGACGAGGCGGCCGAGCTGGCCGGTGGCGCCGGTGATGGCAATGCTCATGGTGGGTTCTCTCGCTGGGTTTGGTGAGGAGGTGAGCCGCACTTTAGAATTAAGGCTTACTTTTTGTAAGTACGCACATGAATGTAAGTACAAAGGCCGCGAAGCCGAAGACCAGGACCCGGCAGCCGCGCGCCGGCGGCGTGCCGGTGGTCGGCGCGACGACGCTGTCGAGCCGGGTGCGCCGCGGCGACCTGCTCGCGGCGGACTGCCCGTCGCGCGAGGTGCTCAAGCATGTGACGAGCCGCTGGGGCGTGCTCGTGCTCATGGCGCTCGAGGCGCGCAGCCACCGCTTCGCCGAGCTGCGCCGCGCGGTCCAGGGCGTCAGCGAGCGCATGCTCGCGCAGACGCTGCAATGGCTCGAGGGCGACGGCCTGGTCCAGCGCATCGTCCACGACGTCGTGCCGCCGCATGTCGAGTACCGGCTCACGCCGCTGGGCCGCGCGGGCGCGCAGCGCGTGCGCGAGCTCGCGGACTGGATCGAGCTCAACCTCGACCGGATCCAGGCCTTCCAGGCGCAGCGTGCGGCCGCCGCCGAGCCGCGCGGCGCGGCGCCCGGTTCGCGCGTGCACCGCCTGCGCTGAACCGCGGGTCCGCTTGCGCGCCGGGGCGGGCGCCGCGCCGACGCGCCGTGGTAAGCCCTGAATGCGCGCGGCCCGCGCGACTTGCGATACTCGCCCCAGCAGTTCCAAACAGCGGCGCGCCGCGAGCGCGCCCGACGCGGGGGATCGCGATGAAAGGCCTGAAGCACGGACACTGGCGTCGGCTCGCCGCCCTGGCCGCCCTGGCCGCCCTGGCCGCCTGCGGCGGCGGCGCCGCGGCGGCCGACTGCGGCCCGTATCGCGTCGGCGTCAGCGAGTACCCGCGCCTGTACGAGCGCGCGCGCGCCGGCGCCGCCGACGCCTACCAGGGCATGAGCAAGGACTTCTACGCCGCGCTCGCCGAGCGCAGCGGCTGCAGCTTCACGTTCGAGGTCGAGTCGCAGCCGCGCCTGTGGATGCGCCTGCGCGAGGGCTCGCTCGACGTCACGACCTGGGTGATCCCGACGCCCGAGCGCAAGCCCTTCGTCGTCGTCGTGCCGCTGCTGAGCCTGCACCTGATGGCCGTGACCTGGGGCAGCCAGCATGTACAGTCGCAGGCCGATTTCCTCGGCCGCAGCGCGCTGCGCGCGGTCGCCGTGCGCGAATCGGCCTACGGGCCCGACTACGACGGCCTGCTGCAGGCGCTGCGCAGCCAGGGCCGGCTCAGCGAGGTCGCCGACATCGACACGGCGCTCAAGGTCTTCACGGCCCGGCGCGTCGACCTGCTGATCGCCTATCCCTGGGCGCTGCTCGGCCAGCTCGACCCGGCCGCGACGGCGCAGGACGAGTTCAGGATCGCCGACTGGCACCCCGAGGCGCCCGACGTGGTCTCGGGCCTCGCGCTGTCGCGGCGCAACGTCGGCGAGGACGACCAGCGCCGCATCCTCGCGGGGCTCAGGCAGATGCAGCGCGACGGCAGCCTCGCGCGCATCGTCGACAAATACCTGCCCGATGGCAGCGCGAAGCAGCTGAGCAGCTTCGTGCCGCAGTAGCCGGCGCGCGGCTGCTCAGCGCGCAGCCGCGACGGCCGCCACAGCCGGCACGGCAGCGGCGTCCCGCTCCCAGCCGCCGCCGAGCGCGAGGAACACGCGTACCTGGTCCTGCGCGACGTCGGCGTCGGCCGCGGCGAGCGCGGCCTCGGCGCCCTGGACGCCGCGCTGCGCCTCGAGGCTGCTCGCGTACGGATGCCGGCCGGCGGCGACGAAGCGCTTCTGCTCGGCCGCGAGCGCGGCGGCGCGGTCGTGCGCCTCGCGTGCGGCCGCCTGGCGCTCGAGGTCGTGGCGGTAGCGGCTCAGCGCGGTCTCGGCCTCGGCGAGCGCCTGCAGCACGACGCCGTCGAAATGCGCCAGCGCGGCCTGCTCGTCGGCCTCGGCCATCTTCACGCGGGCGCGGCTGCCCGCGTCGGGGATATGCCAGGAGATCAGCGGGCCGATGCCGAAGCTCTGCGTCGCGGGTTCGCCGAGGTGGCCGGCGATGCCGATCAGGCCGGCCGACGCGCCGAACTCGATGCGCGGGTACAGGTCGGCCGTGGCGACGCCGACGCGCGCGCTCGCGGCCGCGAGCTCGCGCTCGGCCGCGCGCACGTCGGGGCGGCGCTTGAGCAGCGCCGTGCCGTCGCCGACCGGCAGCGCCTGGTCGAGCGCGGGCGGCGTCGCGCAGCTCACCGCCGGCAGCTCCTGCGGCGCGCGGCCGAGCAGGGCGGCGAGCCGGTACTGGGCGGCGTCGCGCGCCGCGTCGAAACGCGGCAGGCCGGCGTTGAGCGCCTGCAGCTGGGCCTCGGCGCGCAGCACGTCGGTCGTGTTGCCGCGGCCCGCGTCGAGCATGCGCTGGGCGAGTTCGAGGCTGCGCTGCTGGAGCGCGACGCCGTGCTGCGCGACGGCCTGCTCAACACGCACGTCGCAGATCTCGACATAGGTCTGCACGACCTGCGCGACGACGCTCACGCGCGCGAGGTCCTCGGCCGCGGCGACGGCTTCATAGCTCGCGTCGGCGGCCTCCTCGCCGCGCTTGAGCTGGCCCCACATATCGATCTGGTACGAGGCTTCGACGAGGAGCTCGCCCTCGTTCGTGACGGGCAGCTTCTCGGGCAGCAGGTAGGACTCGCCCGACTCGCGCGCGCGCTTGGCCGCGGCGATCGCGCCGAAATGCGGGTCGCGCTCGGCGTCGACGAGCGCGACGCCGGCCGCGGCGCGGCGCAGGTGCGCGGCCGCGACGCGCAGCGAGGCGTTCGCCGCGAGCCCCTGTTCGACGAGTCCGTCGAGCTCGGCGCTGCGGTACAGGCGCCACCATTGCGGCGGCAGCGGGTCCTGGCGCGCGGCCGGGCCCTGGGCCTGCGCGAACGCGGCCGCGGGCTTCCTGACGGCGGCGCTGTCGGGCACCTTGTAGTCGGGGCCGACCGTCGCGCACGCGGCGAGCGCGAGCGCGGCGCCCAGCGCGGCGAGGGCGCCGAGGCCGGCGCTTCGACCTTCGTGCGCGGCGCGACGGCCGCCGCCCGGAGTCGCGGCGGCGCTCACGAGCGGCTCCCGGCGGCGCTCGCCGAGCGGGCGACGCTGGACGTGCCGGTCGCGCTCGCGGTGCTGGCGGCTGGCACGGCCTCGGCCGTCGGTTTCTTGCCTTGCGCGTCGACGACGGCGACCGTCGCCGTGCGGCCGATGATCAGGCGCTGGTCGGCCGGCACGTCGTCGAAGACGACGCGCACCGGCACGCGCTGCGCGAGCCGCACCCAGTTGAAGCTCGGGTTGACGTTGGGCAGCAGGCTCGCGCCGCTCGTGCGGTCGCGGTCCTCGATGCCGGCGGCGACGCTCTGCACATGGCCGCGCAGCGTCGTCGACTGGCCCATGACCTTGATCGTCACGGCCTGGCCCGGGTGGATCTTGTCGATCTTGGTTTCCTCGAAGTAACCGTCCACGTAGACGGATCCGACGTCGACCATCGAGAGCACCGGGCGGCCCGTCGCGACGTAGTCGCCGACGTGCGGGGCGCGGTCGTTCAGGTAGCCGTCGACCGGGCTACGCACGGCCGTGCGCTCGAGGTTGAGCTCGGCGACCTGGACCGCGGCCGTCGCCGAGGCCTCGGCCGCCGCGGCGGCGGCCTGGCTGGCCTGGGCCAGCGCGACGGCGTCCTCGCCCTGGCGCACCTTGGTGTCGCCCTGCTCGATGTTCTCGGTCGCGACGAGGTCGGCGAGGTGATGGTTGCGCGCGGCCTCGCGGCGCGCCTGCTCGAGCAGGTTGCGCTGGGTCGCGAGGCCGGCCTGGGCCTGGCGCGCGGCCGCGCGGGTCTGCGCGAGCGTCGCGCGGGACTGGGCGAGCGCGAGCTCGTAGCGCGCGCGGTCGATCTGGAACAGCAGGTCGCCGCGCCTGACGCGCTGGTTGTCGCGCACCTGCACGTCGGTGACCAGGCCGGCCACGTCGGGCGCGATCTGCAGCACGTCGGCGCGGATATGGCCGTCGCGCGTCCACGGGGCGTCGGCGTAGGACTGCCAGACGTCGCGCCCGGCGACGTAGGCGAGCGCCGCGACGGCGACGGTCAGCGCGACCGGCGCGAGCTTGCGCACGAGGCGCCCGGCGGTCGAGGAAGCGGCGTTGTAGTTGTTGACTTTCATGACATCCATCCTGCGGTCCAGCGGACCATGGCGTACAGCGCGATCACGTAGAGCGAGACATTGAACAGCGAGCGGTGCCAGATCCAGCGGTAGGCGCCGGCGCGGCCGAGCAGCCAGCGCAGGCCCGCGACGAGGACGTAGGCGAGCGCGATCGGCAGCGCGAGCGCGGGCAGGTAGACGCCGTAGAGCGTGAGGTCGCCGATCATGCGGGGGCTCCGGTCGGTTCGTTGGGGGGCGGCGTGAGCAGCGACAGGCGCAGCTCGGTCAGCGCGTGCAGGACCTCGTGGGCGTCGGCCTGGCGCGCGCGCGCGGCCGCGTTGTCGGCCTCGGGCACGGTCGTCGCGAGCGGCGTCAGCGTCGCGATCGCGCGCGCGACGCGGCGGCCCAGCAGCGGGCTCGGCGCGAGCGGCGCGGCGACCGGCCGCTCGAGGCGGCGGCGGTAGTGCAGCGCGAGCGCGTCGAGCACGGCCTGGACCTCGCGCGCGGCCGGCGCCGGCAGGTTCGCGAGCTCCTGCTGCAGCAGCACGGTGCTGAAGCCGACGCGCAGCTCGGCGAGGCCGTCGGTGCCCTGCAGGCCCGTGCTCGCGGCGAGGCGCGGCATCAGCTGGGCGAGGCGGTCGATCATGCGCGCGCGCAGCGTGTCGACGGCGTCGAGATGGCGGCCCGCGGCCGTCGCGGCGAGGTCCCGCCAGGTCGATCGCAGCAGGCGGCGCAGGCTCAGGCTCGCGCTGAACGGCCGCGTCAGCAGGGTCCACAGCAGCGCGATCAGGCTGCCGACGACGCTCGCGACGCTGCTGTTCACGAACAGGCCGAAGTCGGCGCTGTACGCGTCGGTCAGGCCCAGGCTCGTCGCGAGCGTGACGCTCAGGCCCAGCGCGACGGCCGCGAAGGCCGGGCGCGCGACGAGCGTGCCGATCAGCAGGAACATCGGCGCGAGCGCGAGCGTCAGGGTCTCGAACTCGTGCGCGGCCGGCAGGATCAGGAACAGCCCGATCAGGCCGAAGATCAGGCACAGCGTGTTGACGAACACGAACGCGAGCTGGGCCGGCGCGGGCTCGTCCTGGGCCGCGAAGAAGCAGGAGGTGACCGCGCACATGATCACGGCGCCGCCGCCGTCGCTCCAGCCCGTGAGGATCCACAGCGCGCAGGCGAAGAAGGTCACGAGGCTCACCGACACGGCCGAGAACAGCTGCATGCCGTGGTCGTGGTGGCGCACCGCGGTGCTGAAGGTCCAGCGCTCGTAGGCCGGCGCCCAGCCCGGCGCGAGCCGGCCCGCGGTCATCATGCGCTGCAGCGCGCGGCCGTCGCGCCAGAGCTGGACGAGGCCCTCGAGGCGCTTCATCACGTGGCGGCGCAGCAGGTCGTCCCAGGCCTGGGCCTCGGCGCAGGTCTCGGCGAGGCTGCGCAGGCGCTGTTGCAGGCGCGCACCGACCACGTCGGTGTCGGGGCCCGCGGGCGCGGCGATCCAGGCGGCGATCTCGTCCATCTGCGCGCGCAGCGCCGCGGGCACGCCGGCCGGCGTCGCGCGCAGCGTGCGCACGGCCGCGCTCAGCGACGACAGGGTCGGCAGCAGCAGGCCCAGGCGCATGCGCAGCTCCCGCGACATCTTGACCGCGTCGGCGCTGTCGGTGTCGTAGCGCAGGTGGCTGATGAACTGGTCGAGCGCGAGCACGTCGGCGGCGAGGCGGTGCGCGCTCGCCGCGGTGGCCGGGTCGCGCGGCTGGCCGGCCGCCTCGCTGTGCAGCAGGCCGACGGCCCAGCGGCCGGCGTCGTCGAGCCAGGCGCCGAAGCGCGCCTCGAGCACCGGCGCGGCCTTGCCCGGCAGCACGAGCGCCGAGACCAGGCTCGCGCAAGCGATGCCGATCAGGATCTCCTCGCTGCGCGCGACCGCGAAGGTGAAGACCTGGTCGGGCTGCTGGACCATCGGCAGCGCGATCATCGGCAGCGTGTAGGCCGACAGCATGTAGACGTAGTTGCTCGGCAGCCGGTCGAGGAAGGACAGGTAGAGCAGGGTGCCGGTCCAGGCCGAGACGAACAGGCTCAGGGCGAGCGGCATGTCGACGAGCAGCGGCAGCACGAGCACGGCGACGCTCGCGCCGATCAGGGTGCCGAGGATGCGGTACAGGCCCTTCGAGCGCGTCGCGCCGGTCAGCGCGTTGGACACGACGTAGACCGTCGCGAGCGCCCAGTAGGGCCGCGGCAGGCCGGCCGCGAGCGCGACGTAGAACGCGAGCATCGCGGCCGCGAAGGTCTTGGCCGAATGCAGCCATTCGCGCGCCCTGGGCAGGTGCGCGAGCAGGCCGTCGAGGCGGCGCTCGAAGCGGGCGGACAGCGGCGTGGCGGTGCTCATGTTCAGTGGCGGCCAGAGAGCCAGGGGTCGCTGTCGTCGTCGGGAAAGACTTCGAGCAGGAAATCGAGGAACGCCCGCGTGCGCGCGGGCACGTACTTGCGCGAGGGCATCGCCGCGTAGACCGCGATCTCGAACAGATGCCAGCCCGGCAGCACGCGCTCGAGCCGGCGCTCGGCGATCGCCTGCGCCGCAGCGTAGCTCGGCATCGCGGCGATGCATAGGCCCGACAGCGTCGCGGCCAAGGTGACGTCCATATGCGACGTCGACAGCGGGGCGTCGAGCCCGCCGAGGTGGACCGGCGCGGTGCCGGCCGGCGCGCCGCGGTCGGGCAGCAGCGCGAACTCGCGCACGAGCGCCGAGCTCATGACCTCGTGCTCGCCGAGCTCGGCCGGCGCGGCCGGGCGGCCGTGGCGCGCGAGGTAGCCCGGCGACGCGCACAGGATCATGGTCGAGCGCGCGAGCCGGCGCGCGACGAACTCGCCGTCGACCGGGCCGCCGCGCGAGGTCACGATGCTGATGTCGAAGTTCTCGTCGAGCGCCTCGACGACGCCGGGCGCCGACAGGCTCACCGTGATGTTCGGGTAGCGGCGCCGGAAGCCGATCAGCAGCGGCGCGATCTGGTGCGTCGCGAACGCGGGCGGCGCGAGCACCTTGAGGTGGCCGCTGAGCTCGTGGCTGCTCGAGCGCACCGAGGCCTCGGCCTCCTCGAGGTCGGCGAGCACGCGGCGCACGCGCTCGAGGTAGGCCTCGCCGGCCTCGGTCAGCACGAGCTTGCGCGTCGTGCGGTTGATCAGGCGCGCGCCGACATGGGCCTCGAGGTCGTTGATCAGCCGGGTCACGACCGACGGCGACAGGCCCATGTCGCGCGCGGCCGCGGCAAAGCCCTGGCGGTCGATCACGCGGCAGAAGACTTGCAGGCTGTGCAGGCGGTCCATCGGGTTTGCGTTGCCGGGGTGGCAATAACTCTTGATTTGCGTGCAACTTTATTCGGCGTATACCCTTGGGGCAACGGGGCTGGCGAGAATGGATAGTTGCTGAAATAGCAATAAAAAATGCAGTCTTGCCGATTCGCGCATACCGGTCCAGAGGCCGTCGAATGACCCGCGCGCGGCACGGTTGAACGCGCGGCGCCATGATCGCGGCCATGTCCGAATCCGCTCTCAAGCCTTTCCCGCTGCCGCTGTCGGTGCTCGACCTCGCGCCGATCTGCGAGGGCGGCGACGCCGGCACGACCTTCCGCAACTCGCTTGCACTCGCCCGCCACGTCGAGGCGCTCGGCTACGCGCGCTACTGGCTCGCCGAGCACCACGGCATGCCCGGCATCGCGAGCGCCGCGACCTCGACGCTGCTCGCCTATATCGGCGCGGGCACGACGTCGATCCGTCTCGGCGCGGGCGGCGTGATGCTGCCCAACCATTCGCCGCTCGTCGTCGCCGAGCAGTACGGCACGCTCGCGGCGCTGTACCCGGGCCGCGTGGACCTGGGCCTCGGCCGCGCGCCGGGCTCGGACGGCGCGACCGCGCGCGCGCTGCGCCGCGACCTGCACGAGAGCGCCGAGCGCTTCCCGCAGGACGTCGTCGAACTGATGGATTTCATGAGCCGCGAGCCGCGCCAGGCGGTGCGCGCGGTGCCGGGGCAGGGCAGCGAGGTGCCCGTGTGGATCCTCGGCTCGAGCACCTTCGGCGCGCAGCTCGCCGCGCACCTGGGTCTGCCGTTCGCGTTCGCCTCGCATTTCGCGCCGCAGCAGATGCTCGCGGCGATCGATATCTATCGCCAGGGCTTCCGGCCCTCCGCCCAGCTCGCCAAGCCCTACGTGATGCTCGGCTTCAACGTGTTCGCGGCGCCGACCGACGCCGAGGCCGAGCTGCGCGCGAGCTCGTGGCAGCAGGCCTTCGTGAACCTGCGCAGCGGCCGGCCCGGCCGCCTGCCGCCGCCGCGCCCGGGCTACCGCGCGACCCTCGGCGCGCCCGAGAACGCGCTGCTCGACAGCGTGCTCTCGTGCGCCGCGCTCGGCGCGCCGGCGACCGTGCGCGAGCAGCTGCTGGCCTTTGTCGCGCGCACCGGCGCCGACGAGCTGATGGTCGCCGCGCAGATCTACGACCCGGCCGCGCGGCGCGAATCCTACACGCTGCTCGCCGAGGCGCTGCGGGCCTGAGGCCGCCGCCGCGGCATACTGGGTCGGCCCGTGCTCGCGGGTGAATCGGAAGGACGGCAGATGAAAAAGCGTCAACTGGGTCGCAGCGGCCTCGAGGTCTCCGCGATCGGCCTCGGCTGCATGGGCATGAGCCATGCGTATTTCCCGATCCCCGACCGCACCGAGATGCTGCGGGTGCTGCGCGGCGCGGTCGAGCGCGGCGTCACCTTCTTCGACACGGCCGAGGTCTACGGCCCCTACGCGAACGAGGAACTGCTCGGCGAGGCGCTCGCGCCGGTGCGCGGGCAGGTCGTGATCGCGACGAAGTTCGGCTTCCAGGTCGACGCGATGCCCGGCGTCGACAGCCGGCCCGCGCGCATCCGCGCGGTCGCCGAGGCCTCGCTCAAGCGCCTGCGCAGCGAGGTGATCGATCTGTTCTACCAGCACCGGCCCGATCCGAACGTGCCCGTCGAGGACGTCGCGGGCACCGTGCAGGATCTGATCCGCGAGGGCAAGGTGCGCCATTTCGGCCTGTCGGAGTCGGGCCCCGACGCGATCCGGCGCGCCCACGCGGTCCAGCCCGTGACGGCGCTGCAGAGCGAATATTCGCTGTGGACGCGCGAGCTCGAGGCCGAGGTGCTGCCGCTGCTCGACGAGCTCGGCATCGGCCTCGTGCCGTTCAGCCCGCTCGGCCGCGGCTACCTGACCGGCCAGCTCGACGCGAGCCAGGCGCTCGCCGCGGACGACTTCCGCAGCAAGCTGCCGCGCTTCACGGCGGCCGCGCGCGCGGCCAACGTCGCGCTCGTCGAGCTGCTCCGGCGCGTCGCTGCGCGCAAGGGCGCGACGCCCGCGCAGGTCGCGCTCGCGTGGACCATGGTGCGCAGCCCCTCGATCGTGCCGATCCCGGGCACGACCAAGCTGCACCGGCTCGACGAGAACATCGCGGCGACCGAGCTCGAGCTCACGCCCGCCGACGTCGCCGAGATCGAGACCGCAGCGGCCGCGATCACGGTCGAGGGCGGGCGCTACCCGGCGCAGTGGCAGCAGCTCGTGAACCGCTGAGGGCCGGGCGACCGCGCGCCGCGCGGCCCGGCCTCAGCCCGGCAGCGCGACGGCGCGCCACGCGGCCTGTGCGAGCAGGCCCGAATGCTGCGCCGGCGTGGCCAGGCGCCGGCCCGCGAGCCACGCGCGCGCGTAGGCCTCGGCCGGGCCGAGCACCAGGGCCGGGATCAGCTCCTCGGGCAGCTCGAGCAGGCGGCCGGCCGCGACGTCGCGCGCGAGGCAGGCGTCGACCGGCGCGTAGCGCGCGGCGAGGCGCGCGTCGAGCTCGGCGCCCTGCGGTCCCTTGCTGACCGCCTCGCGCGCGAGAAAGATGAAGTTCGCGAGCTCGGGCTGGGCCGTGATCCACTCGACATAGGCGCTGACCAGCGCCGTGATCATCGCGTGGCTGTCGGCCAGCCCGTCCACGCGCGCGGCGATCGCCTGGCTCAGGTCGTCGACGGCGACGAGCAGCAGCGCGGCGACCAGGCCCTCCTTGTTCCTGAAGTGGTGGTAGATCGTGCCGACGCTCTGGCCGCTGGCCTGGCGCAGGTCGTCGATCGTCGTCGCCTCGAGTCCCTTCGCGTTGAAGCAGCGCAGCGCCTCGCCAAGCAGCAGGCGCTTCGCGGCCGCGCGCGCGTCGGGCAGCGTGGCTTCGAGCACGCGCAGGACTCTTGCCGGGACTGGTGTGACGGCCATGGATAGAATAATATTCTAGACAACGGGTTGCGCGGGTGGCGCCCACGCATTCTGTCCTGTCCGTCAGCGTCCGCGCGCGTCCGCGCGCATCTTCCGAGCGAGGTCTATTCACCATGCACCGCCTTGCCGTCGTCAACGCCCTCGGCGTGCTCGACAACCCGAACCTGCAGCTGCAGCCGGCGCCGGCCGACCGCGCGGCGCTCGCCTACGCGAACAGCGCGCAGAACGTCGACGCGCGCGCGCTCGACGACGCGGCCGCGGCGGGGCTCGTCGCCGTGAACATCACGCTCGGCCATGTCGCGGGCAGCGACGCGCCGCGCGCGGCGACCGAGCGCGACATCGCGGGCTGGGACGCGTTCATCGCCGCGCACCCGGCGCGGCTGCGCAAGGTGCTGCGCGGCGCCGACATCGACGCGGCCGAGGCGGCCGGCCAGGTCGGCGTGATCTATGGCTTCCAGAACACCGCGATGCTCGGCGACGAGGTCGCCGCCGTCGACCATTTCGCGCGCCTCGGCGTGCGCGTGATCCAGCTGACCTACAACGGCCGCAACGCGGTCGGCGACGGCGCATTGGTGCCCGACGACGAAGGCCTGAGCCTGTTCGGCGGCGCCGTCGTCGAGCGCCTGCAGGACTGCCGCGTGCTCGTCGACCTGAGCCACAGCAGCCGCCTGACCTGTCTCGACACGCTCGACCTCGCGCGCCGCCCGGTCGCGATCACGCATACGGGCTGCCGCTCGCTCGCCGATCACCCGCGCAACAAGAGCGACGCCGAGCTGCGCCGCCTGGCCGCGAACGGCGGCGTCGTCGGCATCTACTTCATGCCCTATCTGCGCCTCGCGGGCCAGCCGACGGCGGCCGACCTCGTCGCCCACCTCGAGCATGCGGTCAACACCTGCGGCGAGGACCACGTGGGCCTCGGCAGCGACGGCGGCACGACGCGCTACGACGACATGGCGGCCTACCGCGAGCACCTCGCGGCCGAGGTCGCGCTGCGCCGCGAGCTCGGCATCGGCGCGCCCGGCGAGACGGCCGACGTGAGCCTGTTCCTGCCCGACCTCTGCGGCCCCGAGCAGTTCGTGCAGCTTGCCGCGCTGCTCGAGTCGCGCGGCCACAAGCCCGCGCGCATCGACAAGATCCTCGGCGGCAACTTCCGCCGCCTGATGAGCGAGACCTGGAGCTGAGATGAAACTTGCCGCCGCCTTCCTGGCCCTTGCCGCCGCCGCCGGTCCCGCCGGCGCGCAGGACGCGCTCGTGCAGATCCACGGCGTCGTCGTCGGCGCGCAGCAGCTCACGGCCAGCCCGGCGCAGACCGAGGCCGACTACGCGTTCAGCGAGCGCGGCCGCGGCGACCATGTGCACGCGCGCTGGACGCTCGACGCGCAGGGCCGGCCGCAACGCTACGAGGCCGTCGGCAACGACTACTGGCAGGTGCCGCTGAGCGAGCATTTCGAGGTCGCGGCGGGCCAGGCGAGCTGGAACAACCGCATCGAGGACGGCCATGCGGCCTGGCCCGCGGCCGGCGCGTTCTACCTGCCGGCGAACGCGCCGCCCGAGTTCATGGGCGTGCTCGCGCGCGCGCTGCTCAAGGCGCCGGGCCAGCGCCTCGCGCTGCTGCCGAGCGGGGCGGCCTGGCTGACGCGCGGCGCGAGCGGCACGGCCGTGATGGCCGGCGCGCACCGCCTGTCGCTGTACTTCGTGAACGGCGTGCAGTTCACGCCGGTGCCGGTCTGGCTCGACGAGCATGGCGCGACGGCGGCCGTCGTCGACGACTGGTTCGAGGTGCTCGACCCGCGCTTCAAGCCGCAGCTCGCCAAGCTCAAGGCGCAGCAGGACGCGGCCGGCCAGCGCTGGTCGGCCGAGCTCGCGGCGCGCCTGACCCACCAGCCGAAAGGCCCGCTGCTGATCCGCCACGCGCGTCTGTTCGACCCGCGCGAGCTCGCCGCGCGCGCCGACATGGCGGTGCTCGTCGAGGGCGAGCGCATCGTGCGCGTCGAGCCCGACGACGCGGCGCCCGCGCCCGCGGGCGTCGAGGTCATCGACGCGGCCGGCCGCTTCCTGATGCCGGGCCTGTGGGACGTGCACCAGCATTTCGCCGGCGTCGACGGCACCTTCGACCTGATCGCCGGCGTCACGAGCGGGCGCGACATGGCCAACGACAACGTGCCGCTGCTCGCGCGCGTCGCGCGCTTCGACGCGGGTACCGAGCTCGGCCCGCGCGTCGTGCTCGCGGGCATCTGCGAGGGCACGGGGCCGCTCGCGGGGCCGACCGACGTGCGCATCTCGACGCTCGCGCAGGCGCGCGCCGCCGTCGACTGGTACGCCGACCACGGCTACGAGCAGATCAAGCTCTATTCGTCGTTCCCACCCGAGCTCGTGCGCCCGATCGCCGACATGGCGCACGCGCGCGGCCTGCGCGTGAGCGGCCATGTGCCGGCGTTCATGATCGCGCGCCAGTTCCTCGGCGACGGCGCCGACGAAATCCAGCACCTGAACTTCATCGTCCTGAACTTCTTCCCCGAGGTGGGTGAGACGCGCAGCAAGGACCGCTACACGGTCGCCGCCGACAAGCTCGCCGAGCTCGACCTCGACGGCCCGGCCTGGGCCGACTTCGTCGCGTTCATGCGCGCGCGCCACACCGTGCTCGACCCGACCCTGGTCACGCTCGAAGGCCTGTACAGCGGCGCGCCCGCGAAGGCGCCGCCCGCGCTGCAATCGATGGTCGGGCGCTTCCCGCCGATGGTGCGGCGCGAGCTGCTGTCGGGCGCCGTCGCCGTGCCGCCGGGCAAGCAGGCCGTCTACGCGGCCGCGCTGCCCAAGATGGAGCGCATGATCAAGCGCCTGCACGACGCCGGCGTCACGCTGATGCCGGGCTCGGACGCGTTCGCCGGCTACAGCCTGCAGCGCGAGCTCGAGCTCTACGTCGAGGCCGGCATCCCGAGCGCGGAGGTCCTGCGCATGGCGACGCTGGTGCCGCCCGAGGTGCTCGGCGTGGCCGGCCAGCGCGGCGTGATCGCGCCCGGCAAGCAGGCCGACATGATCCTCGTCGACGGCGACCCGCTCGCGCGCATCGGCGACATCCGCCACGTGTGGCGCACCATCCGCGGCGGCCGCGTCTACGATCCGGCCGAGCTCGAGGCCGCGATGGGGATGACGCGATGAGCCAGGACGACGTCAAGATCGAACGCTTCAACAGCGGCCGCGTCGTGCCCGCGCAGGTGCCGTTCCCCGAGGGCGCGGCCTACGGGCCGTTCGTGTTCCTGTCGGGCCAGCTCGGCAACGAACCCGGCACGATGCGGCTCGTCGCGGGCGGCATCCGCGCCGAGGCGCTGCAGACGCTGCGCAATATCGAGACCGTGCTCGAGGGCCAGGGCCTCGGCGTCGTGCACCTGCTGCGCTGCACCGTGATGCTCGCCGACATGGCCGACTGGCCGGTGTTCAACGAGGTCTACCGCGCGTTCTTCGGCGCGCGACCGTTGCCCGCGCGCAGCGCGTTCGGCTGCAGCGGGCTCGCGCTCGGCGCGCGCTGCGAGATCGAGTGCGTGGCCGTCAGGGGCTGATCACGACAGCCGGAAGGTCCCGATCGCCGCGTTCAGGCTCAGCGCCTGCTCCTTGAGGCTTCCCGCGGCGGCGGCGCTTTGCTCGACGAGCGCGGCGTTCTGCTGCGTCATCTGGTCCATGTGCGAGATCGCCGCGCCGACCTCGGAGATGCTGCTCGCCTGGTGCTCGGCCGAGGCCGTGATCTCGGCGATCGTGCTCGTCACGCGCTGGACCGCCCCGACGATGTCCTGCATGGTCTGGCCGGCCTGCTGGACGAGCGTCGAGCCCTGCTCGACGCGGCCCGTCGAGTCCGAGATCAGGGTCTTGATCTCGCGCGCGGCCTGGGCGCTGCGCTGCGCGAGCGCGCGCACCTCGCCGGCGACGACGGCGAAGCCGCGGCCCTGTTCGCCCGCGCGCGCCGCTTCCACGGCGGCGTTGAGGGCGAGGATATTGGTCTGGAACGCGATGCCGTCGATCGTGCCGATGATGTCGGCGATCTTGTTCGAGCTCGCGCTGATCTCGCTCATCGTCGCGACGACCTGCGAGACCACGGCGCCGCCGCGGTTCGCGACCTCGGACGCGCTCTCGGCGAACTCGTTGGCCTGGCGCGCGGCCTCGGCGCTCTGGCGCACGATGTCGGACAGCTGCTGCATCGACGCCGAGGTCTGCTCGAGGCTCGCGGCGGCCTGTTCGGTGCGGTTCGACAGGTCGAGGTTGCCGTTCGCGACCTCGGCCGTCGCCGATTCGATCGCCTGCGAACCCTCGCGCACGCGGCCGATGATGTCGCGCAGCCCGCCCTGCATGCGCTGCATCGACGCGAGCAGGCTGTCGGACGGGCCGTCGACGCGGATCTCGTGGCTCAGGTCGCCCGACGCGATCACGTTGACGACCTCGGCCGCGTGCTGCGGCTCGCCGCCGAGCTGGCGCAGGATCGAGCGCGTGAGCAGGGAGCCGAGCGCGACGAGGACGGCGACGAGCACGCCGCCGATCGCGAGAAAGCGCCAGGCGTAGGCCCAGAACGCCGCGTCGATGTCGTCGATGAACACGCCGTTGCCGATCACCCAGTCCCAGGGCTTGAACAGCACGGCGCCGAGCAGCTTGGGCACCAGCGTGTGGCTCGGGTCGCCCGGGCGCGCCACGAAGGCCGTCATGAACGCCTCGCCCGACTTGGGCAGCTCGGTCTGGTAGACGTCCGAGGTCATGCGGCCGTCGGCCGTCTTCGAACCCTTGTCCATCGTGCCGATGCGCTTGGGGTCGGCGTGCACGAGCATCTTGCCTTCCATCGTGCGTACGTACAGGTAGTCGTCGCCGTGGCGCTGGCCCGCGAGCGCCTCGATGGCCTGGGCCTGGGCCTGCTCGCGCGTGAGCTTGCCGGCCGCCTCCTGCGCCTGGTAGCGCTCGAGCACGCCCTCGGCGAGCTGGGTGACCTTGAGGATCTCGACCCGCCGCGATTCGAGCATGGTCTGCTGCAGCGAGTAGACGGCGAAGCCGCCGATCAGCAGCATGCCGACGAGGGCCGCGCCCACGATCGAAAGAATCCGGTTGCGCATCTTCATGGCCTTGGTCTCCGTGTGCTGCCCGCAACTGTCGCCGAGCTGTCTTGATCCTAGCGCCGCCGGGGGGCGATGGCGCACGCCAATCGCACTGTAGTTACCGCATAAATGATGCGCTAGCTAGACCGGCGTCGCGAGCTCGATCCGGCCCTTGCCGGCGCGCTTCGCGCGCAGCATCGCCTGGTCGGCCTTGGTCAGCAGGGCCGAGGCCTCGACGCCGTCGTACGGCGCGAGCGCGACGCCGATGCTCGTGCCGACGCTCACGCGCGCGCCGCTGCCGAGCTGGATCGGCGCCGTCACGCTCGCGACCAGGCGCTCGAGCACATGCTCCCAGTCGCTCGTGCGGTCGATCATGCTGAGCAGCAGCACGAACTCGTCGCCGCCGATGCGCGCGGCCGTATCGTCGGCGCGCAGCAGCGCGAGCAGGCGCCGGCCGATCTCGGTCAGCAGCTCGTCGCCGGCGTCGTGGCCGTGCACGTCGTTGACCTGCTTGAAGCCGTCGAGGTCGAGGTAGCAGACCGCGACCTGCTTGCCGGTGCGTCGCGCGACGCCGACCGCCTGGCGCATCCGGTCGGCGAGCAGCAGGCGGTTCGGCAGGCCCGTCAGCGCGTCGTGGAAGGCGACGTACTCGGCGCGCTCCTGGGCCTTCTTGACGGCCGTGATGTCGACCATGGCCCACAGCGCTTCGTCGTCGGGCAGCATGGTGCCGCACAGGTCGACCCAGATCAGCTCGCCGCTCTTGCGCCGCATCTGGCGCTGGCTGCGGAACTGCTCGCCGCGGTGCAGCAGCGGGTAGGCCTCGGCGCCGACCGTGTCGAAGGCCTGGGCGTCGGGGTAGAGCACGCGGATCGACTGGCCGACGAGTTCGTCGCCGCCATAGCCGAAGCAATGGTCGAGCGCGCGGTTCTTCCACACGATCACGCGCGCCTTGAGCTTGGTCATGCAGACGATCTCGTTGTCGAGCATCGCGTTCTGCTCGCGCAGCACGGCGGTCAGCTGCTGGCGCGCCTCGTACTGCTGGGTGACGTCGAGCGCGACGCCGCGGCTCATCAGGAACGCGCCGTCCGCGCCGCGCAGGGAGGTGACGCTGATGCGCACGCGTCGCGGCTTGCCGCGGCGCGGCACGAGCTGGCTCTCGACGCCGTCGAGCCGGCCCTCGGTCTTGAGGCGCGCGAACTCGCGCGCGAACGCGGCCTGGCCTTCGGCGTCGAGGAAGTCGGGCAGGCGCGCGCGGCCGATCACCTCGTCGGCCGTGCAGCCGATCCACTCGAGCATGGTCTTGTTGACGTGCACGAACACGCCGTTCGCGTCGACCGACTGGTAGCCGCAGGGCGCGTTGTCGTAGAGGTCGCGGATTTCGGCGGACGACTCCTCGATCGCCGCGAGCATGCGCCTGCGCTCGGTCACGTCGTGCGACGACGCGTAGATGTAGCGCTCGCCGTCGATGTCGGCGACACCGACGCTGAGGTCGACGTCGATGATGCGGCCGTCGTCGCGCCGGTGCCTGGCGTCGAGGAAATAGTGGTCGCCGTCCTTGGCATCGGCCAGCCGCGCGTCGATCGCGGCCTCGTCGCGGTCGACGTCCCAACTGCTGACGTGGCGGCCGACGAGCTGCTCGCGCGTCGCCCCGAGCATCGCCGCGAAGGAGTCGCTGCACACCACCAGGCGGCCGGTCTTGTCGACGATGTGGATGCCGTCCGCGGCGACGCGCAGCAGGGTCTGGAAGCGCCGCGTCTGCGCGGCGAGCGCGCGCACGCTGCGGCGCTCGCGCCGGCCCGCGCGGTAGACGAGCAGCGTCGCGCCGGCGAACAGCAGCCACGCGATGCTCGCGAGCATCGCGAGGTGGCGCAGCTGGGCGCGCCACGGCGCGAAGAAGCGCTCGTTGGACAGGCCGGCGAACACGAGCAGCGGCCAGTCCTCGGTCTGGCGGTAGGCGGTCGTGCGTATCACGCCATCGAAGCTCGTCGCGGCGACGAAGATGCCGCGCGTCGGGTGCGCGGCGAGCTCGGCACGCATCTGCGGGGACGCGGCCGTGTCGCCGGGCCCGACCTGGGCGCTGCTGCCCGGCGCGCGGCGCGCGATCAGGCGCATGTCGGTGCGGCGCAGCGTCACGGCATCGCCGCGGTCGATCGCGGAACTCGCGAACAGACGCTGGAAATGCTCGGTCGTGACGCTCGCGTAGATCATCCCGACGAAGCGTCCCTTGAGCATCATCGGCCGCGCGAGGATCACGACCCAATGCCCGGTCACGCGCGAGTCGAGCGGGCCGCCGAAGTAGGCGGTCGGGCCCGGGTGGTCGCGCGACGCGAGGAAATAGTCGCGGTCGGACAGGTCGACCGGGGCGCCTGCGGGCAGGTCGTTGCCCCAGTGCAGGTGGCCGGTCGAGTCGGTCAGGCGCAGGCCCTCGGCGCCCGGCAGCAGGCGGCGGTGTGCGTCGAGCACACGATTGATGTCGGCGTCGCGCAGCGGTCCGGCTTCGGCCAGGCGCGCGAGTTCGCCCAGCGTCGCCTGCATCAGCGCGTCGACGCGCGTGAGTTCGGAAGCGACGTTCGCCTGGGCGATCGCCGCGAGGTCGCGCGCGGTGTCGCTGGCCTGGGCCTGGTAGGCGTCGCGGCTCGCGTTCGCGACGAGCGCGACGAGCAGCGCGAGCAGGGCGGCCACGCCGAGGTTGAGCAGCGCGAGGCCGGCGACGATGCGGCGCTTGCCGACCCGAGGGCCGAAGAGTATTGGCAGCGGAATACCTGCAGGCATGGCTGGCGTTTCGTGCTCGGTGGGCCCGGCGTTTCCGGTGTCTCCTCCGCGGGCTCCCGGGCCATTGTGCGGCAATAACTCGTTGCCGGCGGCGAGCTTCGGCACGCGCGTGTCGAAAGCCCGACGCGACCGGCCGCGGCGACCGTGCCGTTCGTCATCGCTAGGGCCAACCCGTAGCGGGCGGCTCGCGCGGCCACGGACAATCGCGGTTTCGGCCCGATCCCGGCCCCCGTTTTCCGTTTCCGCTCCCAATACCCATGGCCATTTCCCACCTGACCGAAGCGCAGACCCGCGGCTGGACCCGCGCCCAGAAGGACGAATGGTGGCTGCGCAACGTCTACCGCGGCGACATGGCGCAGCTCACGCTGCGTTCGGGCCTGACCGGCTTCGTGCTCGGCACGGTCCTTTCGGCGACCGGCCTGTACATCGGCGCGAAGACCGGCATTTCGGTCGGCGTCGGCCTGACCTCGGTGATCCTCGCGTTCGCGCTGTTCCGCATCCTGCATTCGCTCGGCGTCGCGAGCGACTTCACGGTGCTCGAGAACAACTGCACCCAGTCGATCGCGACGGCCGCCGGCTACGTGACGGCGCCGCTGTTCGCGTCGATGGCCGCCTACATGCTCGTGACGGGCCGCATCGTGCCGTGGTGGCAGCTGATGGTCTGGATGGTCATCATCGCCGTGCTCGGCGTGCTGATCGCGTTCCCGATGAAGCGCCGCTTCATCAACGAGGACCAACTGCCGTTCCCCGAGGGTCGCGCGTGCGGCGTCGTGCTCGACTCGCTCTACAGCGGCGACGCGGCCGAGGGCATGTACAAGGCCGGCCTGCTCGCCAAGGTCGCGGGCGTCACGGCCTTCTACCAGGCCCTTGTCAGCGACGGCTGGATGAAGCTGATCCAGTTCAAGCTGCTGCGCATGGACAAATGGGCCGGCCTGACCGAGCCCTGGACCCTCCACGACCGCCTCGACGAGTACTACTACGCCTGGGCGACGCGCGTGCACGCGGCCGCGCCGACGCTGCTCGGCACCGACATCCGCCAGCTCGGCCTGCGCCTGACGCTCGACGCGGCGATGCTCGGCGTCGGCGGCCTGATGGGCATCGTCGTCGCGACGAGCTGCCTGATCGGCGCGCTGATCAACTTCGTCGTGCTCGCGCCGCTGATGATCCAGGCCGGCGACATCGCGCCGCGCGTGACGGCGGCCGGCGTGCACGTCGCGATCACGCGCACCGAGATCGTCAACCAATGGGCGATGTGGTGGGGCGTGCCGATGATGGTCGCGGGCTCGCTCGTGACGCTGCTCGCGCGCCCCGAGGTGTTCACGGCCGCGTTCAAGGCCGTGTTCGCGCGCCGTGCCGACGCGGGCGCCCGCGACGTGCTCGCGCATATCGAGGTGCCGCTGTGGATCTCCAACGCGGGCGTGCCGGTGCTCGGCGTGCTCGGCTGCTACATCGGCCACCTGTTCTTCGGCGTGCCGATCGGCCTCGCGCTCGTGTCGCTGCCGCTGATCTTCCTGCTCGCCGTGATCTGCGCCCATTCGATGGCGCTGACCTCGTGGACGCCGACCGGCCCGCTCGCGAAGATCACGCAGTTCTCGATGGGCGCGATCGATCGCAGCAACCCGGCGAGCAACCTGGTCCCGGCCGGCATGACGGCGGAGATCGCGTCGAACGCGGCGAACCTGCTGTCGGACATCAAGCCCGGCTACATGCTTGGCGGCAAGCCGCGCCACCAGGTGCTGGGCCACCTGATCGGCGTGCTCTCCGGCGTGCTCGCCTGCGTGCCGCTGTTCTACCTGCTGTTCCTGCCGCCCGACGCGAGCGGCCAGCGCTCGACCGCGACGATCGTGAGCGACCAGTTCGCGATGCCGGCCGCCGTGCAGTGGAAGGGCGTCGCCGAGCTGATCGCCCATGGCCTCAGGAGCCTGCCCGCGTCGGCGCTGACGGCGATGGCCGTCGCCGTGACCGCCGCGATCGTGATCGAGGTGCTGCGCCTCGTGACCAAGGGCCGCTTCCCGCTGTCGTCGGTGTCGATCGGCCTCGGCGTCGTGCTGCCGCCCGAGTCGAGCTTCGCGATGTGGGTCGGCGCGCTGTTCTTCTGGATCATGGCGCGCCGCCACCGCGACCCGCAGAGCGCGCCCCACAAGCGCTGGGTCGCCGGTGCCGAGCCGGTCTGCGCCGGCCTGATCTCGGGTGCGGCGCTGATGGGCATCGCCAACGCGATCATCAACGTGCTGCTGAACTGATCGGGCGGACGCGCGCCGCGGCTCAGCCCAGTGGCGGCGGCCCGCAGGTCGCGAGCACGAGCGCGCGCAGCCAGCGGTGCGCGGGGTGGCCGTCGAGGCGCGGGTGCCAGATCTGCGACACCGTGATCTCGGGCACCGCGAGCGGCAGTTCGAGGCTCAGCAGCCCGCCCGGGTGGGCGTTGAAGAACGAGGCCGGCACGAGCGCGACGAGCTCGCTCGCCGCCGCGATCGCGAGCGCCGCGCGAAAGTTGGGCACGATCACGGCGACCTCGCGCGCGAGCCCGAGCTCGGCGAGCGCCGCGTCGACCGGCCCCGCGCTGCGGCCGCGCCGCGAGCTCACGACATGCTGGGCTGCAGCGTAGCGCCCGGGCGTCAGTGCGCCCGCGAGCAGTTCGTGGCCGGGCCGCACGGCGGCGACGAAGCGGTCGCGGTACAGCGCCTGCACGCGCAGCTCGGGGGCGGTGTCGCCGAGCACGCCGATGTCGAGGTCGATCAGGCCCTCGCGGAGCGGCTGGGCGTCCTTGTCGGGCTTGGGCGCGAAGCGCAGGCGCACGCCCGGCGCGGCCGCGGCGACGCGCGCGACGAGCGCCGCGCCATGGGTCTCGACGAAGCTGTCGTTGGCACGCAGCGTGAACTGGCGCGCGAGCACGGCCGGGTTCCAATGCGCGCCGCTCGGCTGCAGCACGTCCTGGGCGTCGTGGACGAGCGCGTGGACGCGCTCGCGCAGCGCCTCGGCGTGCGGCGTCGGCACCATCGCGCGGCCGGCGCGCACGAGCAGCTCGTCGCCGGTCGCCGCGCGCAGGCGCGCGAGCGTGCGGCTCATCGCCGAGTCGCTGAGCTTGAGGCGCCGCGCGGCGCCGCCGACGCTGCCCTCGGACAGCAGCGCGTCGAGCGCCTCGAGCAGGTTCAGGTCGATCTCGCTCATGGTCGGCGCCCACCCTAGCACGGACGCCGGCCGGGGCGCCCGTCGCGGGCTTGCGTTTTTTGTAAGAACTACTTGCACGTAACGCGCTAGGTCGATGGCAGCGGCGGGGCTAAGCTGACCGCCATCGCGCTCCAGCTTTTACAAGCAAGACCATGCCCGCAGTCCCTTCTTCAGCCTCGCATCAGGCCGCCGGCGCAGACGCCGACGGCCTGCCGATGCCGCAGCGCCTGATCGCGGCGATCGCGATCCTCGGCGCGATCGCGCTCGTCGTGATCGACGGCGCGATCGCCAACGTCGCGCTGCCGACCATGGCGCGGCAGCTCGGCGCGGCGCCGTCCGCGACGGTCTGGATCGTCACCGGCTATCAGCTCGCCGTCGTGATGTTCCTGCTGCCGGCCTCGGCGATCGGCGAGCGCTTCGGCTACCGGCGCGTCTTCGTCGCCGGCGTCGCGCTGTTCACGGCCGCCTCGGCGGCCTGCGCGTTCGCGCCGTCGCTGCCCTGGCTCGTGGCGGCGCGTTGCGCCCAGGGCCTCGGCAGCGCGGCCGTGATGCCGCTCGGGCTCGCGCTGCTGCGCTTCACCTACCCGAAGCGCCTGCTCGGCACGGCGATCGGCTGGAACGCGCTCGCCGTCGCGCTGTCGTCGGCGGCCGGGCCGGCCGTCGGCGCGGCGATCCTCGCGGTGTCGAACTGGCGTTGGCTGTTCGCCGTGAACCTGCCGATCGGCGCGCTCGTGCTGCTCGCGGGCACGGGCCTGCCGCGCTCGGCCGGCTCGGTTTCGCGCGTCGACGCGCTCAGCGTCGCGCTGAACGCGGCGATGTTCGCGGCCTTCGTGCTCGGCTGCGACCACCTGCTCGACGCGCCGGCGCTCGGCGTCGGCCTGCTCGCGGTCGCGGCCGGTGCGCTGTGGGCGCTCGTGCGCCGCGAGCTGCCGCGGCGCGCGCCGCTGATCCCGCTCGATCTGCTGCGCGGCCATTCGTTCCGCGTCTCGGTGATCGCGTCGGTCTGCTGCTTCACCGGCCAGATGGCGAGTTACGTCGCGCTGCCGTTCTACTTCCAGCACGGCTTCGGCCAGAGCGCGCTGGCGACCGGCCTGCTCATGACGCCGTGGCCGCTGACCGTCGTGTTCGCGGCGCCCGCGTCGGGGCGCCTCGCCGACCGCATGTCGACGGCCTGGCTGTGCGCGGCCGGCGGCGCGTGCATGGCGCTGGGCCTGGGCCTGAGCGCGGTCTGGCCGCTCGGCGGCGGGCTCGCGCCGCTCGTCGGGTTCACGGCGCTCGCGGGCCTCGGCTTCGGCTTCTTCCAGACGCCCAACAACCGCAATATGCTGATGACGGCGCCCAAAGAGCGCAGCGGCGCGGCCGGCGGCATGCAGGGCGCCGCGCGCCTGACCGGGCAGACGCTCGGCAGCCTGCTGATGGGCCTGCTGTTCGCGCTGCTGCCGGCCGGCGCGGCCGCGCGCTGGGGCCTCGGCCTCGCGGCCGCGCTTGCACTCGCGGCCGGCGTGATCAGCACGCTGCGCGCGCCGCGGCGCTGAGCGGCGCCCGGGCGCGCCACGCGGCTGTCACCGCGTCCCGCTAGGATGCGGGCCCCATGGGCATGACCGTCACGTTCGCGCCGGAGCTCGGCGCCTGGATCGAGCACAACCTCGCGCGCGGCTGCGCGGCCGCCGACCTCGTCGCGAGCATGCGCGGCCAGGGCTTCGAGGCGCCGCTCGCGGAAGGGCTCGTCCAAGCTTTCGCCGCCGCGCGCCGCGCGGGCCGGCCCGCGCCGCGCGACGCGGTCACGCTCGCGGGCCCCGACGACGCCTACCGCTACGACACGCCGCGCCTGCCGGCCGGCGCCGTGATCCGCACGCCGGATCGCGACGTCGCCGTGCTGACGCGCCTCGCCAGGCCCTGCGTGGCCGTGCTCGAGAGCGTGCTGACGGCCGACGAATGCGCGGAACTGATCGCGCTCGCGCGGCCGCGGCTCAAGCCCTCGACGGTCGTCGACCCGCTGACCGGCGAGGACCGCACGGCTGAGCACCGCGACAGCGAGGGCATGTTCTTCCGTCTCGAGGAAACGCCGCTGATCGCGCGCATCGACCGGCGCGTCTCGGCGCTGATGGGCTGCCCGCTCGAGCATGGCGAGGGCCTGCAGGTGCTGCGCTACGGCCCGGCCGCGAAGACCACGCCGCATTTCGACTTCATCGTGCCGTCGAGCGACGCGAGCCGCGACTCGCTCGCGCGCAGCGGCCAGCGCGTGAGCACGCTCGTCGTCTACCTGAACGAGGTCGAGGCCGGCGGCGAGACCGTCTTCCCCGAAGCCGGCCTCGCCGTGCTGCCGCGTCGCGGCAACGCCGTGTATTTCGAGTACTGCAACGGCCTGCGCCAGGTCGACCCGCTGTCGGTCCACGCCGGGGCGGCCGTGCAGCGCGGCGAAAAATGGGCGCTGACGAAATGGATGCGCGAGCGGCCGTTCCGCTCGGCCTGAACGCGACTCGCGCCGCGACGCCTATTCGAGCTGCGCGTCGGCGACCCAGCGCTGACCGTCGAAGTGCAGGCGGTGCGTCATCTCGAGGCTGTCCTGCTTGCGGATCAGCAGGTCGATCATCGGGAACACCGCGCGCGTCGTCGCCGTCGCAGCCCAGGGCGCCGCCGTGAAGCGGTAGCGGTAGCTCACGCTGGCCGTGCGCGGCTGGCCCGGCGCCACCTGCGGTTCGGCAATCCGCGTGATCGCCGCGAGCTCGAGGCGGCCCGCGCAGAGGTCGCCGTGGTGGACGACGACGTGGCCGTCGGGACCATGGCCGGCGCTGTCGCGCTGCTTGAAGAATTTCCGGCCAAGCGCGGTCAGCTCGTAGCGCCGGGTCGGCACGCGCTCGACCTGGCCGGTCTCGTCGTCGCGGTAGTCGACGTAGCCGTCGCGGCCCGTGACGAGGCCCTGGTGCTCGAGTACCGGCATCTGCAGCGCGTTGCTCGTGCGCGCCGCGTCGTCGCGCGCGCTGACGTCGATCGGCCAGTCGTACTTGGCCAGGCAGATGTCGCCGCGCTGGGCCAGAAAGGCCTGGAGCGCCTGGCCGAGGTTGGCGCGGTTGGCGAGGCTTGGGTCGCTCGCGGCGACCGGGAGCGTGGCCGCATGGGCAAGCCCGGCGAAGCCGGCAAGGGTGGCGAGGGCGAGCAGGCGGTGGATTTTCATCGGATTGGAAGCAAGACTCGGGGAACCATCATTGCGCCGCGGCGGCGCTGCCCGCCGGCGGCGGCACGTAGCCGTCGGTCAGCGTGCCGAGGAAGGCGACGAGGTCGGACACGTCCTGCGCGCTCAGCGGCGGCGTGCTGCCGGGCGCGCGGCCGTCGAGCGGCATCTGCGTGTCGATGTTGCCCCGATAGCGCGCCGGCAGGTCGTCGTACTTCTGGACCACGCCCGCGACGGTCGGATACCAGCGCTCGGGGTGGGTGTCGCGGGTCGCGTAGAAATTGATCGCCTCGGTCAGCGACTTGATCTGGCCGTTGTGGAAGAACACCTTGCGCGTTGCGACATTGCGCAGCGTCGGCGTCTTGAACAAGCCGCAGAACGACTTGCTGCTTGCGGGCGGATGATCGGAACGGCTGCACAGGCCCATGTCGAAGTAGGCCCGCCGGCCGCGCACGAGGCGGTTCGCGGCGATGTCCTTGACGTTGCGCGGCACGCCGATCGCCTCGTACGAGTAGTCGGTGAACTGGGCCACGCCGCCGCCGACGCCCGGGCCGTTGTAGTGGCAGGCCGCGCAATTGCCGCGCGCCGGGTCCTGGAAGATCACCATGCCGCGGATCTCGGCCGCGCTCAGCGTGCCGCCGATCTTGTTGCTCGCGTAGAGGTCGTATTTGCTCGTGTACGGATGGAAACTCGAGTCCTCGAGCTGGTAGGCCTGCAGCGCCGCGAGCGCATCGCCGAACGCGGCGCTCGGGTCCTTGAACGCGTTGGCGCCAAAGGCCTGCTTGAACAGCGGTGCGTAAGCGGCTGCCTGAAGCTTGGCGACGACGCTCTGGAAGCTCTTGTTCGCCATCTCGATCGGCGAAAGCAGCGGGATCTGCGCCTGGTCGGCGAGCGTCGGCGCGCGGCCGTCCCAGGTGAAGCCGCCGCCCGGGCCCGGCGCACTCACGCCGTCGGGGTTGTCGGCGAGGTCGGCGTAGGGGGTCGTGAAGTTCTTGTAGGTCAGCGTCGGCACGGCGCGCGTGCCTGTTTGCTTCAGGTTCGGGCCGCCCCGTTGCACGGCGAGCGCGTTGGGCGGCGCGTAGTGGTTCGCCGGGTCGTGGCAGGTCGCGCAGGACATCTTGCGCGAGCCCGAAAGATTCTGGTCGAAGAAGATCTGCTTGCCGACCTGGGCAGGCAGGCTCAGCGGGGTGTCGGCGCAGGCCGTGCCCGAGGCGCCGGCCAGGGCCAGCAAGACGGACAAGGTGCGGCGAAGGGCTTCGCGGATCATGGTGGCCTTGAAAGGAGAAGGCCGCCGGCGGCACTCGGGCACCGCCGGCGGCTTCACGGCGCTAGGCGATTACTTCAGCGACCAGAGGTTGATCTGGTTCGCGTCCGGGCCGGTCTGCGCCGGCGTGTTGACGTCGGCCGATTGCTTCTGCGTGTAGTTCGCCGGGAAGACGTAGGCGTGATTCATCGGGCGCACCGAGTCGAAATGCGTGTCGGCGCTGCCGGCGAACTCGGGCAGCAGCACGAGGTTCGCGGCGATGAAGGACTCCGTGTACTTCGAGCGGTTCATGTACGAGAAAGGCACGCCCGGGTCGGCCAGACCGAACATGTCCTGCAGCGTGTGCACGAACGAGAAGTGGCTGTAGTAGTCGCTGTCGACGAGGCCCTTGGGCGCGGCGGTCTGGTTGGTCAGCAGACCGAAGATCGACTCGCCGTGGCCGCGGTTGCCGATGCCGTAGCCGGTGACCGAGTTGTCGCGCGCGATCGTGCCGTTGCTGGCGACGAGCGGTGCGTCGACGTTGGTCGCGACCGGGTTCCAGCCGCAGCAGGAGTTGAAGCCGGACAGTGCGTTGCCTTCGTCGAACATGATGACGACGGCGACGCGCTTGTTCGGGTTCTGCCACAGCGGCGACGCCTCGATCTTCTTGATCAGGTAGTCGACGTAGTTGTCGCCGCGCGTGATGATCGGCGCGACGGCCGTCGCCGAGACGTTGTTCGCGACGCTCGAGCAGTCGCTCGCCACCACGGTCGCCTTGGTCGCGGTGTCGGTGCCCTTCACGGTGATGCCGTGCATGTCGTCGCACTGGTCGGGCACGACGAAGTTGAGCTGGCCGACGTCGCCGCTCTCGAGGTCGGTGCCGAACTGGTCGATGTTGTAGTTCGCCGGGATCGGGTAGTCCTTGGAGTTCAGCAGCGCGGCGTCCCACTGGCCGCCGCCGAGCGTGCGGTTGCTCGAGATGAACTCGGGGGCGCTGCGCACGTTCTGGTAGGCCATGCCCGGGTGGTGCTTGGTGCGGTACAGCTGTGCGGGCAGCGGCAGCACGAGGTTCGCGTCGCCGATCGTCGTCGTGTTCGGGCCGGCGGTGCCGGGCGCGTAGACATGGTCGGGGGCGGTCACGGCGGCGTCGGCGATCGAGTCGGAGCGGAAGTCCTGGCCCGGGTTCATCGACTCGCTGTAGGTGCGCCATTGCAGGCCGGCGCTCGACAGGGCGTTGAAGATGTTCGCGCGGCCGACGATGTTGTGGTTCGTCGACTGCGCGCAGGTGGCCGCGAACGGCGACGGCGCGGTCGGGATCGTCAGATCCTGGATCGCGTTCGCGCCGGTCGCGCCGCAGTTCCACTGGTTGTCGTCGTTGATGCCCCAGTCGTCGGCGCCGCCGAGCGCCGTGTAGTTCGGCTCGCTCGGGTAGCCGGTCGCGAAGTAGCTCGTGAACTGGTTGCCGGCGGCCAGGTAGGCGTTGATGTGCGGCGCGTAGGCCGATCCCTTGATCGACAGGGTCGCCTTGTTCTCGAGCATGATCACGAAGATGTGGTCGTAGCGCGGGATGCCTTCGACGGCCATCGCCGTGTGCTGCGCTTCGACGACGCCGATCGCCGGGCCGGTGGCGGCCGGGTTCGCGGCCAGCGCGGCCGTCGAGACGTCGCCGCGGTCGACGATCTTGGACGCGTAGGCCCAGCGGTTCGTCAGCGCGACCGATTCGCGCAGCAGCGTGGCCTGGTCGGCGCCGCTGACCGTGTTCGGGTCGGCGAGCGTCTCGCTGACGCTGATGCCGAGGCGGCCCGCGAGGTTCAGACTTTCGGTCGTGAAGCTCGTGCCGTTGACTTCCATCATGCGCACGACTTCGGTCGAGAGCGGAGTGACGGCGACGACGGCGGGCGCCAGCGGACGCGTGGCGGCGGTGATCTCGCCCTGGGCGAGGCGCAGCACCATGTGCTGGGTCACGGGCTGGCCATTGACGGTCGCGGTCGTCGGGATGTCGGCGATCAGCGGGCCCACGGTGCGGGCCGTGAGCAGGAAGCTACCGTCGGACTTGGTGACCGCGCTGACTTCACCCGGGTCGCAGACACCGTTGTTGTTGGTGTCGAAGCAAACCGTTGCGCCGGCGTAGACGGCGGCGGCCGTCGACGAGGCCACGGCAGCGGCCGGGTTGTCGGAGATCACGGGCGGCGTGAACAGCGTGCCGGCGACGGTGCCCTTGACGGTCACGAGACCGCCGACCGAGAGGGCCTGCGCCGAGGCGCAGAGCATGGCCGCGCTGGCGGCGACGGCCGTCACGCGCAGGGCCGGCTTCAGGAAGCGAGCATTGTTTTGCATGGTGTATTCCTAAGGAGTTCTGCGTTGCGCCCGGCTCAGGCCTGGCGGCGGCGGTTCAGGCGCAGGGCGACGAGGCCCAGGCCGAAAGCCATCAGTGCGTAGGTGCCGGGTTCCGGAACGGCAGACACGGCGGTGACGGTCCAGTGCGCGTTGGAAGCGGCGCGCTCGTCGGCTGCCAGGATGTTTCCGGTGGCGGCGTCGGCGATGTTGCCGTCCTGTGCGAAGGCCTCCGGCTCGACCACGCCGTTTTGGTCCGGCTGCGGCGCGACGGTGAACAGGTTCGACTGGATGGTGCCGTTGGCGAAGTCGGCGAAGACGAAGTTCGATTGCGCGACATTGCTCGAGACGACGGCGGCGACGGCCGTGGTCGGCGTCCCCGTGTTGTCGAGGGCTTCGGCGCTGAGCGGACCAGCGAACGCGACGCCGTTCACGGCGACCGAGACATTGCCGATGTTCGAGATCAGGCCGCCGACTTGCGTGCCGGTGAAGCTGCCCGTGACCGTGATCGGCGTCGGAGTGCTCGACTCGAGCGCGGTAAACGTGTAGCTGAAGTCGTAGGTCGTCTGGGCCTGCGCGGCAACGGCGCTGAAGCCGAGGGCAGCGACGAGCGCTGCGGTCTTGAGGAGTTTCATCGTGAACCTTTCTAGTCGTCTTGCGGTGGTTTCCGGTGCGGCTCCGATGCAGGGCAACGGCGCGGATCTAGGCTAAGAAGGGTTGATGTCGGCGTGATGAGCGTCACACCGCCGAACGGACTAGGTAGAAGCGTGGCGTCCGTTCGACGGCGGGTGCGCGGGCTTCGAAAAACTGTCGCGAACGACAGCGGGCGGTCAGCGCAAAAGCGGTTTCTCATCGGTTTTGCGTTTGCCGAGATAATGCGGGCCGCTCGATTGCCGTGGAATTGCGAGCTCGGCGCGAATTGCTTGTCGAAGAGTATGTGGCCCTGCTGTCCGAGTGCGGTGCTGCTGCGCACCAGGCCGGCGCAGGGCAGGCGCTCGCCGCGCGGACATGGGGGCACGGGAGGCCCTGGTCGATCCGACGGGCGCGCGATGCTCGACCTTGCCGGACCGGCATGCCGCGACGAGTCCGACGGAGGGCCCCCAGGGCTGTTGGCCCGAGCTGCGGCGCGGCGCGAAGCGTCGCGTGGCCTGACCGGAGGGACTCGAACCCCCGACCTGCTGCTTAGAAGGCAGCTGCTCTATCCAGTTGAGCTACGGTCAGCCGGCCTGGATTCTATGCGCTTGCCGGGCCGGGCGGCGGCAGGGGCCCCTCGAATGGTCTATCGGAATGATATGACAATATTTTTAATACTCTTGTGTCGGGATTTTTTTCAAATTAACGTAAGTTAAAAATATGACGAATCGTCATAATTATTCAAGCCCATGATCTAAATAGACAATTTGCTTTCTGGCACATGGTTTGCAAAAGGGGCCTGGAATATTTTTCCAACCAGGAGCCCTGCCTTGAAGTCCGTGCCCAGCCAGAACAGCAAGAAAAATATCCGCCACCTGAGCCCGCTCGCGCTCGCGATCGCCGCGGGCCTCGCGGCGGCGCCGGCCGTCGCGCAGTCGACCTTCTTCATCCCGGGCAACCTCGTCGTCAGCGTCGAGGGCAACGGCGTGCCGGGCGCGACCTCGGGTTCGTATGCCGACAACCAGGCCGCGCCGCTGTCGCTGTTCCAGTTCCAGGCGAGCGGCACGTCGAGCGCGAGCTTCGTCGATTCGCTCGTGCTGCCGCAGACCGCCTCGGGCAGCAACTACGCGTTCTCGGGCGAATACGGTTCTTCGTCAGAAGGCGCGCTGCAACGCTCCGGCAACGGCCAATACCTGACCATCGCGGGCTACGGCATCAATGCCGCAACCTTCAACGCCAACCCGGGGGCATACAGCCCGGCGTCGACGAACACCGCGCTGGCCCAGTCGGGCAGCATGACCGGCCAGTCCTACACGGCCGTGCCGCGCGTGGTCGCCGTGATCGACGCGAGCGGCAACGTCAGCACCTCGACCGCGCTGTACAACGTCTTCAACGCGAACAACCCGCGCAGCGTCTATTCGCCCGACGGCTCGACGATCTACGTCTCGGGCCAGGGCACCAAGGGCGACAGCACCGGCGGCGTGTTCGTGACGACGCTCGGCACGACGACGACGACCCCGACCTCGATCACCGGCAACGACGGCGGCTCGGGCTCCTCGCAGGACACGCGCTTCGTGACGGCCTACAACGGCCAGCTCTACGTCTCGACCGACAGCAAGGCCGGCGCGACGCCGCGCTCCTACGTCGGCACGCTCGGCACCGCCGGCTCGCTGCCGACGGGCCTCGCGAACAGCGGCAGCGGCCCGACCCAGCTCAGCGGCACCGGCAGCACCTCGGGCGTCTACACGATCACGGCCGCGAACACGAACGGCGTGAACTCGGTCGGCCAGGCCGTCAACCTGAGCCCGGCGAACTTCTTCTTCGCGAACGCGACGACGATGTACGTGGCCGACACCGGCGCACCCAAGAACGGCAAGACGCTTGGCGACGGCGGCCTGCAGAAGTGGAGCCTCGTCAACGGCAGCTGGACGCTCGACTACACGGTGTCCGCCGGGCTGAACCTGGTGTCGGCGAGCGCCGCCGCCGGCACGACCGGCCTGCTCGGCCTGACCGGCGAGACGGTCATGGTCAATGGCGTCGCCCAGGAAGAGATCTTCGCGACCAACTACACCGTCGGCGACACCGACCCGACCTTCCTGTACGGCCTGACCGACACCCTGTCGGCGACGACCAAGACGACCGGCGAAGCATTCACGCAGCTCGCGGCCGCGCCGACCGACTCGAACTTCAAGGGCGTGTCCTTCGCGCCGACCGCCGCGGTCTCGGCCGTTCCCGAGCCCGCGTCCGGCGGCCTGATGGCCCTGGGCCTCGCGTGCATCGGCGTCGTGCAGCGGCGCCGCCAACGCAAGTCCTGATCCCTGTCGGCCCCGCTGCATCCTGCCGCGGGGTCTTTGCGTTCCACCCTGTTCGGCCTGTTTGAAAGAGACTTTCACATGACCATCGCTTCCCAATTCCCGCTGCGCGTCTTCGCGCTCGCCGCCCTCGTCGCGAGCGGCGCTGCCCAAGCCCAGACCACGGTCGCGGCCTGGACCTTCGAGGGGCTCCCGACGACCGGCAGCAACAATTCGCCTGCCGCGTCGACCGGCACCGGCGTGGCCACGTCGCTGGGCATGACCAACAGCTACAACAGCACGAGCTCGCTTACGTACGACGACATCGTCGCGGGCGTGACGACCGGCACCAAGCCCGATACCGGCGCCAATGGCCAGGCCGACGCTTCGCTGATGTGGCGTATCCGCGGTGGCACCGTCAGCGCGGGCGGCACGCCCAACGGCTGGTCGAGCCAGGCCCCGATCGGCACCCAGGGCGCCCAGTTCGCGGCGAGCACGGTCGGCTACAGCGGCCCGATCACGGTCAGCTTCGACTGGTACGCGACGACCCAGGGCGAGGCGAACCTGCAGCTCCAGTACACGACCGACGGCGTGAACTACCAGAACCTCGCGATCAATATCGGCGCGAACGCGAACGCGGGCCTGCAGTCGCTGACGAACTCGACGTCGGCGAATACCGTCACGGGCGCCTACATCAGCGACAACAAGACGAGCAGCTCGCTCGCCGGCCAGGACTGGTTCCAGGGCCTGACCGCGACGATCAACAATGCGGCCGCCGACAACGATCCGAACTTCGCGATCCGCCTCGTCAATGCGTCGACGGGCACCGACAACGTCAGCACGCAGGGTACGGCGCTGAACAACACCTCGGGCAACTGGCGCTTCGACAACGTCTCGATCGCCGCCGCCGCGGTGTCGGCCGTCCCCGAGCCCCAGACCTGGGCGCTGATGCTCGGCGGCCTCGGCGCCGTCGGCGCGATCGTGCGCCGCAAGCGCCGCGCTTGACGCCGGCGCAAGCCGCAACGGCAAGGGGGCGCCGCGCGGCGCCTCCGCAGCGGCCGCATCGATCCACCGCTTTACGGCGGCCGGGCCTTTTGCTCCACTAGGGCGGTCGGCGCGGCCGCGCCGGAGCGGGGAGGTCTTCGATGAATTTCTCGAATCTGCGCGTCGGTGCGCGCCTGGCGCTGGGCTTCGGCCTGCTGCTCGCGCTGGTCCTCGTCATGGGGCTGTACGCGGTCAACCGCGTCAACCGCATGCAGGAGGGCGTCGACGCGCTCGCCCAGCAGTGGCTGCGCAGCACCCAGCGGCTCGCGGCGATGAACGAGTCGCTGAACCAGATGCGCCGCGCCGAGCTGCAGATGCTGCTCGGCGGCGACGCCAAGGCCATCGCCGACGAGTCCGCACGCATCGACAAGCAGTGGACGATCCTGCCGGGCCTGCTCGAGCAGTTCAAGGCCGCGACGCCGGCCGGCGAGCGGCGCGACCGCTTCCTCGAGTTCGAGCGCGTCGTCGGCCAGTACCGCGAGTCGCAGACCCATTTGATCGGCCTGCTGCGCGACGACAAGCACGACGAGGCGATGGCCTATCTGCGCGGCGCGTCGCGCGAGGTGTTCCGCCGGACGACCGAATCGATCGGCAAGCTCGGCGCGCTCAACGACGCCGGCGCCGCGCTAGCGCAGGACGACGCGGCGACGAGCTACCAGGCGATTCTGTGGGGCCTCGGCGTGCTCGTGTGCGTCGCGCTCGCGGCCGGCGCGAGCGTCGCCTGGATGATGACGCGCTCGCTGACCCGGCCGCTGAGCCAGGCCGGCGCGGCCGCCGATCGCATCGCCGGCGGCGACCTGCGCGGCACAATCGACTCGCTGCGCGGCGACGAGCTCGGCGACCTGCTGCGCGCGCTCGCGCGCATGCAGCAGGCGCTCGGCGACTCGTTGCACACGGTGCGCAGCAGCGCCGACAGCATCGCGACGGCGAGCGCCGAGGTCTCGAACGGCAGCCACGACCTGTCCTCGCGCGCCGAGGTCACGGCGTCGAGCCTCGAGCAGACCTCGGCCGCGATGCAGCAGGTCAGCGAGACCGTCCAGCTCAGCGCGGCCTCGGCGAGCGAGGCGCGCGAGCTCGCGAGCCGGGCGACCGACGTCGCGCAGCGCGGCGGCAGCGTCGTCGCCGAGGTCGTCACGACGATGGACAGCATCCAGGGCACCTCGCGCCGTGTCGCGGACATCGTCGGCGTGATCGACGGCATCGCCTTCCAGACCAATATCCTGGCCTTGAACGCCGCCGTCGAGGCCGCGCGCGCGGGCGAGCAGGGCCGCGGCTTCGCGGTCGTCGCCGGCGAGGTGCGCACGCTCGCGCAGCGCAGTGCGCAGGCCGCGCGCGAGATCAAGCAGCTGATCTCGGGCTCGGTCGCGCAGGTCGACGACGGCGCGAAGCTCGTCTCGCGCGCGGGCAGTACGATGCAGGAGGTCGTGGACGCGGTGCACCAGGTCAGCACGCTGATCGCTCGCATCGCCGAGGCCAGCGACGCGCAGAGTCGCAGCCTCGGCGAGATCCGCGCGGCGATCAGCCAGCTCGACGGCATGACGCAGCAGGACGCCGCGCTCGTCGAGGAGTCGGCCGCGGCGGCCGAGTCGCTGCGCGACCAGGCCGACCGCCTCGCCGGCGTGGTCGGGCGCTTCCGGCTCGCCACCGGCGCGGCGTGAGCCGCGCCGCCGCCTGGTGCAGCGCGGCGTGAGCCGCGCCGCCGCCTGGTGCAGCGCGGCGTGAGCCGCGCCGCCGCCTGGTGCAGCGCGGCGTGAGCCGCGCCGCCTTTTCTTACTGCTTCGCCTCGGGCGCCCAGCCGCCGCCGAGCGCGCGCGCGACGGCCACGGCCGCGAGCAGGCGCTGCGTCGCGATCTGCGCGCCGTCGCGCTCGGTCGCGAGCGCGCTGCGCTGGGCGTCGGTCACGTCGAGGTAGTTCGACACGCCGCGGTCCCAGCGCGCGCGCGCGACGACGTAGGCGCGCTCGGCCGCGGTCTGCGCCTGGGCCTGCACCTGCGCCTGTTCCTGCAGCTGCTGGACGTCGTTGAGCGAGTCCTCGACCTCGCGCAGCGCGGTCAGCAGGCGCTGCTGGTGGTTCGCGACGGCCTCGTCGTAGCGCGCCTTCGCGGCGTCGAGGTTGGCCCGGTTGCGGCCGCCGTCGAAGATCGGCAGCGACAGCCCGAGCGGGCCGATGCTGTACTGGCGCGAGCTCGCCTTGAGCAGGTCGTCGAGCGGCTGCGACGCGAAGCCGAAGCTGCCGGTCAGCGAGATCGACGGGTAGAACGCGGCCTCGGCCACGCCGATCTGGGCGTTTGCCGCGCGCAGCGACGCGACGCTTTCGGCGAGGTCGGGGCGCTGCGCGAGCAGCGTCGCGGGCAGGCCGACCGGGATCTGCGGCGGCGCGGCGAGTGCCGTGGCCGTCGCCACCGGCACGTGCGCGTCGCCGGGCGTCGCGCCGACGAGCACGGCGAGCGCGTGCTCGGTGTCGCTGCGCTGGCGCTGCACGTCGATCAGCGCGGCGCGCGCGTTGGCCGTCTCGACGCGGGCGCGCGCGAGGTCGAGCTCGTTCGACAGGCCCGCGTCGAAGCGCGCCTGCACGAGCTGCTCGGTCTCGACGCGGCTCTCGAGCGCCTGGGCGAGGATCGCGGCCTGGGCGTCGAGGCCGCGCAGCTGGAAGTAGCTCGTCGCGACCTGGCTCGTCAGCGTCAGCAGCACCGCGCCGTGGTCGTCGGCGGCGCTCTGGACCTGCGCGTTCGCAGCCTCGACGAGGCGGCGCACGCGGCCCCAGGCGTCGATTTCGTAGGACATCGACACGCCGACCTCGTCGTTCATGCCGGCCACGGTCACGTGGTGCAGCAGGATCGCCTGCGAGGTGTTCTGCGAGCTGCGCTGGTAGCCGGTCGACGCGGCGACGCCGACCTGCGGCGCCGCGGCCGAGCGCGTCGCGCCGAGCTGGGCGCGCGCCTGGGCGAGGCGCGCGGCGCTGGCCTGCACGCTCGGGCTGCCCTGCAGCGCGCGCTGCTCGAGCGCGTCGAGCGTCGCGTCGCCGAACAGCGTCCACCAGGCCGTGGGCAGCGCCGCGTCGGCGCGGCCGGCGGCGTGGTGGTAGTTCGCCAGGGCGGGCGCGTCGGGCGCCTTGAAGTCGGGGCCGACGGCCGCGCAGCCGGAGAGCAGGCTCAGCGCCGCCGCGGCGGCGATCAGGGAGATCTGGGTCTTGAACATGACTTGTCTTTCTCAATCAATGCGCGCCGCCGCCGCCGCCGCCCGAGGGCGACTTCACGCCGTCGGCGAGCCACAGGATCGCGATGCAGCCGAACAGCACGCCGGCCATGACCAGGAACGCGTCGTTGTAGGCCATCACATAAGCCTGCTTGCGCGTGACGAGGTCGACGACGCCGATCGCCTTCTGCGAGGCGCCGGCCGCGTCGATGCCCTTGGCGCTGAAGGCGGCCGTCAGCGAATCGAGGCGGCCGCGCGTCGCGGCGGCGAACATCGACACCGACTCGCCGAGGCGCGCCGAGTGCAGGTGCTCGCGGTTCGTCAGCATCGTCGCGAGCAGCGCGAGGCCGACCGAGCCGCCGAGGTTGCGCGTCATGTTGAACAGACTCGACGCCGACGGCGTGTCCTTCGGCGCGATGCCCTGCATCGCGAAGTTCGACAGCGTCAGCATGATCAGCGGCTGGCCGATCGCGCGCACGATCTGCGACCACAGCAGCTGGTCGTAGCCGTAGCTCGCGTCCATGTGCGCGTTCATCAGGCAGGACACGCCGAACAGCGACAGGCCGATCGAGCACAGGATGCGGTTGTCGACGCGCTGGGACAGCCGCGCGACGAAGGGCATGATGAACAGCTGCGGCAGGCCCGACCACATGATCACCTCGCCGATCTGCATCGGCGTGTAGCCGGCGATCTGGCCGAGGTACAGCGGCAGCAGGAAGGACGAGCCGTACAGCGCCATGCCGGTCGTCGCGGCGAGCAGGGCGGCGACGAAGAAGTTGCGGCGCGCGTACAGGCTCACGTTGACGAAGGGCTCGGCGCGCAGCAGGCTGATGACGATCCAGCCGACGATGCCGACGAGCGCCGCGATCGCGAAGTTGCGGATGAAGCTCGACGCGAACCAGTCGTGCGAATTGCCTTCCTCGAGGAAGATCGTCAGGCTCGCGAGGCCCACGGCCATGAACGCGATGCCGACCCAGTCCGCGTTGCGCAGCAGCGCCCAGTTGCGGCGGTCGGGGTCGAGGCCCCAGGCGATGCCGCCGATCAGCAGCAGGCCCGGCACCCAGTTCACGTAGAAGATCGACGGCCAGCCGTAGAGGTCGGTCAGGTAGCCGCCGAGCGTCGGGCCCAGCGTCGGCGCCATCGTCGCCGTGAGGCCGAACATCGCGAGGCCGATCGCGCGCTTGGACGGCGGCAGCTTCGCGAGCACGAGCGTCATCGCCATCGGGATCAGCGCGCCGCCCGTGAAGCCCTGCAGCATGCGGAACACGATCATGCTCGGCAGGCTCCAGGCCGAGCCGCACAGCGTCGAGCACAGCAGGAACAGCGCGGTCGTGCCCATCATGTAGGCGCGGATGCCGAGCACGCGGGCGAGCAGGGCGGTCAGCGGGATCACGACGATCTCGGCGCACAGATAGGCCGTCGAGATCCACGAGCCTTCGTCCTGCGTCGCCGACAGCGTGCCGAGGATGTCCTGCAGCGACGCGTTCGTGATCTGGATGTCGAGCACCGCCATGAACGCGCCGAGCAGGCCCGCCGCGACGGCGAGCCAGGTGCGCAGGTCGACCTTGGCATCGTGCGCGGCGAGCATCGGCGCGAGCGCCGGGGATTGCGTCCTTGCCATGGCGGCCTCAGCGCTGGGCGGTCTGCGTGGTCTGCTGGGCCGGGACGGTCTGGCGCAGGTCGACCGAAATCACCGCCGACATGCCGGGCGCGAGGCGGCCCGACAGGCGCTTGAGGTCGGCCGGCGCGAACGTGATCTTGACCGGCACGCGCTGCACGATCTTGGTGAAGTTGCCGGTCGCGTTGTCGGCCGGCAGCAGCGCGAACTGGTTGCCCGAGGCCGGCGCGAAGCTGTCGAGGCGGCCGAGCAGCGGGCCGCCCGGCAGCGCGTCGACGCTGACCTCGACGGCCTGGCCCTGGCGCAGGTTGGCGAGCTGGGTTTCCTTGAAGTTGGCCTGGACCCAGACGTCGTCCTGGACGATCGCGGCGATCTGCTGGCCCGGCTGGATGCGCTGGCCGACTTCCATGTCGCGCTTGCCGACGCGGCCGTCGACGGGGGCGGCGACGCGGTTGTAGCCGAGCTGCAGGGCGGCGTCCTTGGCCTGGGTCTGCAGCACCTTGATCTGCGCCTTGAGCACGTCGCGCGCGGCCTGGGCCGCGCCGATCTGGGCCTGGGCGGCCGTCACGGCGTCCTTGCGCGCGGCCAGGTCGGCCACGGCGCTCGCGCGCGCGGCGACGGCGGCGTCGAGTTCGGCCTTGGAGATCGCCTTCATCTGCGTCGTGTAGAGCTCCGACAGGCGCGTCGCGTCCTGCTCGGTGCGCAGCAGCGTCGCCTGCGACTGCGCGACCTGGGCCTGCGCCTGGCTCGCCGCGGCGCGCGCCTGGGCGGTCTGCGCGTCGGCCTGGGCGACCTGCTCCTGGACCTGCGCGATCTGCGCCTCGATCTGCTCGACGCGCACGCGCTGGTCGGCCGGGTCGAGCTCGGCGATCACGTCGCCGGCGTGGACGAGCTGGTTGTCGTCGACCAGGACCTTGGCGATCACGCCCGGGATGCGCGCCGAGATCGGGTGCAGGTGGCCGGCCAGGTAGGCGTCGTCGGTCTCGACGAAGTAGTGGCTGCGGTAGACCATGCGGCCGCCGACGCCGAGCGCCGCGATCGCGATCAGGCTGGCGACCACGAGCACGCGGCGCTTGGAGGCGGGGGCCGGAGCGGCGGGCGCCTGCGGCGGGGTGTTGGGCTTGTTGTCCATGGCGGTCCAGGTTAAATGAAAGCAATGGATTTCATTATTGGTTGAGTGCTGTGGTCTGTCAAGAAATGAAATCTTTCCATTTCATTAGCGCGGGATTAGACTGTCGGCATGACTACTCGAACCGCGCCCAGCAAGGCCCCGGCCGCAAAGAAGGCGGCCAAGCCGGCCAAACCCGTCGCGATCCGCCGCGGCGCGGGCCGGCCGCGCGCCGAGGAGGTCGAGGCGCGCCTGCAGGCGCTGCTCGGCACCGCGGCCGACCTGTTCTGCGCGCATGGCTACGCCAAGGTCAGCCTTGAGATGATCGCGCGCCAGGCGCGCGTCGCGATCCGTACGATCTACGTGAAGTTCGGCGGCAAGGCCGGCCTCGTGACGGCGATGATCGAAGCCAAGCGCGACAGCTATATGTCCGGCAAGGCGCTGCTGACCGACCCGCGTCCGGTGCGCGAGGCGCTCGGCGAGTTCGCGCGCGGCCTGCACCGGCTCGTGCACCTGCCCGAATCGCAGACGCTGCGCCGCATGATCGCGGCCGAGGGGCGTGACAGCCCCGAACTCGTCGAGTCGTTCTACCGGGCGGGCCCGGGTATCACGCTGGACCTGCTCGGCCGCTATTTCGAACGGCCCGAGGTGCGCGCGCAGCTGCGCGAGGACCTGCCGTTCGAGCAGCTGCCGACCTTCTTCACGAACTGCGTGATCGGCGACACGCTCGCGCGCGGCCTCGACCGGCCGCCGCGCGACGCGTCCGAAGCCGCCCTGGCTGCGCGCATGACGCTGTTCTTTCGCGCCGTCGAGCGCTGAGGGGGCCGGGCTGCGCCGGAGCTTTCGGCGGCGCGGGGCGCCGCTCAGGCCGCGGCCATCATCACGCGGTTGCGGCCGGCCGTCTTGGCGCGGTACATCGCCGCGTCGGCGCGCGACAGCAGCAGCTCGAGCGTCGGGCAGTCGGGGCCGAAGGCCGCGACGCCGAGGCTCGCCGTCGTGTGCACAGGCGTCGCGTCGGCGGTCTTGCCCGACTGCGGCGCGATGCGCTCGATCGACTTGCGCAGCCGTTCGGCGAACGCCTCGGCGCTGTGCGGGTCGCTATGGCTGAGCAGCACGACGAATTCCTCGCCGCCGAGCCGGCCGACGAGGTCGCTGTCGCGCAGCTCGGCGCGGATCGCCTCGGCCACGGCGACGAGCGCGGCGTCGCCGGCGGCGTGGCCGAGCTCGTCGTTGAAGCGCTTGAAATGATCGATGTCGAGCAGGATCGCGACGACGCCGAAGTCGTGCCGGCGCGCCTGCGCGAGCAGGTGCTCGGCCGCCGCGATGAAGCCGCGGCGGTTCGGCAGGCCGGTCAGCGCGTCGGTGTTCGACTGCTCGCGCAGCTGCTCGATCAGAGCGTCGCGCTCGCCCTCGAGCGCAAGGCGCTGGCCGGTGCGCTCGCGCAGCGACTCGACGGCGCCGACCACGGCGGCCATCTCGTCGTCGGCCACGACGCGCGGCAGGCGGATATTGAGCTTGTTGCGCGCGAGCGCGTTGATCGCGCCGGCGACGACCGCGAGCGGCCCGAGCAGGCGCCGCTGCACGAGCGCGATCGAGCCGAGCAGCACGACGAGCAGCACGACGCCGCCGCCGACCACGCCCGCGAGCGTGCGCTCGGCCTCGTGCTCGGCGCCGAGCGCGGTGTCGCGCGCCTGCACGAGCAGCGCGTCGCGCACGGCGAGCAGGCTGTTCATGTCGGGGACGTAGGCGGCCGCGAAGTCGGCCGGGTCCTGGCCGTAGCGCTGGCCGGCCATGCTCGCCGCGACGACCTGCTCGGCGAGCTTGAGCGAATGCACGAAGTAGCGCTGCTGGGCCTCGTCCCAGGCCTGCACGACGGCCGGCGCGTCGTCGCCGCCGCGGATCCGCACGGCGACGAGGAAGCGCAGCTCGTCGATGCGGCCGCGCGTGCGCTGGGCCTCGCCGAGCTCGAAGGGCGTGAGCCGCTCGCCGCTCGCGAGCGCCGCCGTGAAATGCGAGCCGAGCAGGCCTGCGTACTCGCGCAGCTCGGCGATCAGGCGCGCGCCCTGGACATCGTCGCCAGCCGGGGGGTACAGGGTCTGGGCCTCGGTGACGATGCCGCTGACGGTCGGCGCGAGGCGCGGGATCACGGCGACCATCGCGTAGACCGCCGCGCTGATCTGGTCGGGCGAGCGCCTCGCGAGCGGGGTCGCGAGCAGGCGGTCGACGTCGCGGCGCGCGCTGACGAGGTCGGCGCGCGCGGCCGCCATCGTGCCGCGGCCCGCGTCGGCGGCGGCCGCGGCCTGCTCGTAGGCCGCGAACGCCTTGTCGGTGCGCGCGCGCGCCTCGGCGAGCCCGGCCGTCAGGGCCGGGCGGTGCGGCGTGTCGTCGCCGAGCATGCCGTTGGTCGGGCCGCGCTCGCGCGAGGCCATTTCGGCGACGACCAGGGCCAGGCGCAGCCGCTCGATTGCGGTCAGGCCCTCGCGGGTGCGCTGCAGGTCGTGCGCGGCGGTGCCGGTGAGCTGCGCGAGCACGAGGCCGGTGGCCAGCACGAGCAGCACGGCCAGGACGCGGAGAAGGCGGATCAGGGACATGACCGACGGGGTCGAAAGGAGGGGCGGGTTGCGGAATCCGGGCATTGTCGCTCGGCGCCTTACGCTCCTGTCATCTAGCAAGCCCGTTTTTGCGGGCGCGCGGTCTGCAGTCAGCGCAAGTATTGCGTTAGGCCAAGTTCCGCGGACGGAGGGTCGCGACGAATTCTTGCGTGAAACTTGCCGGCTGGCGGCGCGTCGCCCTGTGCGCAGTCGCCTGACTGGCGACAGCGGCGCCGGCCTGGGCCGCCGCCATCGTCGACGCCCGGAACGGCGACGTCGAGACGGTCGAGGAGGCCTGGGCCTTCGTCAAGCCCAAGCGCTCGAGCGGGCCTGCGTTTGACAGATGAATATGATGATCATAATATTTAGGCCGTCATGTCGAACCGCCTGAATCGTCCGAGCCGCAAGGAGCAGACCCACGAGCGCATCGTCGGCGTCGCCGCGCGGGCGATCCGGCGCGCCGGCTTCAACGGCGTCGGCGTGGCCGACATCATGAAGGAGGCCGGCCTCACGCACGGCGGCTTCTACGCCCATTTCGAATCGCGCGAAGCGCTGCTCGTCGAGGCGCTGCAGCGCGCGAGCCGCGACGGCGGCGCCGCGCTCGCCGAGCACGTCGTCGCGCGCGAGGCCGCCGGCGAAAGCCGCTTCAAGGCCTTCGTCGACGCGTATCTCGGCGACGCCCAGCTCGACGATATCGAGGGGGGCTGCGTCGTCGCCGCGCTATGCGCCGACACGCCGCGGCAGAGCGAGGCGGTGCGCGCCGAAGGGCAGCGCCGGGTGCTCGCGATCGTCAACGCGGTGCGCGCCGCGCTGCCGAGCGGCGCCGCGGGCGCCGCCGAGGTCGTGACGGCCACGCTGGTCGGCGCGATCCAGCTCGCGCGCGCCCTCGGCGGCGACGCGGGCCGCGCGCTGCTGGCGCGCACGCGCGGGCAACTGCTCGAGACCTACGAAGCTTCAAGCCATAGCGGCTGAAACCCGGCGTCGGCGCGCGGGAATTTATCTGCGCCGACAAATATGATGATCGTCATCTGAAAGGCTGATTCATGAAACTCGACAACGCCACCGTCCTGATCACCGGCGCGAACCGCGGCATCGGCCTGGCCTTCGCGAAGGCGGCGCTAGCGCGCGGCGCGCGCAAGGTCTACGCGGGTGCGCGCGATCCGGCCAGCGTCACGCTGGCCGGCGTCACGCCGCTCAAGCTCGACGTTACGTCGGCGGCCGACGTGGCCGAGGCCGCGCGCATCGCGGCCGACGCGACGATCGTGGTCAACAACGCCGGCATCGCGATCACGGGCAGCTTCGACACGGCCGAGGCCGAGGCCATGCTGCGCCGCCACTTCGAGACCAATGTGTTCGGCGTGCTGCGCGTGAGCCAGGCCTTCGCGCCGGTGCTCGCGCGCAACGGCGGCGGCGCGCTGCTCAACGTCGCGTCGGTCGCGAGCTGGATCAGCGGCGGCCTGCTCGGCAACTACGCGGCGTCGAAGGCGGCGGTGTGGAGCCTCACGAACGGCCTGCGCAACGACCTGCGCGGTCAGGGCACGCAGGTGCTGGCCCTGCACATGGGCTTCGTCGACACCGACCTCACGAACGGCATCGACGCGCCAAAGGCGACGCCCGCCGCGATCGTCGCGCGCGCGCTCGACGCGCTCGAGGCCGGCGCCGAAGAGGTGCTCGCCGACGAGATCACGCAGCAGGTCAAGCTGGGCCTGTCGGCGGATCCCGGCGTGTATCTGATGCCGCGTTGAGCGCGGTTCAGCGCCCGCGCACCGAGTCGCCGAGATCGCGGTCCGGGTAATAGCGCTGGAACGCCCGCCACGCAGCGCCGGAGCGGCCGATGCGCTCGAGCATGGCCTCGACGCGCTGGCGGTCGGCGTCGCTGAGCGATGACGTGCGCGACACATAGGCGCCGCTCTCGCCCCAGCTCAGCTCCTTGGCCGCCTCGGCGTGCAGGCGCTCGATCAGCGGGCTCAGCTTGGGGTTGTTGCGCAGCACGCCGGTGACGGTCATCGGCGTGACGATCGCGACGTCGACGATGCCGGCGTCGAGCATGCGCGCGAGCGACACCGGGTCGGACGCCTCGGTCAGGCGGTCCTGCGCCGAGAACTGCGCGACGAACGCGTGGTAGACCTCGTCGTAGTCGTAGCCGCGCACGACGCCGACGCGCAGCTCGGGGTGCGCGAGCAGTTCGGCGAGGCTGTGCAGGAGCACCGGGCGCGGCTGGATCGACAGCAGCATCGCGCGGCTGCGGATCATCGACACGAACAGGCCGTGGACGTCGCGCCGCGTCGAGCGCCGCGCGGGCAGCAGCAGGTCCGCCTGGCCGGTCTCGAACAGCATCTCCTGGCGCGCGCGCGGCACGACCTGGAAGTCGATCGTGCAGCCGGCGCGGGCGGCCTCGGCGCGCAGCAGCTCGGGGTAGATGCCGCCGACCCTGTTGTCGGCGTCGACGGTGACCGCGTAGCCGATCGCCGCGACCGGCACGACGAGCGGACGCGCGCATTCGGCCCGGCCCGGCAGGGGGGCGAGGCCCAGCAGCAGCGGCAGCAGGGCGAGGGCGCGGCGTCGGGGCGGCTGAGGACGTTCCACGGCGCCGGATTGTGTCACCATCGCCGCCATGCAACGCCGCCAGATCCTCACCCTCATCGCCGCCGCGTGCGGCCCCAGCACGCGCGCCGCGAGCGCCCGGGACGTCGCGGTGCTGACCCGCGTCGACACCGAGCTCGGCGCCTTCGTGATCGCCGTCGACCCGCGCGTCGCGCCGCTGACCGTGGCGAACTACCTGGCCTACGTCGACCACGGCGACCTCGACCAGGGCTCGGTCTACCGCGTCGTCACGCCGGCCAACCAGGGACCCGAGACGAAATACAGGATCGAGGTCGTGCAATGGGGCATGGACCTGCCCGACGACGCACAGCCGCCGCGCCCGCCGGTCGCGCACGAAACCACCCAGCAGACCGGGCTGCGCCACCGCGACGGCACGGTCTCGATGGCGCGCAACGGCCCCGGCACGGCGACCGGCGAGTTCTTCATCTGCATCGGCGACCAGCCGGAGCTCGACTACGGCGGCCACCGCAACCCCGACGGCCAGGGCTTCGCGGCCTTCGGCCAGGTCGTCGAGGGCATGGACGTCGTGCGCGCGCTGTATGCGCGCGGCGGAGACGATCAGTATCTGCAGCCGGCGATCGTTGTGAGGACGGTGCGGCGGGTGTGAGGCCGCCGGCCCGGCGAACGTCCGCTCGGCTCAGGCGTAGGTATTGACGTAGTTGCCGCTCGTCTCGGTCGGTTTCGGCGGCACCGGCGTCTTGAGCGTCTGGGCCTCGGCGGATTCGACCTCGCCGGGCTTGGAGCCGTCGTGATCGCCGTCCGAGTCGACCTGGGCCGGCTTGGGCTGGACGGGGTAATAGCTGCTCGCAAGCGCAGAGATCGGCGACATGGCGTGCTCCGGTTGAAGGATTACAAAACCGCTATCGAAACCGAACCGCGCAAGTGTACTCCTGGTCACCTCGAGCCTGGATTCAGGTCGCCCGCCGGCTCCGCCCTTCGCGGTAGAGGACCCCGCCGATGCCGATCAACGTGGCCAGGTCGTGCTGGGTCAGGCGCGGGCCCGCGATCTCGATCCAGGCGGCGAGGGTGGCCATCGCTTCGTCGAGGGCCTCGCCGCTCCCCCAGATGTCGAGCAGCTCTGCTTGGGTTTTGAATTGTTCGATCAACGCATGAGTCATTGCCAGTCCTGCTTCCACTGGCAGCATGCTATGCGTTGATTTCATCGCCCTCGTCGCGAAGGGCTACTTCGAGACCCAAAGCAAAAAGCCTCCAAGGTTTCCCTTGGAGGCCTGCGCTATCGGTGGTGGAGAGGAGGAGGATCGAACTCCCGACCTTCGCATTGCGAACGCGACGCTCTCCCAGCTGAGCTACCCCCCCACGCGAGACCACGAGTATAGCTCAAGCCGGCAGGGCCACGGCGTCGAGGAGCTCGGTTTCGATCTGCAACTGGATCTTGTTCTGTTGCAGGGCCGCACCATCGACGAGGAAGGTGTCCTCGACGCGCTCGCCGAGCGTCATCACGCGAGCGAGCTGCAGGTTGATGCCGTGGCGCGCGAGCACGCGCGCGATCGCGTAGAGCAGGCCCGCGCGGTCGCTCGTGCTGATCGACAGCACCCAGCTGTCGCCACGCTCGTCGGGGCGCAGCGCGATGCGCGGCGTGAACGGGAAGCTCTTCACGCGCCGCGACAGGCGCGCGCGCCGCGGCTCGGGCAGCGCCGCGCGCGCGGCGAGCACGCTCGCGAGCTTGGACTCGACGAGCGGCACGAGGTCGCGCTGCTGCGCGCCCGGGTCGGCGCCCGCGACGAGAAAGGTGTCGAGCGCGTAGCCCTTCTGCGTCGTGTGGACCTTGGCGTCGAGGATGTTGAAGCCCGCGCCGTCGAAGTAACCGCATATGCGAGCGAACATGTCGGGCTCGTCGGGGCC
>Ga0213872_10000153_pt1 | contig 63358 bp, 54 predicted proteins | sample VelepicomBERX_R2_FD_160071 | JGI IMG/M metagenome (GOLD analysis project Ga0213872, IMG submission 160071) | Rhizosphere microbial communities from Vellozia epidendroides in rupestrian grasslands, the National Park of Serra do Cipo, Brazil - RX_R2 | ecosystem: Host-associated > Plants > Roots >... | reverse complement strand
CAAGGCGGGCCTGTATCGCTTACTTGGCCGCAGCCACGAATTCCGTGGTGTAGGTCTTGGCGAGGTCGATGGTCTTGCCTTGCACGTTCTTGTCGAAGGCATCGAGTACCTTCAGCACCGTTTGCGGGCCACCGGCCGGCATGCGGCCATCAGGCGTGAACATCGCTTTGCCGCCTGCCAGTGCCGCCACATAGGCTGGACGGTCACCTGCGAAATAGTCGGCCGGCATCCAGCTGGCAATGTCTTCGGCGCTATGTGTGTTGATGAACTTCATGGTCTTCACGAAAGCATTGGCCAACTTTTGCACCTGGTCTCGGTGGCTGTTGACCCAGGCAGTCGGCATATAGAGGCAAGCCGCCGGGTAGAGGCCGCCCAGTGCTTTGGTCGTACCCTCGGGCGTGCGCATGTCGATCAGGATCTTCGCCTCACCCGTCTTCAAGAGGTGCGATACCGTCGGCTCGGTCGTCATGCCGGCGTCGATGCGGTTTTGCTTGATGGCAGCGATAAAGGTGGTACCGGCACCGACCGGCAGCACCGAGAATTCGCCCGTCTTCACGCCATTGATGGTGGCGAGGTACTGGGTCAGGAAATTGGTCGAGGAACCGAGACCCGTCACACCGAGACTGCGGCCCTTGAAGTCAGCCGGCGATTTGACCTCGCCCGCGACTTTGGACGACACCAGCTCCACTTCGCCCGGTGCCTGGCTGAACTGCACAACCGACATCGCTGCCTTGCCCTTGGCCTGCAAATCGATCGTGTGGTCGTAGAAGCCCACGACACCTTGCACGGCGCCGGCGAGCATCTCGTTTTCGGCGTTTACACCAGCAGGCTCGCTCTGCAGCTCGACATCGAGCCCTTGTGCCTTGAAGTAACCGAGTCGCTCTGCGAGGCGTGCAGGCAGGTAGATCTGCTTTTCGATACCGCCGACCATGATGATGATCTTGTCGTCGGCCAATGCATGCGTGGTCGCCACGGCAGCGCTCATCAGGAGGATGGCGCGGTGGATTAGCTTTTTCATGTCGTCTCCAGAAGATGTCCCGTCAGGTGGGCCAGATGGCGGGGCAAACTGCCTGCTTGCCCATCCATCTAGTACCTGCGAGATTACACTTCACTGCGACGGATCTTGATACTTCGGATCGCCACAGTTGTCCTGCACTTGGGTACTGCGCACTACTTTTGGGAAATCCGTAGAAATCGGCGATCGACCTTAAGCGAGACTCCCTCGCGGCGGCGAGGGCGGGGGAGTGGAATCAATCAGCCAAAATCCGGTGAAGATCCACTACCCGCTTGCGCCCGGCTATGCCAGGCGATGAGCTGCCCGTTGAGGCGTCTTCTACGTCCTCCCTTCTTAGAATTTAAAGCGGACGCCCGTTGCGAGTTCAGTTTCGCCCTTGAACTGCTGACCGGCGCCGAACTTGTTGCCGTTGCCCAATGCATCGCCAAACACCCAGTCACCGGTTACCTTCAGGTAGTCGGCTGCGACATAGAAGTCGGTCTGCGAATCGGCGTGGTACATGACCGAGGTGTAGACGGTGTTACGCGAACCATCGGCCACCGTCGTCACGCCCGAGGTATTGCCAAACGGGTTGATGATCTTGCCGCCGCCGTTGAAACCGGCGTGCTTGCCCTTCATCTGCTGGTAACCGAGGGCGAAGTCGGTTTGGTTCATCGTGTACTTCATCGACACCGTCCACGGCGTATCGGTACGGGTACCGGCGCTGTTGTTCACACCCTGCTGCGCGGTGTAGTGGCCAAAGCCGGCGTTCAGGCGGAATGGACCGACCACGATGTTGCCGCCCAGCATTTCGGACTGTGAAATCAGGTCGTGGTTGTTACCGCGATCGTAGGAGACGTTGGCATTCAAGACGACACCGTCCGCCAGTTCGAGATGGTTGTATGCCACCGAGACCGCCTGTGCTGTGCCATTGGTAAAGTCGCCCGGAATCGAGCCGCCGTTGCCGACATCGCCGCTACCACCTGCGCCGGCCGAGCCAAAGGCATAGGCTGCACCGACCACCACATGGTCATCGTCGAACTTCTTCTTCCACTCGATGGCGCTGTTGTAGCGCGTACCGGTCGGGCCGCCCGAATAGAAGATGAATTGCTTGAAGTTGTTGACGTTGGAATAGCCGCCTTCCTTGGTCGTTACTTCAGCCGCACCGTACGGGTCGCCCCAGGTGTTGGTGAAGTCACGCGTCAGGGTGTTCTGGCGACCCAAGGTCAGCTTACCCAGCGAGTCGCTGTAAAGACCCACCCACGCATCGCGGTTGAACAGCACATTGGCGGTATCCATATCGCCGGTGGGCAATTCGAATTCCGATTCGAGCTTCGAAATCACCTTCAGATCGGGCATGCCCAAATCCTTGCCAAAGCCAAGGCCGTGCTCGACGTCAAAGCCCAGACGGTTACCGCTGAACCAGGCCACCTGGAAGCCGCTCGCTGGCTGGCCGGACGGGCCCTGGTTGGTGGCGCGGCTCACGGTCGCTTCAACGAGACCGTACATCTTCAGGCTGGTGTTGCCATTGTTGTACAGGGTCACATTGCTGCCGGCCGGGTCCATCTTCTTGCCATCCTGGTCGGTCTTCACGGCAGCGGTGGGTTCGGCAGCGGCCTTCGGCGCCTTGGCGGCCTCGAGCTCGGAGAGACGGTTGCTCAGCGCTTGAATCTGCGCTTTCAGGTCTTCCAGCTCATCGCCGTGAACCGTGAGCGAGGCAAACGGCAGGCAGCTGGCAAGCGCCAGGCTCAGCAGCTTGTACTGTGGTCGCGCGGCAGAACGATGTTGTTGTGGTTGGGATTTCACTTTGTCTACTCCTGTTTTATGGCGGTTGAACGCCGATTTCGCTCGACATGGGTACGACTTGCCGCCGAAGGCACAGGCCGGTCCAGCAAGCCGGCGGCGCGAGAACACAGCTTTGCGAGCGCGCCAGAGGCACGAACGCAGTCAACGACGATGCGATAGTGGTAAGGTTGAACCGTCCGGGCGCGCACCGGGTAGGTAGGCGCCAATGTCTCCGAGGCACCGGTCTATCGCCGGGCCTTGCTTTGGTGCGAACGTACCAATCGGAGCTTTCAGTTCACTTTCAACGGCTGTCAGCTTGAATAGACGGCATCGCGGCGTTGTAGTGACGCAACGACTCACTACGTCGGAGGAATAGAACCGGCATGATTGAACGGAGGGAAAAGCCGTCAGCCGGCCTCTGGTTCAGAGGCAAGAGCACCGGCCAAGGGAGATCACCGACCCGGCGACAGCGGGAACACCACGTCGACGCGCAAACCCTGTTGCGCGGTGTGATCGGCGTACTGGAGGCTCAGCGATGCGCCAGCAGACTGGGCAATAGAGCGCACTATGGCCAGCCCAAGCCCAGAGCCTTCTTCATCGCTGCCTAGTACCCGGTAAAACGGTTCAAAGACCTTGTCGCGTTCTGCATCTGGAATGCCTGGGCCGCTGTCGTCCACACGCAAGGTCACGTGCTCGCTCGCAAGCAAGATCGCGAGGTCGACACGGCCTTGCGGGGGGGTGTAGCGGATTGCGTTGTCGACGAGGTTCTTCACCAGCGTTTGCAAATCAGCCTCGCGCACCGGCACCTTCGCGTCGTCCTCCGTCACCACGCCGATGTCGATACTTTTCGCATCCGCCAGCGGCAACAGGTCTTCGAGCACCCGTTTGACGGCGTGTAGGAGTGAGGCTGATTGTGGGGCCGGCTCCCGTTCCTGCTGCACGCGCGCCAGCGACAACAATTGCTCCAGCAGGCCACGCGTGCGGCTGATGCTCTCGCGCAGCAGGCCGAGCTTATCGCGGGCGTCCGCAGGCATCTCGCAGGCATCGAGCCGTTCGGCCTGCACCGACAGCGCCGTCAGCGGCGAACGCAGCTCATGCGCCGCGTCGGCCACAAAGCGGCGCTGCTGACCAATGGCATGCCGGACGCGCGCCAAGAGATGGTTGATCGATTCGGTAAACGGGCTGATTTCACTCGGCAGTGGCTTAGCCGGCAAGGGCCGCAGATCGTCTCCCGCGCGCGCGGCCAGTTCCTCCGCCATCACCGACAAAGGGCGCAGCGTGCGGCGAACCACATCCTGTATCAATAACACCAGCAGGGGGATCAGCAGCAAGAAAGCGGCGATCATCTGCTTGGCGTTGTCACGCGCGGTCTCGTCACGTACTTCGGTGCTCTGCGCCACAGCGATGCGCGTCGCTGCATCGACCGTTCGCACGTCGATGCGCCACGTCTCGCCATCGACTTTGACCGTTTGCAAGCCGTCGGGCAGATGCGATGGCAAGCCCGCCAGTGGGCCATGCACATTGGCGTTGCCCGCAGCGCCAATCAATTGCACCACAATGCGCGCTTCCGGGTCGATATCGTCCTTCGTCGCATTGTCGGGGCTCAGCACGATGCCATGCTGCGTCGCCAGGAGGCTCGCGGTCTGCAGTAATTGCTGATCCTGTAGCTCGATCGCCTCCGCGAATGCGGCGTGGTAGGAATAGGCGGCACACAGTGCACCAATCAAGGCAATCGCCAGCGCCAAGCGGGCAGACAGGCGAAACTGCAGCGACTGTCTTAAGCCGCCTTCGGGACGAGCCATCCCACACCTCTCACGTTCTTGATCGCATCCTGGCCAAGCTTCTTTCTAAGCGAGCGGATCAGGTACTCGACTGCGTTGCTTTCGACTTCCTCGCCCCAGCCATAGATGCGCTCTTCGAGCTCACTACGCGAAAAGATCTGCCCTGGCCGCCCAAGCAGCACGCGCAGCAAGGAAAACTCGCGCGGCGGCAGTACGCCAGAGAAGTCGCCGCCGCGCACCTCATGCGTGGCCGGGTCGAGCGTCAGCGCGCCATTGGAGAGAATCGGGTCGGACGACCCCTGCTTGCGCCGCATGACGGCACGGATGCGTGCCTCCAGCTCATCCAACTCAAAGGGCTTGAGCACATAATCGTCCGCGCCCAGGTCGAGCCCCATCACGCGGTCTTCCAGCGCATCACGCGCAGTGACGATGACGATGGGGATGGTATTGCGGTCGGCACGGACGGTGCGCAGCACCGCCATGCCATCTCGGCGCGGCAGGCCAAGATCCAACAGCATCAGGTCATAGGAGCTGGCACGCAGGCTGGCAAGCGCCGCCTCACCGTCACGCACCCAGTCCACGGCATAGGATTGATCGCGCAGCGCGCCTTCGACCGTCGCGCCGATCAGGCGGTCGTCCTCAACCAGCAGGATGCGCATCAGCGACGCTCCCTGGTAAGGCCTGCGACCCGCTTCACGGCAGCACCCAGCCACGCCGGATCAGCGGTGCGAACATCACCCGATAGAGTCGCAAAACCAGCGGGTACACCCATGCCGCGATGCGGGCGCCGCCGTGGTGCACCACCCACGCCCAGACCGTGGCAACCAAGGCCGCACCAAGCATATCGAACGGGTAATGCACACCCAGGTAGATACGCGCCCAGGCGACCGGCAGCCCGATAATCGCCAGCGCAATCCCTTCCGGCCGCGTCGATGGCGCAAACAGCGCAAAGGCAACCGCCCAGAGCAAGGTCAGGTGATCGCTGGGGAAGGAGGAATCCAGCACATGGGGCACCAGCGTATGGCCCAGGCCAATCTCAAACGGCCTTGGGTGATACCACACGAGGCCGATCAACTGGTTGGTCACCAACGCCGCGAGCCCGGCGAGCGCGGCCAGCAGGAGCTGCTGACGGACCACCTGGCCGGCTTTCAGCCAACCAAGCATAAGGCCCAGCGGCACCAGCCAGATCAGGTATTCGGCACACAGGACAGCAGCTGCGTAAGCAAATGGCGCCGGGTGTGCCGGCGCATTCCAGAGCAGAAACAGGTGGGTATTGAGGCTTTCCATATGACTCAGTGTACGCGCGCTGACTGAGGAATGACTGAGGGCAGCGCTGAAATGCGCCAAGCGGGTTACGGCGTAACCGTCACCCGCTCAGATATGCCTGCCAACCGGCGTTTACTTACCGCTGGTTTTGTCCATGATTGCGAGCAGATCAGCCAGTGACTGCTTGCAGTTAGCGGCGTCGGGCTTGCTTGCGCGCAAGGCTTCGAGCGCCCGGTCGATGGCCTTGTCGACTACATGCCAATCTTGCGGGGCGCGCGGCTTGAGACCCGCTTCGGCCTCGTCCCACGCGGTTTCAAGATCCTTGATGCGGGTCTTGGCGCCAGCGAGATCACCCTTGCCGACAATCGCGGACGTATCGGCAGCAATGGCGCGGAACTTGCCGAGATCGCCAAGCTTGGAGGCCGTAGCGGCCTCGGCGGCAGCGATCACCGGGGCATGGACCAGGATACCGGCGCCGCTCACCAGTGCGATGGCGAATGCGGTGGACTTGATGGCTTGGGTTAGTTTGGGTGTGTGCATGGATGCTTCCTCTTAGGCGTCAGGGTTCGTTGAAATTCCAAAGTCAGGCGGTTTTTGCGGTGCCGGTGCGGTTGGTGCGATCAAAGCTGATATAGCCCACCAGGGTGATGATCACGGCCAGGAACAGGATGCTGGTCTTGACTGTGCCGAGCCCCACACCGCCGTATTCCGGTGCTTGCGAGAGCAGATCGCCCAGCGAAGCCCCCAAGGGGCGGGTCAGGATGTAGGCCAACCAGAAGGTCAGTACCGGGTTGGCGCCGAAGCGGAACGCTACGGTGATGGCGGCGATCAAACCGCCGAATACGAACACCCCCACCGTGAAGCCCAGTTGCAGCGCTTCGGTCGCCAGATCGCCCGCTGCCGTACCCAGTGCGAAGGTGAAGAGAATCGCGGCCCAGTAGAACAGCTCGCGCCGGTGGGTGGTGATGGTGTGAATCGATAGGGTGCGCTCGCGCCAGTACCAGGCGGCGAATACGGCAGCCAGCAACAGGCTGAATACCGCCGTGCTCAGGTACAGGCTGACGCCCAAGCCGTCGGTCAGCGCATCGGTGATCTGCGTGCCGACGATGCTCAGGAGCACGACAGTCAGCCAGTACACGCACGGGATATAGCGGCGCGCGCGTAGTTGGATCACCAAGGAACCCAAGAGCAAGGTGGCCATCAGGCCATCAGTCAGCGCGGTACCGAGGCCCACGTGCACGGCCAGGTAATCCGCGCCAGTTTCACCCACAGTGGTCGAGAGGATTTTGATGATCCAGAAGATCAAGGTGACTGCAGGCACTTTGTTCAGCATGGCCTTGGCAAGTGAAGGGCTGGTCATGGGTAAAGGTCCGTTTGAGATGTGCGATTGGGTGGATGCCGATAGAGGCGGATCACGAATGATGCGCAGTCTAGGGATCGATACTGAGGACACACTGAGGGAAAACAGGCTTGCCGAGCGCGTGTGCGGCGAGCCTGGATTTGGTTGACACAGGCGCGGTGCAAATACTCACACGCTGTACATGTCGTCGTTTGTTCACGCCACCGCGTTATGTTGCTTACTGATGCGATGCGTCACTTACCCGGAGAACACCATGAACACGATTCGCCTGATTGCCGCTTCCACCCTGATTCTGTTGGCCGCCGGCCTCACCACCGCGCAAGCCGCAGACGGCAATTGGAAGAAGGATCACCCGCGCCGTGCCCAAGTGAACAAGCGCCTGAACAACCAGAACAAGCGCATTCACGATGAACGGAAGGAAGGCGAGATCGGTAAGGGCCAAGCCGCCAAGCTGCACAAGGAAGACCATCAGATTCGCCAGGAAGAACGCGATATGGCAAGCCAGAATGGCGGCCACATCACCAAACAGGAACAAAAGACGCTGAACCAACAGGAAAACAAGGTCAGCAAGCAAATCGGCCAATAAGCCTGATAGCATGTGCGATGCGGCGTGGTGACCCCACGCCTCATCTCTTGTTGCCCGTACCGTTCACCTTACGCGAGTACCCGCCATGCATCGTCTTGTCCGCTATGTTTTCCTCTTTGCGCTCACGCTGGCGGGCCTGGCGCACGCCACGGTGGTCGGACGAATCGAAGCAGAAGGTGGCCAGGTGGAACGCTGGGGGGCAGACGGCCAGCCGCGCACCGCGCATGTGTTTGCCCATATCGAGCAAGGCGACCTGATCACGACCGGCCCCGATGGCTGGGTGGTGTTGTCAATGGTCGACAGCGCCAGCCTGACCCTGAAAGGCAATTCGCGCATGCGAATCGGCGACTACGACTTCAAGCCCGCCGAACCCAAACGGTCGAACATCTTTCTGGAACTGCTGACCGGTTCGCTGCGCTCCATCACCGGGCTGATCGGCCACTCGAACCCGCAAGCCTATCTCGTCAAGACACCGACCGCGACCATGGGTATTCGCGGCACGGACCATGAAATCCTCGTGATCACCCAACCGGACGAGCTACAAACGCCCGTCGGCACCTATGACCATGTCTACGACGGCCGCACGGTGATGCGCACCGTTGCCGGCAGCCTTGAGCTCACTGCCGGCGAAACCGGCGTCGCGCACCCGGATGGTCGCGTGCCCGAGCATATGAGCAAGCAACCCGCCGCCTACGACAAGCTGCAGAAGTTTGCCAAGGAAAAGGGCATCGACGCCGTACTGGAACGCCTGCACCGCCATAGTGGGCAGGGCTTTGGCCTGCCGCCCAATGTAACGGTCACGACATCGGCCGAGCCGAAGACGGCCGACAAGCCGGCCACGGAGAGCAGCTCGACGACCAAGGCCGATACAACCACCGGCAGCGATGCGGATGCCGCCAAGGCGGGCACCACGTCGAGCAAGGATGCATCCGACAAACCCACAAGCGATGCGAAATCTGCCGCGGATGCCAAGACCGATAAACCCGCCGCCGATACAAAGACCACGGCAGATTCCGACAGCAAGGCCGTGTCGACAACAGACAGCAAGACGAGCAGCACCAGCACAGAGAAAAAGACGACCCCGGCCCCTGTCACCCCGCCCGCACCGCCGCCCAAACACAAGTAAGGGGTAGCCAAGGCTCGCGCTATGCATAAGGCCACGTCATGCCAATTGGATGCGCTACGCCCGACCGACGCGGCCACCTTGATGACCTTGTTTACCAGCGCAGCGGTGCGCACCTATCTGGGTGGCCCGCTCACCGTGCCTGAGGCGGTCACGCGGCGCGACGCCCTGATCGCCGACGCAGCCCATCCCTGGACGCGCGCGGTAAGGCTATCGCCCGACTCAGCCTTGATCGGCCTCGTGATGCTCGATCGACATCACGATCTCGACGACCTGGAGATCTCCTACCTCTTCCTACCTGCATACTGGGGACAAGGCCATGCGACGGCGGCAGTCAGCCTGCACCGCCAATACGCGTTCGATCAACTTAAGCTGCCGCGCATTGTTGCGGAAACCCAATCGGCCAATATCGCCTCCATCCGCCTCCTGCAACGGTTGGGGTTTGCGCCACTGCAACGCGTCATCCGCTTTGGCGTGGCGCAAAGCATTTTCATCTCTCACGCACGCTCAACGCCCCCCTTAAGCACGCACTAAGAACCTGCCGCGCAGAATACGGTCCGATCATCGTCTGTCGCGCCCTGGCGTCAGTCATGCCGCTGACCAGGCGGTTTATCACACCAATCAGGACACACCGTACCTACTTTGCCATGATGGACCGACCCGCCATCAACGAGGAGAGTTTGCCGATGCATCGCCCCTGCTCCAGTCTCATTCGACCATCTACGCTCGCGCTCAGCATTCTATTGGGCATCTGCACCATCACTGCACGCGCCGACGGCCTGCAGGATCTCAAGCAAGCTCTGGCGCGCCTCGGGGCGCAGACGCCCGTCAAGGCCTCGATCGAGGTCAAGACCTGGCACCGGATCGGCGAGGGCAGCGATGTCGAAGAACACCAAGGTTTGGTGGCGGCGAGCCTGGAGGACAACGCGCGAGGCCTGCAGCTGAGTCTCGGCAAAGAGACGCTTGCGCATGTGGAAGCGGAAAAGCGGGCGGAGGCCAAAGACCCCAAGGCCAACACCCCGACGCTGTATGCCCTGAAGGAGCTCGACACCGCCGACATCTATCCGCTGCTGTCGACCGCCAACCGACTGTCACGCGTCTTCGATGAGGCGGTATTCAAGGAAGAAAAGGTCGACACCTACGGGGGCAAGCCGGCCCGTGTACTGCGTTTCAGCTACCCGATCGAGCGTATGCCTGAGCGTGACCGCAAGTACGTGAAGAAATTCGACTGCAATCTCGATGTCTGGATCGCCGCCGACGGCACGCCGCTCGCGAGCCGCCTGAGCCAGGATGTATCGGGTCGGGCGTTCGTGGTCGTGACGTTTGCGCAGAAGTCGGAAGAGGAATTCACCTATGCCGTGGTCGGCGACCGCCTGGTGACCACGCGCATGGTAAGCCATGAGCACAGCGAAGGCGCGGGCGACAAGGTCGAGCGCCGCATCACTCGTACTCTGCAGCTGCAATCCTGATCCGCGCCGGAGGACAAGATCGCCATGCATCCAATATCGCTACGTCACTGTACCTGGGGCGCCTTGCTCGCCTTGTGCTTCGGGTTTGCCCAGGCCGCCACCGTGGTGACCGAGGCCAACCCGCACCCGGCGACGCTGACCGCCGAAGACCTGGGCGCCTTCCTCGATGGCTACCTGCCGATTGAAATGGAACGCGCCGATATCGCCGGCACCGTCGTCACGGTGGTCAAAGACGGCAAGGTGCTGCTGGCCCGTGGCTACGGCTACGCCGACCGGGCGCACAAGACGCCGGTGTCGCCCGACACCACCTTGTTTCGCATCGGCTCGGTGTCGAAAGTATTTACCTGGACCGCGGTGATGCAACTGGTCGATGCCGGCAAGCTCGATCTCGATGCCGACATACAACGCTATCTGGACTTTCCGATTCCCCCGGCGTTCGGCAAGCCGATCACGCTGCGCAACCTGATGACACATACATCGGGTTTCGAGGAGACCATTCAAGATATGTGGGCCGCGCCGGATGAGCCGATTCGCTTGCGCGACTATCTGGTTCGTCACGTACCGAAGCGCATCTTTGCCCCGGGGACGACACCGGCTTACTCAAACTATGGTGCGACGCTTGCGGCTTATATCGTGGAACGCGTAGCGCATGAGCCATTCGAACACTACGTCGATACCCATCTGATCCAGCCATTGGGCATGGCGCACACCACCTTCGCCCAGCCGCTGCCGGCGCAGCTTGCGCCCGCGATGTCTGATGGTTACGAAAACGGTTCAGACGATGCCCGAAAGTTCGAAACCATTCGTATCGCACCTGCGGGTAGCGTGTCGGCCTCGGGCACCGATATGGCGCGCTTCATGTTGGCCCAGATGGGTGAAGGCGGGCCCGCTGCCGATGCAGTCCTCAACCCGGCAACACGCGCGCGCATACAAACGCCTCAATTCCGCGTCCATCCTGATGCCCCGCCGATGGGCCTCGGCATGTGGCAAGACGGCATCGTGCAGCAGCGCGTGATCAGCCATGGCGGCGACACCCAATGGTTCCATACCGGTATGTACCTGATGCCAGATCAGCACGTCGGCGTGTTCTTCTCGCAGAACAGCGTGGGCAAGCATAGTTTGCGCGATCAGCTCTTCCTGCGCTTTGCGGAGCGCTATTTCCCGGTGGCGCCCGGCGTGGGCAAAGTTGCGACGAGTGCGCGCGATGCCAGCCTCGATGGCTGGTATATCACCAGCCGCCGCTCGGAAACGAGCCCCATGTATCTCGCCGCACTGCTATCCGAAGTCAAAGTCAGCCATAACGCCGACTGCAGTCTGTCGACCAGCCGCAGCATGGCGCTCAACGACAAACCCATCCTGTTTCAACCTGTCGGCCAGGGCGTCTGGCAGGCCGAGGGCGACTATGCGCATCGGCTGTTCTTCACCCCTGGACAGGACGGTCGGTGGGTCATGGGCGGTCGGGTCGGGATCGTAGTTGATCAGCAAGTGCCGTGGTATCAGAGCCTGCCGGCTGTCGTGGGCTTGCTCGCGGCGACGCTGGCGATTGCCGGGCTGACCTTGCTGGGCTGGCCGATTGCACGCCTCGTGCGCTGGCATTACGGCATCACGCTGAACGTGCCAGGCAAGATTCGCACGGCGCGCCATCTCGTGCACCTGTCGGCCGGATTGGCTGCACTACCCTGGGTGATTCTGGGTATTGCACTGGCTATCGCGACCCAGGATTTCAGCAAACTGGCGGGTGCGGGCTTTGCAACCGCACAGCGGGTTTGCCAAGGCGCCGCATGGCTCTCGGTGCTCGGTGTCGTGGCGGCAATCTGGGCCGCATGGCAAGGCTGGCGCACGCCCAAGGTCTGGTGGTGGACGCGCATCCAATACACGTTGGTGGCAGGCGCTGCATTGGGTTCGGTTGTACTGGCTTGGCTGAGCAAGTTGCTGTTCTGGTCGGGGCAATATTAGGCGTAGGCGTCAGGGCAGGTATTCGACGGTCAACTCGCGGTTATCTGCCCTGCCCTGTTCATCGACTACCCTCACCATATAGTGGCGCGGCTGTGGCGGGTTCCAAGCCACGATCTCGCCCGGCGCCGCGCGCCCTACCAGGGTGTCGTCGACAAACCAGAACAAGGTGCGCACCCCGGCGGGTGCGTCGGCGCGCAGGAGCAGCGGCTCAGGCTTGCTGGGCCGGATATTGTAGGTCACAGCCCGGAGCGGCGAAACGATCTTCGGCCCGCCATCGTCGACCGTTGCACTGCAGTCAGGTGGCGGCTGGCGGCGCGGCAGGCCCGCCTGGTTGAACACCGCCTGCATATCGCTCGACCAGTACTCGTAGGTCTTGGGTACGCTGTTCGCGTCGGGGTGACAAGTCGGCAGGCCGCTGCGCTTGTCGACCCACACGAGCCGGTGCAGCGCGCTCTTGCGAATGGGTGACTTACCGGCGATAAACCAGGTCGGCACGCGCACGGTACAAAGGTCATCCGGTAGATCACCACTGGCCGCGCATACCTCGACCTTGCGTAGGTTGACCGGTTGCTGAAAGGCCATCTCACCCGCATCGAGGTGCTCAGCGCGAATCGCATCGACAATACGGTGAAACAGCGGTGCGGCGGCTTCGATGCCAATCAGCTTCGGGTTGCTGCTGCCGTCGAAATTGCCCAGCCACACCACCAGCACATAGCGGCCAAACACACCCGCCGTCCAGGCATCGCGAAAGCCCCAGGACGTACCGGTCTTCCAGGCAATTGCCGGCTTGGCGGGCAGCTCGGTATCGGGACGCGGGTTCTGGCGCAGCATATCGAGCGTGATAAACGAGGCCTCCGGGCTCAGCAGCCGGGGGGCAGCCGGCAAGTCCTCGCGCGGTGCGGCTGGCTGATAGCGTACCGGGCGCCAGACACCGCCGTTGGCCAGTACCGCATAGAGCTGCGCCAGCTCCTCCATCGTCACCTCGCCGCCGCCCAGCACCAGCGCAAGGCCATAGTGCGCTTCGCTCGCCATGCGGCTGACGCCGGCCAATTTGAGAAAGTCGTACAGGTTCGGCTTGCTCAGTTTGGCCGCGACAGCCACAGCGGGGATATTGCGACTGCGCACGAGCGCATCCTGCGCCGAGATCGGCCCGACAAAGCGACCATCGAAGTTCTCGGGGCTGAAGGCGCCGAACGAGGTCGGCGCATCCTTGAGGATGGTGCGCGGATGCAGGATGCCCTGGTCAAGCGCCAAGGCATAGATAAAGGGCTTGAGCGTGGAGCCCGGCGAGCGCTTGGCCTGCGTACCGTTCACCTCGCCCGCCAGCCGGGTATCGAAATAATTGGCCGAGCCGACCATGGCTTTCACTTCCATGGTCGAGGCGTCGACCAGCATCGCGCTACCGTTATTGATGCCCTCTTCGCTGCGTGTACGCAGGTAATCGGCCATCACCCGCTCGATCAGCGACTGCAGTGGCATATCGAGGCTGGTTCGCAACTCGCTTGGCGCACGCGCATCACGTGCGGCGGCGGCCAACGTCAGGTCGACAAAATGCGGCGCAGCAAATGGGAGCGTCGCGCGCGACTCGGCATGCAGTGCCAATTGCTGGTCGGCCAGCAGCGCCTTGTCGGCCGGGTGCACAGCGACCCAGTTTTGCCAGAGACGGGCTCGGGCCGCGACCAGTGCACGCGTGCCGTTGTCCACTGCGCTGCGGTTACGCGGGTTCTGCGGAATCACGGCGAGGCTGATCGCCTGCGGCAGGTTGACCCGCGCGATGGGGGTACGGAAATACACGAGGCTTGCCGCCCCGGCACCTTCGATATTACTGCCGAAGGGCGCGAGGTTGAGATAAGCCTCCAGAATCTCGCGCTTGCTGTAACGCACTTCGAGCCACAGCGCTGCACCGATCTGCTTGAGCTTGCCGCCTACGCTGCGGCTGTCGATATGGTAGAGGCGCCGCGCGAGCTGCATGGTCAGCGTCGAGCCACCTTGCCGCCTCTGGCCTGTAGCCGTCGCCGTGGCGCTACGCAGCAAAGCGAAGGGATTCACACCTGGGTGCCAGTAAAACCAGCGGTCTTCATACAGCTGAACGGCATCCACGTAGGCAGGCGCCATGCCCGTCAAGGGCTGATATAGCCGGTATTGCTGGTCGTCAGCCAGCGTGAGGCGCAGTAGCTCGCCGCGCGAAGCAAACACCGCGTGCGACCAGCTTTGGCCCGCGAGGATAGAGGGGCGTGGCGCCAGGCGGATGGCCAGCAGTGCGACGATGAGGCCCAGCACGACAAGGCCGGCGCGACGCCCACGCGGGCCGAGCCTGCGAACATGCAAACCGCGAAACATCTGAAACATGAACATGCACTCTGCTACGGTCAATACACCGGGGCCGCCACGTCGGGCGGCCCCGGTCATCGCTTAGTTCGGTACCGGCTTGACAGTAAAGCGCCCGCCTGCCGAGCGTGCGAAGGTCTTACGATCATACAGCGCCTCGGCATAGAGGCCCGGCACCACGAATTGGCCGGCATTGGTCGCGCGTACTTTGTAGGTCACGTCGCTGTCCTGCGTCGTCACGTTGCCATAGAACAGCACGCGGTCTTCGCGGATATCGGCGTACTGAATCTTCCACGAGCCCTTGCCACCGATGCGCTTGAGCCAGACCGGCGTCGCGTCGTCCGCCCCCTGGTCGTCGCCCGGCATGCTCAGCACCGGCTCCAGCCCGCCCGGCAGCAAGTCGGCGACCACCACCTGGGCAATCTCAGCCTGATTGGTGCTGCGAATGTGCAGGTGCACGGTCAGCTCCTCACCCACCGCCGCCTCGGTGACCGGCTTGCCTTGCGCATTCAGGTACTCACGCAACACCTCAACACCGTGGCCAGTGGCCGCGGCCGGCGCACCGCGCTCATAGCCGGTTTCGGCAAAGCTGTAGAAGAGCGGCACGTTGGCTTTGTTCTCCAGGTGCAGCTTGGTCGCATCGACCGGGACGGCCGACTTGGCAAGGTTGCCCGCCACCATGTCGACCGGCAGGTTGAGTACGCGGCCCTGGGCGCCTTGCGCCGTTACCGTGAGCCCGCCCGCCGTCATGGCCTTCGACTGGTTGGTGTCGAAGGCATCGATCGCCAGCACCACATCGGCCGACGACAGGCTGTAGTAGTTACCGGCCTGGATCAGCGCCCCGATGCGGTCAAAGAACTCGACCGGCACGTCGTTCAGCTTGGCCGGGAAGTGCTTGGCGACCAGGTAGAGCATCAGCGAGTCGTGCACCAACGGGTCGTAGTAGTAGCCCCAGCGGTTGTAGACCTTGTTGGCCGCCGTACGCGCCACCCAGTCGGCCCAAGCGGGCTGCAGCAGGTCTTGTGCGGCCTTGTCTTGCTTCAACATGGCGTAGCTGGCCGCGAGGTAGACATTGCCGATGTCGGTCCGGTCGTCCTTGCCACGCGGGGCGGCAGCCTTCAGGTTGACCACAGCCGAGGTCGTCACCACGCCGGCGCGCGTCAGTACGTAGGTTGCGTAAGCCTTGCTACGCCAGTCGTAGAGGCCCTTGTCGGCCGGCTGCGCTACGTAGTTCTGTAGATAGGCCAGTGCGCGCTGGTACATATCTTCCGGCACATTGAACTTGCGTTCGCGCGCTTCGAGCAGCATATGCGTCGCATACACATTGGCGAAGGGCTCGACGTAACCGGCATCCCAAAGGCCAAACGCCCCCTCCGCGTTCTGGCGGGTGCGTAGCATGCCCACCGTGCGCAGGAAGCCGAGCTTCGGATCGGGTACTTCATAGCCCTTGGCGCGCAGCTTGGCCGCGTCGGTCGACAATGCCTTTTGCAGCTCTGGCCGGCTCGCGAGCACCACCGTGGGGAACATCTGGCTGGTGATCTGCTCGGTGCAGCCATGTGGATAGCTCTGCAGGTATTGAATCAACCCTGCCGCATAGCTCCACGGCGTCGCCGAGACGGCCAGCTCACCCTTATGGAAGTTCGGGTACATATTGCCATTGAGCGGAATATCCTCGCCCGCCCGCACCCGGCCGGTCTTGACCAACGTCACCAGGGTCGATGCCGGGCGGATACTGAGGTTGGTTCCAAGGCGCGCATGGGCATCCTTGTATTGCGCGGTAAAGACGAGATCGGCATTGCCGAGCTCAGCGCCTGCATCCGCCTTGGCACGCACATGGAAGACAGTCGATGCTTCGCCTCGCTCCGCGACATTGAGCACGACGCGCGGCGGCCCAACCACTTCGAGCTGCGGCGAGGTTTGCAGGCCAACCGTCACCGGCGCTGCCTTGCCCGAGCCATGCACATTGTTAGCGAGGCCCACGCCGATATCGGCTTCATCACCCGGCGTCAACGCCACCGGTACGGTCGGCAGCAAGATGAGATCACCGCGCACCGTGGTCGACGTCGCCTTCGCCGCAGCGGTGGCGTCGCTCACGGCAACTGCCATGATGCGCAACGCGCCGTTGAAGCTCTCCGGCACGGTGTAGTCGAAACTCTTGCTGCCATCGACATCGACCACGCCCGACCAGTACACAACCGGCTTGTCACCCTTGCGCTTGAAGGGGTTCAAGTGCTTGCCAAGGCCGCCCTCAGCGTCACCGCCGGGTGCGGCCGCCTGCATCAGCTTGCGAAATTCCGGCAGGATCAGGTCGAGCGTCTGGGCGGTGCCGACTTCAAGCGCATGCTTCTGGAAGAAGAATTGCAGCGGGTCGGGGTTCTTGTAACGCGCCACCTGCAAGATGCCCTCGTCCACGGCGAACACCACTGCACGGACCGGCTTTGCAGCGGTCAGCTGCATCTTCACCGTCTGCCCTGGCTTCACCAGCGCGGGAGCGCTGAGTTTGATGTCAGCCGTGCGCGCCGCAAGGCTTGTCGAGAACGGCACCACGCCGTAGCTCATCGGGCTCATATAGACCTCGTTGGAGGCGAGGCTGCGCACATACTGTACGTTCACATAGCCGCTGCCTTCGAAGTCCTTCGGCAGGTGGATCTTCTGCACCGTGGCGTTCTTGTCGGCCTTGAACCACTGATAGGCGAACACATGGTCACGCTCGATGGTGATCAGCCCGGCACCGGTATAGGGTGCACGGATGCTCACCTCGATATCCTCGCCCGGCTCGTAACTCTTTTTGTTGAGCGCCAGCTGCAGCTCGGCATTACGGTCGAGCGAGCGCGTCACGTTGCCGGTGCCCACCACCGAATACTCGATGCGATTGAGCGCGAGGCCGTCTGCATTGCGCACGATATAGGCATAGTTGCCGGGCGCATCGGTCGCCAGCATCAAGGTCGCGCCGGTCGCCGGCATCGCTAGCGGCTCGCTCTTGATGAGCGTTTCTTTCTGCTTTGATTCGTACTTGTAGAGCCCGTTAGGCTGCTTCACCAGCACCGACAGCACGCGGCGCTCAACCCGCTCGATGTGCAGGCCCGCCGCTGCGGTCTTTTGCGCATGCGGGTCAATGGCGATCAACGAGATCTTGCGCACCCCGTCTCGGTTGATATAGCCGAGGTCGCCATCGGCCTTGAAGCCGACGAGGAAAGGCATATCGGACACCAGCGAGCTGACTTCAGCCGCCACGCTGCGGCCGCCTTCGGGCTCGAAAGCCTTGACCAGGAGGTTGAGCTGGTAAGTCGCTGCCGCATAGCGCTGCAGCCCCAGGTCGACGTCAACATGGCCCTTATCGTCGGTCTCGGCTTTGGCGAGGTCGTCCGAGAACTTGTCCTTGGCCCGTTGCGGGTCGAAGAAGGCGTAGTCTTCATAGCCACGGAAGGACGGGAAGGCCGGCATCAAGGTCAGCGTCGACTCCACCCGGCGCTTGGGCGCGGGCGTGCCGAAGAGATTCTTGACGTCGACCGTCGCGGCGAGCGCCTTGGGGCTGACCCAGCCGTTCTCGACTTCCTGCGACAGGTGCACCGCGACCTTCATCCGGTCGGGCATGAATTCCTGCACCTTGACCGTGGTCGCGCCGAGGATCAGCGGCGCTGCATCGCTGCCCGCCGCTGTGCCCGTCTCGCGCGCGAGGTTCAGGTGAACGGTATAGGTGCCGGTGGGCGCGGTATCGAGCGTCGTGAAGCTCGCTTCTGCCATACCTGCCGGGCCGAGCTTCATCGCCTCGCGCCGCACCACCATGCCGCGCGCATCGGTGATCTCGACCTCGACCGGCAGGTCCTTCAAGGCCTGATTCCAGTCGGCACTCTTGGCGACGATACCGAAATGCATGGTGTCGCCCGGCCGGTAGATGCCCCGGTCGGAGAACACATAGGCGCGCATCTGGCTCGGCAAGCCGGTACTCTGCACGCCGCCGACGTCGAAGCGCGACAGGTCGAGGTTGCGGTCGGCATGGTTCAAGGTCATGAAGCTCATGTCGCCGGCCTTTTCGACCAGCACCATCACGGGCTCCTTCTCGCGCCGGAAGCCTGAGAGGTTGGCAATGTGCACATGCCCGCCCGAGTCGGTCTTCTGGCTCGCGAGGATCAAGCCATTGCGCCCCCAGACTTCAACCGTAGCGTCGGCGACCGGGTCGCCGCTACCGATGGATTGCACATATACATCCTGACTACCGTCCAGCGCGCGCTTGATGATAAAGCCCAAATCAGTAACCAGCACGAGGCGGGTATCCCACTTGGTGGTCGGGTCGATCTTCGGCGTATCCGGCGCATCTTCACCCTCGCCCTCGGCCGGGCCGTCGCCTTCGGGTTGGTCGGCATAGCCGTAGTTGTTGCCTGAAGTCCAGGCCGAAGCGTCATCCCCGGCGGTCGGGTTCTTCGGGTCGTAGCCACGCACGCTGACGAGGAAGGCGCCATGCCGGTCGCCATGGCCGGGCTTCAGGTAGTCACCAAAATCGATGGTTTCGTAATGCGTCTTACCGGTGCGCAATTTCAGCGGAATCGCGCGGCTGAAGCGTTCGGAGAGATGGTCTGGCGTGATCGCACCCAGGAACTGCGGCTGGCTGAAGTTGCCGCCCGTGGTTGCCAACAGGTGCAGCTGTTGCGGCAGCACGCGGCCGATATCGACGCGGATGCCGGGCAGGTCGCGCACCAGCACGGGGATCTTCTTTTCGCCGCCGAGCGCCAACAGGGAGCCCTTGCTCATAAAGGCCAATTCGGGCGCAAACGCGGTGATCTGTACGATGGCGTCGCGGTCGGCACCCAATTGGTAGCCACCGACCGACTTCAAGCCCTTTTGTACGCGTACGAACAGCGCGGTACCGGGCTCGGCATTGAAGCGGAAGCTATGGGCCTGGTCGGCATCCTGCTCATGCGCAATCAGCGACAGCGGTACGCGCTTGGCGCGCTTCAGGATATCGTCGGTGACTTCGTCTGGGTCGTCCCAACCTTGGGCCTCTTCGCCCTTGCCGCGTGCGGGCAGTGCCCAGGCGCTGACCTTGGCGCCGATCTCGCGCTCGCTGACCGCCATGCTGCTTTCGACCTGCAGCACATGCTGGGGCTCACCGTCGTCACCGGTGACGATGGTCGCCTCGACATTGCTGATGGCGAGCCCATTGAGGCCAGGAATCTCCACGGTGGCGTCGACATCCTGCTTCAAGCCTTCGCCCCCTGCGATGGCCGTGACGCCAGCTGCCAGATGCAAGGCCATGACTGCGCTCTCGGCAGGGATCGGCAAGGGCTCGGATTGAACAGACGCCACCAGCTTGAATTTATCGAGCGTCACCGTGTACTTGACCGCGCCCGACGCTTGGCCCGCATAGGCGAGCGAGAGATGCTTTTCGAGGTCATCCGCCTGCACCGGGTGCGAGAAACGCAGCTCGAACACCGCGCGGCGCAAGTTCACCTGTACCGGGTCTTGATAAAACTGGCTGTTGGCGATATTGACGGTGAATTCAGGCGATTTGAAACCGAACTCGCGCTGGGTCAGCTTGAAGTGTGGCGCCAGGGCCTTGTCGCCCAGGCGGATGGTATAGGCCTCGCCAACCGGCCAGTCGCTCTTCGGTACAAATTCGAGCCGCGTGTCGCTGGTCCATGTCCAGTGCCCCTCCAGCTTCGGGTCGAGCGACACGTCAAGCGCATCCTTGCCCACGCGGCCGAGTGGTGCGGCGGGGCCATTGAATTCGAGCACGACGGGCTTCGGTGCGCCGTTGTTTTCAATGTCGGTACGGGTCGGCGCAATCAGCGTGACGCCCAGGTTCGGGTAGGTGACCTTGCCGCCACCCGTCACCGTAGCAGTCGAGAAATGGCTACGCAGCGCCTGCCAGCGGGCCTTGATCGGTGTCCATTCGGCCCAAACGCCGGCCGCGAGCACAAAGACCAGCACGCCGATCGCCACCTTGCGGCCGCCCGTGCCACCCGCGACCCGATTGGCCCAGGCGGGCGGTGTCCAATTGATCTGCCCGAACAGGGCACGCAGCGTCGCGCCCATTTTGTCGAAAACAGCAGCCAGCAGCCGGCCGAGCCGGGCCAATACCGAGCGAAACATGGACATCCCTCCACGAGCGACCCGTTGGGTCATGGCTATGCGTGAGGCCCATCTATGCGGGCCTTGTGTCGCGTGATACTAGGGGCCGGACTCGCAATACGCAAGTTGACCAGACGCAGGAGGATAGATCTGCAAGATGACAAAACAACAGGGCCGCCCGATTACGCAGCGGCACTCAGGGCGTATGGGTCAGCACCATTTTCCCCGAGCCTGGAAGGGTTTCGACCAACGACGGGCCGCACAAGCGGGATGGCGTGTAGTAGCCGCCTTCCACCACCGCCTGCGCGGCGATGTAGTTGACGATCGCGAGTGCGCTGTCGACCGTGAGCGAATAGCCATTGGCCGTCTCGATGCGGGCGGTACACACGTCGCCGCGCGCATTGCGCACTTCGCCCCACACGGCCGTACTGGCGCTGGCGCGTTTGGCCTCGCTTGGACCGCGTACAGTGCGGTTCACATTCCATTTCATCAGCCGTTGCACAGGCTTCATCCGCAGCAACCATCGCAATCGGTTCATGCGTCGGGTCATGGTGGCGAATTTGGGTGGGCAGGCCATATAGCATTCGATATCGGGGATGCCGGTGCTATGGAAGGCGGTGGATACGTCACCCCAGGGGATCGTCATTGCTGTCTTGGGGCCGAAGCCGAAGTCGATGGTGCGCACGCGATAGGCCAGCGGCACGGGCGTCATCTTGCCGCCCTTTCGCACGAAGCCGCCTTCAGCGAGGCCTTCGACGGCCGTTTTGGCCGTGCCGGGGCTCAGGGCACTACGGCTGTCGAAGCCCAGCGCGAGCTGTGTCGCATCGGGCATGGCGGCCTTGAGCGTCGCTGCGACGCAATCTGTCGGCACCACATCGAAACCTACACCGGGGCAAAGCACCACGCCGCGCCGCTTGGCCGTCTCATGCAGGCTGGCCGCGTGTTCGAAGACCGATATCTCGCCCGTGATATCGAGGTAGTGCACGCCCCCGCCAATGCAGGCCGCGATCATCGGCTGGGCGGTCGCGGAAAACGGCCCGGCGCAGTTCAGCACCAAGGTGATGTCTTTCAGCGCGGCAGCCGTCGCAGCCGTATCATTCAGGTCGAAGATACGCGCCTGCAGGCCCAGACTATTCGCGAGCGCACGCACGTTCTCGCCGCGCCCGGCGAGGATAGGGTTGAAGCCAAGCTTGGCCGCCCGCATCGCGATCAGCCTACCGGTGTAGCCGGCGGCGCCGTAGATAAGCCAGTTGGGCATAAAATGGGCTCCTGCGTGCGAATAAGAGTGAGATCAGGCGTCGTACACCCGCATCAGCGCGGCATCAGCCGCATCAAGCAAGGCCAGTAGTGCACCGGCAACAAGCGCTCCAGCACCGATACCAGCTTGGCGTCGGTACCGACGATCACCCGCCGCTGCCGCCGCTCGATGGCGCGGACAATGGTTTCGCCTGCGACTTCGGGCGGCAGGCGCAGTAGTTTACGAAACGCTTTTTGCTGTAATGCGACTTGCGCAGCGGGGATGCCAGCCGGCACACGGGCATTACGGGCAATGGCGGTGGCCACCCCGCCTGGGTGCACGACGGTGATACCAACCTGGGTGCCAGCCAATTCATGCGCCAGTGCCTGGCTGAAACCGCGTACCGCGAATTTGCTGGCCGAATAGGCCGCTTGCCCAGGTGGCGAGATCAAGCCGTAGAGACTCGACAAATTGACGATGCGGCTATCGCCCGCAGCCTTGAGATGCGGCAGAAAAGCGCGCGTCATACGCACCACGCCCCAGAAATTGATGTCGAACAGCCACTCGAAATCCGCTTCGCTGACCTGCTCGAACGTACCGCCCAGCGCGACGCCGGCATTGTTGACCAGTACATCGACCGTACCATGGGCCGCGATGACGGCATCGGGCAATGCCGCCACCGCCACGCGGTCGGCGACGTCGAGCGTATGCTGGCTGACCCTTAAACCGGCCGCCTCGGCCTCAACCAGGGCCACGGTCTCTGCGAGGCCCGCCAGGTTCAGGTCCGCGAGCGCGAGGTGGCAGCCCCGCCGCGCCAGCGACTGCGCGATCGCCCGGCCGATGCCGCTTGCGGCGCCGGTCACCACGGCCGTTCGCCCTTTCAGGTCCATCCGCTTGCTCATCTGGGCTGCATCCTCATTGTTGCTTCGGCTTGGCGACACGGCCGAACTTCAACGTGCCATCGTTGACCCGCCCGAATTTCAGCGTCAGCAGGTCGAGTGCGTAATTTTGGTAAAGCCGCCACGGTCGACGCGAACCTTGTTTGGGCAATGTGTCGCGCGCCCGCTGCACATAGCCTGACGTGAGCCCGATCGCCGGCTCCGGCGTAATGGCGGTATCGGACATGTGCGGCGCACAAAAGTCGTAGCCCCGCGCATCCATATGATTCAATAACCGGCAGACATACTCGGCTGTCAGGTCGCATTTCAGCGTCCACGAGGCATTGGTATAGCCAAACGCCGACGCAAAATTCGGGATATCGCGGTACATCAGGCCTTTATAGAGCATGGCCGTAGCGGGGTCGATCGGCGTGCCGTCGATGTCAACTTGCATGCCGCCCAGCAGTTGCACCTTCAGCCCGGTAGCCGTGACAATGATATCCGCCTCCAGTATCTCGCCCGATTTCAGGCGCAATCCCCTCGACGTAAAGGTCTCGATCTCGTCGGTCACCACTGTCGCGCGGCCTGCTCGTAGCGTGCGAAAGAGGTCAGCATCGGGCACGAAGCAGAGCCGCTGATCCCACGGCTGATAGCGCGGCGTGAAATGCTTGCCGACATCGAAATCCGGCCCCAGCCGCCGTTGAACGAGGCGCAAGAGCGAGCGCTTCATGAATTCGGGCCGCCAGCGCGAGAGATTGTAGAAATACATCATCAGGAGTACGTTCTTCCAGCGGATCAGGCTGTGCGCAAAGCGCGCCGGCAACCAGCGGTAGAGCGTGCCGGCCACGGCGTCGACCGAGGGAAGCGAGAAGATATAAGTGGGCGAGCGCTGCAGCATGGTCACGTGCGCAGCGGTACGCGCCAGCTCCGGCACCAGCGTGACGGCCGTGGCGCCGCTGCCGATCACCACCACCCGCTTTCCAGCGTAGTCGAGGTCTGCCGGCCAGTGCTGCGGGTGTACCAGCGTACCTTGGAAGTCAGCCATGCCCGGCCACTGCGGCAAATAGCCCTCGGCGTAGTCGTAGTAGCCACTGCACATATAGAGGAAGGCACAGGAAAACTGCCGCTGCGCCCCATCCGGCCCCACAGCCTCGACCAGCCAACGCGCATCGACCGATGACCAACTTGCCCGTATCGCGCGATGCCCGAAGCGGATATGGCGCACCAGATCGTACTCGTGCGCAGTGTCTTCGATATAAGCCCGGATAGCCGGGCCGTCCGCGATCACCTTGGCATCACGCCAGGGGCGAAAATGGTAGCCCAGCGTATGCATATCCGAATCCGACCGTACGCCCGGGTAGCGAAATAGATCCCAAGTACCACCCATGGCCTGCCGACCTTCCAGCAGCAGGAAGCGCTTGCCGGGGCAGCGTGCCTGCAGATGGTAGGCCGCGCCAATACCCGACAGCCCCGCGCCAACGATGAGGACATCGACCAACTCGGGCGCGGAGCTCGGGTGCTGCACAGCAGTGTGGGCGTCCGCCGTGGCGGTGGGGTCGGTCATGGACGCAGTCTCCGGGCTTGGCCCTTCAGTTCGGGCCTATCTGACGATCATCGCACTGTTGTCCAACTACAAACAACCGGCATCGCGTATCTGGTGCGCCTACGCATCATCCGCGCGACGCTTCACGGCGGATCGCTCCCATTGCCTCCAGCATAAAGCCGGGCCGGTCGAGCTGCTGTATCCACCAGGCCAGCGCCTTGCCCTCGTCGCCGGTACGCCAAGCCAGATGAAAGGTCTCCGGTGGCCGCGCTTCACGCAGGCGCATCACGCGCAGCATGTTGGCCGCGAGCGGCCCTTCGGCGAGGCACAGCGGCAGATGCCCCACCCCGAGGCCCGCCACGATGGCATCGAGCTTGGCGGTGAGGTTAGGCACGGTCAGCACGTCTTGCCCTTCGATCAGATTGAGCGAACGCGGGGGCAGGCGGTGCGAGGTATCGCCGATGGCGGCAACCCGAAATTGCGAGATGGCCTCCCATTCAAGCGGCTCGGCATGCTCAGCCAGCGGGTGCCCTGGCGCCACACAGAACACTGTCTCTAGCTGGCCAATCGTGTGGATCGAGCAATTGGGGATGGTCGGCGGGTCGCCCGATGCACCCACCACCAGATCGGCCCGGCCGCTGATCAAGGCATCCCAGCTACCGGCCAGCACTTCGTGCGAGAAGCGCAAGCGAGTAAAAGTGCGCTCACCATAAAACGCCGACATATAGGGCAGCAGCACCCGAAACGGCAGGATGGCATCGACGGCGATGCGCAGTTCCGTCTCCCATCCAGTCTCGACGCGCCGGGCGCGCGCCTCCAATGTACTGGCGGCCTGCAGAAGACGCCGCCCCTCTTCAAGCATCAAGATACCCGTCGGCGTCAGCCGCGCCCGGTGGCCGCTTCGGTCGAACACGGTAATACCCAGGTCGCTTTCCAGCTTCTGCACCAGATAGCTCAGCGACGAGGGCACCTTGTGGAGTTCATCGGCAGCGGCGGCAAAGGTGCCGCAGCGGTCGATGGCATCGAGTACCCGTAGGGATTCAAGACTGATACGCATGGGCGGGCCTCACTTCATCGAAAATTTCGAAAAGACCTTTCGAAACTCTTCGTTATCAATTCAACAACCTGCCGCCTAGACTGGCTACATCAAACAAGCAGCACGGCGAAAGCCGCTTGGTGACTAGTACTTATCGCCAAATTAGCGCATCAGAAGTACTTTTTCTACTTTTTCGATAGTCAAGGAGACACATCATGCCCATCGCCCACGCAGCCCCTGGCAAGACCCTGCTTTCCCCGACCGACCACACCCTGATCATGATCGACCATCAGTCGCAGATGGCCTTTGCGACCAAATCCATCGACCCGGTCCAATTGCGCAACAACGCCGCACTGGTCGCCAAGGCTGCGCAGGAATTCAAGGTCGCTACCATCCTGACCACGGTGGCGGAGAAATCCTTCTCCGGCCCCATGTTCGACGAGATCAAATCGGTATTTCCTGACCACCCGGTGATCGACCGCACGACGATGAACACCTGGGAAGACCCGCGCATCGCAGTGGAAGTGAACCGCCTTGGCAAAGGCAAGATCGTACTGGCCGGTCTCTGGACATCGGTCTGTATCGTGGGGCCCGCCCTTTCGGCACTCGATCAAGGTTTCGAGGTTTATGTGATCGCCGATGCCTCAGGCGATGTTTCGGACGAAGCACATCAGCGCGCGATGGAGCGGATGATCCAGGCAGGCGCCCGGCCAATGACCTCACTGCAATACCTGCTCGAATTGCAACGTGACTGGGCGCGCAGCGAGACCTATAACCAGACGGTTGCGACTTCGATCGCTCATGGTGGCGGCTACGGCCTCGGCCTCATCTACGCCAAGACGATGTTCGGCGGCGGCGAAGGCCACTAAGCGAATTTTCACTCACCCGGTGCGGCAGGTTGCCCGACCTGCCGCCCGGCTTGCATCGGAATGACGGAGAATTGTGATGGCTGCAGACCTGATCTTGCTCAACGGCGACTTCCACACGGTAGACCGTGAGAACCCAACGGCGACCGCCGTCGCCATCCAGGATGGCGTATTTCTCGAAGTCGGCGACACGGAGGCGGTGATGCGCCACCGCGGCGAGCGCACCGAAGTGATCGATCTGAATCGCCGGACCGTGATTCCGGGTTTGAACGACTCGCACCTCCACCTGATCCGCGGTGGACTCAATTACAACCTGGAGCTGCGCTGGGAAGGCGTGCCCTCGCTCGCCGACGCGCTTACCATGTTGCGCATCCAGGCCGACAACACGCCCGCACCGCAATGGGTGCGCGTGGTGGGTGGCTGGACCGAATTCCAATTCGCCGAGCGCCGCATGCCGACGCTCGACGAAATCAACGCTGCAGCGCCCGATACGCCCGTCTTTATCCTGCACCTTTATGACCGCGCCCTGCTGAATCGCGCCGCACTCAGGGCAGTCGGTTATACCAAGGACACGCCCAACCCGCCGGGTGGCGAGATTCAGCGCGATGCGGCTGGCAACCCGACCGGCATGCTGATTGCCCGCCCGAACGCGATGATCCTGTACGCGACGCTGGCACGCGGCCCCAAGCTGCCCTTGGAGCAGCAGGTCAATTCCACCCGGCAATTCATGCGCGAGCTCAACCGGTTGGGCCTCACCAGTGCCATCGACGCAGGCGGCGGCTTTCAGAACTATCCCGATGACTACGCGGTCGTCGAGCAGCTGGATCGCGACAAGCAACTGACCATCCGCATCGCCTATAACCTCTTTACCCAGCGCAAGGGCCAGGAGCTGGAAGACTTCCAGCAATGGACCGCGCAAGTGAAGCCCGGCCAAGGCAGTGACTACTATCGGCACAACGGCGCGGGCGAGATGCTGGTGTTTTCGGCGGCAGACTTCGAGGACTTTCTCGAACCCCGGCCGGAGCTCGCGGCCGGCATGGAAGATGAGCTGGAAAAGGTGGTACGCCACTTGGTAAGTGAGCGCTGGCCGTTCCGCCTGCATGCCACTTACGATGAATCCATCTCGCGCATGCTCGATGTGTTCGAAAAAGTAAACCGCGAGATTCCCTTCGACGGCCTGCACTGGCTGTTCGACCATGCCGAGACCATCTCGCCACGCAATATCGACCGCGTCCGCGCGCTCGGTGGCGGCATCGCCATCCAGCACCGCATGGCTTTTCAGGGCGAGTATTTTGTCGACCGATATGGTGCTGATGCAGCGAAGCAGACGCCGCCCATCCGCCGCATGTTGGACGCCGGCATCCCTGTTGGCGCGGGCACCGATGCCACGCGCGTTGCGAGCTACAACCCCTGGACCGCCCTCTTCTGGCTGGTATCGGGCCGCACTGTGGGCGGCTTGCGGCTCTACGACGCAGGCAGCCGATTGTCGCGCGATACGGCGCTTGAACTCTGGACCGCCGGCAGCGCCTGGTTCTCCAGCGAGCAGGGTCGCAAAGGTCAGATCAAGGCAGGGCAGTTTGCGGATCTCGCGGTGCTCTCGGCCGATTATTTCAGTGTGCCGGAAGACGACATCAAGGCCATCGAATCGGTACTGACCATCGTCGGTGGGCGCATCGTATACGGCACGGCGGAGTTCGGCCCGCTCGCGCCGCCGCCGATCCCCATCCTGCCCGAATGGTCGCCAGTACACCGCGTACCTGGGCACTATCGGCCGGCCGCGCCACGTGCCGCTCTGCCCCATGCCTGCGTGGGTGCCTGTGGCGTGCATGGCCACGCGCATGGTGTCGCCCGCCAATCGACCGTGCCGATCAGCGATTTCAGCGGCTTTTGGGGTGCGCTGGGTTGCAGTTGCTTCGCTTTCTGAGGAATGACCATGAATCAGTTCCTCAACGGCTTGGGCGCGCCGGCCATCGCCTGGCTGGTGCGCATCGGGATGGCCGCGGTGTTTCTCTTCAGCGCCTGGGAAAAAACCTGGTATTGGCGGGATGGTCTTGCAGAGGTACGCAATAAGGGGCTACCGCTCGCCGGTGGTTTGTTGGCCGCCACCATCATGGTGCAATTGCTGGGCGGTTTGGCGATCTTGAGCGGTTGGCAACTGCAGCTCGGTGCCTTGGCCCTGGCGGGCTTCACTCTGGTGGCCACCCTGTTGTTTCATGGCTTCTGGCAAGAATCGGGCGCTCGTCGGCGCATGCAGGCCACCACCTTTTTGGAGCATATTGCCCTCAGTGCCGGCCTGCTCTGGCTGGCAGCCACCGCAGGAGGCCAGCCATGAGTGCCGAACCCGGCAAAGGGGGACATCCCATCATCCTTGCCATGATGCTTGCCTTGATCGCAGGCTATGTCGATACCTTGGGCTTCGTGGCGCTATTTGGCCTCTTCACAGCCCATATCACCGGCAATTTCGTGCTGATCGGCAGCGAGCTCGTGCATGCGCACAATGGCGTCATCATCAAGCTGTTGGCGTTTCCCGCCTTTATTGCCGGGGTCGTCCTGACGCGTGTGTTGGCGATACGGATGGAGCGTGCACAGCACGATCCGCAGGCGCTGCTGTTCCGGCTGCAGGCCCTGCTGCTCATCGGCTTCATGGCAGCGGGCATGTGGGCCGGGCCGCGAATCGACCCGCACGCCCTGTCCGCTATCCTGGCAGGCATGCTGGGGGCCATGGCGATGGGCATCCAGAACGCAGGCAGCCGCCTCGTACTGACGCAGCTGAGCCCGACCACGGTGATGACCGGCAATGTCACCCAGCTAATCATCGACTTGGTGGATTGGGCGCACAACCCGAGTGCCCCAGGCGTGCGCGAGCGCATCCAGAAGTTCGGCTGGCCGATCCTGGCGTTTGGCTTGGGTGCTTTGGGGGGCGCCACGGCGTTCAACCTGGCGGGCTTTCCGGCATTGGCGCTGCCAGCAGGCATGCTGATGTTGCTGTCGGCCCCACGTAAGGCAGCTTGATATGCGAAAGAAGGCGCCGGCCAGACAGCCGGCGCCGTCGACTTAGTGCAGCACGCGTGCGAGCGGCTGTTTGTGATTGCGGTCGATCTGGTCAGCCGAGGTCAGCAGCGAGGTCACGGCGCGCTCGAACAAGGGGGCCTCTTCGATAAAGCGCGCACGGCCACCCGCCATGAGCCGCTGGAACATCTTGACGCTGACCGCCGTCGGCTTGGCTTGGCCGTCGATGCTCAGTACCAGATTCGTCGCCGTCGGGCTCACCCAGTTCAGCCGAGCGCGGCAAGGGTTGCCGTCGAGGTTGATCTCGACCGAGACACCGCTGCGCAGGCGCTCCAGTACGGCCAAGGTGGCGTCTTCCGCAGCCTGGCTCTCCGGCGTCGCAGCCTCAGGTTCGGGTTCCGCAGCATGCATCCAGGCCGTATCGCCATCCAGCATACGATCGAGCACATTGAGCTCGACTTCGATCTCGTTGATCGCTTCTTCCAGCAAGGCGCTATCGAGTGCGGCCGCGCGGGCGCTGCGTACCGACTCATCTTGCACCGGGGGCAGTTGCACCTGCTCGCGCAGATTGTCGAGGCCCGGAACCGTGACTTGCGACGTCCAGGCACGCATGGCGTGCGTGTGGGCGTCGATCATCCACGACACCAGCTCGCGCTGCTGGTCGGCCGACCAATGTGTCAGCGCCAGCCCTTCCTTCAGCGTCGTCAAGAGGCTGGGAATCAGCGCCAGCAATTGATCGCGTTCGACCTTGGTCGGCTTGGGCGCAATGCTCCACAAGAGGTCAGGCACCATCTTGCTCAGGCGTTCGGCCTGCGCCGGGTTGTCGCGGCTGGCACGCTCGATGGCATGCGCCCACGGCGTCACCAGGAAATCACGCAGATAGGGGTCAAGCGTGAGTCCCGAAATCGCATCGGCAATGCCGGCCGTGATGCGCGCAAAGCGCAGGGTGCGGCTTTCGGCGCTTTCCATCACCTGCACTGCACGCTCGACCTGGGTGTCGGCCGCACGCAGCTCTTGCGCGACGAAGCGATCGAGCTCGTCGAGCATCTTCGAGAACAGATCCAGGCTCTCGTGCGTATCGGCCAACAGCGTTTCGATGATGCGGCGGATTTCGGCTTCGACCTTTTCGTCGTTGCCCGATTGCTGGCCGAGCCCGATGGCGATGGAGCCGATGCGGTTGACGAGCAACCGTGCGGGGTGATGCTTTTGCGTGAAGAGCGCCGGGTCTTGCAGGGCGATGCGTAGCACCAGGAACTGCAGCCGTCCGAGCTGGGCACGGATCTCGGCCGGTACATGCTCGTCGCGCAGGATGAATTCGAACAGCATGGCGACGATGTCGATCGTCATCTGCTCGGTGACTTCATCGGTCATGTCGTTGAGCTTGGGGCGCAACTCCATGATCAGGTTGCGCACTTCACCCGTGCTGTCGATCATATCGTCAGCGCGGGGCGTGGCGCCTTGCACCAAGGTGCGCACCGACTTGACGAGCGCGGTGGCCACGCGCGGAATCGCGCTTTGGCTATCGCCCATCGCGCTCGCCTCCCCGCCCAGGCCGCCGCCCGAGAATACATTGCGCAGGGCGCTACCCATGGTTTCGCCGGCCTGCAGCCAGCTGCCGCGCGACTTGGCCGGTGCCTGTTGGCTCGCAGCGGGTGCCTGACCCATATTCGGCATCGCCCCGGCCCCCGTCGGCATCCCCGGTACGTCGTCGAAAGAGTCGGTCTCGAATGATTGCGAGGCGACCATCTGGCTCGCCACACCGCGCCGCTGCCGGGCGTGTTCGATCATCTGCTGCACACCGACGTCGCTATAGGGTACGTCGACGTCGCCCATCATGGTGCGTGGTTCAAACGACTCACCCAATGCCTGGAAACTACCGGTCGACAGGGCTGCCTGGCTCATGCCGAACTGGCCTGCACCCATCATCGGCTGGGGCATGCCACCGAAGTGCGGCACGCCAGCCCCGCCTGCCATGGCGGTATCCACCACGCCACCGCCGGCTAGCTCGTCGGCAGGCCTTGGCTGCGGTGCCGGCATCGGGCCGCCCGGCCCGCGCCGCTGGGCTGCGGGGTTGTTGACCTTGAGCTGCAATTGGGCGGCGATGCCATGCTGCGCCATCAGCGTATTCAGGCGGTCGTAAAGAAGCGGTACGGCAGGCTGAAAATCGCTCGCCATGCGCTCGACCAGCGTCTCGGCCATTTCCTCGGGCAGTTCGAGGTCTTCGATCGCGCTCATCAGCGCGCGCGCGAGCAAGTAGGGGCGGAACGGGTTCTCGCGATCCTTGATGCTGTCTTGAGCAAACAGGATGGCCGCACGGATATTCAGGTCGCGCAGTTGTTCTTCGGCCGCATTGCGAAAGCGCTGGGTCAATTCGTCGATGCGCAGCTCGCCTTCGTAGGCAGTCGAGTCCACCAGCGATAGGCCAGAGAGGCTTGCACCCGCCTGAAAGCTTGGGCGGAAGCTGCTATAGGCTGTCTGGAAGCTGCGGTTGATCAACTTTTCCAGATGAATACTGGCCGACGACAACAAGACCGGGATACGCGTCTTCAGTGCGCTGTGCGCATCGAAATAACGCCGCTGGTCGATGACCGAGGGCGACTTCTCCGCAAGAACGAACAGGGTTTCGAGGCTCGCGGGCGGCAATTTGGCAAAGGCGTCGGCAAACGCCTTGAGAAACTCCGCACGCGCGGCGGAGAGAATGTCGTTACGGTCCATGGCGGTGTTGCTCAATACTTGAAAATGTAGGTCGATGCTGCCCGAGCGGGACGCAAGCTTATATAGCTGACAGTACAAGGTGACGCGTAAATCAACGTATCGACGCGATGTGGCGTAGCAGACCGGGCAACCGGATATCGCTCGCTCAAAGACTGTATCGGCAGGCGTGACACCTGGCCTGAGGCAATATCAGAATATTTATTTGAAGATATGCACAGCCGTGATCTGCTTCATACTGCCGCGACAGTACTTGCGGTGCAGCCGTATCGCCGCAATCACGTGAAGCATAGTCAATGTGTCAAGGTGAATCCACCACCTTGACGTAACAACTAGGTTATCACAGGTATCAAGCCCCGCCGCCCGGCGCACGCCGCCAGCGGGTGGCACCGGATGATTCAATGCCAGAGCTGCAGGTGCTCGACGATCGGCCCCATTGCGAGGGCCGGCAGATAGCTAAGCCCACCGACCAACAGCAGTACGCCCACCAGCGCGCTGGCGAACAGCACGCCGTCGGTGCCGAGCGTCCCCTTCGTCACCGCGCGGCGGCCTTGTCGGGCGACACTGGCGGCCAACGCCAGCGCCGGCACGGCCAGGCCGAAGCGGCCCGCGAGCATCGCGATGATGGTAGTGACATGGTAAAACGGCGAATCAACGGTCATGCCTGCAAAGCTCTGGCCGTTGTTGGCAAAGCACGTTGTATAGGCGAATAGGATGCCGGTAAAGCCATGCGGGCCACCATTGGTCGTCAGCGCTGCGAGCCCTGCCGGCGTCACTACTGCAATGGCCGTCAGGATCAGCACCACGCCCGGCCCAATGACCGTATAGAGCCCGATCAGCTTGAGCTCCGCCGGACCGAGGGTTTTGCCCAGATACTCTGGCGTGCGGCCGATCATCAGGCCCGTGATGAATACGGCCAGCAGTGCGCTCAAGACCATGCTGTACAAGCCCGTGCCAAGGCCGCCGAATATGGCCTCACCCAGCAGCATATTCACCAGCACCACCGCGCCGCCCAGCGGCGTATTGCTGTCGATTGATGCGTTGGTGGAGCCCGTTGCGCCATTCGAGGTTGCAATGCCGGTCAGCACCGATTGGCCGATGCCGAAGCGCAACTCCTTACCTTCCATATTGCCGCCGGGTTGCAGCATGGAGACCTGCGCATCCACGCCGAGCGCAGCAATCCGCGGGTTACCGGCTTGCTCATAGCCGTGGTACAGCACGAGACCGGCAGCAAATAGGGTGGCCATCACCCCGTACAGCATCCAGCCGTGCCGGACGCGGTTCACCATGCGACCGTAGGTATGGGTCAGCGCGGCGGGAATGATCACGATGGCCAGCATGCCGATGAAATTGCTGAGCGGCGTCGGGTTGGCGTAAGGGTGCGCGCCATTGGCGCCGAAGAAGCCGCCGCCGTTGGTTCCCAGATTCTTGATGAATTCGAGCGACGCGACCGGCCCCTGCGGCAGCAGTTGCTTACTCCCCTCCAGACCGAGGGCTGACACGTAGGCATGCCAATTCTGCGGCACGCCTTGCCAGATCAGCACCAGCGCGCCGAGCAAGGTGACCGGTAGCAGCACCCACAATGTGGCACGCGTGACGTCGACCCAGAAATTGCCCAGTGTTTCGCAGTGCACGCGGCCAAAGCCGCGAATAAACGCCATGCCCACTGCGAGGCCGCCCGCACCTGCGAGCACGTTTTGCGAAGTCAGCGCGAGCGCCTGGCTAAGATAGGACAGCGCCGATTCGCCGCTATAGGCCTGCCAAGTGGTGGTGGTCGCAAAGCTGATGGCCGTATTGAGCGCCAACAGCGGTGACATCGGGCCAGGCCGGTAGTGGGGGTCGACGGGTTGCAGCCAGGGCTGGGCTAGCAACAGCAGGAAGACCAGAACAGTGCCGAGCAAGCCAAAGAGGATAAATGCGAGCGAGTAGGCCTGCCACCCCATCTCTTCCTTGGGGTGAATGCCGCCAAGGCGATAGATCAGGCGCTCGACCGGTCGCAGCAACGGGTCCAGCCAGGTCGCCTCACCCTTGAACACACGCTCGAGGTAGATGCCCACCGGCTTGACCGCCAACGTCACGATCAGCAGGAAGAGAAGGTACTGGATGGGTGCAAAGGGGACCATGATCTTGCGCTCCACGCAGAGGTGCCGTGCCTGTGCTGCACGGGCTCATGCCATCATATCCAGGCCAGCGGCGGCACGACGCCGGTGTCGTCGGCCAGGGCCTTGCGCAGCACCACGCTCGCATATTGCCGCCCCTTGAAGCGCAGCATCGAGACGAACTCGAAACCTTTGTGCAGGTAGTAGCGATGTAAATGCCGGGCGTCGCCAGGCGTATCGAGCGCGATGAATTTGAAGCCGTCTTCCTTGGCCCGGCATTCGGCCATGCGCAAGAGGGCATCGCCAATGCCCGCGCCCTGGTAGGCCGGATCAACTGCAAACTGGTGGATGCTGGCGACGGCGCCGTCGCGATAGAGCGGACATTCGCTTGCCGGGGTCGCAGCGTAGACCGAGATAGTGCCGACGATGCGGCCGGCGTCGACCGCGACGAAACTGGCGCCCCGCTGGAGGCGCGTGAGGGTCTGCGAGGAGGGTTGCAGGCCACTGGCACAGGGGATGCCCATGCGGACAAGACGCGCGAAGGATTGATGCAGTAGCTGGGTAACGGCTTCCGGGGAATCGCCCGCTTGCCAGGGACGATAGACGATGATGCGCGGGGCATCGGCCGGTTCAGGGGGTTTTTGGGCGTGCCGCGCGAGGGTTGGGGCGCTGAGTTTCATGGGAATCGGCGCTAGTCAGATAATCGATGCGTATAGACTAGGGGCTGCCGTGCATAGAAGCTGTAAAGAAATCGGCGAAACCCATGTAAGCGAAGACCATGCGCCGCATGGCCTTCACCGGTTCACCGCTTCTTCATCTTGAGCACGCGTGCAACCTGGCCGGCGGTGAAGCTGCTGCCTTTGGCATAGGGCGCGCACTCGACGGGCGTCGTCAGGCTGGCCTCGACGGCGAACTGGCCCACAAAACGCCAGCGGTCAGTCTCCTGGCGAATGAATACCGGGACAGGGTCGGTCTGCTTGGACAGCGTCCGGCCGGCGCTGCGTGCCGCCGCACCGCTATTGCACAGGATCACCTCGGGGGCTTGTGGGTTCAGGTCGGGTCGCAAGCAGGCGGCGACCACTTTGCCATTGCGGGTCGGCAGAAATGCCTGCTTGTTGCCGCCACATTCCGCGCGAATGTCTTCGCGGCTGTAGTCCTTGCCGATTTCAAACATCGGTATCTCCTATCGTCTCATCGTGCCCGGCCGATTGACCGAACGGCGCAGACGATAGCGATTCAGGCATAAAGCCGCCGTAAAATCGGCGATGTCAGCGACGATCCGCTTGCCGCGCCGGCAACATACGCAGCAAGGTGTTGTCGCGCACGACATAGTGGTGGAACAGCGCAGCAGCCGCATGCAGGCCGATCAGCGCGTAGCCGCAGGTCGCGACGGTTTCGTGGATTTCCTTGATCTGCTTCGCAAGTTCTTTGTTCTGCGCCATCAGGGGCGGCAATTCCAGCCCGAAGAACGGTACCGGGATACCACGGCCACTCAGGATCAACCAACCGGCGAGCGGCAAACAAATCATCAGGATGTATAGCAGCAGATGCGCAAGCTTGGCGAGCTTGTCTTGCCAAGCGACAGGCGCCGGTACGATTTCGGGCGTAGGACTGAGCAACCGGATCGCGATACGCCCCAATGCCAGCAAGCCCACCAACAGGCCCAGCATGAAGTGGGTAGACTTCATTGCGTCATAGCCCGGTGTGCCGCGTGGGAAAATACCGCGAAACTCAATCGTGGCGTACACAGTCGCAATCAACAGCACCATCAGCCAATGGAGGCTGATGGATACGGCGCCGTAGCGGGTCTGCGTGTTTTTCCATTGCATACGAAATGTGTCCTGTCTCGCGGTAGGTTTCCGCAATCGATCAGATGACGAAGTCGAATACCAGCACATCCGCCAAACAGGGCTTCAGCCGGCCGACGAAGGCGAGATGGGCAGGGTGCGGCAGGTAGGCATCGCGCGCGGCGGCGTCGACAAATGTCACGATGGCCGCGTGGGTGAAGCCTTTCGACTGCCCTTCTGGGCTCACATCGGCACCACACTCGAACGCCAGAATGCCGCCGATCTGCTTCGGTAGCTCGGCAAAGTCCTTCATGCAGGCGGCGATCTCATCGGCCGGTGTGGACGGCGTAAAGCGAAGCAGAACGAGATGCTGGATGGCCATTGCGCAATACCGGGCAATCGAAAGCGCCGAGTGTACCGCGTTTCCACGCCTTGGGACGCGTTCGCTACTTTTGCAGGGCCGCCCTCCTAGACGCCGTCCGCCTCGAAACCTGCCGCAATGTGCGAATTATCACAAAAGGGCTTGTTCTTGCTCTGCCCACACCGGCAAAGCCGAACCTGGGTCAGCCGATCAACCGTGCGCCCGGTGCCCGATAGCACTTCCAGGCTGCCCGAGACTTCCAACGGCCCATTGCGTAGCGGATCAACCTTGAGAGGCCCATTGCGCACCGGCAGCAGCTCGGATGGCCGGGTCAGCGGCTCGCCACTGGCGGTAAAGCCCCCTGCGATGTGGCTGCTGTCGCAATACGGCTTGTTCTTGCTCAGGCCACAACGACACAGCGTGGCGCGGAAGCCATCGGGCTGCCCAGCGAGATGCAGCTCGGCATGGACAGCCAAAGGGCCGTTCTCGCGCACCCGGACCTGGTTGACCAGCGGTGCCGGCTCCGCATCACCGCCATCATGCCGCTCGACCGAAATGGCGCCGCTCGGGCAGTTGATCGCCACGCGCATCAGCCGCTCGACGCTGGCGGCTTGCGGGTAGATCCATTCACCCGGCTTATTGGCAATGAACACACCCGGCTCGCCGATCACACAGTGGCGTGCGTGGATGCAACGGCCATGATCGAAGCGCACGGTGGCGGCATCCGACACGGCTACATCGACATTGCCCGTTGGCGCCTTGGCCGGCGAAACCGATGGTGTCGCGACCGGTACGGGCGGCACCGGGTCGCCATCGATGCGGACGGGCATGCCAGCGACAACGGTACGCCATTGCTGCCAGCTGGCCGCATGGTCGGCCAATATCTTGCTGAACCGCGCCAGGGCCGGCACCGGCCCAGCCAGGCTCTCCAACCGGTGGCTGATGGCGAGACAGCGCTCGGCCATGACCGAGCAGGCATTGAGCGGCGAGACGAAGGAGAGCGCCGAGCGCGACACCGTGAAGGTCAACCCAGCCCGGATGCCTTCATAAGCCGGATTGGCCGGCAACTGGGTCAAGGTATTGCCGATTTCGGTGACAATATGCATCAGGCAGAGGCTCTGTTGCGCCACCGCGGGCCGGACGCCGACATGGGCCAGCCACGGGTCGTTCAGTACCCCCAACATGCGCAGCATCAGGGCATAGCAGGCGTTGCCGGCATCGAGCAGCGTGGCGGCGGGCTCAGCGACGACATGCACGCGATTGCCGCTCACCACCTGCGAACGCATGATCGGGTTGTGCGCGGCCGGGCGGGCCGGCACAAAGTCGGGCCGCGCATCAGAAAGGGTCTTCCACTCCTGGCGGATCGCACAGAAGCGCGCATAGTGCGAGCCTGCGACCGACTCCGTCGAGCCTTCACCCTGCGAGACAATGCGGTGGATGGCACGCTCGACGTCGGCGAGCGTCAGGATCGGGTGCAGGCCGTCCAGCGCGAACTCGCGCCGGCTCAGCTGGGTATCCGGGTCGCCGACCAACACAGCCGCTTCGCCATGCTTGGCGACCAGGGCACGAAAGCTCTCCAGAATGGTCTCGTACAGCTCGCCCACGGTGGCGTAGTCCTCCGCAAACGACATCAGCCGGCCCTGCGGCACGACCCGTTGGTAGCTGGTCTTTTCGTAGCGGGCGGCATCCTGTTCTTTGGCGGCGAGCGGCCGCTCCAGGTAGACGAAATGGTCGAGCGTTTCCGCGTCGAACGGCGCGAGCGCCACTGCCACATCGGCCGGGAACAAGCCGCCGCTGATCGGGAAATTGAAGCGCCGGTAATGCGGCCGCTCGCCAATGGCGGCGATCAGGTTGCTGACAAGCGCCAGATGCAGCATCTCGTCGATGGCCACGGCGATCACCTCGCCCCGCCAGCGGCGGACTACGGCAAGCTCAGCCTCGCTCAGCCCCTCGTCGGTCGACTGCTTCATCGAGAACGCTGCGTACAGATAGGTGCACATCAGCGAATGCTCGATCTCGGCGGCTTCGCACAGCATGGTATTGAGCTGTTCGCGGTGGCTTGCAGGGGTCATGCGTCTCTCCAGGGTCAGCGCATCGAAGGGCCAGACGGGATGCCTTACTCTACGCCCGAGCGCCGCAGTGGTCGATGGTGTCTTTGTAACGTTACAGCCACATGCACGGCGGCTGTGGCAGGTCAGCGGATGCGCTGCGTCTGGTCGCCGAGCCCCTGCAAGGGGCCAAGTGGATTGACCGAGCGCTCCTGCCGGTCGGCGTTGGGCTCGCCGCCCATGGTCCGATAGACGACCAAGTCGCCCTTGAGCAGGATGATGGCGTTAAAATTCCAGCCGGTGATGTGCGATTCACGACGGAAATTGAAGAAATCCGGCCAGAAGCTGCCGATGCGCTGACGATGCTCGCCGGTCAGGTCGATCTCGATGCCGGTGCATTCGGATGGAGCTTCCAGGCAGACCTTTAGACCTTTGTCGCTACCTGCTGGCAGCGTCACGCCGGCCGGTACGAAACGCCGCAGCACCGCCGCATAATTGAGTACCGTCAGATTGGCCTGTACATGGGGGTCCAAGCCGAGTGCGGCGAGCTCGTTTCGGTGGGTGGTGAAAGGAATCACATGGTTGAGCGCCGCCTCGGCCTCTTCATAGCTCTGCCAGGCCGAATTGGTCTTGACGTTGGCAGTGGGTAGTAGAGCGCTGCACGCTGCAAGCGGCAACACCAGGGCGATTCTCATCCAGGCTGTGCGCATCCGCCTCTCCCTCCTCGTCATTGTTCCTTATCGGTATAGCCCGGCGCGGCCGATTCCGCGTCGTTCAGTCAACTCGTGCCACCTGTGTGGTTTGATATGGCGGTAATTCCAACCGGATTATTGCCAGCGGCTCAGACAGTTCAACCTGCTATCTCTGTTGATCCTTCTGCTAGGCTGTAGGTTCCGATATCTACGACTCGGCTTACACGCGCATCCGATGATCGCTTTGGAGCACCTCAATCGCCTAGGGTGGTTTGGCCTCTTGCTAGTGACGCTTTATGAGCCGGTAGAAGCGGCCAAAGCGGAGCCCGCCCGAGTCAGGCTCCAACTCACCACCGGCACGGACGACGACCCGTTCGCCAACCCGGCGGCGCCTCACGGCGGCATCGCCACCGACGTGGTACAGCGGGTTTTCGCACGGGCGGGCTATGAGACAACCATCGACTGGCTGCCCTGGAAGCGTGGTTATGCGCTCACCTTGCACGGTCGTTACGCCGCAACCTTCCCCTATGTCGACACGGAAGCGCGGCGCAAGGACTACCTGTTTTCCGCGCCTTTGCTGTCGATCGAACAACGCGCCTATGGCATGCCCGGCAGGGGCATTGAGAACCTCACCCTCGCGACCATGCCCGGCAAGTGCATCTGTACGCCCGAGGGCTGGGCAACCACCCAGGAAGTCGATCGATTGGTCGAGTCCGGCCAATTGCGGCGGGAAGCACCGCACGACCAGGCCGCCTGCTTGAAAATGCTCAGCATGGGCCGCGCCGACTTCATGATCATGAATCAGTATCGGGTAAGCCGCATGCTGGAAGAGGCCGGACTGCGCCCCGATCAGATCGCAGTCAGTACCACGTCGGTTTCGCACAGCTATCTGTATCTGATGGTGCCGATCGAGCGACCCGGCGCGCACATATTGGTGGATGAATTCAACGGCGCGATGGCGACCATGCGTAAATTGGGCGAACTGCCGGCGCAACCGTGATACACGGTATGTGTCGTCCATTTGCGACGACCCAAACGCATCCCCGCCGTGAGGCGCCGGGCGGCTACTCGACTACATCGTCGCCAGCAGTGCGACTCCTAGCAGAGGCAAGCATCTGTCGGCGACTGTTTCGCCTGGCATGGCCACGTTATCACTCGCTATATCGCTTGGCATGGTCTATGCTCAATGCGCGCGACCGCGCATCGACGCGGCTTGGCGCGCCAGGTATAGGCCAGGCAGATGATCAGGTACGTTGCCTGACCGACCTTTCAGCACTTTTTGCGATGGGACGAGTCATATGCGACGACGGTGACATCATGAGCGCTCAAATCCTGACCCTCGATATATCCGGCCGGCCCTATGCCTGGCTGACGCCGGAAGAAGCCGTGACCCACTATGCGAAAGAAAAAGTCGCTTGGGACCTGGGTCGCGAGCGGATGACTTTTCACGGCGGCATCAATCACGCGGGCAAACGCTCCAGCATCCAGATCGCACCGATCATCGCCGTGCGCGGCAGCGAAATCATGGCCGCCCAGGCCTGGGAACCGCTGATCCTCTCCGACCGCAACAACACCCTGCTGTTTGCCCGTGATCGCCATACCTGCGGCTACTGCGGCGAGCAGTTTTCCCGCAAGGAACTCACGCGCGACCATATCGTGCCGCGCTCGAAAGGCGGTCGCGATACCTGGACCAACTGCGTCACCGCTTGCCTTGCCTGCAACCATGCCAAGGCCGACAAGCCGGTGGAACAATTCCGGCCGTTGATCTATGTGCCCTACGCACCCTGCCGTTTCGAACACTATCTGCTGTCGGGCCGCAATATCCTGGCCGACCAGCACGATTATCTGGCGGCCAAGCTACCGGAGCACAGCCGGCAGCGCACGAGCTGAGCGGCTGTACCCATACCGCGTCGCTCAGCCGAGATAGGCTTCAAGCAAGCGTGGGTCGCGCTTCATCTCTTCCGGCGTCCCAGAAAGCGCCACACTTCCCCGCTCCACCACATAGACGTAATCCGCCACTTGCAGCGCCATATGCGCGAACTGCTCGACCAGCAGGATCGTGATGCCCTGTTGCTTGAGGTTACGGATGGTCTCGAACACCGCGTCGACCATCACCGGCGCGAGACCCATCGAGGGCTCGTCCAGCAGCAACACACTGGGCTCCGACATCAGCGCGCGGCCAATCGCCAGCATTTGCTGCTCGCCGCCCGACAAGGTGCCTGACAACTGCTTGCGCCGCTCTGAGAGTCGGGGGAACAGCGCATACATGCGATCCAGCTGCACCTTGGCTTTTTTGGCGTAGCCAAAGAGGCCCGGCAAATACCGATAGGCCCCGAGCAATAGGTTGTCCTCGACCGTCAACGGGGCAAACACATGCCGACCTTCAGGGCAGTGCGCAAGGCCAAGCCGCACGATGCGTGAAGCGGCCATGCCGGCAACTGGGCTCCCTTTCAGCGTCACCTGCCCATCACGCGGGCGAATCATGCCTGACACCGCCCGCATCAGCGTGGTCTTGCCTGCACCATTGGAGCCGATGAGGCTGACCAGCTTGCCCTCGTCCACGTGCAGGTCGATGCCGTGCAGCACTTCGGATTTCCCATAACCGGCCTTGAGGCCTTCTACCTTCAGGACGGTACTCATGCCGATGCCTCCGTGTGTGCGGCGCTGCCGAGATAAGCTTCGATGACCTGCGGATTGCGACGGACATCCTCCGCCACACCTTGCGCGATCTCCTTGCCGCCATCCAGCACCACCACACGGTCGGTCAGCTCCGCCACCACATCAAGGTGATGCTCGATCAGGATGATGCTGATACCACGCGCCTTGATGCGGGCAATCACCGTCTTAAGCTTTGCGACGTCAGGCTTCGACATGCCGGCAGCCGGCTCGTCGAGGACCAGCAGAACTGGTTTCGAGGCCAGCGCACGGGCGATCTCCATAAAGCGTTGATCGCTGTAGGTCAGATCCCGGGCGCGGATGCGCGCCTTGTCGGTCAGACCAACAAGCTCCAAGAGGGCCAGCGCATGGCTTTGCGCCGCCCGCTCTTCCGCATCGCCAAAGCCTGCGGCGACCAGTGGCCAGATCAGCCGGTAGGCGCCACGTAGCGAGACCGACACATTATCGAGTGCGCTCAGGTCGCCAAAGATCTGCAGATTCTGGAAAGTACGGCTTACGCCATGCCGACTGGCGGCCAGCAAGCCCTTCGATTCGATGCGCTGACCGTCGAGCGTCACGCCGCCTTCGGTCGGGGTGTAGAGACCCGTGACCACGTTCACCAAGGACGACTTGCCCGAGCCATTCGGGCCGATCAAGCCCAGCACCTCGCCGGGTGCCACCTGCAGGCTCACGCCGTCGATGGCGCGCACGCCGCCGAAATAGAGCTTGAGGCCGCTGACATCAAGCACCGGGCGGCCACCCGCCGAGCGATTCGGCAGAACAGCGTCGAGCGGTGCAGCTGTTGGCAAGGGCGGCAGCGGCAAGCGCACCAAGCGAGCCAACGCCTGGCTGACAAAGCCCATCAAGCCGTCGGGCAGCCCCACCACCACGGCGAAAAGGATGAGTGCGAACAAACCCTTGCGCCACGATTCGAGATCGGGTGTCTTGAGCGCGATGCCCAACAGCAGCGCCATGGCCAACGCCGGCGCAATGGTCGGGAAAGCCAGCTCGCGGCGGCGCATTGCCAGCAAGGCACGGCCGATCGCCAGTACGGCACCAATGCCGGCGAATGCCAGGAAGACCGAGCGGTTCGACAGCAGATTGGGCAGCAACACCACCAAACCGGCGCCGACCAGCGCGCCCCAGACTGTCTTGCGCCCGCCCAGTACCGAGCCCAGCAGCAAGGTGACGCTCAGCTCGTAGCCAAAGGCCTGTGGCTGCAAAAAGCCGAGGTTGAATGCGTACAGGCCGCCCGCGAAGGCGCCAAGTGCCGAGCCAAAGGCAAAGGCCAGCACCTTGTGGCGTAGCGTACCGATGCCCATTGCATCGGTCGCGATCGGGCTGTCTTTGAGCGCCGCGATGGCGCGGCCCCAGCGGCCCTCCATCAATCGGCGCGCACCGAGCCAGACAAAGGCGAGCAATGCTAGGCAGACCCAGTAGAAGGTCTGCGCATCGAGCGTGCCCTTGCCCAAGAGCGCTGGCCGCACCAGCGACAGACCTTGCGCGCCATTGGTGATGGATTCCAGCTCATTGAGGCAGAGCACGGCAAAGGTTCCGAACGACAAAGTCGCCAGCGCGAACTGCGGCCCCTCCAGCCGCAGTGCCGGCACTGCCAGCAAGCCACCGAGCACCAGACCGATCAGGATGGAGACGCACAAAGCCGGCAAGAGGCCTACACCAAAATGCGCCACCATCAGGCCGGCGGCATAGCCACCGAGCCCCATGAAGCCCGCGTGCGCCAGATTCACCTGCCCAAGATAACCCACCGTGGCATCAAGCCCGATGAGCGAGATGCCATAGATCACCAAGAGCGTCAGCAAACCCACCGCATAAGCCGATTGGCCGAGTACAAGGCCCAAGACGGCCAGGGCAATCAGCGCCAATAGCTCGACGCCGCGAATAACCTGATTACGTGAAAAAGTAGAGGTCGCCATGGCTCAAACCTTTCTGACCGTTGCTTTGCCAAACAGCCCATTCGGGCGCAGCGCCAGAATCGCGACCAGCAGGATGATGCCCGGCGCCTCGCGCCAGCCCGAGCCGATATAGACGCTGGTCAGGCTTTCGAGCATGCCGAGCACAAGACCCGCGACGATCACGCCGAAGCCCGACTCGAGCCCCGCCACCACGGCGACGCTGAAGGCCTTCAGGATCAACCCCGCTGCCATGGTCGGCCCGACTGTGGTGATCGGCGCGATGAGGATGCCGGCAAACGCGGCTGTCGCGCCCGAGAGCGCGAAGGCCAGTGAAATCGCGGTGTTCGAACTGATGCCCATCAGGCCGGCGACTTCAGGGTCGGCTGCAACCGCTTCGACCGCCTTGCCCAGCAACGTCTTGCGGCGGAACAGCTCGATGATGATCATCAGCGCCAGCGCGCCGACGACGATGGAAATTTCATACCAGGTGACCGAGATCGAGCCGACGGCAATCGGGTCGGCCGGAATCGGGGTCGGCAGGGGGCGGTCGTCGCGGCCCCAGATGTTTTCGGCGACCGAACCGCCGAAGAGACCGAAGATGATGGTGAGCAGAATCCAGCCTTCGTTCTTCTGCTGCAGCGCGAGCCGCACCGCGACACGTTCCACCAACATGCCGAGTGCCGCGCCGGCGACCAGCGTCAGCCCAACGGCAAGCGCGTAGTTCATGCCCGTGCCGATCAAGGTCAGCGCGATAAAGGCCGACAGCATCACGCATTCGGCCTGGCCGAAGTTGACACTTTTCGAGGGCGCATAGGTCAGCTGGAAGCCATAGGCAATCAGCGCATAGGCCATGCCCATGGCTGCGCCGCTTTCGGCCATCTGGCCGAAGATCGAGAAATCCACGGTGGACTCCTGGGGGTACATTAAACAGACAAGGGAGCGAGCGACACGGTCGCTGCTCCCTGTTTTTAGACTATATGGCGTAGATCAGCGATCCAGTGACTCGAGTCGCTTCTTGTCTTCTTCGTGCGCGAAGGTCACATGACCGTCCTTCGCCACACCCACTACCACGCGCTCCTTGCGGAAGGCTTCATGCGTCTCCGGGTGCGCTGGGTCCCAGCTCGAGTACGGGTGCGTCCACTTGGCAATCGCGCCTTCGACCGGCTTATTCAGGTTTTCCAGCGCATTCTTGATCGCAGTGCCGTCGGTCGAGCCCGCCTGCTCGATGGCAGCAGCCAGCAGCTTGATACTGTCGTAGCCCTGTGCGGCGGAAACCGGCGACGGAATACGGTCAACCTTGTAGGCCGCCTTATAGGCACCGATAAAGGTCTGTGCACGCTTGGTGAAGTCTTCCTGAATAAAGGTCTGCGGCATCATCGCACCATTGGCGGCAGCGCCCGCGTTATCGAGGAAGTTGCCCATCGACAGCGTCCACGAACCCATGAACGGCACCTTGTAACCCAGCTTGCCCATGCCGTTGGCAATGGCGGCAAGCTCAGGGCCGATACCGACCACGAAGAGGCCTTGCGCGCCAGCGCTCTTGGCCTTGAGCAGCTGCGCCGTCATGTCCTTCGAACCGATCGAGAATTTCTCGTTGGCCACTACTTCGACACCGGGGATCGCAGCAAGGCGCTTCACCAGATCGTCGCGGCCGCTGACGCCATAGTTGGTGTCGTCCGCCAGAATCGCCAGCTTCTTCAGACCCTGACGCTTGATGGCTTCTTCGATGATGACTTCGGACTGCACGCCGTCGTTGGCCGAGAAGCGGAACACGTAGAGTTCGCCCTTCGGCACGACCGTCGGCTCCTTGGTCCACTGGCCCATGGCGGCAGAACCTGCGGCCACCGAGATGATGCGTGGCTTCTTGGCCTGCTGGTAGAACTTATCGCCTGCCAGCACGACACCTGTATTGGCGGTACCCACCACAGCCACCAGGTCGGTCATCGACGAGAGCTCCTGCGCCACCAGGGCGCCGCGCTCGTTCTTGGCTTCGTCGTCGCGTTCGACCACGTCGATGGTGTATTTCTTGGCGCCGATCTTGAGGCCGCCCGCGGCGTTGATCTCTTGAATCGCCAGCTTCGCGCCGTCGCGCGTCGACACGCCCATCGGCGCCGAGCCGCCGCTGAAGGGCCCCGTCAGTGCAATCTTGATGCTGTCGGCTTGGGCGGCGCCCGCGAGCGTCAGGAGTGCAAGGGCTACATAGTGACCTGTACGGTTCATCGTCTCTTCCTTTATGAGTTTCGCTTGGGGAGGGTCGCCTCGCGGGCGGCATGCCGGCAGTTCATTGAATGACGGGCGGACATGCGAAATCGGCCTGGCGGCGCACGTTGCCGTTGCAGACTGTGTCAGAATTTTCTTTCACTTACAAGTCAGGCCGGGGCGCACAAAGGCGCGCCGGCCTTGCTTTCTGCCATGCTCGCCTATTGGCGGACGTAGTCGAGCGCAGCGCCGACTACCTGCTCGTCAGCCAGAATGCGACGATGCCCGAGGCCCGTAGTGGTCATCAGCTGCGCGCCCGTCCAAGCTTCGGAGATCGCTTCCGCCATGCTGAAGGGAATCTCACGGTCCTCCAGGTCATGAATGACCAGACCCGGCTGCGTCACGCTGGCTGCGCGCAATATGCCGTTTACTTCCTCCCACCGTACGCCAAAGCGTGCCTCGATACGGGCCTGTAGCGATTGCCGACGCGTTTCGTCGAGCCCCAGTTGGCGGGTGATCACGCGGGAGTACAGCACCAGATCGGCATTCGGCGCGATCAAGACCGCTTTCTTCGCTTTCAGGCCATTGGCCAGCGCATGGAGTGCGACACCCCCGCCGAGCGAATGGCCGATGACCGCATCGACGGGGCCTGCGTTGCGCACGAGCCGCTCCAGCGCGGTCAGGAAGTGGAACAGTGAAGAGATCTTGCCCACGCTGCCGCCATGCCCCGGCGCATCGATACCGATCACTTCGTAGCCCGCATCGACAAACGTTGCGATGAAGCGGTGGAACTGTGTGGCCCGGCCGGCCCAGCCATGCATCACGGCTATGCGACCACGAGTCGGCTTGCCCCAGCGGTAGGTACGCATCGGGCGGAAATTCCAGCTCGCTTCGGGCAGGTCGGCGGTATAGAGAGTCCCGACCTCGGCGCCCGCAAGGCATTCCCGCTCCACGGCTGGCCAACCATGCCGAGCGGGCGATAGAAACTGATGCGCGACCCAGGTTTCGGTCAACACGGGGGCCACGCGATAAGCCACCGCCAGTGCCGACCGCACCCAGCCCAGGCTGCTTTGACTCATTGCATTGTATGAACGAACGTTCGTGCTATTTGTAGGTAAGGCAGTCTGCGTATTCATGATGCATCCTTTCAAAGTCTGGGTTCAGCCCATGACGGGCGTGGCGATCTCGGTGTGCAGCAAAGGCGGTGTTGCGATCAAGCGCTCCAGGGCGGCGAGCGCATAGGGCGTCGCGCGCGGGTCGCGCATCAGGCGCACATGGAAATGCCCTGACATGACCAGACCCATCAGTTCGAATGCAAACTGCTCCACATGCGTCTCGGACGGCAACTCGCCGGTCTCAATGCAGTGGCGGATCGACCGATGCAGCATGGTCTGCAGATTGGTCTCGACCAAGAGCAGGTAGTCGCGTACCACGCCCGGGCGATCGTCAAACTCGTGACTGGCCGCCAGCACGACGCAGCCCCCCGCCGCCTCCTCGCCGTTACCGGTACTCCAGCGTAGCCAGCCGCGCATCACGGCACGTAGCCGGGTGAGCCCACGCGGCTCAGTAAAAGCAGGCTTGAGGACATTGTCGGTAAAGTCGTCCTGCGCCGCTTCGAGCACCGCGATCTGCAGCTCTTCCTTCGAGCCGAAGTGCGCAAACAAGCCGCTCTTGGACATGCCGACCGCGTCGGCGAGCCCGCCGATACTGAGGCCGGAGATGCCCACTTCCCGCGCCAAGGCAACGCCTTGATGCAAGATCGCTTCACGCGTCGCGCTGCCGCGACTGGAGATGCTGCGACCAGCGTGGGTTTTGCGAGGCGTAAGGGCAGTCGAGTCCATGCCCCATAATAAGCACGAACGTTCGATTCTTCAATAGCAAAGGCGCTTACGCAGCCAGGATGCGATAAGCGGTAGGTGGCGGGCCGCGCTTCGACCCTTAAAAGAAAGGGGCCACGACATCCGCCGTGGCCCTCAAAAGCCTATCTGCTCGTTCCTGCCTGATCCTGCTACCTGATACCGTTATAGACGATCTTGGCGCGAAAGGCAGAAGAATCGTTGGATTAATCGTTGAATTTCTTCTTGCCGGTGCTTAGCGCATCCAACGGGCCAGGTTATCGACATTGAGCGTACCGAGGCCGGCTGCAGGGCTGTAGTGGCCATTCGCGTTGTAATACCAGTTATCCCCGGTGCTCAGCGCATTGAAAGGCGACGTCGGCCCGTAGCCCGTAAACGCAAGCAGCGTATATAGCCTTGGCGTTATCAGGCCCATGCGGTGCCCCGCGCTCTGGGTCAGCAGCGCGGTGATGCCGGCAAGCTGCGGGGCGACGAAACTGGTGCCACCGTAGCCGGTGATCCAACCGCCCGTTGATGGCGAGTCCGTCGAGGAAACCACGGAGTAGCCGGTTTCAGGGTCGGCGTTCAGCGACACGTCGGGCAGGTTACGGCCAGGGAAATTGCTACGCAGCGTCAGGAAAGGCGCCGAGCCATCGTTCTGGGCAATGGCCTGGCCCGTGGCAGACAGCTGCGCGCCAGGCAGGCCGAATTGCCAGAGCGGCATTGGCCACAGCACACTCACGCCACCGCCACCGCCGGTCGAGAACAAATAGGTATAGACGGCGTCCGGGCCGTATTTTGCGGTGATATAGCCGCTGAGATAATCCCAGGCCCAGGGTCGTTCCTGCGGGACCGTCACGGTGGTGACCGGGTGATGGAATTGCAGGGTCACCGGTACCGTAGTGCCGCCCGCCGCGGTGACGAACGGGTCGGATGCCGGCGCATCGACCGTGAGTGCCTTGGTGAACTGCGGGTAAGGCAGGTCGCGGTTCGAATCATAGGCACCCGAATCGCCCGAGGCGGCGAAGACCGAAATCCCCTGCATGGCTGCCTGCACGAACACGTTATGCATGGCGACCAGCTCGCTGGTGTTGTCGACATTGCCGTCGATGGCGCTGTTCAGATAGAAGGTCTCGGGCGAGCCCCAGCTGACAGACAGCACATCCACCTTATTGGCCGAGACGGCGGCCGAGAACACATCCATAAAGCCCGCATCGGTATTGGGTGCGTCGTAAACGATGATCTTGGCGTCTGGCGCCAGACCGCCCGATTGCTCGACATCGAGCGAGGTTTCGCCCGAGCCCGACGCACCGCTGGGCGCACCGGCGCCGCCATCGACATGCACCTGCGTGATACGGGATGGGTCGACCGACAGGCCAATGGTGTTCCAATAGGTAAAGGCATCGGCCGGAACAAAGTCGGCCAGCGTCGCGATGCCGATCGTCGTGCCCTTGCCCGTGATACCGCGGTTATACAAAGGCGCCACGTTGTAGCGCACCGCCAGGTCGCCCACCGTATAGCTACCCGGCGTATTGGTGGCGGTAGAGGGAACTGAATTTGGAGTATGGCCGACCGCAGGCAGTACCAAAGGGATGCCGTCGGTCGTCGACCCGACGCTGACGTGTTTCAGGTGGGGTTTGAGGTGCGACACGCTACTGAGCCCGGATACCATCAAGACATTGGCGCTCGCCAGGGCGGCCGGCAGCGTCGGACGGCGTGTCGGCGCGTGGAAGGTATTGCCTTCGGCATCTACAAAGCTATGGATCTCGGTCGACAGCATCGAATTCAGCTGGCCGACCGTCGCCGTACCATGCACCAGGAGGCCGCTTGCATCCACGGTCACATTCCGAAAACCCGCCGCCTGCAGGTAGCGCGTCACCTGCTGAATGGAGTCGGCTGACGGGCCAAAGCGCGTGCGGAACTCGTCCACCGACAGGAACTTATGGTAGTTCGCGCTGGTGGGATCAGCCACGTCGCGTGCGTAGGCTTCGGCTGCCAGCAGGTTCGGCAGCTTCATCGCAAACGAAACGGGCCGCAGCGTGCCGGCCGAGAGCGCCCCTTGGTCCACACCGTGCCGGTTTGCAATGCCTGACGCCGACGCGGATGGCGCGGTCACGGCAAACAGGCCGATGACGGCAGCGGCACAGGTCAGCAGACGAGCGCGCGGGAATGATAGGTTGGTCGCTTGATTGAGCATGAACGGGTCCCTTAGTAGGTTGATACCCAACGGGCCGTTCCGAATGCGCATGGCACGCAACCCAGCACTGAGCGGACAACCCGTGGCCAGGCCTTGTGGGCCCGGATGGCTACGCAAACGGCCGCTCCTTTCAGGAACGACCCACGTTTCACCAGGCGTCAACCCACCACGCCAGGGGAAGGGCGAAGGGGGTGGCGACCAGTGTGGATTGCCCAGGTATTGTTGTTCTTGCCAGTTCTGCCGGGCTTGTGGCGAAGCAAGGGGCCGTCGCAGATGTTTCTGCAGTCCGATCGCCGCCTCGCGCAAATAAGGTCGAACTATAGGCCAGTGATTTCAGGCATGCGGCATAAACCCAAATATTTTAAAAGAGTGTTGTAAATCAATATGTTATTAACAATGTCTAATATATTGATGCCCTGATTCAGGCTGTCACACCCGCTGTGACAATTACGGGATGAACTCACTTTGCAGCACTGCGCTGGCGCGCTATGCTCGGCCCATGGTGCCCGTCGTCTCAGTCTGGTATCCGGAAGCGGGATTCAAAGGGATATTCATGTCGATTCGTTTTCATATTGGAGTAGATGGCGGCGGCACCGGCACACGTGTGGCGATTGCCGCCCCGGGTCAGCCCGAAATACTGGCCCGCGCCGAAGGTGGTCCGGGAGGGTTGGGCCTAGGACGAGACGCCGCCTGGCGCAATATCCTCGCCAGTGTCGCCGCGGCTTTTTCACAACTCGGCCTGGTCGAAATACCGATGGCCGAATGCAGCATCGGTCTTGGGCTGGCGGGCGTCCACAATCGGGAATGGGCCGCGCAGTTTCTGGCGATGGCACCGGTATTCGGCGCCATCGCGGTCGATACCGATGGGTTCACAACGCTGCTCGGGGCGCATCGCGGCCAGCCAGGCGCCATCATTGCGGTGGGTACCGGCGTCGTCGGCGAAGTCTGGCGGGCGGATGGCAGCCGGCATACTGTCTCGGCCTGGGGCTTTCCCAATGGCGACGAGGGCGGCGGCGCCTGGCTAGGTCTGCGCGCAGCCCAGCTGGCGCAACGGGCGCTCGACGGGCGCGCGCCCCACAGCCCGCTGGCCGATGCGGTCATCGGCGTCTTTGGCGGTAGCGTGGATGCGGCCTTTGCCTGGCTCGGCCAGGCGCGGCAAACCGAATTCGCTACACTCGCCCCCCTGGTCCTCGCGCACAGCCACGACGATCCGCTCGCGGCGGCACTTCTCTCGGCAGCCGGCGCGGAGATTGCCGACGTGGCACATGCACTCGACCCCGGCCAAACCCTACCGGTTGCGCTTTGCGGAGGACTTGGGCGTGCGTTGCAACCTTGGTTACCCCCCACTCTGCGCGCGCGCGTAGCGCTCCCCGCCGGCGATGCCGTCGATGGGGCGCTGATCCTGGCGGCGCAGTATGAAGTCACGCGCTGTAATTGAATCCTGCAATAATGGCTGATCGCAGTAAGAAGAAACTCATGCAGAAACTTGCAGGCAATATCCTGACGCCAACAGGCTGGTACACCGGCGAACTGTGCTTTGACGCCCGCATCGCCGAAGTCCGTGGCGTGCCGGCCGACCCATCCAGCAATGCCGAACCCTATCTGATTCCCGGCTTCATCGACCTGCACGTGCATGGCGGTGGCGGGCGGGATGTGATGGAAGGGGGCGATGCGCTGGTCGATATCGCACAAACCCACGCCCGCCATGGCACCACGAGCCTCCTTGCCACGACCATGACGGCCCCTGCGGCCGAGATCGAGCGCGCCATGGCCGGCATCCAAACCGCCGTCAGTCAGCGCGCCCTTGGTGGCGCCCGGGTGCTGGGCACGCACCTCGAAGGTCCCTATATCAACCCTGGCAAGCTCGGCGCCCAGCCTGATACCGCACGCCGGGCAGCGATTTCGGAAGTGGATCGACTCTTGTCCATCGCGCCCATCTCGGTGCTGACGATGGCGCCCGAGATGCGCGGTCACCTCAGCATGATCCGCGAACTGATCGCCCGCGATATCCGCGTACAGATCGGGCATAGCTTGGGCAGCTATGCCGACGGCGTGGCGGCACTTGAGCAAGGCGCGATCAGCTTTACCCACCTCTTTAACGCCATGACCGGCATGCACCATCGCGAGCCTGGCCTCGTCGGCGCAGCGTTTGCGCATGCGGAATACGCCGAAATCATCCCTGATCTCGTGCATGTGCACCCTGGCGCCATCCTTGCGGCTATGCGCGCCATCCCGAAACTGTATTGCGTGAGTGATTCAACGGCTGCGGCTGGCATGCCCGACGGGGAATACCGGTTGGGACGGCATGCTGTTACCAAGTGCATGGGGGGTGTCCGATTGCCGGACGGCACCCTGGCGGGCTCAGCACTGACCCTGGACGAAGCCTTGCGCAACCTGGTGCAGATCGGGCTTGATCTTGCCGACGCTTCGCGTCGCCTATCCGCCATTCCGGCCGAGCTATTGGGGCTGGCCGACCGCGGCACCCTCGCGCCGGGCGCCCACGCCGATATCCTCGTACTCGACCGGGCGCTACAGTTGCGGGCGGTGTATGTGGAAGGCGAACGCCTCGAGGCCTTGCACTAAGCCCCGCGCCACGGCACGCTACCGTTATCCGACCTGCCTCGTTCCAACCACCATGCCTGCCCCTCAAACCACCACTCACCTCGTTTGCGCGCCTGATGACCTCGAAGGCTCGGTCGTGCTGTTCGAATGGCTCTTGTCGCCAGGGGCGGATGTCGCAGCCGACGTGCCCCTGGTCCGGCTCGCGGTCGGCGACGAGCTGCGGCTGGTGCTCACCCCGATGGCCGGTGTGCTCACCGAGCGCTGCATCGCAGTAGGGGAATCGCTCGCGGCCAATGATCTCTTGGCCATGATCGAAGCCGAAGAACCCGACTTCGGCACGCTCTTGATTGCGCCCGACGATATGGATGCCAACCTGTCGCTGCCGGCTTGCCGGCTGGCATCACCACAGGTCACCGTGCCACTGCGTGAAGCCAGCCCGGACGCGATCGACCTGTGCGCAGCGTTGGGTGTGGCCCCCGAAGAAGTCCCGACCATCGATGGTCGGCTGACGCGCAGCGATGTGGAGCGCTATGTGCGGGATGCACTGCGGACGCTGGCGAGCATCCGCAGTTTGCTCGCACGCTAAAGGTTCTAATACCCACAGCTTGAGCGCAAGCGAAGCACCGTGCGTGGTTCTTGCCGCTTTGGTTTGCGGCTTAGAACCACGGCCTACCCCTTGCGGGTGCTCGCGGCGGCACCCGTAAAGGGTGTGCCGTGGTTGTATGGCGCTAAAGCGCCGACAACCACGCAACGAGGGCGGGTTGAGCGGATTAGATCAGGGAAGCGCGAGCGTTTGAGCCCCCTCGGACGATGCGCGCCCGGGTCTCCCGGGCGGTGAGCTGTCGTAATGAGTCTCTGCGGCACTCCACAGGCGGTCAGCGCTTCGCGCGACGTTCCGATACGGCCGCGGCCAGTTGGCGCAGCAGCGCAACCGAATCATCCCACCCCAGGCAGGCGTCAGTAATGCTGCAGCCGTACTTCAGCGGCTGGCCTTCCACCAGGTCCTGGCGGCCTTCGTTGATATGGCTTTCGACCATGACGCCAAAGATCGCCTGGTTGCCACCGGCGATCTGCTTGGCGACATCCTCGCCGACCACCATCTGCCGACGGTAGTCCTTGCTGCTGTTGGCATGGCTGAAATCGACCATGATCTTTTCCGGCAGACCGGCCGCCGAGAGATCCTTGATCGCGCTCGCCACATGGTCGGCGTCGTAGTTCGGCGTCTTGCCGCCGCGCAGAATCACGTGGCAATCGGGGTTGCCACCCGTGGCAACGATGGCGGAATGACCGAACTTCGTCACCGACAGGAAATGATGCGGCACGCTGGCCGCGCGGATCGCGTCGATGGCGATCTTGAGATTGCCGTCGGTGCCGTTCTTGAAGCCAACCGGCGAGCTCAAACCAGACGCCAGCTCGCGATGCACCTGCGATTCGGTGGTGCGTGCGCCGATGGCGCCCCAGCTGATCAGGTCCGCGTAGTACTGCGGGGTGATCATGTCGAGGAATTCAGTGGCGGCCGGCATGCCGATGTCGTTCAGGTCAAGCAAGAGCTTGCGCGCAATGCGCAGGCCGTTGTTGATGTCGAAACTGCCATCGAGGTGCGGGTCGTTGATCAAACCCTTCCAACCCACCGTGGTGCGCGGCTTTTCGAAGTAGACACGCATCACGATCACCAGATCGCGCGCCAGTTCTTCGTGCAGCGACAAGAGGCGGCGGCCGTAGTCGAGGGCAGCTTCAGGGTCGTGGATCGAGCAGGGGCCGACCACTACCAGCAGCCGGTCGTCTTCGCCCGCGAGGATGCGGTGAATGGACTGGCGAGCCTGGTAGGTCGTCGTTGTAGCGACTTCGGTGACCGGGTATTTTTCCAGCGCTGCGATGGGCGGCAGCAGTTCCTTGATTTCCTTGATGCGAACGTCGTCGGTCTTGAACAGCATGGCGGCAGCTAGGCGTGGATGGGGGATCGCTTAGGGTAGCCGTAGGCCGAGAGGCGTGCAAATAACTTTCAGGCCCCGGCAACACCTCGGCCGCATATAAGCGCGGTGCCGACGCCTCTTGGCGCTCGCCTGCCGCACGCACGCTCAGCGACGCCGCCGTCGGCCGATTTGCACGAGCCAATCGCCTGAAAGCAAAACCGCCGAACAAAGTCGGCGGTTTTGGGTGCATCAGTCAGCGAACTGCTTTTTCATCCGTTCGCGGCGCTCTTGCGCCTCGATCGTCAGCGAAGCCGTTGGCCGCGCCATCAATCGCGCGAGGCCGATCGGCTCGCCGGTGTCTTCGCAGTAGCCGTAAGAGCCGTCTTCGATCTTCTTCAGCGTGGAATCAATCTTCAACAGCAGCTTGCGCTCGCGGTCGCGGGTGCGCAGCTCCAGCGCATACTCTTCTTCGAGCGTTGCGCGGTCAGCTGGGTCCGGCGTTGCTTCCTGCTCTTGCAGGTGCTGGCTGGTTGCGTTGGCGTTGTCGAGCAACTCCTTCTTCATATCAAGGAGTCGTTGGCGAAAGAACGCGAGATGATCGTCGTTCATGTAATCATCGCCGTGCCAATCCAGAATTTCCTGTTCGCTAAGTAGCTTGGCCATGCTCGTGTCTCCACACGTTTTACCGCGTACCGCGATTGGGACGGCGGTACACGTCTTAAATGTCGATGCGGGGCGCGAGCTTACTGCCCCAAGTCACGACTGGCAACCGAAAAAACACCGCATCTGCACGATTTACAGGCACGGTGTTGCGTGTTTACCCGGCCTTACTTCTGGCTCAACACCCAGCCGATGATCACTTTCAGGTCTGCATCGCTGATCTGCTGCGCCGGCATCGGAATCTGCCCCCATACGCCAGAGCCGCCCGCCTTCACCTTGGCCGCGAGGCGTGCCGCAGCACCTTTGTCGTCTTTGTACTTGGCAGCCACATCCTTGTACGCGGGGCCGACGATCTTGTGATCGACCGCGTGGCAACCCAGGCAGTTGTATTTACCAGCCAGCGCGGCACCATCGGGTGCGGCGTGAGCCATCAGGGCAGACAGGGACAAAGCGGCGAGCATCGACAACTTCATGGACATCTCATCTCCAGGGTAAAGCGGCGACCAGGACCCGACTGTTGCATCCGTAGCGCCAACGGTTCGGTAACATAGGATGTTAGCCCCCAGCAGCACAGGGCGCAATTCGAATGCTGCGGTCATGAACCTGACGGACATATCCAACTTGATTTGGCACATCGCTGGCAGTGCTTCCCCCGGGCACCCGGGGGCTTATCTGTCGCGAAACTTGTCAGGCAGGTTCATATCTTGATTCATCCCACTCCGCGCTCGATCGTGGGTATAAAATGACATTCGCTTATTTCTCCAGCCAAGCTGAACAGTTCTCGCTACGCCCTGTGATAAACTGCGGCGCGGCACCCCTATCTGCCTAAGAACTGGCCTGCTCGACCTCAATGCCCACCGACGCTGCGCTCACCTCTCCCCCTCCCAGCAATACGCTGTTCACGGCAACCGTCGTTCTGTCGTTGCTGGCGCACGTCGTTGTGATCGGGGTCGTCAAATTCGGCCCGCCCGATCCCCGTACGCTGTTCAACCGCATGCCGATCGAGATCTTGCTGGTGAATGCCAAGGGCAAGGTGCCGCCGGCCCACCCCAAAGCACTCGCGCAAACCGACCTTGATGGCGGCGGCAATGTCGATACGCCCGATATGCACATCAAGACCCCGCTGCCCGCGCAGCAGGTCGACAACCCGAGCGACGAATTGTCGCTGGCCAGCCAACGGGTGACGGATGAAGAAGAGCGGCAACGCAAGCTTTTGAGCGCCTTGAAGGATGCACCCAAGCTCGACGCTGACGCGGCGCACCCGACGCCCGTCAAGACGGAAGTCGGCCTGGATGTGGATGCGATCAAGCGCCAAGCCAGCGAAATCGAGCGCAAGGAAGGCGAGATCGCGCAGGAAATCCAGGCTTATCAGAGCAAGCCGCACAAAGCTTTCGTGGGGATCAGTACCAAGGGCGTGGCCGAGGCGCACTATGTGGACGCCTGGCGCGGCAAGATCGAGCGCATCGGCACCCTGAACTACCCACTCGATACCGCCGGCCACCGCTTGGCGGGCAGCTTGCAGGTCACCGTGGAAATTCTCGCGGATGGCTCGCTTGGCAAGGTGACGCTGGATCGCTCGTCCGGCAACCCTGATCTCGATGCCGCAGCCGAGCGCATCGTACGCATGGCAGCGCCCTTCTCTGCCCTGCCGCCCGGCATTCTCGATTCATCGGGCCACCGTGCCGATATCCTGTCGATCACCCGCCGCTGGACCTTTACGCACGCCGGCAATCAGATGGAATTCGGCAACAACTAAGGAAGCTCTGCACAAGGTGGAAATCTGAAACTTCAGCTTTCGCCCGGCGGAGCCGTGCGCTTCAGGTCATCTTGGGATCAACCACTTATCGCTGATTGATTCCACTCCCCCGCCCGCTTGTGCCCTCTGGGTACGCCGCCGCGAGTACCCGCAAGGGGTAGGCCGTAGTTCTAGGGCGCCTTAAGCGCCAAGAACACACGCACGGCGCCTCGCCTACGCTCGTAAGTGGACTTTTGCAGCGCTTCCCTAGGTTCTGGCTGGTCAGCGCGGTGGCAGGTCGCGCTGCGCGCCACTCTTCAGAAATTCCGTCGTTGCACCCACGAGGCGGTGAGCCTGCTCCACAGCATGTTTGAGATGCGGCAGTGCGCGGGCGAGATCGGCCGGGTTGCGTTCGAGCAAGGTAGTGATCTGGCGCAGCTGCTCCATCGGCCGGACGAGACCTGCGCTGACGTTCTCCAGCAGCTTGTCCTTCATCAGCTTGTCGGCTTCCAGCCCTTCCTTGTCGCGCTTCATGCGTTGCACGGCGAGCTTGTAGGCCGTCACGTCCTGCGCCACGAAACTATAGCCACGCAATGCGCCGCTGCGCTTGTGTGCCAGCACGGTCAGCACCACCGGCAGATTACGGCCGTCGCGGCTCACAAGTGCCATTTCGCCGCGCCAGATGCCATCCTTGGTCGCCAGCGGCAGGCAGGTATGCAGAAAATGCGGCTGACCCCAGGCGGGCAGCAGGTCGGTCAGAAAGAGATCACGCACGCCCTCGGCTGTCACACCCAAGATGGCGATACCGGCCGGGTTGAGCGATTGCAGCTGGCCGGCGGGGTCGGCAAAGCCGATCGCGTCGCGCATATGGTCGATCATCTCGGTTGCGAGAATCTGCCGATCGCGCTCACGGCGCTGCACGTCGACATCGCGAATCACGCTCAGCAGGCATTCACGCTCGCCGTGGGTAAACACACTGGTCACGATCTCGACCCAGCGGTGCTCGCCGTCGCGTGGGGCGATCAGCCAGTCATAGCGCTGTGGCCGGCCATGGCGGGCCGCGTCGAGGTATTGCGCTTCGGCGCGGGCGTTAAACCCTTCGGTGCGGGCAGAAAGGTCGGCCAGATCATGCCGCAGTAGTTCGGCGCGGCCACAGCGCAGCAGCTGCAGCGCAGCCGCGTTGGCTTCGATGATGTCGAGCGTAAGCGCGTCGCGCAGCAGCAGTGCGTCGGCCGCAGCGGCAAACACAACATTGCCCGGCTCTTCGCGCTGGCGGGTCTTGACGGGCGCCGTGATGGGCGTGACCACGCAATCGATGCGCAAGGGCACGCCGGCTTCATTGGTCGCCAGTCGGCAGCGATGGCACACCCAGGTGGTCTCGCCATCGGTCGCCATCAGGCGATAGGTGAATTCCACCTCGCCACGGTCGTTGTCGCGCAGCTTTTCCATGCCAAGCCATACGGCCGGCTTGTCTTCGGGGTGGATGGCTTCGAGCCAGAAATTGGGGTGGTCGACCAAGAGATCGACCTGCTCGCCATAGAGCTCAGCCGCAGACGGCGTCAGGTAAAGCACGCGATCGCGCGTCAGCGGCAGGGCGAACGCCACCGTACGCAAGCCGGAGAGGATCGCCGCTTCCTGCCGAAAGCCCTCGATCATCGCTTCTTCCGAGAAGGTCGGATTTTGCGGGAAGTATTTCCTGACGCTCACATTCACGACAACAGGCCCTGACCGATCACGCGACTTGGACGCATGAGTCGGAATAGTTAGATAACCGACGATATAATCCGCAGGATAGCACCCTAACGGGGGTGCACGAATTGAAGGGTAATCGTCATCCGTATTCTCGGCATTGACCCAGGTTTAAGAACCACCGGCTTCGGCGTGATCGACGCAGCGGGGCAGACGCGCCAGTACGTGGCCAGCGGCTGTATCCGCAGCGGCGAAGGTAGCCTGCCCGAGCGGCTCAAGGTGCTCATCGACGGTATCGCACAAGTATGTGAACAATACCAACCCGACTGCTCAGCGGTCGAACAGGTGTTCGTCAACGTCAATCCGCAATCCACCCTGCTACTCGGCCAGGCGCGTGGCGCCGTGATCGCGGGTCTCGTGCTGGCGGGCTTGCCGGTGGCGGAATATACCGCATTGCAGGTCAAACAGGCGGTGGTTGGTAATGGTCACGCGGCCAAGGAACAAGTCAGCCATATGGTGCAGCGCTTGCTTGCGCTGAGCGGCGAGCCGCAAAGCGATGCGGCCGACGCGCTCGCGTGCGCACTGACGCATGCCAACCATGCCACAGGCGGGCTTGCGAATACCGGTTTCAAATCGCGACGCGGGCGCTGGGTGTCGTTGTGATCCAATCGCGCGAGCGCGCTTTCTGCGTCTTATCTTATTTAGCGGGCTGCGAATGCCCTTCTCTTGACCCAAGGACGAACGATGATCGGTAAGCTCACCGGCAAATTGCTGGAAAAACACCCGCCCCAGGTCTTGATCGACGTGGGCGGCGTTGGCTATGAGGTGGATGTGCCCATGTCCACGCTCTATGTCTTGCCGCATGCGGGCGAGGCGGTATCGGTCTATACGCATTTCGTGGTGCGTGAAGATGCCCAGCTCTTGTTCGGCTTCGCCACGCGTGGCGAGCGGGAGACCTTTCGCCAACTGATCAAGGTGACTGGCATCGGGCCGAAGATCGCGCTGGCCGTCCTCTCGGGCATGACGGCGGATGAATTCGCCAGCGCGGTCGAGCGAGAAGACGCCGGCCGGCTCGCCAAGGTGCCCGGCATCGGCAAGAAGACCGCCGAGCGCTTGATTCTGGAGCTGCGCGGCAAGCTCGCCGGCACCAGCAGCGCCGGGCCAAAGCCCGCCGGCATGCCGGCCTTCGAGCCGCACCCCCACGACGATGTCAGCAATGCGCTGTTGGCGCTTGGTTACAACGAGCGCGAAGCGCTTGCGGCGGTCAAGCTGCTGCCAGCGGAGGTATCCGTCAACGAAGGCATCCGCCTTGCGCTGAAATCCCTGGCCAAGACCTGAAGCGGGTTTGCGGCGGTCTGTCTCTCGCGGGCTAATGCATGTGTCATCGTTCTCCGCGACATTGGCGACAGCCGCCGTATAATGGCGGGTCAATCTCAGCGACACGGCCATGATCCAGTCCGACAACCTCGCATCCAACCCCGCTCGACTCGTCGAGCCGGTCAAGCAGTCGACTCAGGAAGAGGCGCTGGAACGCGCCTTGCGCCCCAAGCTGCTCGACGAGTACGTCGGGCAGGCAAAGGCACGCGGGCAGCTGGAAATCTTCATCGAGGCCGCCAAGAAGCGCGGCGAAGCGCTCGACCATGTGCTGCTGTTCGGCCCGCCGGGCCTTGGCAAGACCACGTTGGCGCACATCATTTCGCGTGAGCTGGGTGTCAATCTGCGGCAAACCTCCGGCCCCGTGCTGGAGCGCGCGGGCGACCTCGCTGCCATGCTGACCAATCTTGAACCGCACGATGTGCTGTTTATCGACGAAATCCATCGTCTCTCGCCCGTGGTCGAGGAAATCCTCTACCCAGCGTTGGAAGACTACCAGCTCGATATCATGATCGGCGAAGGCCCGGCCGCCCGTTCGGTGAAGCTCGACCTGCCGCCATTCACGCTGGTGGGCGCCACCACGCGCGCCGGCATGCTGACCAACCCGCTGCGCGATCGTTTCGGCATCGTGGCCCGCCTGGAGTTCTACACCCCAGCCGAGCTGACCAAGATCGTGACGCGCTCGGCCCAGTTACTGAATGTGGAGATCGACGACGAAGGCGCATTCGAAATTGCCCGCCGCAGCCGCGGCACACCGCGTATCGCCAACCGGCTGCTACGCCGGGTACGCGATTTTGCCGAAGTGAAGCACGACGGCCGCGTGACGCGGACAGCGGCCGACGCGGCGCTATCGATGCTCGACGTCGACCATGCAGGGCTCGACGTGATGGACCGCAAGCTGTTGTCAGCCGTCATCGAAAAATTCGGCGGCGGGCCAGTTGGGCTCGACAATGTGGCGGCCGCCATTGGTGAAGCGTCCGATACGATTGAAGACGTGTTGGAACCGTATCTGATCCAGCAAGGTCTATTGCAACGCACACCGCGTGGGCGGATGGCGACGCTGTTGGCCTACCAGCATTTTGGCCTGCAACCGGCGAACGCGCCGGGCGACCTGTTTGGGGCCTGAGATGCTGTATTACCTGGTCAAGTTGCTTGTCGCCGCCGGCCTGATCGTGGCGATCAATGAAGTCTCGAAGCTGAGCCCCGCTTGGGGTGGGCTCATCAAATCGCTGCCGCTGGTGTCGCTGATTGCACTGGTGTGGGTGTATGCCGAGCAGCGTAATACCGCCGTGATCGCCGATCTGTCGGCTTCCACGCTCTGGTTTGTCATCCCGAGCCTGCCGTTTTTCGCCGTGCTGCCGGTGCTGTTGCGCCGGGGGCTTGGTTTTGGACTCAGTTTTACCATCGGCCTCGTGCTGATGGTGTTGTGTTATTTGGCCGCCGCCATGTTGGCGCGTCGCGTGGGTATCGACTTGGGGTTTTGAACCCCGATCCTTGCCCCCTGAACAATAAATTGCCGTACCTGAATCTGACGTAGAGGAATCGTCTTGGAAGCCACTCTGACCACCGACAACCTGTCCATTTTCAGCCTGGTGATGAACGCCAGCGTCGTCGTCCAGATCGTGATGGGCGTCTTGCTGTTTTTGTCGCTGATGTCCTGGTGGCATATCTTCGCCAAGATCTTCAGCCTGCGCCATGCACGCGCCAAGACCGACAGCTTCGAATCGGCCTTCTGGAGCGGGTCGGACCTCAACGCGCTGTATAACCAACTCGCCCGTAGCGACGACGGCGTGGCGATGGAAAAGATCTTCGAAGCCGGCTTTGCCGAGTTCCTCAAGCTGCGCCGCCAGTCGGGCATCGATGTCGGCCTCTTGATGGAAGGCACCCGCCGCGCCATGCGCGCCGCCTTCCAGCGCGAAGTCGACCGGCTTGATGCGCATACGTCCTTCCTCGCCACCGTCGGCTCGATCTCGCCGTATATCGGTCTACTCGGCACCGTGTGGGGCATCATGAATGCCTTCCGTGGCCTCGCCAATGTCGGCCAGGCGACGCTCGCACACGTTGCACCCGGTATTGCCGAAGCGCTGGTCGCTACCTTCATTGGCCTCTTTGCCGCCATCCCGGCCGTGGTGGCCTACAACCGCTTCTCGCACGATGTCGATCGCCTGGCGAACCGTTTCGAGAGCTTTATGGAAGAGTTCTCCAATATCCTGCAACGCCAGACCGGCAACAAGTGACCATGGGGCACCCTGTTCGATCTCTCTGGCGGGCCTTGCTTTGTCTGGCGCTCGCCTGCAGTGCGCTGGCAGCGCACGCCAAGCTCTTTCTGTGGGAAGCCGAGCACGACGGGCAGAAGGTCTGGCTGCTGGGTTCGGTGCATGTCGGCCGGGCCGATCTCTACCCGCTGGCCGAACCGATCGAATCCGCCTACAAGCAGGCGGGCACGCTGGCTGTCGAAGCCGATGTCACCGATGTCGCCTCCGTCGCCGCCTTGGTGCCCATGACGGCCCTACCACCGGAACAGACCGTTCCGCAGTTGTTGAATGCAAAGCAGAACAAACAGCTTGATCGCACGCTCAAACGTTTGGGCCTGTCGCATGCGGTGGCCGACCACCTGAAGCCGTGGTTTCTGGCGATTACCCTGTCTGCGCTCGAAATGCGCCAGCAGGGCTTCGACGCCGATGCCGGCATTGACCTGCATTACCTGACCGCCGCCAAGGCCGAAGGCAAGCAAGTGGTGCAGCTGGAATCCGCCGAGTCGCAGTTCAAGGTGCTTGATTCGCTCTCGACGGAAGACAGCATTGCGCTCCTCGACAGCAGCATCGCCCCGACGGCCGAGCACAATTTCAAGCACCAGTTCGACCGTATGATCAAGGCCTGGAAAACGGGTGACACTGTCGCGATGCGAAAGATCATCGACGAAGACAGCGGGCACGATGCCGCCTCGCGTCGGGTGAACGACAAGCTGTTTACCGAGCGCAATCGCACCATGGCCGAGAAGATCGCGGCGCTGGCCGATACGCACGCCCCCCTGGTCGTCGTCGGTGCCGGGCACCTTGCCGGCCCCGGCAGCATTATTGATTTACTCCGTGCACGCGGCTTCCGCGTCACCCAGCAGTGAGATTCGAAGCATGGCTCGCCGACCCCGCCGCTCCTTTGCCCAGATCAACGTAGTGCCTTATATCGACGTGATGCTCGTGCTGCTCGTCATCTTTATGGTGGCCGCACCGATGATGCAGCCGGGGGTTGTTAACCTGCCCTCGGTCGCCAAGGCCGACCGCAGTCTTGATGCCAAGCCCTTGCGCGTGGAAATCGCCAAGGACGAGAGCATGAAGCTCGCCGACGGCGACGAGACCGAAGCCGTGCGTGACGCCGATGCGCTGATCGTGATCGTCAAATCGCGCACCCTGAGCCAGGCCCGCCCGGTCGTCATCGCCGCCGACCGTGAAGTGAAGTACGACGCGGTAGTGAAGGTGATGGATGCCCTGAAGCGCAACGGCGTGGAACGCGTCGGCCTGGCGGTGCAGCCCAAGTCATGAGCCGTAACACCGTACGCGAGGAACGTCGCGCACTCTCGTTGGTACTCGCCATCGGCATGCACAGCCTGATCGCGGCATTGCTGTTCTTTGGCGTGCAGTGGC
>Ga0213872_10000152_pt1 | contig 63382 bp, 57 predicted proteins | sample VelepicomBERX_R2_FD_160071 | JGI IMG/M metagenome (GOLD analysis project Ga0213872, IMG submission 160071) | Rhizosphere microbial communities from Vellozia epidendroides in rupestrian grasslands, the National Park of Serra do Cipo, Brazil - RX_R2 | ecosystem: Host-associated > Plants > Roots >... | reverse complement strand
GCCAGCGACTTCAGCGCCGCCACGACGATGTAGTGACGATTGATTTCGAAGTGCTCGCGCAGCTTGGAGCGGAAGTCCGAGCGGCCGAAGCCGTCGGTGCCCAGCACCTTGAAGTCGCGGCCGGCCGGGATGTAGGCGCGGATCTGCTCGGCGTAGCTCTTCATGTAGTCGGTCGAGGCGATCACCGGGCCCTGCACCTTGGAGAGCTGCTGCGTCACATAGGGCACGCAGGCGAGTTCGGTCGGGTGCAGCAGGTTCCAGCGCTCGGCGTTCTGGCCGTCGCGGGCCAGCTCGTTGAAGCTCGGGCAGCTCCAGACGTTGGCGCCCACGCCCCACTCGGCTTCGAGCAGCTGCTTGGCGGCCTGGCTTTCGCGCAGGATGGTGCCGGAGCCCAGCAGGTTGACGGTGAGCGGCTGCGCAGCGGCCTCTTCGAGCAGGTACATGCCCTTGAGGATCTGCTCCTCGGTGCCCGCCTTCAGGCCCGGCATGGCGTAGTTCTCGTTCAGCAGGGTGATGTAGAAGAACACGTTCTCCTGGTTCTCCACCATGCGCTTGAGGCCGTGGTGCATGATCACCGCCACTTCGTGCGCGAAGGTCGGGTCGTAGGAGATGCAGTTCGGGATCGTGCCGGCCAGGATGTGGCTGTGGCCGTCTTCGTGCTGCAGGCCTTCGCCGTTGAGCGTGGTGCGGCCCGAGGTGCCGCCGAGCAGGAAGCCGCGCGCCTGCATGTCGCCCGCCGCCCAGGCCAGGTCGCCGATGCGCTGGAAGCCGAACATCGAGTAGTAGACGTAGAACGGGATCATCACGCGGTTGTTCGTCGAGTACGACGTCGCCGCGGCGATCCACGAAGCCATGCCGCCGGCCTCGTTGATGCCTTCCTGCAGGATCTGGCCGTTGGTGGCCTCGCGGTAGTACATGACCTGGTCCTTGTCGACCGGGGTGTACAGCTGGCCCTTGGGGTTGTAGATGCCGATCTGGCGGAACAGGCCTTCCATGCCGAAGGTGCGCGCCTCGTCCACGAGGATGGGCACGACGCGCGGGCCCAGCGCCTGGTCACGCAGCAGCTGCGTGAGGAAGCGCACGTAGGCCTGGGTCGTGGAGATCTCGCGGCCTTCGGCCGTCGGGTCCAGCACGGCCTTGAAGATCTCGAGCGACGGCACGGTGAAGCTCTCGTCGGCCTTCGGGCGGCGCTGCGGCAAGTAGCCGCCCAGGGCCTTGCGGCGCTCGTGCAGATACTTCATTTCCGGCGTGTCGTCGGCCGGCTTGTAGTACGGGATCTTGGCGAGTTCGCTGTCCGGCACCGGGATGTTGAAGCGGTCGCGGATGTAGCGGATGTCCTCGTCGGTCAGCTTCTTGGTCTGGTGGACGGTGTTCTTGCCCTCGCCGGCCTTGCCCATGCCGTAGCCCTTGACGGTCTTGACCAGCAGCACGGTGGGCTGGCCCTTGTGCTCGTTGGCGGCGTGGAAGGCGGCGTAGACCTTGGACGGCTCGTGGCCGCCGCGGCGCAGCTCGAAGACCTCTTCGTCGCTCATGTGCTCGACGAGCTTGGCGGTCTCGGGGTACTTGCCGAAGAAGTTCTTGCGGACGAAGGCGCCGTCGTTGGCCTTCATGGCCTGGTAGTCGCCGTCCAGCGTTTCCATCATCAGCTGGCGCAGCTTGCCCGAGGTGTCGCGCGCCAGCAGGGCGTCCCAGCCATTGCCCCACAGCAGCTTGATGACGTTCCAGCCGCTGCCGCGGAATTCGCTCTCGAGCTCCTGCACGATCTTGCCGTTGCCGCGCACCGGGCCGTCCAGGCGCTGCAGGTTGCAGTTGATGACGAAGACGAGGTTGTCGAGGTTCTCGCGCGCGGCCAGGCCGATGGCGCCCAGCGATTCAGGCTCGTCCATTTCGCCGTCGCCGCAGAACACCCAGACCTTGCGGTTGGCGGTGTCGGCGATGCCGCGGGCGTGCAGGTACTTGAGGAAGCGCGCCTGGTAGATCGCCATCAGCGGGCCGAGGCCCATCGAGACGGTCGGGAACTGCCAGAAGTTGGGCATCAGCTTCGGGTGCGGGTAGCTGGACAGGCCCTTGCCGTCGACTTCCTGGCGGAAGCTGTCGAGCTGTTCTTCGCTCAGGCGGCCTTCCAGATAGGCGCGGGCGTAGATGCCGGGCGCGCTGTGGCCCTGGATGTAGAGCAGGTCGCCGCCGTGGTTCTCGCTGGCGGCGTGCCAGAAGTGGTTGAAGCCGGCGCCGAACATGCTGGCCACCGAGGCGAAGGAGCCGATGTGGCCGCCGAGGTCGCCGCCGTCATCGGGGTTCAGGCGGTTGGCGCGCACGACCATGGCCATGGCGTTCCAGCGCATGTAGGCGCGCAGGCGCTTCTCGACGGGAATGTTGCCCGGGCAGTGGGCTTCCTGCTCGGGCGGGATGGTGTTGATGTAGGCCGTGTTGGCCGAGAACGGCACGTCGATGCCGGCCTGGCGCGCGTGGTCGATCAGGGTCTCGAGCAGGAAGTGGGCGCGCTCGCCACCTTCCTGGCCGATCACGGCCGAGAGGGCGTCCAGCCACTCGCGGGTTTCCTGGGCGTCGGTGTCGGCCGCGCTGGCACCGAGAAAGCTCGTGGGTTGAGCGGACATGCTTGTCTCCTGTCAGGCGGGCGCCTGCGAGGCACCCTGTTCATATGGACGATCAGGCACCCCCAAGGGTGCCGGCCGGCGGAGTGTCGCACAGCCTGCAGTCAATTCCAAATGGCGCGATTCAATTTCATATTGTGAATTTTTAATGATTTCCCGGGCCTGATGCCCCATGGGGCCGACGCGATAATTGGCCCCATGCCTCTGTCCTTTGATCTGTCCCAGACCGCGCGCCAGGCGCTGCGCCCCCTGAAGCGGCTTGCATCGTCCTGGTGGCGCAGCCAGTCGCCGGCGCGGCAGGACCGCTTCGCGACACTGGGTCCGCTGGTCTCGGTACTGCTCTTCCTGGCCGCGATCATTTCGGCCTTCTGGTATTTGCGCAACGAGGAAATCGAGCGCGAGATCGAGTCCGTCACGCGCGACACCGAGATCGCCCAGCAGCAGATCCGCCTGCGCCTGACCGAAGACCAGGAGCAGCTCGCCCGGCTGGCGCGCGAGGTCGTGACGCACACCATCGACCCGCGCGACTTCGAGCTCCAGGCCCAGGTGCTGATGCGCGACCGGCCCGACCTCGTCCAGCTCGACTGGATCAATGCGCACCACGAGCGCCGCGCCTTCGTCAGCCTGCCCGGCTTCGAGCCCGCGGCCGGCTCGCCGACCGGCGCCGATCCTTCGCTGCCGCTGGCGCAGCGCTCGAACGCGGCCGAGCTCGCCTTCGAGGCCGCGCGCGACCGCCATCAGCCGATCTACTCGGGCGCCTTCGCCGATGTCAACGGCGTCATGGTGTTCCAGCTGCAGGTGCCGCTGCTGGACCGCAACGGCTTCAGCGGTGTCGTCATCGCGCAGTACTCGATCGAATCGCTGCTGCGCCACGCCGTGCCGGCCGAGGGTGCCACGCGCCATCCGATCGCCGTCGTCGACGCGAGCGACCAGGTCATCACCAGCACGATCACGCCCATGCCGGGCAAGCGCCCGCTGCGCCACGCCGTCACGCACGAAGTGCCCTTCGCGCCGATGCTCAACGGCCTGATCCTGCGCGGCGAAGGCTACCGGGCCTCGGCCGGGCTGATCTCGAACACGCTGTTCTGGATGGTCGTGGCCCTGTCGGCGCTGACGGTCTGGATGCTGCTCGGCACCTGGCGCCACATGCGCCGCCGCCTGCAGATCCAGAACGCGCTGACGAGCGAGATGAACTTCCGCCGCGCTATGGAGAACTCCATGCTGACCGGCATGCGCGCCATGGACATGGAGTCGCGCATCACCTACGTGAACCCGGCCTTCTGTGCGATGACCGGCTTCTCGGAGGCCGAGCTGATCGGCCGCAAGCCGCCCTACCCCTACTGGCCGCCCGACCGCTTCGAGGAGAACGCCCGCCTGCAGCAGCAGGAGGTGCAAGGCCGCAGCCCGGCCGGCGGCGCCGAGGTCAAGGTCATGCGCAAGGACGGCACCGTGTTCGACGCACGCATGTACGTCTCGGCCCTGGTCGACACCAAGGGCAAGCAGAGCGGCTGGATGGCGTCGATCACGAACATCACCGAGGCCAAGCGCGTGCGCGACCAGCTCTCGGCCTCGCACGAGCGCTTCACGACCGTGCTCGAAGGCCTGGACGCCGCCGTGTCGGTGCTCTCGGTGCAGAGCGCCGAGCTGCTGTTCGCCAACCGCAGCTACCGGCTCTGGTTCGGCGCCGACCCGGGCGGCCACGCGCTGCTGGCCGGCGGTTCGCTGAGCCACGCGCCCGAGGACACGCCGGAAGAGATCGACGAGATGGGCGCGCTCGCCGCGGCGCCGTTGTCCGACGTGCCGGGCTCCGACCCGCGCGAGGTCTATGTCGACTCGCTCGAACGCTGGTTCGACGTGCGCTCGCGCTATCTGCAATGGACCGACGGCCGGCTCGCCCAGATGCTGATCGCCACCGACATCACCGTGCGCCGGCGCGCCGAGGCGCAGGCCGCCCAGCAGGCCGAAAAGGCCGCCGTGACGAGTCGCCTGATGACGATGGGCGAGATGGCGTCGAGCGTCGCCCACGAGCTGAACCAGCCGCTGACCGCGATCACCAATTACTGCAACGGCATGGTCTCGCGCGTCAAGGCCGAGACGATCGTGCGCGAGGACCTGCTCGCCGCGCTCGAGAAGACGGCCAAGCAGGCCCAGCGCGCCGGGCAGATCATTCACCGCATCCGCAACTTCGTGAAGCGCAGCGAGCCGCAGCGCCAGGCCGCCAACGCGGCCGAGATCGTCGAGGACGCGGTCGACCTGGCCGGCTTCGAGCTGCGCCGCCGCAGCGTGCAGCTGCACACCTATGTGGCGCAGCGCCTGCCGCTGCTGCTGGTCGACCCGATCCTGATCGAGCAGGTGCTGATGAACCTGCTCAAGAACGCCGCCGAGGCCATCGACAACGCCTCGCTGCCGGCCTCGCGCCGGCACATCGAGCTGCGCGTCGTGCCCAAGCACACCCCCGAACTCGGGGGGCACGTCGAGTTCAGCGTGACCGACATGGGCCCTGGCCTTCCAGAGGATGTGCTGAGCCGGATGTACGAAGCCTTCTTCTCGACAAAGACCGATGGATTGGGCATAGGCCTGGGTTTGTGCCGATCCATCGTGGAGTCCCACCAGGGCCGGATCAAGGCCGAGAACCTCTACAATGGCGTCGCTGTCGTAGGGTGCAGGTTCGCCTTCACCATCCCTGTTGACGTTGCGCGTCCCGATGCACAGCCCGGGGCCGCCGCTGCGAATTTGACCGCCACACCATGAGCTTGATTCCGAAGAAGGGCAATGTCTACGTCGTGGACGACGACGAGGCCGTACGTGACTCCCTCCAATGGCTGCTCGAAGGCAAGGACTACCGCGTCAAGTGCTTCGACTCCGCCGAATCCTTCCTGGCCCGCTACGACCCGCGTGAGGTCGCCTGCCTGATCGCCGACATCCGCATGGACGGCATGAGCGGCCTGGAGCTCCAGGACCGCCTCGTCGAGCGCAAGAGCCCGCTGCCCGTCGTCTTCATCACCGGCCACGGCGACGTGCCCATGGCGGTGCAGACCATGAAGAAGGGCGCGATGGACTTCATCGAGAAGCCCTTCAAGGAAGACGAACTGCTGAGCCTCGTCGAGCGCATGCTCGACCAGGCCCGCCAGGCCTTCTCCACGCACCAGGAAGCCGCCAGCCGCGACGCGCTGCTGGCCCGCCTGACGACGCGCGAGGCCCAGGTGCTCGAGCGCATCGTCGCCGGCCGCCTCAACAAGCAGATCGCCGACGACCTCGGCATCAGCATCAAGACGGTGGAGGCGCACCGCGCCAACATCATGGAAAAGCTCAACGCCAACACCGTGGCCGACCTGCTCAAGATCGCGCTCGGCGCGACGACGGCCGCCGCCAAGGGCTGAACGCCACTCGCATGCACAAGGCCGCTGATCCAGCGGCCTTTTTTACTTTGAGGAGTCCCGAATGTCCGCTCAACTGATCAACGGCAACGAGCTGTCCCGCCAAGTCCGGGCCGATGTCGCCGAGCGCGCCGCCGCACTCACGGCCCGCGGCGTCAAGCCGGGCCTCGCGGTCATCCTCGTCGGCGACAGCCCGGCCAGCCAGGTCTACGTGCGCAACAAGGTCAAGGCCTGCGGCGACGTCGGCTTCCACTCGGTGCTCGAGAAGTACGAGGCTTCGATGTCCGAGGCGGAGCTGCTGGCACGCGTCGACGCGCTCAATAACGATCCGAGCATCCACGGCATCCTCGTGCAGCTGCCGCTGCCCAAGCACATCGACGATCACAAGGTCATCGAGGCGATCTCGCCGGCCAAGGACGTCGACGGCTTCCACGTCGCATCGGCCGGCGCGCTGATGGTCGGCGAGCCCGGCTTCAAGGCCTGCACGCCCTACGGCTGCATGAAGATGCTCGAAAGCATCGGCATGAAGAGCCTGCGCGGCAAGCACGCCGTCGTGATCGGCCGCTCCAACATCGTCGGCAAGCCCATGGCCCTGATGCTGCTGGCCGCCGACGCCACGGTCAGCATCTGCCACAGCGGCACGCCCGACCTCGGCGCGATCACACGCCAGGCCGACGTGGTCGTCGCTGCCGTCGGCAAGCGCAAGGTGCTGACGGCCGACATGGTCAAGCCCGGCGCCGTCGTCATCGACGTCGGCATGAACCGCGACGACGAAGGCAAGCTCTGCGGCGACGTCGACTTTGACGGCGTCAAGGAAGTCGCCGGCTTCATCACCCCGGTGCCCGGCGGCGTCGGGCCGATGACGATCACGATGCTGCTGGTGAATACGCTGGAGTCGGCCGAGCGCGTTGCGGCCTGAATCTGCTTGAACAAGGAGTTCGCGATGAACCCGCTGCTGACCATCACCGACCTGCCCGACTTCGCCGCCATCCGCCCCGAGCACGTCGCCCCCGCCATCACCGAGCTGCTGGCCGGCGCTGAAAGCGGCCTGGCCGCGGTGACCTCTGACGCCGTGCCGGCCGACTACGACGCCGTCGAGCAGGCCTTGAGCCTGCCTTGCGAGCGTCTGGGCGTGGCCTGGGGCGCCGTGGGGCATCTCAATGCCGTGGCCGACACGCCGGCGCTGCGCGAGGCCTATAACGCGATGCTGCCGGCCGTGACCGAGTTCTTCACGCGCCTGGGTTCGAGCGAGCCGCTCTACGCGAAGTACAAGGCCATCGCGGCGCAGGCCGGCACGCTGAACCCGGCGCGCCAGCAGGTCATGCGCCACGCCGTGCGCGACTTCGTGCTCGGCGGCGCTGAGCTGCAGGGCGCGGCGAAGGAGCGCTATGCCGCCATCCAGGAGCGCGCGGCCGCCTTGACGCAGAGCTTCTCCGAGCACGTGCTCGACGCGACCGACGCCTTCGCCTACTACGCCACGTCTGAGGAACTGCAAGGCGTGCCGGCCGATGTCGTGGCCGCCGCGCGCGCCGTGGCCGAAGCCGAAGGCAAGCCCGGCCACAAGATCACCCTGCACTACCCGAGCTACATGCCGGTCATGCAGTACGCCGAGGACCGCGCGCTGCGCGAGCGCCTCTACCGCGCCTACGCCACGCGCGCCAGCGAACTCGGCGACGCCAAGTTCGACAACAGCGCGCTGATGCGCGAGCTGCTCGCGCTGCGCCAGGAAGAAGCGGCCCTGCTGGGCTACGCCAACTTCGCCGAGACCTCGCTCGTGGCCAAGATGGCCGAGAACCCGGCCCAGGTGCTGGACTTCCTGCGCGACCTCGCGCGGCGCGCGCGGCCCTTCGCCGAGAAGGACCTGGCCGAGCTGCGCAGCTTTGCCGCTGCCGAGCTCGGCCTGTCCGAGTTGCAGGCCTGGGATGTCGGCTTTGCCGGCGAGAAGCTCAAGCAGGCGCGCTATGCCTTCAGCGACGAGGAGCTGCGCCCCTACTTCACCCTGCCCGGCGTGCTCGACGGCCTGTTCAAGATCGTCGAGCGGACCTTCGACGTGCAGATCCGCGCGGACCACGCCAGCGTCTGGCACGAGTCCGTGCGCTTCTTCCGCGTCGAGCGCCAGGGCCAGCTGATCGCGCAGTTCTACATGGACCTCTACGCGCGTCCTGGCAAGCGCTCGGGCGCGTGGATGGACGAGGTGCGCGGCCGCTGGCTGCGCCCCGAAGGCCGCCTGCAGACGCCGGTTGCCCAGCTCGTGTGCAACTTCATGGCGCCCGTCGGCGACCAGCCCGCGCTGCTGACGCACGACGACGTCATCACCCTCTTCCACGAGACCGGCCACGGCCTGCACCACATGCTGACGCGCGTGGACGAGCGCGGCGTCTCGGGCATCTCCGGCGTGGAGTGGGACGCCGTCGAGCTGCCCAGCCAGTTCATGGAGAACTTCTGCTGGGAGTGGGACGTGCTGCAGCAGCTCACGCGCCACAAGGACAGCGGCGAGCCGCTGCCGCGCGAGCTCTTCGACAAGATGATCGCGGCCAAGAACTTCCAGAGCGGGCTGATGACGCTGCGCCAGGTCGAGTTCGCGCTGTTCGACATGCGCCTGCATGCCGAAGCCGGCAGTGAGGCGCGTGTGCAGGACGTCATCGACGAAGTCCGCCGCGAAGTCGCCGTGCTGCCGCCGCCGGCGTTCAATCGGATGCAGCACAGCTTCTCGCACATCTTCGCGGGCGGCTATGCGGCCGGCTACTACAGCTACAAGTGGGCCGAGGTGCTCTCGGCAGACGCCTGGAGTGCCTTCGAGGAAGAAGGCGTGTTCAACCCCGCGACGGGCCGGCGCTACCTGCACGAGATCCTCGAGATGGGCGGCGCCCGCGACGCCATGGACAACTTCAAGGCCTTCCGCGGCCGCGAGCCGTGCATCGACGCGCTGCTGCGGCACCAGGGCATGGCTTGAGGTTTCTGCCGCGATCGGGTGCGGATACATACAATACAGAAATCTGTACTCCAACGGCGACCATGAAGACAACGCTCGACCTCAACGATGCGCTGCTGACACGCGCCAAGACACTTGCCGCACAACGCCGCAGCAGCCTGACTCGCCTGATCGAGGAAGGCCTGGAGTTGCGCCTGCGCGCCGAGCAAGCGCCCAGGAAGGCGCGTGCCCTGCCCGTCCACAAGGGCAAGGGTGGACTGCGCGCCAAGCTGGACGGGCTCAGCAACGCCGCCCTGCTCGATGCCGCGGATAGCGACGAGCCGTGACGCCTGACGTCAACGTCCTCGTTGCGGCGTCACGCGACGACCATCCGCATCACGGCGTCGCCCTGGCTTGGCTCCAGCAAGCCCTCGAGCAAGCTCAGCAGGGCACGCCGCTGCGCCTGCAACCCATGGTGCTGGCCAGCTTCCTGCGCCTCGTCACCCACCCGAAAATCTTCGTACACCCGACGCCCACGTCGGCGGCGTTGCGCTTCGTCGAGGCGCTGCTGGACACGCCTGGTGTCGAGCAGGCCCAGCTGGGCGCCGAATGGCCCGTCTTCCAGCGCCTGTGTCGGGAAAAGGCCTTGGCTGCCAACCAGATTCCCGATGCCTGGCTGGCAGCCGCAGCGATCCACCAGGGCGAACACGTCGTCAGCTTCGATGCGGACTTCAAGCAACTCCTCCCCAAGTCGCAGTTCACGCGCCTTGTCGCGCTGACATGAGCGCCGCGCGCACCATCCTCATCACGGGCTGCTCCAGCGGTATCGGTGCGGCGTTGGCGCGCGAGTTCCACGCGCGCGGCCATCGCGTGATCGCGACGGCGCGCCGCCTGGACGCGCTGGCGCCGCTGCGCGACGCCGGCCTGCGCACGCTCGCGCTCGACGTCACCGACGCCGCCAGCATCGCCGCGCTCGTCGAGGCGCTCGGCGACGAGCCGCTGGACCTGCTCGTCAACAACGCCGGCTACGGCCAGTTCGGCGCGATGACGGACCAGACGCTCGATGACCTGCGTGCGCAGTTCGACACCAACGTCTTCGCGCCCGTCGTGCTGACGCGCGCGCTGCTGCCGTTGCTGCGACGCGGGCAGCAGCCCTGCGTGGCGCACGTGGGCAGCATTTCGGGGATCGTGACGACGCCCTTCTCCGGCGCCTATGCCGCCAGCAAGGCGGCCCTTCACGCGATGGCGGACGCGATGCGAATGGAGCTGACGTCGCTGGGCGTGCGCGTCGTGACGGTTCAGCCGGGCGGCATCGCGTCCAACTTCGGCAACGCCGGCAGCGAGCACATCGAACTGCCGGCCGATTCACCGTTCCAGCCGATGGCGGCGCTGATCCAGCGGCGCGCCCAGCTTTCCCAGGTCGAAGCCACGCCGTCCGACGTGTTCGCGCGCACGGTCGCAAGCCATCTGCTCGACCCGGACGCCGGGCCGATCTGCCGCACCGGCAGCAAGAGCTTCGTGCTGCCGACGCTCAAGCGCATGCTGAGCACGCGCGCGCTCGACCGCCTGCTGCGCAAGCGCTTCGGCCTCGACACCTTCAAGGGCTGAGGCCGGAGCCGCCGCGCCTCACCAGACGCGCACGCGCTGCTCGGGCGCCAGATAGAGCGCCTGGCCAGGCTGGACGTCGAAAGCGCGATACCAGGCATCGAGATTGCGAACGGTGTAGGCGCGATAGCGGGCCGGCGCATGGCCGTTCGTGATGACCTGCTGGCGCGCGGCGCTTTCGCGCACCTTCTCGCGCCAGGACTCGGCGAAGCCGAGGAAGAACTCGCGGTCGGCGCCGATCTGGTCCGGCGCGAACTTGGCCGCCGCGCGATAGGCGTCGTAGGAGGCGTTCAGGCCGGCGAGGTCGGCGAGGTTTTCGCTCAGCGTCTGCTGGCCGTTGACGGCGAGGTCCGGGAAAGGCCTGTAGGCCGAGTACTGCGCCGCCAGCGCCGCGGTCGCGGTCTTGAAGTGCGCGCCGTCGGCTGGCGTCCACCAGTCGCGCATGCGACCCTGGGCATCGAACTGCGCGCCCTCGTTGTCGAAGCTGTGGCTGATCTCGTGGCCGATGGTGGCGCCGATGGCGCCGTAGTTGCGCGCGTCCGAGGCCTTCGGGTCGAAATACGGCGACTGGAGGATCGCGGCGGGGAAATTCAGCGCGTTCTGCAGCGGCATGTTGACGGCGTTCACCTCCTGCGCCGCCATCGCCCACTCGCGGCGGTCCACCGGCTGGTGCAGCTTGGCCAGTTGCTGGGCCAGGTGGAAGCGCTCGCTGCGCAGCAGGTTGCCCAGCGCATCGTGCGGCTCCACCTTTAGGCCGGTCCAGGCGCGCCAGTGCTCCGGATAGCCGACGCCCACGTACAGCGTCTTCAGCTTGGCCTTGGCCTCGGCGCGCGTCGCCGGCGCCATCCAGTCCAGGCGATCGATGCGCTGGTTGAAGGCCGCGATGACGTTCGCGACCATGGCGGTGATGCGCTGCTTGTACTCGGCCGGGAAGTAATGGTCGACGTACAGGTGGCCCAGCGGATCGGACAGCGCCGCGCTCGTCTCGTTGATGCCGCGCTTCCAGCGGTCCGGCTGCTGCGGCGTGCCCGCCAGCGCCGTGCCCTGGAAGGCGAATTGCGCGTCGGCGAAGGCCTTGGGCAGGACGCGGGCGAAATGGTTGATCAGGTGGAAGCTCAGGTAGTCCTTCCACGTCGCGAGGTCTTCGCTGGCGACGAGCGCGGCACCGCCGCTGATGCCGCTGGGCTGCCAGACCATGAAGCGGCGCTGGTCGCCCAGGCCGGCGGCCTTGAAGAACTCGGCCCAGTCCAGGCCCGGGGCCTTGGCGGCAAAGTCATTCAGCGTCCAGTGGTTGTTGGCCTTCTGGACCTCCTCCGAGTCCTCGCGCGAGACGTGGCTTTGCGCGAGTCGGGTCTCGAAAGCCATCACGCGCGCGGCGCGGCCGGCCGCGTCGTCGAAGCCCGCACGCGCCAGCTGCGCGGCGATGTAGGCCTGGTACTGCTCGCGCAGCGCCGCCATGTGCGGGTTGTCGTCCAGGTAGTAGGCGCGGTCGGGCAATCCCAGGCCGCCCTGCAGCAGATACGGCACGTAGTGGCGGGTGTCGTCCAGCCCTTGCGCGACCCACAGGCCGAACAGGTTCCCGGTGTGGAACTGCGTGGAGTTGAGCGCATCCACGTCGGCGCGCAGCGTGGCGCCGAGCGCGCGCGCGAGCTGGCGCTTGTCGGCGATGGCGGCGATCTTGTCGAGCTCGGGCTGCAGCGGCGCGAGGCCGCGGGCCTCGATGCCGGCTTCGTCCATGAAGGCGGCGTAGTAGTCGGCGATCTGGCGCGATTCGCCGCGGGCCTTGCCCGCGTCGATCGCCTCGATCAGTTTGCGCAGGCGCTGGGTCACGTCGGCGTCGAGCGCGGAGAACGAGCCCCACTCGGCCTGGTCGGCCGGGATCTCGGTCTTGTCGAGCCACTCGCTGTTGGCGTAGGTGAAGAAGTCATCGCCGGGAGCCGCGGCGGTGGAGGTGGCGGACGAGGCGACAGGCTGCGCCAGCGAGACCCCGAGCGAGAGGCTCAGGGCCAGGCCCAGCGCCGTGCGACGCACGGCGGCAATTCGAATTGGCATGAAAAAACCTTGGAAATCAACAAGACCGGGAAGCAGGCAGCTCAGTGCCCGCCCCCGAGGTAGGCGGCCTTCACCGCCGGATCGTTGCGCAGCTTCTCGGCCGGGCCGTGCAACGAGATCCGGCCATTTTCCAGCACATAGCCGTAGTCGGCCACGGCCAGCGCCGCGGCGGCGAACTGCTCGACCAGCAGCATGGTCACGCCGCGCCCCTTGAGCTCGCCAATGATGCGGAAGACCTCGTCGACGAGGATGGGCGCCAGGCCCATGGACGGCTCGTCGAGCAGCACGACCTCGGGGTTGAGCATGACGGCGCGCGCCATCGCGAGCATCTGCTGCTCGCCGCCGGACAGCGTGCCGGCGAGCTGGTCGCGGCGCTCGCGCAGGCGCGGGAACAGCTCCAGCGCGCGCTGCAGGTCGGTCTCGATGTCGCCGCGCGGCCGTGCGCCGGTGTAGCGCGGGAAGGCGCCCAGACGCAGGTTGTCGGTCACGCTCATGGTCGCGAAGACGCGCCGGCCCTCCGGCGAATGCGCCAGGCCCAGGCGCGCGATGTGATAGCTCTCGAGGCCGTCGATGCGCTTGTTGTTCAGCGCGATCTCGCCGGCGGTCGGCTTGATCATGCCGCTGATGGCGCGCATGGTCGTCGTCTTGCCTGCGCCGTTGGAGCCGATCAACGTCACGACGCGGCCCTTGGGCACCTCGATGTCGATGCCGTGCAGGACCTGGACCTTGCCGTAGCCGGCGCTCAAGTTCTTGATCGTCAACATCTCGCAATCCTCGCTCTGTTATTGGGCCGAGCGCTGGGCCGCCCCGAGCCGGCCCGCCTGGCGATGTGGCTGCCGGTCAATCCGGCAGGCATCGCCGTCCCCGCGGGGGACCGGCCGATGTACTCATCGGACGAGGGGCTCACGCAGTCTGTCCGCCGAGGTAGGCCTCGATGACCTTTTCGTTGGCCTGGACCTCGGCCGGCAGGCCCTCGGCAATCTTCTGGCCGAAGTCGAGCACCGAGACCGTGTCGCACAGTGTCATGACGACGTCCATGTGGTGCTCGATCAGGATCACGGTGATGCCCTGCTCGCGGATCTTGCGGATGATGCCGAGCAGCTCCTCGATGTCGGGCGCCGTCAGGCCGGCGGCGGGTTCGTCGAGCAGCAGCAGTTCGGGGTCGAGCGCGAGCGCGCGGGCGATCTCCAGCATGCGCTGCTTGCCGTAGGGCAGGTTGCGCGCCTCCTCGGCAGCCAGCTCGGCCAGGCCGACGAACTCAAGCAGCGCCAGCGCGCGCGCCGCGTTCTCGCGCCGCTCGCGCAGGAAGCGCGGCAGCTTCAGCGCGACCTCGAGCAGCTTGCTGCGGTAGCTGTGGTGCAGGCCGACCTGGACGTTCTGCAGCACCGTCATCTCGCCGAAGAGCTGCACGTTCTGGAAGGTCCGCGCGATGCCCGAGAGCGCGATCTGCGCGGAGCTGCGGCCGTTCACCACCTGCTGCTTGAAGCGCACCTGGCCCTGCGTGGGCACATAGATGCCGGTGAGCACGTTCATCATCGTGCTCTTGCCTGAGCCGTTAGGGCCGATCAGGCCGTGGATGCTGCCGCGCTTGATCTGCAGGTCGACCTCGTTGAGCGCCTTGAGGCCGCCGAACTGCATGAGCACGCGGCTGACGTCGAGCAGCACTTCGCCGCGCTGGCCTTCGCGCCGCGTGAGCGCCTGCGCGCCGGCACCGGCCGCGCGCGTGCTGCGCACGGCCTCGGCCATGGCGGCGGCGCCGGTCTTGAGGTTCAGGGCGCTGCGCAGGAAGCCGACGATGCCGTCCTGCAGGTAGTAGACGATGAACAGCGTGATGAGCCCGTAGATCGTCAGACGCCAGTCCGACAGGCCGTCCAGCTTGTACGACACCGCCGCCAGCAGCGCGCTGCCGACCACGGGCACCGCCGCGGCGCCCAGACTGAGGCGGCCGCGCCGCACGCCGACCGCCGTCGAGACGAGCACCAGTACGGCCAGGCTCGTCGCGACGATGCGGAACTGGCCGATGTCGTCGAGCAGGTTGGGCAGCATGACGAGGACCGTCGCGCCGATCAGCGCCCCCAAGCGCGACTTGCGGCCGCCCATGATGATGGACAGCAGGAACAGCACCGTCAGCTCGAAGTTGTAGGTGTTCGGCGAGATGTACTGCTCGGAGAAGGCGTAGAGCCCGCCCGCCAGCCCCGCGAGCCCGGCGCTGACCACGAAGGCGTAGACCTTGTAGCGATAGACCGAGACGCCCATGCAGTCCGACGCGACCGGGCTGCCGCGCAGCGCCTCGAAGCTGCGCCCGAGGTGCGAGTGCAGCACGCGGTCGACGAAGACCAGCGAGGCGAGCATCAACGCTGCGACGAGCCAGAAGAACTCGGTGTCGGTGAGCATGTGCGTCAGCAGGACCGGCTTGGTCAGCATGATGCCCATCGGGCCCGAGGTCAGGAAATCCATCTCGTTGATCAGGATCTGGATGATGGTGCCGAAGGCCAGCGTCACCATGGCCAGGTAGGGGCCGGTCACGCGCAGCGCGGGCAAGGCCAGCAGCGCGCCGAACACCGACGTGATGGCGATGGCCGAGACCAGCACCACCAGCACCGGCGCCCCCAGGTGGAACACCATCGTGCCGACGGTGTAGGCGCCGACGCCGAACAATCCTGCGTGGCCCAGCGAGACCTGGCCCGTATAGCCGACGACGATGTCCAGGCCGAAGAGCACGATCGCGTAGATCATGATCGTGACGACCAGGTGGATGTAGTACGGATTGGTGGCGACCAGCGGGAACGCCGCCAGCGCCGCGACGCCCGCCAGGACGCCTCCGATCTTGATTGCCTTCATGCGCGCGCGAATCCCTCTCAAACCTTCTTGATGGCCGTCTTGCCGAACAGGCCGGCCGGCTTGATGGCCAGCACGATCAGCAGCAGCACGAGGCCGGGCACGTCCTGGTAGCCCGTCGAGATGTAAAAGCCCGAGAGCTTCTCGACGACGCCGAGGATGATGCCGCCGACGATGATGCCCAGGCCGCTGGTCAGGCCGCCGATGATGGCCACGGCGAAGGCCTTGAGACCCAGCGTGCCGCCCATCTGCGCGCCGGCCAGCGTGATCGGCGCCACGAGCACGCCGGCCACCGCCGCCGTCATCGACGACAGCGCGTAGGAGAACGTGATCACCAGCCCGGTGTTGATGCCCATGAGCTTGGCGGCGTCGCGGTCGTTGAAGGTGGCGCCGACGGCCTTGCCGTAGATGGTGCGGCGGTTGAAGAACTCGACGGCCAGCATCATCGCCAGCGCGCCGACGACGATCAGCAGCTCGCGCGGCAGCACGTTGGCGCCGAGGAAATGCAGCGGCGCCTCCGGCAGCGGCGACGGGAACGGCATCTGGTCGCGGCCCCAGACGTTCTCGGCGACGTTCTTGAAGATGATGCCCAGCGCGATCGTGGACATGATCCAGCCGAACTCGCTCTTGATCTTGATGGCCGGCCGCACGCCGATCAGTTCCACCAGCGAGCCCTGCAGCGCGCCGAACACGCACACCAGCGGCAGAACCAGCCAGTAGTTGACGCCGGCGTTGGTCAGCGACAGGCCGACGAGCGCACCCAGCATCAGCGCCTCGCCCTGGCCGAAGTTCAGTGTGTCGGAGGTCGCGAAGGTCAGCTGGTAGCCGAAGGCGACGGTGGCATAGATCATCCCCAGCGCGATGCCGCTGAAGATCAGTTGGGTGAGGATTTGAATATCCATGCAACTCCTGGAACAAGGCTTGGGGCCGAGCGCCGGGCCGCTCCCAAGCCGGCCCTCGGGCGAAGTTTGCCGGTCGCGCCGGCAAACTTCGACGTCCCCTCGGGGGACCGACCAGACTCGCTGCGCGTTCAGCGCAGAGAGCTGGGCGAGGGGCTCACCTCACTTTACTTCTTGCTTTCCGCCGCAGCCTTCTTCTGGTCGGCATCGTAGGCGTAGACCACACGGCCGCCCTTGACCTCGCCAAACACCGGGATGCTCGTATCGATGGCTTCGTGGTTGGTCTTGCTGAACGGCTTCTTGTAGGTCGTGACCACGCCTTCGACCGGCGTCTTCAGGTCCTCGAGCGCGGCCTTGACCTTGGGGCCGTCGGTCGAGCCGGCCTGCTTGATCGCCGCGGCGAGCAGGTAGACGGAGTCGTAGCCCTGGGCCGCCGAGACCGGCGAATCCATGCGCTGGTTCTTCGGGTTGAAGGTCTTGAGGAAGGCGATGATGAAGCTCTGGCGCTTGGCGTTGGTCGGCTCCTGGATGAAGGTCTGCGGCATGCGCGCGCCTTCGCCGCCGGGGCCGGCGTTGTCGATGTAGTTGGCCATCGACAGCGTCCACGAGCCGACCATCGGCACCTTCCAGCCGATCTTGGTCATGCCGTTGGCGAGCTGGGCCAGCTCGGGCCCGATGCCGTAGGTCAGGATGGCGTCGGCACCGGCGGCCTTGGCCTTGAGCAGCTGCGCCGTCATGTCGACGTCGCCGATGTTGAACTTCTCGTTCGCCACGGGCGTCAGGCCCTTCTTGGCCAGGGCCGCGACCAGGTCCTTCTGGCCGAGCTGGCCGTAGTTGGTCGAGTCGGCCATGATCGCGACCTTCTTGAAGCCGCGGCGCACGACCTCGTCGACGATCATCGGCGCCTGGATGCTGTCGTTGGCGGCATTGCGGAAGACGTAGTTCGCCGGCTGGTTGTCGAACTGGTGCGTGACGATGGAGCCCGTCGCCACGTTGTCGAACACGGGGATCTGCGCCTGCTGGTAGAAGCGCTGCGAGGCCAGCGCGACACCGGTGTTGATGAAGCCGACAGTGGCCGCGACGTGCTCGCGGTTGATCAGCTCCTGGGCGATCTGCACGCCGCGCTCGTTCTTGGCTTCGTCGTCGCGCTCGACGAGTTCGATCTGGCGGCCGAGCACGCCGCCGGCCGCGTTGATCTCCTGGGCCGCGAGGCGCACGCCATCACGCATGGACACGCCCATCGACGAAGAGCCGCCCGTGAACGGGCCCGAAACGCCGATCTTGATCGGCTCGGCCGCCACCGCGGCGGCGGCGAAGGCACCAAGCAGCGCCGTGGCGACGAGAGTGTGTCGAATCAGCTTCATGGGTTTGTCTCGCTCCGTTGTTGATTGATGGTCCGCATCCTCGCAAGCCATGCGAAGGCGACGGCCGCCACGCTGCGCGCCGTCGCTTACATCAGCTTGACGTGGCGCACCTGCGGCTGGCCACGCCGGCGGCGCCCTCATTCGGGGCATCGCCGCTAACGCGCTATTCATGCGGCTTGCCGCCATTCTTCGCCGCCGAAACCTGCGGCGGCCCATGGAAAACACCGAGCCCCGTATTGCGGAAAACCGCATGCGATCCAGACCATGAAAAACGCCGGCGCAAGGCCGGCGTTCCGAATAGCGCGTGAGCGGTCAGAAGCTCTGGCGCACACCCAGCGTGAGGGCCTGCGTGCCGCCCTTCTGGTTCTGGTACTGGGCCTGGCTGAGGTCGATCCCGAGCTCGATGCGGGTATGCAGCGCAACGGCATAGTTCACGCCCACGCCCGCGTAGAGCTTGGCCTTCGTCTGCGAATCGGTGTAAACGACGAAGTTGGAATAGTTGTTCAGACCGACCGCGTTGACCTCGGTCTTGACATCGGCGACGCCCAGACGCGTGTTCAGACCCCAGGCTGAATGGCCGAACGCAACTTGGTAGGCAGCACCCAGCGTCACCGCGCTCGCCTTGATCTCCGAGCTCCCGCCATAGCCTTGCGTCGTGCTCTTGCCGAAGCCGAGATACCCCAGCTCCACGGCCCAGCCGCGGGCCAGCTCCCAACCGCCGATGAGCTTGTAGGCCGTGCCGTTGTTGTCGCAGGTCCCAAAGCCGGAGCAATCGACGTTGATATGGCCTGTGCCGAATCCGGCAAGCACGTAGGGCTCAGCGTTGGCCACCCCAGACGAGAGGCAAAGCACGGTGGCGGACAGGGCGAGCAGATTTTTCTTCATGGTGTTGAATGCAGACAAGAAAGCGCCGGCGAGTCTAGTCAGACCGCCGGCTGCCTCTGTTGCAAATCCGCCCGTGAAAAGTGACGGGCGGCAGCGCCTCAGTTCTTCGCCTTCGTCGCCTGCCCAGCGAAGTCACCCGCCGTGCTCAGCAGGAAACCGTCCGGCCGGATGTACTTGCGCCAGGCCGCGTTGGCCTGCTCCAGCGTGACCGCCTGCAAGGCCGCGTCGCGCTGGGCCGTATAGACCCAGTCGCGGTGGCCGATGTCGAGGTGCTGGTTCAGCGAACCGGCCAGCGCGCCGTCGCTGGCGCGGGCCTGGCGCCAGGCTTCGAGGATGTCGTGCTTGGCGCGGGCGAGTTCCTCGGCGGTGATGCCGTCCTGGCTCATGCGCAGCAGTTCCTCGTGCACCGCCGCGATGACCGCCTCGCGGTTCTGCGGCGCGAAGGTGGCACTGATGTAGAGGTCGGCGTCGTTGCCAAACCAGGGCGCTGCCATCCGTGCGCCGATGCCGTACGTCATGCCGTCGTTGCGGCGCACGCGCGTGGACAGGCGGCTTTCCATGCCGCCCGAGCCGAAGACGCGCACGGCCAGCGCGAGCGGCAGGTAGTCGGCGTCCTGCTCGCTGAGCACGAGCCGCTCGGCCCAGGTGGCTTCGGCGCTGGTCTTGTCCTTGGCCTCGACGTCGACGCGCTGCACGGGCAGTTCGAACGCGGTCGACACGTGGCGCACGAAGCGCGGGGCGTCGGCCTTCTTCCAGGCGCCGAAGTCCTTCTCGACCGCCGCGGCCAGGCCGTCCGGCAGGGCGCCGACGACGGCTACGCGCGTGGCGTCGGCCGACCAGTAGCGGGTGTAGAAGTCACGTACGTCGCCGAGCTGGGTGCGGCGCAGCTCGTCGATGCGCTCGTCGAGGCTGGGGATGTAGTCGGGGTCGCCGAACTTGACGCCGCGGCCCGAGTTGTAGAGGCCGCGGACAGCTTCCTGGCGCTTCGTGCCGAGTTGCTCGCGCGAGGCCTCCAGGCCCGCCAGGCCGCCCTTCTTGATGCGGTCGAATGCGTCCGCCGGGAACAGCGGGTGCTGCATCACGTCGGCCATCAGCGCGAGGGCGTCGAGCAGGGTGTCGCGCTCGGCGCTGATGACGAGCGTGGCGCCCTGGTTGCCGCCGCTGACGCTGGCGGTGGCCTTGAGGCGCACGAGCTCGTCGCGGATCTTCTGCCGGTCGTAGTGCTCGCTGCCTTCCATGAGCATGTCGTCGACCGCGTCGGTGCCCAGCGCCAGCGTGGTCGCGCGCGCTTCGCCCCAGCGCAGGTTCATGAGCAGGGTGACGGTGTTGCCGCGCGTCTTCTTGCTCAGCGTGCTGAGCTCGATGCCGCTGGGCAGCGTCTGCACCTTGGTGCGCTCGTCCAGGTGGGCCGGCGTCGGGTCGAACTGCTCGCCCTCCTCGACCTTGGGCGGCGCCTTCAGCGCGGCCAGGCGCTCGGCCAGCGCCGGCGTCTCGGGGATGGTCACGCGCTCGACCTCGGTGGTCGGCAGGTAGCGGCCGACCGTGCTGTTGGCGGCCTTGAAGTAGGCGTGGCGCACGCGTTCGACGTCGGCCAGCGTGACCTTGGGAATGTCTTCCATCAGCTGGAACATCAGGCGCCAGTCGCCCGCGCCGAGCAGGCTGGAGATCTGGCCGATCAGCGCTTCCGGGCGCTTCATGGCGTTGCGGTACTGGAGCACGGCCAGGTCGCGCACGCGCTTGAGCTCGTCCTCGGTGAACGGCGTGTCGGGCGTGGCGGCGCTGTCCTCGACGAGGCCGGTGAGCTTCTTCTGCACGGCGTCGATGTCTTCGGGCTTGGCGTCGGCCGGCAGCACGGCGTAGGCCATGGCGCTGCCGGGATCATGGCCGCCCAGGCCGACGAGGCCGGCGTCCACGGCCTGCTTGGTTTCGACGAGCTGCTTGTAGATGTGGCCGCTCGGCTGCAGAGACATCAGCGAGCTGTAGACCAGCAGCGCCGGCGTGTCGGGATGCGCCTGCGCCGGCACGTGGTAGGACACGAGCAGGATCGGCTGGCCGCCGACGCGGCGCACGACGACGCTGCGCTCGCCGTCCTGGGCCGGCTCGACCGTGTAGGGCACGGGAATCGGCGCGAGCGGATTGGCGACGGGGCCGAAGTCCTTGGCGATCAGCTGAAGCGTTGCCTGCGGGTCGAAGCGCCCGGCGACCAGCAGTGTCGCGTTGTCCGGGCGGTAGTAGGTGCGATAGAAGGCCTGCAGCTTCTCGATCGGCACGTTCTCGATGTCGCTCTTGGGGCCGATCGTGGCGTGGCCATAGGCATGCCATTCGTAGGCGGCCGACTGCACGCGCTTCATCAGCACGGCGAAGGGCTCGTTCTCGCCGCGCTCGTATTCGTTGCGCACGACGCTCATTTCCTTGTCGAGGTCGGCGCGCGCGATATTGCTGTGCACCATGCGGTCGGCTTCCATGCCGATGGCATAGGCCAGCGTCTTGTCGTCGGCGTTGAAGCTCTCGAAGTAGTTGGTGCGGTCGGTGTTGGTCGTGCCGTTGAAGCGCAGCGCGTGCTGGGCGAACTCGGTCGGGATGTCCTTGTGCGTCGGCGTGCCCTTGAACATCAGGTGTTCGAGCAGGTGCGCCATGCCGTACTCGCCCTGGCCTTCGAAGCGGCTGCCGACGCGGTAGGTGACATTGACCGTCGTGGTGCTCTGCGCCGCGTCGGGGAAGAGCAGGATCTGCAGCCCGTTGGGCAGGCGGTATTCGCTGATGCCGCCGAGCTCGCGCACGAATCCGGGTTGGACCGGCGCGGCCTTGCTGGCGGCCGGGGCGGCTTTCGCCGGCTTGACCGGTCTGGTCGATACCGGATCGGCCTGGGTGCCTGACGCCAGCAGACCGGCGCACAGGGAAAGACTCAACAAACGATGCAATTTCATGAAGCACTCGCCAGCTTTCGGGGGGCCCATCCTAGGGCCTGCAGCGGACCGTGCCAAAAGTCGTCCCGGTAAATAAGACCGGGGCGTCACGCATCGCGGCGTCAGGCTTCGCCTTCGTCGACCTCAGCCTCGCTGCTGCCGCCAAGCTGCAGCAGCGTGCCGGCGGTGCTTTCGGGCAGCGCCTCCACGCCCTTGAGCTTGCGCGTCATCGCGCGCGTACGGACCTCGGCCGCGTCGATGGTGTTGCTGGCTTCCTCGAGCTTCTTCTTGGTCTTGGCCAGCACCTCGCCGAACTTGGCGAACTCCGTCTTGACGGCGCCCAGCACGTCCCAGACCTCGGCCGAGCGCCTCTCCAGCGCGAGCGTACGAAAGCCCATCTGCAGGCTGTTGAGCGTGGCCAGCAGCGTGGTCGGGCCGGCGAGCATGACCTTGTGTTCCTGCTGCAGCGCCTGCACGAGGCCGGGCCGGCGCAACGCCTCGGCGTACAGGCCTTCGGTCGGAACGAAGAGGATGGCGAAGTCGGTCGTGTGCGGCGGGGCCACGTATTTCTCGCGGATGCTGGCGGCCTCCAGGCGCAGGCGGGTCTCGATCGCCTTGGCCGCCTGCTCGGCGCCTGCGGGATCGCCCTTCTCCTGCGCATCGACGAGGCGCTCGTAGTCCTCGCGCGGGAACTTGGCATCGATCGGCAGCCACAGCGGCGCGCCGTCGCCGCGCTGGCCCGGCAGGCGAATGGCGAAGTCGACGCGGTTGTTCGAGCCCGGCAGCGTGCTGACGTTGGCCCCGTACTGCTCGGGCGTGAAGACCTGCTCGAGCAAAGCCGCGAGTTGCGTCTCGCCAAACGTGCCGCGCGTCTTCACGTTGGTCAGCACGCGGTTGAGCGAGCCGACGTCGCGCGCCAGCCCCTGCATTTCGCCCAGGCCCTTGTGGACCTGCTCGAGCCGCTCGGCCACCTGCTTGAAGCTTTCGCCCAGGCGCTGCTCGAGCGTGGCGTGCAGCTTCTCGTCGACGGTGGCGCGCATCTGCTCGAGCTTCTTCTCGTTGTCCTGCTGCATGGCGGACAGGCGCTCGCGCATCGCGTCGGTCAGGCGCAGCATCGCCTGGTCCTGCGCCTCGCGCGCCGCCAGCGCCGCGCCGCTCAGGCTTTGCTGCAGGCTGGCGAGCTGCGTCCTGAAGCTGTCGATCTGCTCATTCTGCGTGCGCGCGACGTCGCCGCTCTGCGCCATCAAGGTCTGCTGGAACTGCGCGAGCTGGCCCAGCAGTTCCTGGCGCATGCCGCTCGAATTGCGCGTCAGCTCGTCGCGCAGGCTGCGCTCCAAGCGCTCGCTGCTCTGGGCGACGAGCGCGCCGAGATCCGCGCCTTCGCCGGCATGACGCGAGCGTGCCAGGAGAATCAGCAGCAAGACGATGACCAGGGCCAGGCCCGCGAGGAAGACGATGTCGACGATGCTCATGCGGGCATTGTCTCAGCGCCCCGCAGCGCATCGGACCTGCGCCTCAGTCCGACGCCTTCTCGTAGCGCCGCTCGCCGCTGCGCGGGTCGTACCAGACCTGCATCGTCTCGCCCGACTCCGGATCGACAAAGCGCTCGTCGGTGCGCACCCAGCCGGCGTCCGCCGGCCCCTGCCGCGCGCCGTAGCGCCAGCGTTCGAACAGCACGGCCAGCAACAGGATGCCGCTCCAGATCGCGACCGGCACGCCGTCGCGCTGCCCCTGTGCAAGCATCGCCAGGCCGACGACGAAGGCCAGCAGCGCGAGCACGAGGACAACGCGGCGCAGCATCGGATGCCTGCGTTCAGGCAGTCTTCTCGATCACGACGGCGGTGCCGTAGGCGACGATCTCGCTCATGGTCTGGCCCATCTCGGACGAGTCGAAGCGCATCATCACCACGGCGTTGCCGCCCATGAGCTTGGCGTTCTTGACCATGCGGTCGACGGCGTGGCGGCGCGCTTCCTCGAGCAGCTGCGTGTACTCGGTGATTTCGCCACCGACGATGGAGCGCAGCCCCGCCAGGAAGTTGCCGGCGAGGCCGCGGCTGCGCACGACGACGCCGAACACCTGGCCCTTGACCTCGACGACGCGCGTGCCGGGGATGTTCTCGGTCGTGACGATCAACATGGTGCTTACCTCTTGCTCAAGGCGTCCGGATTCAGCAGCGTCGGCGGCGTGCGGCCGTCGAAGGCCGCGACCAGATTGTCGACCGCCAGCATCGCCATCGCCACGCGCGTCGGTACCGAGGCGCTGGCGATGTGCGGCGTCAGCGCGACGTTGGGCAGCTCCAGCAGCGCCGAGTGGACGCGCGGTTCGCCCTCGAACACATCGAGGCCGGCGGCGGCGATGCGCCCGGCCTTGAGCGCCTCGGCCAGCGCCGCATCGTCGACGATGCCGCCACGCGCGATATTCGTCAGCGTGGCGGTGGGCTTCATCAGCGCCAGCTCGCGCGCCCCCACGGTGTAGTGCGTGGCCGGGCTGTAGGGCAGGACGATGACGAGGTGGTCAGTCTGCGCCATGAGCTCGTCCTTCTCGACCCAGCGCGCGCCGAGCGGCGCCTCGAGCTCGGGCGCGAGCCGGCTGCGGTTGTGATAGACCACCTTCATGCCGAAGCCCAGGTGGCCGCGCCGCGCGATCGCCTGGCCGATGCGGCCCATGCCGAGGATGCCCAGCGTCGCGCCGAACACGTCCTGGCCGGCCAGCAGGTCCACGCTCCAGTGGCGCCAGCGGCCGGCGCGCAGGTAGCGCTCGCCCTCGGTGATGCGCCGGGCCGCCGCCATCATCAGCGCGAAGCCGAAGTCGGCGGTGGTCTCGGTCAGCACGTCGGGCGCATTGGTCACGAGCACGCCACGCGCCGTGCAGGCGGCCACGTCGATGTGGTTGTAGCCCACCGTCATGGTGGCGACGATGCGCAGCTCGGGCCCGGCCGCGAGCAGCGCCGCGTCGACCGTGTCGGTGCCGGCGATGAAGAGCCCCTGCACGCCGGGCAGGCGGGCGGCCAGCTCGGCCGGTGTCCAGGGCGTGTCGCCCTCGTTGGACTCGATGTCGAAATGTTCGCGCAGGCGCGCCAGCACCTCGGGGAACAGGCGGCGGGCGACGAGGATCTTGGGCTTATTCATGGAAGCGGGCGAAGCCGGCAACCGGCTCGCGTTCGGTGACGAGGCCGTTCTCGACGGCGGCAGGATCGGCGTGGCCCAGGGCCATGCCGCAGACGATGGCGCGCTCGGGGCCCCAGCCGAGTTCCTCGGCGATGAGGCGGTGGAACTGCGTCCAGGCGGCCTGCGGGCAGGTATGCAGGCCGTGCCCGCGCGCCGCGATCATGATGCTTTGCAGGAACATGCCGTAGTCGAGCCACGAGCCCTGTTCCATCACGCGGTCGATCGAGAAGATCAGCCCCACGGGCGCGTCGAAGAAACGGTAGTTGCGGCCATGCTGCTGATGCATGCGCTCCTTGTCGGCCTTGCCGATGCCGAGCAGGCCGTACAGGTCCCAGCCGACCTTGCGGCGGCGGTCGATATAGGGCGAGCGCCATTCGCGCGGGTAGTAGGCGTAGGGCTCGCTGTGCATGGCGCGCTCTTCCGGGTCGTCGTAGGCCGCGCCAACGCGCTCGCACAGGCGGGCGAGCGCCGCGCCGGTCAGCACGTCGACCTGCCAGGGCTGGGTGTTGGTGCCCGAAGGCGCGTGCGCGGCCACCGCGAGGATCGCCTCGATCTGCGCGCGCGGCACCGGCGTGGGCAGGAAGGCGCGGATCGAATGGCGGCTCGTGATCGCCGCATCGACGGCGGCGGTCGCGGCGGGCGTGGGGGTGTCGAATCGGCTCATGCGCCGATTCTTGCCCGAGGCGGCCTGCAGCGCTCCCCGGGGGATTTACGGGGACTATTTGACAATTTTGTTGCGCCGCACAAAAAGTACTTGCAATCCGATTTCCGATCCCTATACTTCGGATTGTGCAGTGCAGCAAAGCGCTGTAAATCAAGCCAGTTGACCATTCAACCCACGGGGCGGTGCCCCGAATCCAGGAGCCCAAGATGCTGACCGCTGAACAAGTCCTCGCCGCCCAGAAGGCCAACCTCGAAACCCTCTTCGGCCTGACGAACAAGGCATTCGAAGGCGTGGAAAAGCTCGTCGAGCTGAACCTGCAAGTCGCGAAGACCGCCCTGAGCGAAGTCGCCGAGACCAGCCAGGCCGCCCTGTCCGTCAAGGACGCGCAAGAGCTGCTGACCCTGCAATCCTCGCTGCTGCAGCCGACCGCCGAGAAGGCTGCCGCTTACAGCCGCCATGTCTACGAGATCGCCTCCAGCACCAGCGCTGAAGTCGTCAAGGCCGCTGAAGACCAGCTCGCCGACGTGCAGAAGAAGTTCGCCGCCGTGATCGACAACGCCGCCAAGAACGCGCCGGCCGGCTCCGAGAACGCCGTCGCGCTGGTGAAGTCGGCCGTGTCCGCTGCCCAGAACGCTTTCGAATCCGTGCAGAAGGCCGTCAAGCAAGCCAGCGAAGTCGCCGAATCGAACTTCCAGGCCGCCACGACGCAAGCCGTCAAGGCCACGCAAACGGCCTCGCGCTCGAGCAAGCGCGCTGCCGCCTGAGTTTTTGCCCCGACCGGGCAACCCGGTTGTCTCCTCGGTACATCCGCGAAGCTGGGCTTCCTGTACCGTTTCAACCCGGCCTAGCGCCGGGTTTTTTATTGGACGCCGAGGACGTCGAGCTGGTCGGCGACGAGCTCCAGCCGCAGCAGCGGGTTGTCCAGCGCCATGAGGTGCTGGCGTTCGGCGTCGGGCAGCGGAAGCAGCTCGCACCAGCGGTTGGCGAGCCAGCCGCAATCGTCCCAGTCGTAAGGTGGCTGGATCGGCACATCGGCCGCGGCCGCGCCGGTCTCGAGCCGGTGCAGCAAGCTGCGCAGCAGCTGGGCCACCGCGCCGAACTCGCCGGGCAGGCTGACGCGGGGATCTGCGGCCAGCATTTCCGCCTGGCCGACCCAGAGCCCGTGGCTGAGGCACTCGCTCGACAGCAGCCGGAAGCGCCGCGTGCCACGCGCGCAGATGTTCAGCAGCCCTGCCTGCGGCCGCTCGATGCGCACCAGCTCGGCCAGGGTGCCGATGTCGTGGAAGCGCTCGCGCCGGAACCCTTCGCCGTCGCGCTCGCGGACCTCGCTCCCTTCGACCAGGCCCACCACGCCGAAAGGCAGGCCTTGGGCTTCGCAGCGCCGCATCAGGTCGAGGTAGCGCGGCTCGAAGACGCGCAAACGCAGCCAGCCGCCGGGGAAGAGCACCGACTGCAGGGGGAACAGCGCCAGGGGCGCAGGCAGCTTGTCAGGCATCTGAGCGCAATTGTGTGCGCCCACTTGCATTCGACACCAGTCGAATCACATCGAGCGCGCGCCAGATTGTGGCCGCCACGCCGCGCCTGCCAGCTAGCCGACAGTCAACGAGACCCGCGTTCCGGCGACGGCGCCGTCGCGCGAAGGCTGCAAGCCGCTCAGCTCTAACCCATGCTGCCGAGCCAATGCGGCAGCGCCAGCGTCAAGGTGGGCCAATAGGTCACGAGCACGAGGAACACCAGCATGGTCAGCAGCCAGGGCCAGACGGCGATGGTCAGTTCGGTGATGCCCATCTTGGCGATGCCCGAGGCGACGTAGAGGTTCAGGCCCACCGGCGGGTGGCACATGCCGACTTCCATGTTCACCACGATCAGGATGCCGAAGTGCACCGGATCGATGCCGAGCTTGGTCGCCACGGGGAACAGGATGGGCGCCATGATCAGCACGATGGACGAGGGCTCCATGAAGTTGCCCGCGACCAGCAGCAGCAGGTTGACGACGAGCAGGAAGCCGACGTGCCCCAGGCCCATGTTGACGAGCCAGTCGGCCAGGTGCTGCGGGATCTGCTCGTTGGTCAGCACGAACGAGAACAGCACCGCGTTCGTGATGATGTAGAGCAGCATCGCACTCATATTGGCCGAGGACAGCAGCACGTGCGGCACGTCGCGCAGGCGCAGGTCCTTGTAGACGAACACCGCGATGAAGAAGGCATACACCGCCGCCATCGCTGCCGCCTCGGTGGGCGTGAACAGGCCGCTGTAGATGCCGCCCATCACGACGACGACCAGCAGCAGGCCCCAGACCGATTCGCGGAACGCCTTCCAGCGCTGCGCCCAGCTGGCCTTGGGCTGGCGCGGATAGTCGTTCTTGCGAGCGCGCCACCAGGTCATCAGGCCCAGCATCGCCGCCAGCACCAGGCCCGGCACGACGCCGGCGATGAAGAGCGCGCCGAGCGAGGTGTTGGTCGAGACCGAGTACATGACCATCACGATGGAAGGCGGGATCAGGATGCCCAAGGCGCCCGAGGTCGTGATGACGCCCGCACCGAAGCGCGGCGGGAACCCGGCCTTGACCATCGCCGGCATGAGGATCGAGCCGATCGCCACGACGCAGGCCGGCGAACTGCCCGACAGCGCGGCGAACAGTGCGCAGGCCAGCACTGCCGCCAGACCCAGGCCACCGTACCAATGGCCGACCAGCGAGGTCGCGAAATTGATCATGCGCCGCGCCACGCCGCCGTGGGTCAGGAAGTTGCCCGCGAGGATGAAGAAGGGAATGGCCATGATCTCGAAGCTCTCGAGACCGGTGAAGAGCTTGTGCGCCACCTCCTGCGTCGGCACGTCGGTGAAGCCGAAGATGAAGGTCAGCACCGTCAGGCCGAGCGCAATCGACACGGGCATGCCCGTGAGCATCAGCGCCGTCAGCAGGCCGAAGATGATGAGGCCGTTCATGCGCGGGCTCCTGCTGGCTCGAGTTCGTCTTCAAGGCCTTCGACAAAGCCGTGGTCGTGGTGCGGCAGCTCGCCCGTGCGCCAGAAGCTCCAGGCCACCTGCAGGAAACGCAAGCACATCAGCGAGGAGCCGAGCGGGATCGCCAGGTAGATGATCCAGGTCGGCCATTCGAGGTCGGGCGTGATCGGCCCTTCGACCAGATCGCCGACGTCCATGCCCAGCTGGTTCACGACGTAGTAGTGGGCGCCGTTGTCCCAGACGAAGCGGGCGCCCAGCGTCGCGATCGTGCCGGTGAACAGCGCGCCGGCGAGCAGGCCGAACATCACGAAGAAGGCGCGCTTGCGAGGCGCGAGCTGGTTGATCGCGACATCGACGCCAACGTGAATGCCCGTTCGCACGCCGTAGGCGGCGCCGAACTTGGCCATCCAGACGAAGAGGTAGATCGTCGCCTCCTGGGCCCAGGACAGGTTCAGCGTCAGCAGCCAGTCCTGCAGGTAGGGAATGGCGAGGCCCGAGAGATAGCGATGGACCACCGCCACGAAGACGATCAGCGTGGCCAGCGCCATGAAGGTCGCGATGAGCGTCTCCTCCAGGCGATCCAGGATGCGCATGAGCATGGGTGATCCCCGCTTGTTGTGGTTCTTGTCGCGGCAGGATCAGACGGGCTTCACGAAACCGGTCTCCTTGTAGGCCTCGTCGATGGTGGCCTTGCCGACGCGGGCTTCCATGTCCCTGTGCACGGGCATGAGCGCCTTCTTCCACTCGTTGAGCTCGGCCGGCGTGAGGTTGAGGAAGCTCACCTTGCCGCTGGCCTTGATCTTGTCGAAGGCCTCGGCGTTGTCGGTCGCCGCCAGCGCGTTGGCGTAGGTCGTCGCATCGCGCAGCGCGCCGTCCAGCGCCGTGCGGACGTCGGTCGGCAGGCCGTCCCAGAACTTCTTGTTGACGATCACCGCATAGGCCAGGTGGCCGTGGTTGGACGTGGTGATGTACTTCTGGACCTCGTGCAGGCGCTGCGTGTAGATGTTCGACGGCGTGCTCTCGGTGCCATCGACCACGCCGGTCTGCAGGGCCTGGTAGAGCTCGCTGAAGGCCAGCACCTGCGGGATCGCGCCGAGCGCGCGCATCTGCGCGTCGAGCACCTTGGAGCTCTGGATGCGCATCTTGAGGCCCTTGAAGTCGGCCACATGCTGCAGCGGCTTGTTGGCGCTCATCATCGTGAAGCCGTTGTCCCAGTACGCCAGGCCGCGCACGCCCTTGGTTTCGAGCTTCTTGAGCAGGTCCTGGCCGAGCTTGCCTTCGGTCAGCGAGCGGTAGGCGTTCTGGTCCTTGAACAGGAAGGGCAGGTCGAAGACCTCATACTCCTTGACGCCCAGCGGCGCGAACTTCGACAGCGACGGCGCCAGCATCTGCACCGAGCCCAGCTGCAGCGCCTCGATCTCTTCCTTGTCCTTGTAGAGCTGGCTGTTCGGATAGACCTCGACGCGCACGCGGCCCTTGGTGCGGGCTTCGGCCAGTTCCTTGAAGCGCAGCGCGCCTTTGCCCTTGGGCGTATCGGGCGCGACGACGTGGCTGAACTTGATGACGATGGGCTCGTCGGCGCGCACGCCCTGCAGGCCCAGGCCAGTGCCCAGTGCGGCGAGCCCCTGGACGACTTGGCGACGATTGATGTCGGGCATGCGGGTCTCCTTGCTTATTGAACGGTCCATCCGGACGGCGGGGGAAATGCTCGGCAAAGCACCGGATGGCCGGGAGTGTGGATTTCCGCAGCGCGGACCCGCCCTGGGGATCACCCGCATGGCGCGGGCATGGCGCGAACTAGACTGCCCGCCATGCTTGCCGCCCTCCCCGACAGCCTCGCGCCCAAGGCCCCGCCGACGGTTGCCGGCATGGGCCTGTGGTGGCTGCCCATGCTGCTCGGGCTGTTCTTTGCCGTGGCTGCCGCGGCCTGGCTGCAGTACGAGGACCAGATCGAGGAAGACACCCAGCAAACCACGCTGATCACCGACGCGCTCTCGCTCGAATCGACGCTGCGCAGCGTGCTCCAGGCCGAGCAGGACCGGCTCGACCAGATGGCGCACGATCTCAGCCATCTGCGCCCCGATCAGGCGCGGCCGCACCTGCAGGACGACGAGCGATTGCTGCAGGCGCTGCGCCGCGGCTGGGTCAGCGTGACCTGGCTCGGCACCGACCATCGCGTCCTGCAGGAAGCGCCCGAGGCGTCGACCGTGGCCGAGCTCGGCCGCGGCCACGGCTTGTCCATCCACCTGCACGCTGCCATCGTCGACGGCGCCGGCACGCGCCATGGCGAGCTGATCGCGCGCATCCAGGCCGGCCAGCTGCTGCGCCAGTACGTGCCCTGGTGGCTGGCGCGGCGCTACGAAGTGCGCATGCTCGATCAGAACGACCAGGAGATCTCCGGCGCGGCCGACCAGCCGCAGGGCCTTCCCGACGGCATGTCGCATCGCATCTCCATGGACCCGCCGCTGCCCGGCGTCTCGCTCGAGCTGACCGCCCGCGACAAGCTCAAGCACTGGCACGAGCGCCTGCCCGCACTGCTGCTGCCGGGCTTTCTCGTGCTGATCGTCTGGGCCAGCCTCCTGCTGCGGCGCCAGATGAAGCGCGCGCTGGCGGTCAGCAATGCCTGGCGAACCGAGGCGAGCTGGCGCCGCGTGATGGAGGACTCCATGCACGTCGGCCTGCGCGCGCGCGACCTCGACGGCCGGCTGCTCTACGTCAACCGCACCTTCGAGCAGCTCGTCGGCTTCCCGGCCGAGCAGCTCATCGGCACCGGCGTGCCCTACCCGTACTGGCTGCCCGACGACATCGAGGACGCCATGGCGCGCCACCGTCGCAACCTCGCCGGCAACGCGCCGCCGGGCGGCTACGAGGCGACCTGGCGCCATGCCAGCGGCCGAGAGATCCACGTCATGGTGCTCGATGCGCCGCTGATCGACGCCGGCGGCCGGCTCGTCGGCTGGATGGGCTCGGTGCTCGACATCACCGCACGCCGCGCCGCCGAGGAGCGCGAGCAGCGCCAGTTCGAGCAGCTCGCCCACCACGCGCGCCTGACGACCTTCGGCGAGATCGCCTCGACGCTGGCGCACGAACTCAACCAGCCGCTGACCGTCATCAACAGCTACAGCACCGGCCTGCTCAACGCGATGAAGTCGCAGACCATGCGCGAGGCCGACATCCTCGGCGCGCTGCAGACCCTGGGCGAGCATGCCGCGCAGGCGGGCCGCATCGTCGCGCGCATCCGCGAATTCCTCTCGCGCCACGAGCCGCGCGACGAAGCCGTCGACCTCGAAGAGGTGCTGCGCCAGGCCGGTGAGCTGCTGGCGCAGGAATTCGCCAAGCGCCATGTCGAGCTCGCCATTCGCGCCGAGCCCGGCGTGCCCGCCGTGCGCGGTGACCCGGTGCTGCTCGAGCAGGTCTTCGTCAACCTCATGCGCAACGCTGCCGACGCGATGGTCGAAGCGCCGAGCGACGTGCGCCGGCTCGACATCCGCCTCGCCGCCGCCGGCGGCTTCGTCCGCGTCGACCTGCGCGACACCGGCCCGGGCCTGCGCGGCCTGACGGTGCGCGAGCTGTGCCAGCCCTTCTTCTCGACCAAGCGCGAAGGCATGGGCCTGGGCCTGGCAATCTGCCGCAGCCTGATCGAATCGCACCAGGGCGCTTTCGATGCCGCCGACGCACCGGGCGGCGGCGCCGTGTTCAGCGTCACCCTGCCCTGCTGGGAACCCGAGCCATGACCGCAATGACCGTATTCCTCGTCGACGACGAGCCCGCCGTGCGCGCCGCGCTGAGCTTCCTGCTGCGCTCGCGCGGCCTCGCCGTGATGGACTTCGCCAGCGGCGAGGCCCTGCTCGCCCAGCTCGAAGTCTGGGGCGGCCAGGCGCCGCCGGGCTGTTTCGTGCTCGACGTGCGCATGGACGGCATGAGCGGCCCGGCGCTGCACGAGACGCTGATCGCGCGCGGCCTGCGCCATCCGGTGCTCTTCCTCAGCGGCCACGGCGACATTCCCATGGTCGTCGAGGCGCTCAAGCGCGGTGCCTTCGACTTCATCGAGAAGCCCTATAGCGACAACACGCTCGTCGACCGCGTCGAGCAGGCGCTCAGCGTGGCCGCCGCCATGCAGCAGCACATGGCGCGCGACGCCGAGGTACACGCCCGCCTCGCCAGCCTCACGCCGCGCGAGCGCGACGTCATGCGCCTCGTCGCCGCCGGCCGCCTCAACAAGCAGATCGCCGCCGAGTTGAGCCTCGCGATGCGCACGGTCGAGGTCTACCGGGCACGCGTCTTCGCCAAGCTCGAGCTGCGCTCAAGCGCGGAGCTCGGCGCTTTGCTGGCGCAATACCCCGATGCCTGAGCGCCCGCTAGAAATCAGCGCGTCTTCGCCTCGATGGCCCGGCGGATCTGCGGCAGCATCGTCTGCGCCGCCTCGCGTCCGGCCTGGATGGTGCGGCGGCGCGCGGTGAAGTCCGCGCTGCCGACGCCGGTCAGCTTGGGGCGCAGCACCACATCGGCATCACGCAGCTCGTAGTTGCTGATGCTGCGGCCCATGATGGCCACGGTCTGAAGCAGCATGTGCAGCGCGTCAGTCTCGGGCTGGCCGCTCGGCGCCGAGGAGATGTCGACGGCGATCAGCATCTCGGCGCCCATCTCGCGCGCGAAGCGCACCGGCACCGGCGCGACCAGGCCGCCGTCGACGTACTGGCGGCCGCCGATCTGCACGGGCTCGAAGATCGTCGGCACGCTGCTCGATGCACGCACCGCCGTGCCGGTGTCGCCGCGGCGGAAGCACACGGGCTGGCCGCTCGCGAGGTCGGTCGCGACGATGCCCAGCGGGATCTCCATCTGCTCGATCAGGCGGCCGTTGGTCTTCTCGCGCACATAGCGCGCCAGCGCCTCGCCGCGGATCAGGCCGCGCATGGGGAAGGTCCAGTCCGTGATCGCGCCTTCGTCCATGGTCTCGGCGAGCTTGGCCAGCTCGCTGCCGTTGCGGCCCGCGGCGTAGAGCGCCGCGACGAGGCTGCCGGCCGAGGTGCCGGCGACGAGGTCGACCTTGATGCCGCTTTCTTCCAGCACCTGGATCACGCCGATGTGCGCGAAGCCGCGCGCCGCGCCGCCGCCCAGTGCGAGGCCGATGCGAGGCGGCTTGGGGGGTGGTGGCGGCGGAGGTGGCGGCACCGGCGCGGGTGCCGATTCGGCCGCGGACGCCGCCGGGGCCGGCACGGGCGCCGAAGCGGGCAGCAGCGGCACCGTGCTGCAGGCCGAGAGCGCCAGCGAGGCGGATGCGCCCAGCAGGGCGCGTCGGGAGATCGGAGACATCGCGCGATTGTCGGGCACGGCGTCACGCGCCCTTCAAATCGCGCCGCTAGGCTGCCCGCCTCATCCCAGTCGGAGACCGAAGCGGTGGCAGTGATTCACGGGCAGGACGCCCTCAGCGAGACGACGCTCGAAAGGCTCTTCCACTACCTGGACGAGCGCCGCAAGCAGGCGGTCTGGAACACCAATATCAATCTCTGGGACGCCGGCATCGTCCACGCCAGCGCGCCGGTGCTCGTGCATCCGATCGAGGCCAGCTTCTCGAACGACCTGCTCGCCGAGCTGCATGCGCGCGGCAAGCTGCCCTACCTGCACCAGGGCGAGACGGTGATGTTCTATGCCTGGCCTGCGGGCAGCTACATCCCGTGGCACAGCGACTTCACCGACAAGTATTCGATGACGGTCTACCTCAACCGCGAATGGAACCCCGACCACGGCGGCGCCTTCTGCTGGCAGGACTGGGGCAATGGCATCGAGCGGCACGACTGGTCGGCGCCGCCGGTGCGCAGCCAGATGATCCGGCCGCGCCACAACGCCTACGCGCTGATGACCGACACCGAGTGGCATTGCGTCACCGCCACCACGTCCAACGCGCCGGCGCGGCTCACGCTGCAGCTGTTCCTGCCGCGGCCGACGCCGCAACAGCCGTCCGCACAGCCAGGCACGGAGCCCGCGACGCTGGCGATGTCGGTGCCGCCCCGGCCTTAGCCGACCTTGTAGCTCTGCAGGTGGATGCTGGTCTCGGTCGTGCCGATGCCCTTGATCAGCCGCACCCGCTCCAGCACGGCCGCCAGCTCGTTGAGGCTGGTCGCGCGCAGCTCGGCCAGCAGGTCCCAGCGGCCGTTGGTATCGAACAGGCCCGTCACGCCCGGCTCGCCGAGCAGGATGCTGACGACCTCGCGCGTGCGGTTGCCTTCGACCGTGATGCTCATCCACGCCACGATCTCGTCGGCCACGTGGTCCGGGCGCAGCTTGACGGTGTAGCCGGTGATGACGCCGCTGTCTTCCAGCCGCGCGATGCGGTTGCCGATCGTCCCGCGCGAGACCTTGAGCCGCGCCGCGAGCGTGGAGACGCTGGCGCGCGCGTCCTGACGCAGCATGGCGAGCAATTGCTGATCCAGAGTGTCCATTTCGTCAATTTACTCTGCCAAATTGATCAAAGCAATGACTATTTTTGGCATTAGTTGATCTTCTGATTAACTCGGCAGACCAGAACAATGGCATCAACGCATTACCGGAATGCATTCCCGCATTACCTGCCATGACGCTGTTCCTGAGCCCCCAAGACATCGCCTCCATCGTCCAGCGCCTGGGCCTGCCCGAGCTGCTGCGCCGCCTCGTCGACGAACTCGAAGCCGATTTCCTGCGCTGGCCCGAGTTCGACAAGTCGCCCCGCGCGGCCGCCCACTCCGCCGACGGCGTGATCGAGCTGATGCCCATTGCCGACGACCGGCTCTACAGCTTCAAGTACGTCAACGGCCACCCGCAGAACCACCGCCACGGCCTGCCGACCGTCATGGCCTTCGGCGTGCTCGCCGAGGTCGCCACCGGCACGCCGCTGCTGCTCTCCGAGCTGACGCTGACGACCGCGCTGCGCACCGCCGCCACCTCCGTCATGGCCGCGCGGCACCTGGCCCGCCGCGGCGCCCGCAGCATGGCGCTGATCGGCAACGGCGCGCAAAGCGAGTTCCAGGCCCTGGCCTTCCACCACCTGCTGGGCATCGAGGAAATCCGCCTCTACGACATCGACCCGACGGCCACGGCGCGCCTCGTGCGCCACCTCGTCCAGACGCCGGCGCTCAAGGTGCGCGTCTGCGCGAGCACGGCCGAGGCCGTCCGCGGCGCCGACATCGTCACCACCGTCACGGCCGACAAGCGCAACGCCATCATCCTGACGCCCGAGATGATCGAGCCCGGCATGCACATCAACGGCGTGGGCGGCGACTGCCCCGGCAAGACCGAGCTGCATCCCGGCGTGCTGGATGCCGGACGGGTGTTCGTCGAGTACGAACCGCAGTCGCGCATCGAGGGCGATGTCCAGCAGATGCCGGCCGACTTCCCCGTCACCGAGCTCTGGCGCGTCCTGGCCGGCCAGGAGCCTGGCCGGGCGACGGCCGATGAAGTCACGGTGTTCGACTCCGTCGGCTTCGCGCTCGAGGACTACACCGCCCTGCGCCTGCTCCATGCCTGCGCCCGCGAGCTGGGCCTGGGCTCGTCTCTCTCGCTGATCCCGGCGCTGGCCGATCCCCGGAACCTGTTCGGCCAGTTGCTGCCAACAGTGCAGCCGTCCCCGGCAGCGCCGGCCTTCATATATTCTTGAACGAATATATGCAATAAATAACTATGTAGTTCACTTATAAGCTCTGGCTCTCTAAAGTTCGCCGCCTGGGGTCTCCTGCCCCAAGAGCATCAAGGCGAACCGTGGACTGGACAGCAATTGCAAGTGGATTCTTGGTCGGCGCCATCATTGGCGTGACCGGCGTGGGCGGCGGCTCCTTGATGACGCCGCTGCTGCTGTCGGCTTTCCGCCTGACGCCGGCCCTGGCCATCGGCACCGACCTCTGGTTCGCCGCGCTGACCAAGTTCTCGGGCTCGGTGGCCCACGCGCGCCACGGCCACGTCAAGTGGCGCATCACCGGCCTGCTGCTCGCCGGCTCCATTCCGTCTTCCATCGCCACCGTCGCGCTGCTGCATGCCAGTGGCGTGAGCAAGGGCTCGATGGGCACGCTGACCTTCTCGCTGGGCATCGCGCTGCTGCTGACGGCGGCCGTCGTCGCCTTCAAGACGAGCTGGCAGGCGCTGGGCCTGCGCCTGGAGCGCTTCATCCCCGAATCGCGCAAGCCGCTGCTGACCGTGCTGTCGGGCGTGCTGCTCGGCGTGCTGGTCTCGCTTTCGTCGATCGGCGCCGGCGCCATCGGCGCGACGCTGATCCTGCTGATCTACCCGCGCCTCGAAGCCCGCTACATCGTCGGCAGCGACATCGCGCATGCCGTCCCGCTGACCCTCGTCGCCGGCATCGGCCACGCGACGCTCGGCAACGTCGCCTGGGCGCTGCTGGTGCCGCTGCTGGTCGGCTCCATCCCCGGCATCTGGCTCGGCGCGCAGCTGACGCGCCGCCTGCCGGACGGTGCCGTGCGCGCCCTGCTCTGCGGCTCGCTGCTGCTGGCAGGCTGGAAAGTGATCCATTGAGATAGACCGCCGAAGTAATCAGTCATGTACGCGTACACCCCCTTCGATCGCCAGTTCGTCCACTCCCGCGCGGCGCAGTTCCGCAACCAGCTCGAGCGCAATCTCGCCGGCACGCTCAGCGACGACGAATTCCGCCCGCTGCGCCTGCAGAACGGCTGGTACGTGCAGCGTCACGCGCCGATGCTGCGCGTCGCCGTGCCCTACGGCGAGCTCGCCAGCCGCCAGCTGCGCCAGCTCGCCCGCATCGCGCGCGAGCACGACCGCGGCTTCGGCCACTTCACCACGCGCCAGAACCTGCAGTTCAACTGGATCCCGCTGGTCGATTCGGCCGACGTGATGGACCTGCTCGCGGCAGTCGACATGCACGGCATCCAGACCAGCGGCAACTGCATCCGCAACATCACCAGCGACGCGCTGGCCGGCATCGCGCCCGACGAGGTCGTCGATCCGCGCCCCTATGCCGAGATCCTGCGCCAGTGGAGCACCCTGCACCCCGAGTTCGCCTTCCTGCCGCGCAAGTTCAAGATCGCCATCACCGGCGCACGCGAGGACCGCGCCGCCATCGCCTGGCACGACATCGGCCTGCAGCTCGTCAAGGACGAGGCCGGCGCCGTGGGCTTCCGCGTGCTGGTCGGCGGCGGCATGGGCCGCACGCCCGTGATCGCGCAGGAGATCAATGCCTTCGTGCCGTGGCAGCAGATCCTCGTCTACATCGAGGCCATCGTGCGCGTCTACAACCAGTACGGCCGCCGCGACAATATGTACAAGGCGCGCATCAAGATCCTCGTCAAGGCCGAGGGCCAGCAGTTCTTCGACGCGGTCAACACCGAGTTCGGCCGCATCCTCACGCTCGACGAAGGCGGCCGTGAGCACATCATTCCCGAGGCCGAGCTGGCCCGCGTGGCCGCGCACTTCGTGCTGCCGCAAGGCCTGGTGTCCGAGCCCGCGCGGGATGTCTTTGCCGACGCCACGCCCGGCTACCGCCGCTGGCTCGAACGCAACGTCCACGCCCACCGCCTGAGCGGCTACCGCGCCGTGACGCTGTCGCTCAAGCGCTCGGGCATCGCACCCGGCGACGCCACGCACGCCGAGATGGACGCTGCCGCCGACCTCGCCGACCGCTTCAGCCACGGCGAGCTGCGCGTCAGCCACGACCAGAACCTCGTCCTGCCCTGGGTGCGCGAGGCCGAGCTGCCGGCGCTCTTCGAGGCCGCCAAGGCCAACGGCTTTGCAACGCCCAACATCGGCCTGTTGACCGACATGATCGCCTGCCCCGGCGGCGACTTCTGCGCGCTGGCGAACGCCCGCTCGATCCCGGTCGCGCAGGCCATCACCGAGCGTTTCGACGACCTCGACACGCTCTGGGACATCGGCGACATCGACCTGCACATCAGCGGCTGCATCAACTCCTGCGGCCACCACCACAGCGGCCACATCGGCATCCTCGGCGTCGACAAGGATGGCGCCGAGTGGTACCAGGTCACGCTCGGCGGCGCCGACGGCAGCACGCTCTCCGGCGCGGCGCAGCCGGGCCGCGTCATCGGCCCGTCCTTCGCGGCCGACGAGGTGCCCGACGTGATCGAGGCCGTCATCCAGACCTACCGCAGCGAGCGCCAGTCCGGCGAACGCTTCATCGACACGGTGCGCCGCATCGGCGTCGAGCCGTTCAAGGGCCCGGCCAATGCGCAGCGCACGCTGACCAGTGACAAGCAAGGGAGCCCGGCATGAAATTCGTCCACACCAGTCTGAACGGCGACGAGGCCCTGAGCTTCGAGCAATGGCAGGCCGCCCGTGACCACGCCACGGGCCAGGTCGCGCTGCAGATCGCCAATGATTTCGACGTCGAGCAACTCGCCGGCGACCTGAGCCGCTTCTCGCGCATCGAACTCGTGTTCCCCAAGTGGGTCGACGGCCGCGCGTACAGCCAGGCCCGCCTGCTGCGCGCGCGCCTGCGCTTCGGCGGCGAGCTGCGCGCGGTTGGCGAAGTGCTCGTCGACATGCTGCCCCTGCTCGCCCGCACCGGCTTCAGCGCCGTGCAGCTGCGCGCCGGCGAATCCGAAGCCGCGGCACGCCAGGCGCTCGACTTCTTCCCCGGCCACTACCAGGGCGACACCGGCGAGCACCGGCCCTGGTTCGCGCGAGCGGCAGCATGAGTCGCGCAGCGCAGGGCCGCTCCCAAGCAAGCGACATCCCCTCGGGGGATCGGTCGACGTATCCGTCGGACGAGGGGCTGGCATGAGCGCGATCGACCTGTATGCGCGCCACACGGCCGGCTTCGAGGACCGCCTCGCGCTGACCGAAGCGCTGCTGCGCGAAGCCGTCGCCACGCATGGCGCGGGCCTCGTGCAGTCGAGCAGCCTCGGCGCCGAGGACATGGTCATCACCGACCTGATCGCGCGCCTGGGCCTCGGCATCGCCGTCGCCACGCTCGACACCGGCAAGCTCCACGCCGAGACGCTCGGCCTGCTGCCGCGCATCCAGGCCCGCTACGACATCACGGTCGAGCGCTTCGCGCCGCGCGACGAGCAGGTCATCGAGTTCGTGCGCCGCGAGGGCGACGACGCGATGTACCGCAGCATCGAGCTGCGCAAGGCCTGCTGCGGCATCCGCAAGCTCGAGCCGCTCTCGCGCATGCTGGCCGGCAGCAGCGCCTGGATCACGGGCCTGCGCCGCGAGCAGTCGAGCAACCGCGCCGAAGTGCCGTTCGACGAGGCCGATGGTGAAACGCGCCGCAAGCTCAACGTCCTGGCCGCGTGGAGCTGGAACGACGTCTGGCACTACATCCGCACATTCGACGTGCCCTACAACCCGCTGCACGACGAGTTCATGCCATCGATCGGCTGCGCGCCCTGCACGCGCGCCATCGCGGTCGGCGAGGACTTCCGCGCCGGACGCTGGTGGTGGGAAGACAGCGCCAAGGAATGCGGTCTGCACGCCACCCAATCTTCAGGAGTACCGGCATGAACGCGCCGCTGAACCTCGACAAACTGCTGCCCCGCATCGACCACCGCCACCTCGACCATCTCGAGGAAGAGGCCATCTTCATCCTGCGCGAGGTCGCGGCCAGCTTCGAGCGGCCGGGCCTGCTGTTCTCGGGCGGCAAGGATTCCTGCGTGGTGCTGCGCCTGGCTGAAAAAGCCTTCAAGACGCGCGTCTCGGGCAACGACTTCGCCGGCAAGCTGCCCTTCCCGCTGCTGCACGTCGACACGGGCCACAACTTCCCCGAAGTGATCGAGTTCCGTGATCGCCGCGTCGCCGAGATGAACGAGCGCCTCGTCGTCGCGCACATGGACGACTCCATCGCCCGCGGCACCGTGCGCCTGGCCAGCCCGCTCGAATCGCGCAACGGCCACCAGACCGTCACGCTGCTCGAAGCGATCGAGGAGCACCGCTTCGACGTGCTGATCGGTGGCGCCCGCCGCGACGAGGAAAAGGCGCGCGCCAAGGAGCGCATCTTCAGCCACCGCGACAGCTTCGGCCAATGGCAGCCCAAGGAACAGCGCCCCGAGCTCTGGAACCTCTTCAATACGCGCATCCGCCCGGGCGAGCATTTCCGCGCCTTCCCGATCAGCAACTGGACCGAACTCGACGTCTGGCTCTACATCGCCCGCGAGAACATCCCGCTGCCGGACCTGTACTTCGCGCATGAGCGCCAGGTCGTGCGCAAGAAGGGCCTGCTCGTGCCCGTCACCGACGTGACGCCCGTGCTGCCCGGCGAGCAGGCCGAGACGGCCACCGTGCGCTTCCGCACCGTCGGCGACATGACCTGCACCTGCCCGGTCGGAAGCCTCGCGGCCACGCCGCCCGAGATCGTCGCCGAGACGCTCACCGTCACGATCAGCGAACGCGGTGCCACGCGCATGGACGATCGCACCAGCGAGGCCTCGATGGAGCGCCGCAAGAAGGAAGGCTATTTCTGATGAGCGCCGTTTTGAAATCCGAAGTCCTGGCAGCCGAAGCCGAAACGCATCACCGCGCGCTGCGCTTCCTGACCGCCGGCAGCGTCGACGACGGCAAGAGCACGCTGATCGGCCGCCTGCTGTTCGACAGCCGCGCCATCCTGGCCGACCAGCTCGACACGCTCGAGAAGCGCGCCGCCGGTGCGCCCATCGACCTCTCGCTGCTGACCGACGGCTTGGAGGCCGAGCGCGAGCAGGGCATCACCATCGACGTGGCCTACCGCTACTTCGCGACCAAGGCGCGCAAGTTCATCATTGCCGACGCGCCTGGCCACGAGCAGTACACGCGCAATATGGTCACGGCCGCGGCCGGCAGCGATGCCGCCGTGGTGCTGGTCGACATCACCAAGCTCGACGTGGCCGTCGATGAAGTGCCGCTGCTGCCGCAGACGCGCCGCCACGCCCTGCTCGCCCACCTGCTGCGCGTGCCGAGCATCGTCTTCGCCGTCAACAAGCTCGACGCCATCGCGCAACCGGGCCCGGCCTACGCCAAGGTCGAACGCGCGCTGCGGCAGTTCGCCGCGGCCGCGGGCATCGAAGTCACCGCCGTCGTGCCGGTCTCGGCGCTGCGCGGCGACAACGTCACATCCCCGCTGGCTGGCGACTGGGCCACCTGGTACGACGGCCCCTCGCTGCTGCAGGTGCTCGAAGGCCTGCCGGCCGCCGAGGACAGCGTCGAAGGCCCGCTGCTGCTGCCCGTGCAGTACGTCGCCAAGAATGGCGAAGGCACCGGCGACCAGCCGCGCACGCTCTGGGGCCGCGTCGCCCAAGGCGCCCTCCACGCCGGCGACGAGATCCAGATCCTGCCCAGCGGCGAGCGCGCCAAGGTCGTCGCGCTGCACCGCGCCGGCGAAGCCGTCGCCGACGGCGTGGCCGGCAGCTCGCTGGGCGTGCAGCTCGAACGCCAGATCGACGTGAGCCGCGGCGACTGGCTCGTGGCACCCGGCAGCGTCGCGCCGCGCCAGGCCTTCGAGGCCACGCTGGCCTGGCTCGACACCGAACCGGCGCAGCTGGGCCGCAAGTACTGGCTGCGCCACGGCAACCGCTGGGTGCAGGGCCGCATCGCCGCCATCGAGCACCGCCTCGACATCCACACGCTGGCTGAAGATCCTGCCCACGAGCTCGCCGTCAACGAGATCGGCCATGTGCGCATCGAGCTGCAGGCTGCCCTGCCGCTGGCGCCCTACGCCGACAACCGCGTGGCCGGCAGCCTCATCGTCGTCGACCCGGTCAGCAACCGCACCAGCGGCGCGCTGCTCGTGCGCTGAAGGAGCGGCTGTCATGGGCTTCGTGACCTTCGTGAGCGCCGGCCCCGGCGCCGCTGACCTGATCACCGTGCGCGGCCTGCGCGCGCTGCAGCAGGCCGACGTGGTGCTCTTCGACGCACTGACCGACCCGGCCCTGCGCGACTACGCACCGGATGCGCGTTGGCTCGACGTCGGCAAGCGCGGCTTCTGCGACTCGACGGCGCAGAGCGCCATCAACGCGGCGCTGGTTCGCGCAGCACGCGAGCATGCCAAGGTCGTGCGACTCAAGGGCGGCGACGCCAGCGTGTTCGGCCGCCTCGAAGAAGAACTCGCGGCGCTGGCCGAGGCCGGCATCGACTCCGAAGTCGTGCCCGGCGTCACCGCCGCGTTTGCCGCCGCTGCCGAAGCACGCCGCCCGCTCACGCGCCGCGGCGCCGGCCGCAGCGTCGCGCTGACGACGGCGATGACGCGCGATGGCGAGCTGCGCGCCGCGCACAGCGCCGACACCGAGGTCTTCTACATGGCCGGCCGCCAGCTCGGCCAGCTTGCGCGCCGCCTGGCAGACGCCGGCTGGCCGGCCGACACGCCGGTGCTCGTCGTCTCGCGCGCCGGCTGTGCCGACGCGATCACGAGCGATCACGAGGTCGCCACGCTGGCCGCTGCCAGCCTGCTGCACCGCGGCCGGCCGACGGTCGTCACGGTCGGCGTCGGCGCCCGCGCCGTGGCGTCCGTGCCGAAGCGCACGCCTGCCGAGACCCCCCAGAAAGCCGACGTGCGTCTGGTAGATACCCTAAACGATTAAAATGCGCGGCTTTGCCGCCCTGGCCCGGACGTCAACACCGTTCGGGCGCCGCCAGGGGCGACCCCGTCGGCACAGCCGCCACCCTTCCCAGCACGAGCCAACATGACCCACGTCGTTACCGAATCCTGCATCCGCTGCAAATACACCGATTGCGTCGATGTCTGCCCGGTCGATTGTTTCCGTGAAGGTCAGAACTTCCTCACGATCGATCCGGACGAGTGCATCGACTGCGCCGTGTGCATCCCCGAGTGCCCGGTCAACGCGATCCTGCCGGAAGAGGACGTGCCGGGGAACCAGCAGCACATGATCAAGCTGAACGCCGAACTGGCGAAGAAATGGCCCAGCATCACCAAGCGCAAGCCCGCGCTGCCGGATGCCGACGAATGGAAGGACAAGACGGGCAAGCTCTCCGAGCTGATCCGCTAAAGAACAACGTTATGGATGCGAATGTGAACGCCGAGATCGTCAAGACCCACACCGAGCACTCGGGCCCCATCGAGACGGACGCCGTCATCGTCGGCGCCGGCCCTGTCGGCCTGTTCCAGGTCTTCGAGCTGGGCCTGCTTGAAATCAAGGCCCACATCATCGACTCGCTCGCCTACCCGGGCGGCCAGTGCATCGAGCTCTACCCCGACAAGCCGATCTACGACATCCCGGCCGTGCCCGTGTGCACCGGCAAGGAGCTGACCGACAACCTGCTCAAGCAGATCGAGCCTTTCGGCGCGACCTTCCACCTGGGCCAGGAAGTCACCACGGTCGAAAAGCAGGACGACGGCCGCTTCTACGTCGCCACCAGCAAGGGAACGACCTTCCTGACCAAGACCATCTTCATCGCCGGCGGCGTGGGCTCGTTCCAGCCGCGCACGCTGAAGGTCGAAGGCGTCGAGAAGCACGAAGGCAGCCAGATCCACTACCGCGTCAAGAACCCCGCGCAGTTCGCCGGCAAGAACATCCTCGTCGTCGGCGGCGGCGACTCGGCGCTGGACTGGGCCCTGAACTTCTGCGAAGGCAATGCCGACGGCAGCACGAACAAGGCCGAGAGCGTGATCCTGCTGCACCGTCGCGATGGCTTCCGCGCCGCACCCGCCAGCGTCGCCAAGATGCATGAGCTGTGCGAGCAGCACGAGATGCAGTTCCTCGTCGGCCAGATCAGCGAGATCGTCGAGACCGACGGCGCGCTCACCGGCGTCAAGGTCACCGGCGGCGACGGCGTCACGCGCGTCGTGCCCTGCGATCAGGTGCTGGCCTTCTTCGGCCTCAGCCCCAAGCTCGGCCCGATCGCCGAATGGGGCCTGGCCCTGGAGCGCAAGCAGATCGTCGTCGACACCGAGAAGTTCCAGACCAGCGTGCCGGGCATCTTCGCCGTGGGCGACGTGAACACCTATCCGGGCAAGAAGAAGCTGATCCTCTCGGGCTTCCACGAATGCGCCCTGGCGGCGTTCGGCGCGGCGCCGTACATCTTCCCGGAAAAGCGCATCCACCTGCAGTACACGACCACCAGCCCCAAGCTCCACAAGGTGCTGGGCGTGGACACGCCGGTCTTCGACTGAGCCTCGCGCTCAACGCCCGTGAACAAGCCGCTCGATGAGCGGCTTGTTTGCTTTTGAAGCCGGCGCGACACTCGGCCGCCATGCAAGACGCCGTCATCGAAACCGCGATCGAAAGCTTCATCGCGAAGTACACACCCGAGATCGCCGCGGAGCTGCGCGCCGCGCGCCGGCGCCTGAGGGCGCATTTCACGCACGGGCACGAGCTCGTCTTCGACAACTACAACGCGCTCGTCTTCGGCATCTCGCCGAGCGAGCGCAGCCGCGAGTCCTTCATCTCGATCGCCGGCTACCCGAAGTGGATCACGCTGTTCTTCCTCGACGGCGCCGCGCTCGCCGACCCGGCCGGCCTGCTCGAAGGCGACGGCAAGCAGGTCCGCGGCGTGCGCCTGCGATCGGCGGCGCAGCTCGACGAGCCCGAGGTGCAGGCACTGATCGCGCAGGCCATCGCGCCGCATCGCGAGGCGCTCGCCCAGGCGCCGCGGCTGGGCACGACGATCAAGCAGGTCGCCGACAAACAGCGGCCGCGGCGGCCGGCGGACAAGCCGGCCAAGACCGCCAGGCGCGCCTAGCGCCGCCAGCCCTTCGCGCGCGCGGCGGCCTCCTGCGTCGCGTCGAGCGTGTCGCCGTCGCGCAGCGCGTCGATACGCTCGAGCAGCGCGGGCGGCAGCGGGCTCGCGGCCGTGCGGTAGTCGGAGGCCGGCGCGTTCTTCACCGGCACGAGTTCGCGCACGGCCCAGCCCGCCGGTTCGCGACACGCGAGGCCGGCGCCGTCGTCCGTGCGGAAGCTGCGGCAATAGTCGCCCCCCTTGGCCACGAAGCTCAGCCCCAGGGATACGCCGCCGAGCTGTTCGCCCGAGAGCCGGGTGTCGAGCGCCTCGGCGAGCTGGCCCTGCGCGAGCACGCCCGGCGCACCGGGCGTGCTCGCCGGCCCGATCTGCCGGCCGACCACGACGCCGAGCACGACGCTCGCCGCGAGCCCACCCCAGAACGCCCAGCCGAGCCGTGCGCGCGCGCTGGCGGCAAGGCTCACGACCTTCTCGCGCTTCGGCTGCAGCGCCGCGTGCAGGCGCTCGGGCACCGGCTCGTCGAGCACGGGCGCATAGGCCGCGCCGAGCAGCGCGCGCAGGCCGCGCGCGCGTTCGACGTAGGCGCGCAGCTCGGCGTCCCCGGCCGCGTTGGCGGCCAGGCGCGCCTCGAAGGCCGCGCACGCGGTCTCGTCGAGCTCGCCGTCGACATAGGCCTGCGCCCGCATCAGCTCCATCTCGTCCATCACTGCACCTCTCCATCAACGAGCAGCGCCTGCAGCGCCTCGCGTCCACGCGCGAGCCGGCTCGTCAGCGTGCCGACCGGGATCTCGAGCAGCTCGGCCGCTTCCTTGTAGGCCAGGCCCTCGACGAGCACGAGGCTCACCGCGACGCGCTGCTCTTCGGGCAGGCGCTGCATCGCCGCCTGCACGGCCAGGCGCGTGATCACGCCGCTGGTCTCGGACCTGCCGACCTTTTCCTCGAGTTCCTCGGCATCCACGTTGTCCACCATGACCTCGCTGCGACGGCCGCGCGCGCGCAGCTCGTCGATCCATGCGTTCTTCATGATGCGGAACAGCCAGGCATCGAGGCGCGTGCCCGGCTGCCATTGATCGGCGGCCCGCAGCGCGCGTTCGAGCGCGGCCTGCACGAGGTCGTCGGCGTCCTCGCGCTGCCAGGCCAGCGTGCGCGCAAAGCGGCGCAGGCGCGGCATCAGCGCGGCCAGACCCTGGCGAAGCTCGTCCACACTCATGTCTTGATTCGGATAACGTTGGCGCGGCGGATTTTCTTCCAGGCCCGCGTCGTTCTATCTTTCATGAAAACGCTGATCGCCGTTCTCACCGCCGGCCTGCTGCTGCTCGGCCCCGCCCCGGCCCGCGCGGGCCTGCTCGGTGGCGGCCTGCCGTCGCTGCCCATCCAGCTGCCGCCGCGCCTGATCGACCCGCTGCGCCAGGACACCCAGCGCCTGCGCGACAGCGTCGACGCGCTCGCGAGCCCGCTCGACCTGCACGAACTCGGCAACGCACTGATCGAGCGCCACCCGCACGAACTCGCGCGCGACCCGGCCGGGCAACTGATCGTGCGCGCCGAGCTGCTCGCGCTGCCCTCCGACGACGCGGCGCGCGCACGCGTACTCGCGCTACCCGGCGTCGCGCTGATCGAAGACACGCCGCTCGACGGCCTCGACCTGCACTGGCTGCGCCTGCACGCCGACACGCGCCTGCTCGCGCAGCTGCGCGCGCTCGACCCGGCCGGTGAATACGACTACGAGCATGTCTATCTGCCGAGCGGCACGCCGGCGGCTGCACCCTTCGCTGCTCGCGCCGCTGCGGCGGCCGCCACGACATCGACGGCAATTGCTGCGGCGTCAGCGGCCGGCGGCACGGCAGCGCTGCGCGTCGGCCTCATCGACACCGGCATCGCCGCGCACGCCGCGCTCGACCAGGCCGACATCCAGCGCGCGGGCTGCGCCGACGGCGCGAAGCACGCGGCCGCGCATGGCACGGCCGTCGCCTCGCTGCTCGTCGGCCACGAAGGCCGCTTCGCGGGCGTGCTGCCGGGCGCGCAGCTGTTCGCGGCCGACGCCTACTGCGACGCCGCCGACGGCGGCTCGGTGCAACGCGTCGCGCAGGGCCTGGCCTGGCTCGCGCGCGCGCATGTGGGCGTCGTCAACGTCAGCCTGGTCGGCCCGCCGAACCTGCTGCTGCAGCGCGCCGTCGCTGCCGCGCAGGCGCGCGGCATGCTGATCGTCGCCGCGGTCGGCAACGACGGCCCGGCCGCGCCGCCGCTGTACCCGGCCGCCTGGCCCGGCGTGATCGGCGTGACCGGCGTCGACACGCACGAGCGCGTGCTGCCCGAGGCCGGCCGCGGCCCGCAGGTCGCGTTCGCGGCGCCGGGCAGCGAGCTCTGGGGAGCGGCCGCCGACGGCGGCTACGCGGCGCTGCGCGGCACCTCGTTCGCGGCGCCGCTCGTCGCGGGCCTGCTCGCCCGCGCGGCTGCCGAGACCGGCAGCAACGCCGCCGCGCTCGAGCGCCTGCGTGCGAGTGCCGTCGACCTCGGTGCGCCGGGCCGCGACGACGTCTACGGCTGGGGCCTCGTCGGCACGGCGCTGCGCACGCGCCGGCCCTGAGCGGCGCCATCGCGACGCGCGCGACGAACAACTCGTTGCAATTGCCGTGGAAGAAGCGCGCGACGCGGCGCGTTCTTGAGGATGCAGGCGCCGGAAAGGCCGACGCCAACGCCCACAGGAGATCCTCATCATGAACAAGCGCACTCACTCCCTGACCCTGTCCACGATGGCCGTGGCGCTCGCCGGCGCCTTGAGCCTCGCTGCCATGCCGGCCCATGCGGGCCTGCTTGGCGGCAGCTTTGGCGGCGGCGGCATGGGTGGCCTCGGCGGCGGCTTCGGTCGCGGCCTGAGCGGCAACGGCAGCCTGGCCGGCAACCTCAACGGCCAGCTGACCCGCCCGAACCTGCCGCAGACGCCCGACGCGAGCGGCACGCTCGACAAGGCCGGCAACAAGGCCAGCGACGCGAAGACCGCGGTCGCGGGCAAGGCCGCCGACATCAAGAACGGCGCGACCGACCAGGCCGCGACGGCCAAGCAGGGGCTGCAGACCGAGGCCGGCGCGACGAAGCAGGCCGTGCAATCCGAAGTCGGCACGACCAGGCAGGTCGCACAGACCGAGGCCGGCTCGCTGCGCGGCACGACGAGCGGCTCGACGAGCACGAGCTCGACCAGCCCGACGACCTCGAGCAGCAGCAGCGGCAACACCGCATCGTCCACGAGCAAGGCCTCGCACGGCGGCAGCCTCGCCGCGACCGGCAACGCGAGCGCGAGCCGCAGCAACGGCGCCTCGGCCGACGGCAGCGTGTCTGCCAGCGGCCACTAAGCCCGACCCGTGCGGCGGCGGCCTGCGTCGCCTGCCGCGCTAGAATTCCCACCGCGCCACGTTTCGACGTGGCGCATTCGCTAGGGGTGTTGGTCGCTGCGCGATCGACTGAGAGAGTCCCTTTGAACCTGACTGGAAGCGCGGCAACGCGCTTCAGAGTCCCCATTAGGGGATTCGAGGTAATCCTCGCGCAGGGAAGCACGCATCAAGCCTGCGGCCGTCACTCCTTCTCTCCGACGCACCCGGGCCATGTCGTCCGCCGACCTGCCATCGAACTCTGCACGACGATGGCAAAACCTAACTTCTCCCTTCGACAGACAGCGCCGGCAGCACTGGCCGCTGCTCTCCTCCACGGCCTGCCGCTTTACGCGCAGACCGCGGACACCGCCCAGACGCTGCCGACCGTCTCCGTGACCGGCCGCGCCGCCAACACGCCCGTGAACGTCGGCGGCTGGGGCGACACGCCTGTGGCCAAGCTGCCGCTGCAGGCGAACATCGTCTCGGCCGAGCAGCTCAAGGACACCGGCACCACGCAGCTCTCGGGCCTGACCTCGCTCGACGCGTCGACGAGCGATGCCTACAACGCGATCGGCTACGTGAGCTACCTGACGGTGCGCGGCTTCCAGCTCGACAACCGCTTCAACTACCGGCGCGACGGCCTGCCGATCAATGCCGAGACGGCGCTGCCGCTGGTCGACGTGGCGAGCGTCGAGCTGCTCAAGGGCACGAGCGGCATCCAGGCCGGCACGAGCGCGCCGGGCGGCCTCGTCAACCTCGTCGTCAAGCGCCCGACGGCACAGAACTTCACGACGCTGAGCCTGGGCTTCGTCCAGTCGGGCACGGTCGAGACCTCGCTTGATGCGAGCCGCCAGCTCGGCAACGGTTTCGCGCTGCGCGTCAACATCGACGCGGCCCAGCTCGACCCGGCGCTGCAGGACGCCAAGGGCAATGCACGCGTGCTGTCGGCCGCGCTCGACTGGCACGCCAGCCCGGCCACGCTGGTCCAGCTCGAAGGCGAGCTCACGCACCAGGCCGAGCGCGACCAGCCCGGCTTCAGCCTGCTCGGCACCGCGCTGCCCGACCCGCGCACGATCAACCCGAACGTCAACCTCAACGACCAGCCCTGGAGCCTGCCCTCGGTGTTCGACGGCCGCACCGCGAGCCTGCGCGTGCAGCACCAGCTGAACGCCGACTGGAGCATCACGGCCCACGGCATGGTGCAGCGTCTGACCAACGACGACCGCCTCGCCTTCCCGTTCGGCTGCACGGTCAACGGCGCCGACTGGTCTTCGAGCTACTGCCCCAACGGCGACTTCGATCTCTACGACTTCCGCAGCAATGGCGAGCATCGCAACAGCACGGCGCTGCAGCTTGCCGTCGACGGCCGCATCGCGACCGGCGCGTTCACGCACCAGGTCTCGACCGGCGTGCTGCGCACGGCGCTGGCCGCGCGCTTCGGCGGCGAGGCCTACAACTACGTCGGCACCGGCAACGTCAACGGCCAGGTGTTCACGGGCGCCGACCCCGACCCGATTGATGCCAACACCAACCGCGACGAACGCAGCACCGAGTTCTTCGTGCGTGACGCCATCACCATCGACGCGCAGTGGCAGGCCTGGCTGGGCCTGCGCCACACGCGCCTTTCGCGCGCCACGATCGGCACCGATGGCAGCTCGCCGACGGCCTACTCGCAGTCCTTCACGACGCCCTGGGCCGGTCTGGGCTACAGCCTGAGTCGCACGCTGATGCTCTACGCGAGCTGGGGCGAAGGCGTCGAATCGCAGGTCGTCTCCAACCTGCCGATGTACACCAACGCCGGCCAGGTGCTGCCCGCACTCAAGAGCCGCCAGACCGAGATCGGCATCAAGTCCGGCACGAACACGGTGGACTGGTCGATCGACTACTTCGACATTCGCCAGCCCGCCGCGCGCGACATCGGCAGCTGCGACGACACGGACACCTGCACGACCATCATCGACGGCAACGAGCGCCATCGCGGCATCGAAGCCGCCGTCGACTTCAAGTGGCAGGGCGGCGGCGTCAGCGCGAGCGCCATGCACCTGCGGGCGCGCCGCGAGGGCAGCAGCGATGCCAGCCTCGACGGCCTGCTGCCGACCAATGTGCCGAGCAACACGCTCAAGCTCCAGGCCCGCCAGGAAATCGCCGCCGGCCTGCAGGCCCAGGGCGGCCTCGTCTACGAAGGCCCGCGCGCCGTGCAGCCCGACAACAGCCTCATGCTGCCGGGCTGGACGCAGCTCAACGCCGCGCTGCGCTATGCACAGAACACGAGCGGTGGCCTGTTCGTCTGGCGCGTCGGTGTCGACAACCTGGCCAACCGCCGCGCGTGGCGCGAGTCGCCCTACCAGTACGACCACGTCTACCTCTACCCGCTGGCACCGCGCACCTTCCGGGCCAGTCTTGAGGTGCAGTTGTGAAGTCACACAAATCTGCCCTATAATCGCGGGCTCTGTTCCTCAACAGCTCGGTCGCAGTACGGACTAGGCTTTCGGGGCGCAATTCCTCGATAGCTCAGTCGGTAGAGCGCCGGACTGTTAATCCGTAGGTCCCTGGTTCGAGCCCAGGTCGAGGAGCCAAGATCAAGACGCTTGCCGCAACCGCTTGGCAAGCCGACATAGCCACTATTCCTCGATAGCTCAGTCGGTAGAGCGCCGGACTGTTAATCCGTAGGTCCCTGGTTCGAGCCCAGGTCGAGGAGCCACTTCAAAGCCCTGCATGCGAAAGCGTGCGGGGCTTTTTCTTGCGCGGTCTGCCGGTGGCGGCGCTAGCGCCTAGAGCAGCGCGCGCACGTCCTGCGCCGGCTGCGGCGACGCGAGGAAATCGATCTGCCATTGCATCGCCGCGTCACCGAAGCGCTCCTCGATGCCGGCGCGGGCCTTGGCGCCGACGGCGCGGCCGCGCTCGCGGTCATCGCGCAGCGCGATCAGGGTCTCGAAGACATTGTCTTCACCGGTGCCAATGAAGCCGCTGACGCCGTGCTCGATGAATTCGGTGAAGCCGCCCGGCGGCACGCAGATGAGCGGCAGTCCGGTGGCCAGGGCCTCGCAGACGACGCGCCCATGCGGTTCGATCCAGTTCGGGTGCGTGCGGTAGTAGAAGCAGTCGAGCGAGCGCAGGAACTCGTGCGCGGGCTCGGCGCCTTCGGCCATCAGCTCGATCCCGTCGACGCCCCCGAGCTGCTCGGCCAGCACGGTGGCGCCCATCAACCGCACCCGGAATCCCGCGGCGGCAAGCCGGCGGTACAGCGCCGCGTCCGCCGGGTGGTGCTTGAACACGGTGTCACGGCTGAGCCGTCCGATGGTGAACGGCCTCGCTTCGGCCGCGTCGGGCTCGCCCGGCCGGAAGAGCTCGATGTCGATCGGCGAATCGAACACCGCGCCGGGCAGCCCCACTTGATCGCGCATCCAGCGCGCCGCGTAGCAGACGTCAATGGGCACGGAGGGCTTGAACCCGTGCAGGCGGCGCAGGAAGGGCAGCGCGAGATGCGTGTCGGGCGTGTTCAGCAGCACGACGAAACGGCTGGGCCGCGCCAGCGTGAGCCAGGGGCCGACATGCCAGTCGAAGTTGCCGATGAACATGAAGACGCCCGTCATCGGAAAGCTCAGGTGACGCGCATGCAGGGCGCTGGCCTCGGGGCAGAAGGCGCGCGCGAGTTCCGGCCTGGGATGCGTGTTCCACATGCGCGCAGCGGTGCTTGCGCGCAGCAACGTGTGCAGGCGCATGGTGCGCTGCTCGGTGCCGCCAAAGGGGCTGCGTAACTGGCTGACGATATGAACTCGTGGCAGGCTCATGGCTCCAGATCGGCCAACAGGCTGGGGCAAGCATAATGCCTTGCGTCGTCGACAATGCTCCGCGCTGCCACGGTGTTCGTGACAAGTACGCCACGGAGTGCCCAAGTTATCTAAGGTAAATCTTGTCCGCCGCGGCGCAGGCACCGGAGTACAAAGCCAGATGCCGTCGAACACGTCCCTGCGAGGCCGGCTGCTGCTGGCATTCGGACTGACCGTGCTGCTGCTGGTCGGCCTGGCGCTGTGGTCGCTGTGGCAGATGCGCACGCTCAAGCTGGGCACCGACCACCTCACCGACATCACCGTCCCCATCGCGGAAAGCCATGGCCGGCTGCGCAACGCGCTGGCCGCGGTACGCACCGAACTCGCACCCTTCAGCGCGACGGCCGAAGCGCCGCACGACGTGCCTGCCTCGGCGCTCGCTGCACTCCTGGCCAGGCGCACCGAGCTCGCGCAGGCGCTGCAGGCGCATCTCGAACGGGTCCGGATCGAGCCATTGCTGGCCGAGCCGACCCAGCGTTTGGCCGACGCGGCTCAGCGCTATCTCGATGACGTCGAACGGGCCGAGCACCTGCTCGCCGACGGCCATCGCGCCGAGGCGCGCGAACTCATCGCCGGACGGCTGCACGAGCGCGACGACGCTTTCGGGACGAGCATCAATGCCAGCTTCGCCGTCGCCCACGAACTGGCCACGGCCTGGGATACCGCCGGCGACGACACCTACGACATCGCCGTGCGCAACACGCTGCTGCTGCTGGCGCTCGTCGTCGTGCTGGGCATCGGACTGGCGCTGCGCATCGCGGCCGACGTGAGCCGGCGCGTCGGCGATGCGGTGCAGGCGGCCGAGCAATTCGCCGACGGCAACCTCGCTCACGAGCTGCCGGTGCATGGCAGCGACGAAATCGCGACCATGCTCATCACCCTGCGGCGCATGCGCGATCGCCTCGGCGCGCTCGTCGGCGAAGTGCGCGGCAGCGCCGAGAGCGTCGCCAGCGCCAGTGCCCAGCTCAGCGCCGGCAACCTGGAGCTGGCCACGCGCACCGAGGAGCAGGCGGCCGCGCTGCAGCAGACCGCCGCGTCGATGGCCGAGATCCACGCCACGGCGCAGAGCAACGCTGCCAAGGCAACGCGCACCAGCGAGTTGGCCACGCAGGCGCGCCATCTGACGCATGCGGGCAGCACCGTCATGCGCGAGGCCGTGCAGACCATGGGCACGATCGAGGACACGACGCGCCGGGTCGAGCAGATCGCGACGACGATCGACGGCCTGGTCTTCCAGACCCAGGTGCTCGCCCTCAAGGCCGTCCGCGCCGAGGAACAGGGCCGCGGCATCGCCATGGTGGCCGGCGACATCCAGGCCCTGGCGCAGCGCACGGCGGGCGCGGCCCGCGAGGTCAAGGGCCTGCTCGACCTCAACGCCACGCACGTGGCCGAAGGCGCGCTGCTCGTCGTGCGCGCCGGCAGCAGCATCCAGAGCCTGGAGACAACGGTGAGCCGCGTCGATGCCCTCGTGCTCGAGATGGCGCAGCTGAGCCACGGCCAGATGCGCGGCCTCGACGAAGTCGCGCAGGCCGTCGGCCGCATCGACACGACGACGCAGCGCAATGCGGCCCTGGTCGAAGAAATCGCCGCCTCCGCCATCAGCCTGCACGAACAGGCCGACGCGCTCGTGCAGGCGGTCGCACTGTTCCGCGGCGTGCGGCGCCCGTAGGTGCGGGCAATCGGCCCTATCATTTGCATCAGTTCAACCGATATTGCCGCCGGAATCGGCAAAGTCACGCCATGCCCCGCGCCTCCGCCGCCAAACCAACTGCCCCGCCACCCGCCTCGACCGACTACAGCACCCTCGAAGTCGCCCGCATGCTCGGCATGGCGGTGCGCTCGGTGCAGCTGATGGTCGACCGGGGCGAGCTGCAGGCGTGGAAGACGCCCGGCGGGCATCGGCGCATCTCGCGCGCTTCGGTCCAGGCCTGGATCGCCGGACGCGGCACGCCGACGCAGGGCGCGGTCGACCACGCCGTCGCGCCCGCGGCGCCAGCCGCCACGCCGCGCCGCCCTCGCCTGCTGCTGATCGAGGATTCGGTCCACTACCAGAACCTCGTCGCGCTGCTCGTGGCGCAGCAGTTCCCGGAGCTGGAACTGCACGTGGCGCGCGACGGCATCGTCGGCCTGGCCATGGTCGGGCAGCTCCAGCCCGAGCTGCTGCTGGTGGACATCCTTCTGCCGGGCATCGACGGCGCCACGCTGATCACGAGCCTGCGCTCCCAGCCGCAGTTCGCGAGCAGCCGCCTCGCCGTCGTGACCTCGCTCGACGAACGCGAGCGCGCACCCTACGCCTTCGCGCTCGAAGGCGTGCCGGTGGTCCACAAGCCGGATCTGGTGAAGGCGCTGCCGCCGCTGATCGCGCAGCAACTGGCTGCCTATCGATGAACACCTTGCGACCGCGCGTGCTGCTCATCGAGGATGACGCCTCGATGCAGAAGTTCGTCTCGCTGGTGCTGCAGGACTTTGCGCTCGAACTCGTCATCGTCGACAACGTCGAGGCCGGCCTGGCCGAACTCGCGCGCGCGCCGGTGGCGCTCGTCCTCAGCGATCTCGTCATGCCGGGACTCAGCGGCTTCGACCTCGTCGAACGCCTCGCCGCCGATCCAGGGCTGCGCGGCCCGGCGCGCATCGCCATCTTCAGCGCCGGACTCGACGACCTTGCACGCCAGCGCCTTGACCGTCCCGAGGTCTGGCGCCTGCTCGCCAAACCCTGCCGGCTCGAAGAGCTCGAGGACTGCGTGGACGACGCCCTGGCCGCCTACGCGCAGGCCGCGCCACGTGCCGCGGCGCCGCCTTCGCCCGCGACCGCAGCAGCAGCCGGTGGACCCAAGGACACCATCGCCCTTCATTTCGGCGGCGACGCCGAGCTCTACGCGGGCTTCCGCAAGGCCTGCTTCGACCGCTTCGACGCCGACATCGTCGAGGGCGACCGGGCCAGCGAGACCGGCGACATCAACGCCCTGCACCACCTCTCGCACAGCCTCAAGTCGGTGCTGCGCATGTTGGGCAATCCGCGCGAAGCGGCCATCGCCTTCGCGCTGGAAGACGCCTGCGCCAACGCCGAAAGCGCCGCCGGCCTGGCCGCCGCACGGCCGCTCTGGCAGGCGCTGCGCCGCGCCATCACCAGCCTGCGCTGAAGCGGTTCAGCGCCAGAACGCGTGCAGCTCGCGCTGCAGCGTCTGCAGGATCTCGTCGGACAAGGCCGGCGCCGCTTCGTGCGTCGCCCGCGCCAGCACCATGCCACCGACCAGCGCCGACAGGCTGACAATGGCGCGCGCCTTGTCGGCGTCGTTCAGCGCTGCCGCCGGCTCGACGACGCTGCCGTCAGGCCGGTGCTGGGCCAGGCGCTGCAGGTACAGGCCGATGCCCTCCGCCAAGGCGGCGGGCACGAGCCCATGCTCGCGCGCGCCGTCGCCCGCCAGCGTGGGCATGGGGCAGCCGTTGCCGGCGTCGACGACGTGGTCCGGGCTCAGGTATTGGCGGAAATACTCCGAGGGATCGCCATCAGCGGGGGCGAAGCGCGTTTCAAGCTTCGCCACCGAGCGCTCGAAGGACAGCGTGCAGACCTCCGCGGCCAGCGCTTCCTTCGACTCGAAGTGCCGATAAAAGCCGCCGTGCGTAAGGCCCGCCGCGCGCGTGATCTCGGCCACGCCGACGCCGCCGAAACCGTGCTCCCGGAACAGCCGCGCCGCGGCGTCCAGGATCGCCTGCCGGTTCTCGGCAACCTGCTCCTTGCTGACTTTCATGCCGCCTCCAATGCCGTTCCCAGGGTTTTGATTGCGATCGTCATCAAACAATTTTATGATGATGCCCGTCATCAAACAAGGGCCGAGCCATGTCCACGCTCTCGCTGTCCGCGCCGTTCGCCCGGCTCCTCAATGCACGCCGCCTGCACTATGCCTGGGTCGTTGCCATCCTGACCTTCCTGACCATGCTCTTCATGTCGGCGGCCCTGGGGCTGCCCGGCGCGATGCTGCAGCCGCTGGTCAAGGAATTCGGCTGGAGCACCGGCGACGTCTCCGGCGCACTCGCGCTGCGCTTCGCGCTCTACGGATTGATGGGCCCGTTCGCGGCCATGCTGATGGAGCGCTTCGGCCTGCGCGCCGTGATGTGCACGGCGCTGGCCCTGGTCGGCGGCGGCATGCTGCTGGCGGGGTTTGCGACGCAGTTCTGGCAGGTCGTGCTGCTGTGGGGCGTGATGCTCGGCGTCGGCAGCGGGCTGACGGCGCTGGTGCTCGGCGCCGTCGTCTCCAACCGCTGGTTCGCCACGCGCCGCGGCCTCGTCATGGGCGTGCTCACTGCCAGCGCGGCGACGGGCCAGCTCGCCTGCCTGCCGGTCGCTGCCTGGATGATTTCGCACTGGGGCTGGCGCGCACCGCTGGCGCCGCTGGCGCTGATCTGCCTGGGCGTGATGGCGCTGGTCTGGATCTTCATGCGCGACCACCCCGCCGACGTCGGCCAGACGGCGTTCGGCGAAGCCGCCGGCACCGCGCCCGCCGCATCACCTGCCCACCCGCCGAGCTGGCTCGCGCCCTTCGCGGCCCTGGCCGACGCCGCGGCCCATCCGGTCTTCTGGCTGCTGGCCGGCACCTTCTTCATCTGCGGCCTGTCGACCAACGGCCTGATGCAGACGCACTTCATCTCGCTGTGCGGCGACCGCGGCCTCTCGGCCGTGCCGGCGGCGTCGGTGCTGGCGATGATGGGCGCCTTCGACTTCGTCGGCACGATCCTCTCAGGCTGGCTGACCGACCGCTGGGACGCCCGCAAGCTGCTGTGCTGGTACTACGGGTTGCGCGGCCTCTCGCTGCTGTGGCTGCCGCAGGCCGAGTACACGCTCGGCGGGCTGTCGCTGTTCGCGATGTTCTATGGTCTCGACTGGATCGCCACCGTGCCGCCGACCGTGCGACTGGCCGCCGAGCACTTCGGGCGCGAACGCGTCGGCCTCGTCTTCGGCTGGGTCTTCGCCGCGCATCAGATCGGCGCGGCCACCGCGGCGTGGGGCGCGGGCGTCTCACGCGGGCTGCTGTCGAGCTATGCGCCCGCGCTCTACACGGCCGGCGGCGCCTGCCTGCTGGCCGCGCTGATGGCACTGGCCATGAAGCGAAGGAATGAGGCGATGTCACGCCCGGCGTGAAGAAGCCGTAAAGAATTTAAAACCACACAGATGGGAAATGGGCTTATGAGAAGCTGCGCGCCGCATCATGAAGCCGCCTTTCCAACACCTTGCTGGCGAGTTTGCTCGCCCTTTCTGGCCCGCCCTTCTTGTCCCGGCCGTGGCCCTCGCGTTGTGCGCGGCCTCCGCTGCGCGAGCCGACGCCACGCCGCAGCAGGACGACACGAAGCAGCAGCAGGCTGACCCCCAGAAGTCGCCGGACCAGAAAGCTCCGGACAAGACGGCGCCAGACAAGGCCCGGCACGTGCGGCCCGATGCCAAGCTCGACCGCGTCGTCATCGAAGGCGCGAGCGACGAAAGCCTGCGCCGTACCTCCACCGCGGCCAAGATCATCGTGGGCCGCGAAGAGATCGAGCGCTACGGCGACACCACCATCGGCGAGACCCTCAAGCGCCTGCCCGGCATCACCACCGGCGGGCGGCCCGGCCGCGGCGGCGACATCCGCATGCGCGGCATGGGCAACGGCTACACGCAGGTGCTCGTCAACGGCGAGCGCATGCCGCCAGGCTTCTCGATCGACCAGATCCCGCCCGACCAGGTCGAGCGCATCGAGATCCTGCGCGCGCCCACGGCCGAATACGGCGCGCGCGCCATCGCCGGCACGATCAACATCGTGCTGCGCGAGGCCCTGCAGAAGCGCCTGAACGAATGGCGCCTCATTGAAAGCCAGGAGCACGGCAGCCGCCGCCCGAGCGTGAGCTGGACGCGCAACGACAAGCTCGACGACCACGGCGGCGCCTATAACCTGACGATCAACGCGATGCGCAACGAGCACAACGACGACGTTGCCTCGACCGCGCTGACCTACCAGCCCGCCACCAACCAGACCAGCCTCGTCACGAACACCGGGCACAACAACGCCGCGAGCCAAGGCCTGCACGTGACCGGCCGCATCCAGCTGCGCCCGACGGCCGACGACACGCTGACCTTCCAGCCCTTCATCGTGCTCAATTCGGGCACCACGCAGAACGCCTTCGTGCAGACGCAGAGCTTTTGCTCGACCGACCCGGCCAGCGTGATCCACTGCCTCGGCTACGACCACGCCGGCACGGTCACCAAATCGCACAGCGAGATGGCGCGCCTGATGGGCCAGTGGCAGCACCGTTTCGACGCCGACACCAAGCTCGAGCTGCACTTGGGCGGCGGCTGGATGTGCTCCGAGAGCCACGCCTTCCGCCAGGAGTTCCTCGACGGCGCGGTCTCGCGCACGCAGGACGACGCGATCGCCAGCACGCACGACTCCTGGAACTTCACCGGCAAGTTCTCGCACAACCTCGGCAACGACCACAGCCTCGTCGCCGGCGTCGAGGCCGAGAACCAGAGCCTGAACCAGGACCACGTCACGCTGCAGGACGGCCTGCCGCGCCCGGCGCTGGCCAGCTTCGGCGACAACATCGACGCCACCGAGCTGCGCACCGCCGTCTACGCGCAGGACGAGTGGACTGTCGGCAAGCAATGGGCCTTCTACGCCGGCATGCGCGGCGAGGGCGTCGCCACCAAGAGCACGGCCAACAACTACGACGTCGACAACCGCTCGGTGGTCTGGACGCCGCTGCTGCACGCGCTCTGGAAGTTCGACGAGAACAGCCGTGACCAGCTCCGCGCCAGCCTCACGCGCAGCTACCGCAGCCCGCCGCTGCAAAGCCTCGTCTCGCTGCCCGGCATCAACTCGCAGTACCCCTGCCCGGACAACGGGTTGTGCGGCGCCAACGTCGTCAACGCGCCGGACCAGATGGGCAACCCGCAGCTCAAGCCCGAACTCGCGCGCGGCCTGGAAGTGGCCTACGAGGACTATCCGACGCTGGGCGGCGTGCTCAGCGCCAACGCCTTCTATCGGCACATCGAGAACCTGATCCGCACGGTGACGCAGCTCGAGACCGTCTCATGGGCCAGCGTGCCGCGCTGGGTCGCGCAGCCGCAGAACATCGGCGACGCCACGACCTACGGCCTGGAGCTCGAGGCCAAGTTCCGCCTCGACCAGTACTGGGACGGCGCGCCCCCCATCGACCTGCGCAACAACATCAGCCTGTTCCACTCGCACGTCGACGGCATCATCGGCCCGCGCGCCACGCTGGACAACCAGCCGCGCGGCGTCGGCAACATCGGTTTCGACTACCGCATGCGCTCGATGCCGCTGTCCTTTGGCGGCAACTTCAACTACACGCCGGCGCAGACCATCCAGCAGACCAATATCCAGATCGCCACCAACAGCAAGAAGCGCGTCTACGACGCCTATGCGCTGTGGACCTTCAACCCGTCCGTGGCCATGCGCCTCTCGGCCAACAACCTCGCGCCGCTGGATTACGCCACCGGCAGCATCATCACGACCGACCAGGCCATCGTGACGACCAACTCCGGCGGGCGCAGCTTCACGACGTGGACGGTGCGGCTGGAGATCAAGACCTGACCCAAAGGGAATAGACCGGCCGCCCCGCCGGTATGGCGAGACAGGAACAAGGAGTTTCCATGTCTCGTCCATCGCATTGCTTCCGCCTCGCGCTGCTCGCCCTCGTCGCCTGCTCCACCGCCCACGCCGACCCGACCGGCGACGCCGCCCGCGGCCTGGCGCTCTACCAGGCGCGCTGCACGGCCTGCCACTCGGTCGACTATCCCGGCGTCGGCCCGGCGCATCGCGGCGTCTTCGGCCGCCAGGCCGGCATGGCCAAGGGCTTCGATCACTACTCGCCAGCACTGAAGGCCTCGGGCCTGGTCTGGACCGAAGCCAACCTCGACCGCTGGCTGACCGACCCCGAGAAGCTCGTGCCCGGCCAGGCCATGAACATCTCGGTCCCGGACCCTGCCGAGCGCGCCGACCTCATCGCCTACCTGCGCACGCTGACCGTCCAAAAACCCTAGATGGAATAAACCGGTGCCCCCACCGGTATAGCAGGCAGGACCATCCCCACACAGGAGCCTCTCGCCATGCAACGACGCGATTTCCTCCAGCTCGCCGCCCTGGGCGGCGGTGCCGTCTCCATTGCCGGCCTGGCCGGCTGCGCCAGCCTCAAGGGCAGCCCCGACGAGTTCTATTTCGTCCAGCTGTCCGACGCGCACTGGGGCTTCCAGGGCCCGCCCAACCCGGACGCCCGCGGCACGCTGCCCAAGGCCGTCGCGGCCGTGGGCGCGCTGCCCGAGCCGCCGGACTTCATCGTCTTCACCGGCGACCTCACGCACACCACCGACGACCCGGCCGAACGCCGCCGCCGCATGACCGAGTTCAAGCAGGTCATCGCGCCGCTGGACGGCCGCGTCATCCACTTCATGCCCGGCGAGCACGACGCCGCGCTGGACCGCGGCGCCGCGTTCAAGGAGCTCTTTGGCGAAACCTACTACCGCTTCGATCACAAGGGCGTGCACTTCATGACGCTGGACAACGTGTCCGACCGCGGCACCTCGCTCGGGGCCGAGCAGCTCGAGTGGATGAAGACCGAACTCGCCAAGCTCGACCCCAAGGCCCCGCTCGTCGTGTTCACGCACCGGCCGCTGTTCCCGCTCGTGCCCAAGTGGGACTGGCACACGCGCGACGGCGCCCAGGCCATCGAGCTGCTGATGGCGCACGAGAACGTGACCGTCTTCTACGGCCACATCCACCAGGAACATCACTTCCAGACCGGCCACATCGCGCACCACTCGGCGCGCTCGCTGATGTTCCCGCTGCCCGCGCCGGGCACGGCCGAGAAGCCGCTGCCCCTGGCCTGGGACCCCGCTGCGCCCTATCGCGGCCTGGGCTGGCGCGGCATCGAGCTCGAAGGCAGCAAGGCCGCCCTGACCGAGCACCCGATCAACCCGGCCGTGGAAGCCAGGACATGAGGCGCAGGCTGCTGCTGGCGCTGGCCGGCACGGGCCTGCTTGGACTCGGGCTCGGGCGCGCCCAGGCGGCGCCGCGCGAGATCGAGATCACGGCCCAGCGCTTTCATTTCACGCCCAACGTCATCGCGCTCACGGCCGGCGAGCCCGTGCTGCTGAAGATCCACGCGCTGGACTTCACGCACGGCTTCTACATCCCCGACCTCGACCAGCGCATCGACCTGATCCCCGGGCGCGTCGTCACGCTCTCGATCACGCCCGTGAACCCGGGCAAACTGCACTTCCTCTGCGACAACTTCTGCGGTGATGGGCATGAAGGCATGGACGGTGTGTTCGAGGTCAGCGCCTGATGAGTGAGCCGGCATGAGCGAAGGCCAGCGTTTCGAAGCCCGCGTGCTGCCGCACCTCGACGCGGCGCACAACCTCGCGCGCTGGCTGCTGCGCGACGCCGCCGCGGCCGAGGACGCCGCGCAGGAAGCGGCGCTGCGCGCCTTCCGCTACTTCGCCAGCCTGCGCGAAGGCGAGGACGCCAAGCCCTGGTTCCTCGGCATCGTCCGCAACACCTGCTACACGCAGCTCGCCCGCCAGATGGGCCGGGCCGAGATCACCGGGCTCGACGAAGGCGACTGGGACGAGCTGGCCGGCGCCGCCGACACGCCCGAGCCGGTCCAGGTGCTGCACGAGCAGCGCGAGCGCAGCGCCGTCGACGCCGCGCTGCGCGCGCTGACGCCGCCGCTGCGCGAGGTCATCGTGCTGCGCGAGCTCGAAGACCTCGACTACCGCAGCATCGCGCTGATCGCCGGCGTGCCCGTCGGAACCGTCATGTCGCGCCTCTCCCGGGCGCGCGCCAAACTGAAGGAACTGCTGACCCTTGCCGGCCTGCCGTAACGCCATGAACGACGACGAACTCTCCCGCCTGCTGCGCGAACACGCGAGCCGCCACCCGGCCAGCGAACGCCTGCACGCGGCCGTGCGCACCCAGACCGCCTTGCAGAGCGCGGCGCGCGAGCGCAAGCCCTCGGCAGCGCCGTCGCGCGTGGGCGCCATCGGCTCGGTCAAGGCTTGGCTGCGTCGCCACCTTGGCGCGGGCGCCGTGCCAGTGGGATCGGGCCGCCTCGGCTGGATCGGCACCGGCGGCGTGCTTGCGGGCCTGATGCTCGGCGTGGCCCTGACGCTGGCCGTGCAGTCCTGGCAGGCGCGGCCCGCGGAACTTGCCGACGACATCGTCGCCGGCCATGTGCGCGCGCTGCAGGTCGGCCCGCTGTTCGAGGTCTCGTCGAGCAGCCACCATCAGGTGCGGCCGTGGTTCCAGGGGCGCCTCGACTACGCGCCGCCGGTGCTCGACAACCTCCCCGGCTTCGCCCTGCTCGGCGGCCGCGTGCAAAGCCTGCGTGGCAAGCCGACTGCCGTGCTCGCCTACCAGGCCGGCCTGCACAAGATCGATCTCTTCGTCTGGCCGGCCGAGCGCGGCGCCGCACCCGAGCGCCTGCAGCGGCGCGGCTTCAACATCGTGCACTGGAGCGACGGCGCGATGCAGTACTGGGCCGTGTCGGACATGGAAGGCGGCGAGCTGGAGCGCTTCGGCGCGCAATGGCGCGCGGGCGCGGGCTGAAATGGAACCCCTCGCCCAAGCTCGCCCCGCTGAACGCGGGCGAGCCTGGTCGGTCCCCCGAGGGGACTCCGAGGTTTGCGGCATCGAGCCGCAAACCTCGCCAACGGGCCGGCTTGGGAGCGGCCCGGCGCTCGGCCCGGAACGCCCGCGGTTTCATCGGCTGCGGGTGGCGCGCAGCGCCATGGATTCGACGCGTTGCCGCTCAGACCTTGAGCATCGCCCGGAAACCGCGCGCCGCGTAATACGACGGCGCGCCGTTGTGATAGATGAACACGCGACCGTAGCGGAAGTCGCCGAACAGCGCGCCGCCGAGCGTGCGCAGCTCGGGCGGCGTGGCCAGCCAGCTCGAAGTCTTGGCGTCGAACACACCGTGCGTCTGCAGCTCGCGGTACAGGGCCTCGTCGAGCAGCTCGACACCCATCGCCGCTGCCGCCTCGACAGCGCTGCCGCCCGGCTTGTTTTCCTTGCGTCCGTCGAGCGCGGCACGGTCGTAGCAAAGGCTGCGGCGGCCTGGCGGGCTTTCGGCCGAGCAATCGCAAAAGATGATCCGGCCGCTGCCCGCCTCGCGCCCGATCACGTCGGGCTCGCCACCGCTGCGTTCCATCTGGTGCAGGGATTCGAGCACGGCATGCCGACCGTCGAGCCGCGGCAACACCTCGGCCCAGGCGATCTTCGGGTGACGGCTCATGTGCTTCTCGAAGCGATGCTGCAGGAGATGCAG